>Ga0315906_10007763_pt1 | contig 12992 bp, 11 predicted proteins | sample LakEriMetagenome_4_FD_203526 | JGI IMG/M metagenome (GOLD analysis project Ga0315906, IMG submission 203526) | Freshwater fungal communities from buoy surface, Lake Erie, Ohio, United States - Buoy 2 MA122 | ecosystem: Environmental > Aquatic > Freshwater > Lake > Lake biofilm | place: USA...
AAAGAATCAGATTCAACCGAAACTTGTTCACTAATATAAAAATTTTGCCCAGTACCTTCCCCAGAGAAACCGCCTCTGTACCCCATAGTTGCTATAGCGAGGCGGCTAGAAAGACTCATGGATTTCTGGATACCGTCGTACTAGTCGTAGTAGGCTGCCCTATACTTAAAGTTATACCCCCCACAGTAATAGAGCTATCAGTTATAGTTTTTGGGTTAGATAAATCTAAACCCATTAACTGCCACACTTCTAGTACTTTTGCCAGTATTGTCGCGTTGGACGAAGAAATAGAGTTTACTGTAGCATTTGTGGTGGCAGTAGTAGCTTGTATTGTTGAAAGGCTGTTTGTTATGCTTTCAGAATCTGCAATTTGTGCAGACCCAGTTACAAGTGAGGATACCTGAGCAGGATACTGAATAACGCCAGAATAATTATAATATGCCGAAGCATAGTTATCACTAAAGAGTGTACCCGTTATTCTTACTTTTGTAAGGTCGACGTATAATTTCCAACCGTTGATTAAAAAGTAAATATCTCCCGCGTATTGTCCCGCAATCGTTGGGTCGCCACCAACCGCCCGAATTGCTGGCAGCCATCCAGCATTTTCAGGATAGGTTATTGTCCATTCTTTCCAGTTTGAGTATACGTCTATTTTTATATCTAATTCGGTTACTTGTTCGTTTACATAAATAATACGATTTACTCCGTCAAAAACTACTTTTTGATAGAGGGCCCAAAGAGACCAGTAACCATAATTAAATGTTACGTTCATTACTGTGTCAACTCTTTCCACGCCACCTTGACGTAAATCTTAGCGGGGTTGCTTCCGTATAGTTTCTTTACAAGAATACCAAAGTGAAACTTTGGACCAAATGTACCGCTCGCTATTCCACTACCTGTATAAGTACCAAAGGCTGTTGAATTTAGCGGAGTTGTAAGAGCTTCGTCAGTATAGAGTTCAATAGTAGTTGCTGAAATTGGTTTTGCATAGTAGGTATTTCCATTTAATTGTGTCATGCCTGTAGCACCACTAATTGTAAGAGGTTCAGCATTTCGAAAATAAGTTCTTGCGCCCGCCATTGTTGCAACCGCAGTAGAAGCTTTTGTTACTGCAGTAATAGGTTGAACTACTGTTCCACCATCTTCTGAGTAGTTTTTAAATGCGCCATACTGCATATTATTGTATTGGTCAACAGTTGCAAGAGCATCTCGACCTTGAATAAATCTTTGACTTACTGTAGTTCCTGAAGCAATAAAAGTACCAGAAGTATCATACTCAGCAGTGGAGCCTGGAATAGATTGCCAGCTAAGCCCATTTATAATAGGCTCAGCATAAATTTCGAGTTCAAAAATTGCTGGAGCGCCAGTAGTTGTGTCCCAACCACTTGCCTCAATTTCGGTAGGCCAATAAAGTGAACGATTTGGCTGCCCATTTGGGAGCAATTCTTTTGGCGAAAGAGTACCTACATAAGTATATACATCATTTGCAGAAGAAGTAGTTACATTAAATGACTTTAATGAGGAAGAAGATGTCTGCCGCACATCAAGGTCACTTTCAGTCCAAAGAGCTATACACCACGCGCGAATCTGAGAAATGCTTGCCGCGATTCCCATATTATGCTGATGTACGCAAACAGGAAGAGAGCCCATTGCAGAAACAGGGTAAGCAAAAGTATTTCCATGATAATATTCATGTAAAACCAGTCTCTGCCCATCATTATATGTTCCAAAGCGCACTCTTCCAGCACCTAACCACTGAACATCAATCCAGTAAATATTATCTTTTGTAACATCAAGGTCCATTTGGCTTGGGCCCGTGCCATCCGCCACATCTTGATTCCAGTCATTTTGAGCGATAAATGTATCTACAATAGACCCAGATACGTTTGAACGAATATTTACCCCAAGAGTAGTTCCATTCAGTTTAAACATAAATCCGTTTTTATCGTCAAACATTCCCCATTCACGAATAACATTCGCTTTTCCTGCATCTCCTACAGCAAAAGTACCGATAAATAAATGGCTAGAGCCTGGAAAGTAGTGATGATAAGTATTTGAAGTAGTTGCTGCATGAGAAGATGCGGTAGTATCAGTGGTAACTACAAGAGCTCTTGTATTATTATCCCATCCAATTGTTCCGCCACTCTCTGTAGTGGAAGAAAACTGAGTAGGAAGTGTTCCATTTGCAAAAATGTACTCTCCGAGAAGAGTTGCTCCTGTTACTCTCAATTTTCCAAAAGCATCAAGTTGTGGCAGCCCTTCTGCAAATCGTACATTCGCAGAGCCAGTATTATCAATATCAAGACCGTGTTCTGGATTATCATAGCCTATAATATGATTAGAGTTGATATAGACTTCTGTCGCAGAGCCTACAGTTGCTATAGCTGTAGAAGTATCAACATCAATAATTGTGTTTCCGGCCGCTGGATTAAGATTGGTATATACGGCGCTTTTCGCATAATGAACTTCAAGAATACCGCTTGTTGAAGTTTCCTCGTATACCCCGTGAACATGAATAGTCCAGCCGGAGCTAAGTAAATAGTGCTCGTTAATTTTCCAAACGTAGCCAGGAGTTTTACTTGTGTACGCAATTTGAGCAGTGTGCTTCATTCGCACCCGCTTTCCAGTACTATCCGGAGGGACTCTTAAAAAATTTCTTTCACCTGCCATTTATAACTCCTATTTGGACACAAGCAGCTTTGCTAACTCGTCTCTTATTACATTATAGTTTTTCACAACTTCTAATGCATTTACACCTATATTACTTTGAAGTGCTGTATTTACAAACTGGTCAAAGTATTCAAGGGCCTGTTTTAATTCTTTTTTATTTTCCATAAATTATGGGGGAGGTTGCCCTCCCCCTACCTCATATTAGACTGGGTCTGAGTAGTTTCTTTCCAGAGCTGCGGTAAGTGGGAAGCTCTGGCCTGTGGTTGAACCAATAGTAAAGGGGGCCGACACATATTGGGCACTGCCAAGGCCAATAGCAACTACAGTTACTGGCTTATCCGTGGAGCCGCCACCAGTATAATCAAAGTCCCAGCTAATCTCGCCGAGAGTATTCTTATTTCGAATTTCCCAGCTCATTGCAGCATCCGTATTTTCAAACGCAGTTTCTAGTGTGAGAACTGTTCCGGTATTGCTTGCAATCCAATAGTAACCAGCATTTAGCCCGCTTGAAACATACAAGACCTTATCTGCAAGTGACGGGCTGCCCGTAGGAAAACTTGCTCCCGCTACTGTCATCGTAAATCCTCCGGCAACACCAGAGCCATTTGAAGTACCGCTTGTATTTACTACATAGTGTAGGTCACCGGTAATGTTTGCCGCGGACTTATTTTGTACAAGAGCCGCAGAGCCAGTACCGAAAGCGGCTGTGTAAAACATCCAATATTTTGCAGCAGCATCTTCAATAAGGTTGGTATTAAAGGTAATCTTACCAGCCGCAGTAATTGGGAAGGAACGTAGCGTGTTTGAGTTATCACGCATTTTAATGTTGTTCGTAAAGTTCGTATCAAACCCATCTATCGCAACACCACCGTTTGTAGCGTCTAGCGGAAGAATATCAAACGTTTCGAGAGTTGAGCCTACGAAAGTTACCAGCGCAGCAGTTAGCTTACCTGTTTGAGTGCCTGGCGAGCCTGCATCAATATCGGAATTTTGGCGTAGCCGATATTGAACAAAGTTATAAATTTGAGAGGTTGTCGCGGTTCCGTCCGCATTTATAATTACTCTAAAGTTATACGGACCGCCGTTCAGATCAAACGGTAAGAAGGTGTTTGAAGCTTGGTTGGACGCGTACCAAGTAATGCTCATTGACTTGCTTGAAATAAATGAAGTTATTTCAGAGTCTGTTAGGGTCAAGTTTAGATCCACAGCCGTAGATAGTGGGAAACGATAAACTTGATAAGTAACAGTGCTCGCACCGATTGCTTTTGTATCTGATTGGTTATACGTATAACCCACTACACTTCCGCTAGAACCAGTGGTAGAGGGACGAATATATACGTTTAACGTAGAGTCGATTGTACGATAATCAAAAGCAGGGCTGGAAACGCTCTCATAAATTTTTACGGATTCATTAACTGGTCCATCATATGTGAAATCCGTAGCTGCAGTAACGAAACCAGCAGGAGAAGCAGTATTGTACCAAGCATAGTAAGCGCGCTGGCTGGCCCCGATTGTACCGAGAGTTACAACCCCCATGTACTGTCGCTTTACGACACCTACAGCGTTCTTTTCTGACCAGCCACCAAAACGAAGATATTTGCGGCTAGAGGTAGTAGTGTCTCTTGGCTCCCAGTTATTAATAAATTCAAACTGTTCGGAAGTAATAGCTTCCATTGGGAATGGATATTTAATAAAGGTAGCATTAGACTTCCACTGCTCTTTTAAGAATGAGTACAGCGCCTGTACTGAAACGCCATCCGCAGGCGAGAACGAACCAGTACCAGAATACTGGTCAGTTGAAATAAGTTCAATAATTGGTGGAGTTGCGGTAGGGTCTATATAAACGCTACCGTTTGGCGTGCCAGAGGCAGGCTGAGTAGATAATTTAAGATCATCTGGATCGATAATTGTTGGCATTTTTAAGTCTCATTTAGCTTTTTTCAAGCCCTTCGCCCTGCGTTAGGGCTATAAAACATAAGGAGTAGCGCCTTCGTCATAGTTTCTATCAGACACTTGGAAAAGCGTGTACGGTGTGTTTTCTGACGCAGACAGCGTAGTAGTCTGTCGAAAGAATTGATAATTTAAATTATGTGCTACAATTAAAACAGGAATAGCAGTTCCACCATTGTATGTCTTTGTAGCTGTAAACGTTGAACCGCTTGCAGTAATTGAAGTAAATGTACTGCCTGAGGGACTCGCACCTACTACTTCTGCTCCTGCAAATTCTGTATAAGTAGTAGGATCATTTACATCTGTATAAGTATAAACTCGAAGTTCCGTGCCGCTTTGAATACCGCTAATTGTAAAAGTTAACTGGTTTGCAGTTATGTTTACTGTTACGTTTGCGCTCTGTTTTCGAATTGAAGGAATTGTTGCACCCGCTGCGACAGTAATGTTTACGGTAGCAACACTTGTTCCAGTTATATAAATTGCTTCACTACCAGTACCAGAGGTTGTTCCAACGTTATTTCCTGCGGTTCCTGCTACATATCCGCTAAGAGTATTATTCCAAGTTACGTTCGTTGTTCCAGCGGCAGCTGCAACTTTTATTGCGTGTCCCGTGGAGGTTGAACCAGTAAAGTTGCAAGTTGTAAAAGATGAAAGCGTTGTAGCTGACACCATTGCGTTATTCTGAGCTACTGTTGTGCTATTAAAAGTACAGTTAGTAAAAGAAGTTGTTGCGTCTGCTGTAATTGACGCATCTGTTGAAGGCGGCTCCGTAAATACACATCCTGTAAGTGTGCAGCTACTCGCATTTACTGATGCAAATTTATTAAAAGTAATCTCATCAAAAGTCATTACGTTCCGAAGAGTTACTGTCGGTCCAACTAATACAAGGCCTCTAAAATCCCAAGTAGCCGCATTCGTTGCAGCAGAATTTATTTCCCAGTAATACGGAGTTGCAGAGGAAATAATACTATTTGTATGCTTAATTACGTCACCAGACTTTCCTGCGTAAGAAATTCCTACTGAATTATCGGGAGCATGATAGCCAATTTCTTTTAGACTAGCATCATATCTGCGTGGAAATTGAAGCGACCCCGCATCAATTTGGAAGTTTACTGCGTCCGCACCACCGATTTGAATTGGTACAAAGGACAGTAATCCTGCCGACCCTACTTTTTGAATTACTGGAAGTCTATAAGAAGAACCTATTACAGCCATACCATCAGTATTCACAGGAAAAGTTGCGTCTCCTCCAGATATAATATGAGCTTTTGCACGGTAAAATTCACTCCATACAACAAGAGAAGCAAAAGATGGTTGATTTGATAGCAACTGTATTAATGTAGTTGCAGAAGCGCCTGTATAGGAACCGGCAGTACCATATTGAGTTGTGGCAAATCCAGGCTTAATAGTAAAAACAACTCTTTGCGCTGTACTTGGGTTTGCATCTTTTGCAGCAACCTGGTAAGCTTTCCACACTGATGCGGCAGTTCCTATTCGTACAACACAACCACCTTCTGATACAGAGCCTATTCCGAAAGCTCCCATTTTTGGTGTACCGCCAATTACTGAACCAACTAAAATATCATTTGTAAAATCTTGAGTTCCGACGTTGACTTCAAATCCTGTAAGAGCAGTAGCTGCTTGAACTAAAGAGGCTTTTGCAAATCCAGAAGAAAAAGGGTTAATTCCTAAGTCCGCTCCGTTTGTGGAGTTACCCGCAACAAAGGAAGTTGTTTTTCCATTAGTCATGTTTCCGGTCATTGTATTTGATCCGGTCAGGGAGACCCCGTTTAAAACTGAGTGTCCTCCAAATAACTTTGTGGCTGGAGGTGTAGAATCATCAATATACGCCGGAATTCTTCCTGATGTTGCATTTCGAATGGCAAAAGTCATACGCGCGTAGGCGCCCGATAAACTTGAGTCCCAAGTAGGAACAGGTAGTGCGACCCCGCTTGGTCGATGTACTGTCCAGCAAACAGATTGTGTTACAGCACTGTTTGCATCGTTTGTACCTTGGTTATCGTAAGATACTAAATGCTGAAAACCTGGCGGAGAATGTACTGCTGTTGCAATACCGGCTACAGACATCATGTATATTGCTAATGTATTTGTATTTGCCGGAGTAATAGATACGTTTGCTGGAGCAGATGACGCAGTTGTTGAGCCTGAAATATTGGGTGTTACATCAAAAGGAGTAGTTCCATCCCAATCACGTATAGAAATAATTGTGCAGCAATAATCATCCCCGGTAGTTAATGACAATGTATTAGTAGCAGCTGTCGCGCCTAACCAAGAATAAGCCGCCGTATTAGTAGTTACTGTAGCATTATTTGTCCAAGCAGCCCATCCAGCAGTTCCCCCAGTACCAGTAGACGCACTTCCAGAGTTCATTGTTACTATTGCTAGTAATAAATCCCCCGTAGTGTGCTGAGGCATATTGCAGATGGTGTTTGCCGCTGCGGCCTGCGCATATGTTAGAGCATAGTCTACTATGTATGCCATTATGAAGTACTTCTAGTAATATCTTTTACTACTTTAACTTTTCCAATCAGCAGAGTTTGAACTTTATTACCAGTATCAATTTGCTGAACATCATAGTTATATGTTTGAGGTACTAGATTTGCAGTAAGATTACTATTCACATTTATATATAGAATCCCGCTAGCTGCATCAGGGCTACCCGCACTAGCAGTAACCTGAAGATTACCTGGATCTGCAGCGTCAATGTCTGCCTTTAACGTAAACCAAAACGAATAGCCAGTAATGTTTACTGGCGTACCGTTTGAAGTAATTACTAACTTGATAGTCCAATCATCACCACGAACGAGTGGATTCAAGTCTTTTGAAGTATAAGACACGTTTTTCCCTTTCCAGCTCGCTCTAGACCTAGAGCATTTAATTATACAAATTATATCAAGCTAAGACCAAATTGTCAAGTTTTATTTTTTGTTACCCTGAGCAAAACCGATGATTTTCGATTGTGGTATATTTTGTACAGAACTTTCTGCCCCACGCAGGACGAGATCGCTTTGGATTATAGTAATAGACCGAGTTTGGTATTGGATTAATATATTTTCCAGATAAAATATTTAAAGCTACTTTGTTTGCGCTTTCCCACTCTTCGTAGTTAATTGGTTCTGACTTATCACATCTCCAACTAAACTGACAATCTTGATGAACGACCTCACAAATAGATGAGGGAAAGTCTGGGTTCAATACTCTATTTAAAGTAACAAACCCAACCGCAATCTTTCCCCCATCGGTTTCTCCGCGAGCTTCATGGTAAATATTTTGCGTTAAGCAAAATAAATCATTGCCAAAGGAATTGCAACTAATAAGGGATATAAAAAGGCATCTATATGCCCAGTTAAATAAGGACTGCATCTTCTTGCCTCTACAAATAAATTAACATACGAATGCCCGTCAAAGGGTGATTTAAAAAATCTTGCCCAATGTGGTTTCATTTCAGTTGAAAGTTTTGCCCACTCTACTTTGAATTTGTGAATATTTTTTTCAACTCCGTCTAAATCTTTCATACTCCATCCCTCTCTGTGGCCAGCTTGATATATAGAGAATGTAGTATCACATAAATATCCTGATAAGTAACACTAGAATTTAAAGGATCACCGGTCTCTGGGTTTATTAGATTTACTACCGTAGACGGCTCAGTAAATTCTCCAAGAATCTGACCTACTGGAGTTTTTACTATTTTTCCATTTGCAAGCTCTGTTACTTCTTCTTCAAGAAAAACTGCAAATTTTGGTTCTTCATATGGATTACGAATATCAATTCGATGACAGCGTTGCCAAGTTACTCCAGTAACATTGCTCTCTTTATAGTTCGCCATTATTAACTCCTATTTTCTTTTGCTCAAACGGTGCTTCGAGCACTTTTGGTAAAAATTTCTTTGTAGTAATAAAGTGAGTTGGGACATACCCGTAGTTTCGAAGAAATTTTTCCCATCCTTTTCGCCCAATAATTCTCGACCCCGTACAGTTATACATAAATGCCATATATGTTTCAAACTTCTCTACAAGAGGCCATATCCACTCTTTTGCTTCAATACCAGCAAGAATCTCAAAATTTACTAGTAGATCATTCCCAGCTCTTTCAAGAGTCGTAATAAATCCCCCAACTACAGCGTCTTTTTTTAGTATAACCCATAGTTGCCAAGGCCTCGCCCCTTGTTTCATAGCTTCTATTAAATCACCCAAACTACTAAATTCAGATGTATACGGAATTGACAGTGATAGTAGAGGAGTTATTAAAGGAATAGCTGCATCAACCATTTTTGGTTCGATCTTAATTACCTTATAATCCTCATGCTCAAGAATAATCATTTTTTATATCTCGCAAGTTTAGTTAATATTTTTAAATAATCTTTGATACTTTCTATATCATTGATATGATGATCAATATAAACTTCCAATTCCTGTTCTGTCATTGAAAATATTGGATCTTTTTCGACTTTATATTTCTCTGTTTCTTTTGGAGGTTTCTTTAAATTAATACGCATCAATTTCTCCTTCATAATCTAAATGAAAATGACTTACTATTTTTAGCTTATATTTTCCTTTATTAAGAGTAGCAAAAGTAAGTGAATTTGTATTTTCAGCAACTTTTTCTCCGTCTATAAATATTTGGGAATTGGGAGGAATATCAGATATAGTACTCTCCTCTTTATTATTTGCGCGTACTCGAGTTTTTGGAAGAGACGCTGGGTTAGCATACTTTTCTTCGATTTTTGCTCTTTCATTTGCTTTTTTTGGGTCTTTTCGTATATCATTATAGCGAAGTTTAATTTTTCTAACAGCTCGTTTTTTTGCCTGTATAAACTCCTTCTCAAAGCATCCAACTTTTTCAAGAAATCTTACATCCCACTCTTCTGGCACAAAAAATTCATCTGTTGGATCAATTGGAGTTTTTGCACGTTTCCAATCTGTAATACACTGGTCACATACCCAAGTTTTACCTTCTGTAATGTTCCCAAGAGGAATTACATTAACTAAACATATCTCATTTGTTGGTTTACTACATTTTTCACATTTATAAAATGAAGGGCCAATGTACTTAACCATTTCAAGGGTATTTTCTCCGCCATCTTTTAAATATTGTCTATAGTTTTGCATATTATGAACTCCCAGAGGTGGCAATTACAGCGAAAGGTACAGGATAAGAACCAGCTGCAGTAGCAGATACGTCTGTTGGTGGATTTGCTACAGAATAAGAAACAGACTGAAAAGAATCTACTGTTCCCGATAAACCGCCCGATAAGTTTATTATTGCAAATTCTGCTTGACCAGAAGCTGGTGAAAATATTACTCCATCAATTGTAACAGTTGGGCTTACTGTTTTAGAAGTAGAAGGCCCAGCAGTTCCTCCCCTTATATTTTGAGTACTAACAAGATACCAGCCTGCTGCCTTTCTTGCGTATAAACCAACATCCATATTACCTGGCTCGTAGGGCTCCCCAGAAGCTATAAAGTTATTATTTACTGTAACCCTAAATGTATATTTATATTTATCATCAAATGCTTCGGCACCGTTTGTTTTATTTATAGCAATGGAAGGGGAAGGTGCTCCAACATATCCTGCTGAATCTGGGGAGCCAGGGGATAAAACAGAAGGAGATCCTGTACCAAAATTTACTGTATCGGTTATTGGTGAAGTCGATGAAGCAACCCCTATAAACCTAATCCTTGCAGTAAATCCAGTTGTAGTTAAATTTTGTGCTTCACATACTGAACTAACATTTGTGGTATTTGCAAATGGAGATCCAGTAGTCTGGGCACCAGGGAAAAATATTACGCTTGGAAGAGTAGCATAAGCTGTTGGAAATATTATATTATCAGTATCTCTTGCAGTAGCCACATAAAATCCAGAAATAATAGGCCTTGCATTTCCATCTCCCTGGTTCATAGTCATACCGTTAAAGAATTGACCTACACCAATACTAGAGGACGGTATAAGCGCGCTTCCTTTTGAATTACCTAATACTCCATACTGAGAACCCTTTGACCAAGGAGTAGGGGTGCTACCGGGACCAACTTTTCTTTCTAGCATTAATCCATCTAACCATAGATATGGCGATCCACCAGTTCCTCCGGTTATATTTGCTCCTGCAACTAAAGTGCCGAGCGTGCTAGAATCATTTGTAAGGTTTAATATTCCAGATAGATCTGTCCAAGTTTTACGAGTAGAAATAGTGGAATTTGCTCTATACCCTGTTGTTGGGTTGACTGCCGTTAATAAACCTAGTTGAGTCGTAAAAGGAATAATTGACGGGCTACTTAACCAGCCTTTACCACTTACTATCCACTTTGAGTTAGGTGTTAGCTGTATATTATACCCAGCAGGAGAACTTGCAAAGTATACCTCATCGCCTGCAGTATTTCCATTAAATTTTATTTTTATTGCATAAGAACCATAATATCCTGAAGCAGGCCCAAGATCCCCAAACGAAGCTTGATTAGTAAAAGATCCAACACTAACTCCTGATATTCCTGACCCTTTTGATGGGCTCCCAAGAAAAACTGGATATTTGTTTCGGTCTCCGCTATCGACATCAACTTCTAGTACTGAAAATCCACCAGAATACCTTTGTGGTATTCTGTTTTCTCCATCCCCAGAAAGACCAAGCAAGTTACTTGGCGATGACCCAAATATTGCTCCGACCGTAGAGTTTTCTACCCAGCTAGACCCATCCCATATTTTTAAAGATCTACTTACAGTGTCATACCAAGTAGACCCGACAACATCAATAGTACTAGGAAGTGCCGGAGAAACTCCTATTATTCCGGCAACATTATACGTGGCTAAATTTGCAAAGTATAGCCCGTTTCCAATATCTGGTGAACCAGAATAATTAACCGAAAGGTTTCTAGTTGCCATAAATTGCATATTTGTTGCATTTGGAGAAGTTACTGGATACGCAGTTATAAATTCATACCACCCATTTTGAAGAGGACGAACTGACCCGTGGCCATTTCCACTAGTAGGAAATGTCATTGAGGTAGGAGATATTTCAAATTGAAAATTTCGTAGACCTCCGCCAAAAGCATTTGTACCAAATCTTAGATTAACTCCCGTACCAGGTGTTTTCTGCTTTACAAAACACTTGAATACACAGTAGGGGCCTGTGGGAATAATAGCTTGATAAATATTATGGGCTACATCAGGGCTGGTAGACCCCGAGTCAGTCATTTCCCATGCAAAAGTTCTGCCGTCCGGCGCACGTTCAGTTGTACTTCTAGCTACAGCTGCGTTTACCTTAATCCAATTAACCGAAGTATAGTCATCTGTAAATTGAAACAAATTATTCCAAACAGGGCTAGAAGAAGCTGTGTGTGTTTTTTGGCCGACCGGAAACTGAGCTGTTGACGTTATTCCTCTTGTGTTATTGTAAGTACTCTTAGCGAACGTTGAGTATAAAATGCTAGGAGAAGCTATATCGCTATCAACTACTCGATATGCGCGAACAGCCATATTATGCCACTGGTGCGCAGGAAGATTCTTAAAGGTATACCCATAAGAAGAAGTATTTGCTACAGGAACAACTGAAGAAGTTTCTGAGCCAGTGAATGTATAGTTATTTGGGTAATTAAATGATTGTACATAAACAATAAACCCATCAACATTATTCGCAGCTAGCGGTGAGCCGTTTGTATAGCTCCAGTTAAACTCAATATCAGCCGTGCCATCTGTGTTAAGTATAATTGGGGCGTAATCCGCAATTGTATTTGTCAAAGTGGGCGTGGTCGGACTTGTACTGTTTCGATCGTTTGAAGAGTTAAAGTTGGATACGGCTGTAGTTACTGTAGAAGCAGGTACAGAGTTAACATTCCCAGTATAGTTACCTGCCGTTAAGACTGTATCTGCTGAACTAGCTAAAATAGATGTTCCAACTAACCCACTTTCTGTTCTTCGTACTGCTTGGATACCAAATCTATAAGACGTATTTGGCTTTAAAGTAAAATTGAGATTTCCCGGCGATGGATTTGTACTAAATCCTGGATTATCCGGTGATACAGTTGCTCCGCCGCCTTCTTTATAGTAAACTATTAAAAAGTCGGCAGGTAAAGCTCCATTCGTATAGCTATATGGTACGTTTACAACTGCGTTACCGTCAGAAGTATAAGAAGGACTTATAGTACCAAAAGTAGCATTATTAGTAGGTGCAGAATTTTGGCGGTAATTAACTGTGCCAGTAAATGCAGTGGCACCACTTACGGCATTTGCAGCTACATTACCTGCCGGACTGCCTGCAATTAAGCCAGTATAGTTGGGAGATGTTAAAGCAATATCAGCCGTACTTATTATGTTACCGCCTTTAATACCGCTTTCAGTTCTTCTAACTGCTTGAGCAGCAAATC
>Ga0315906_10007767_pt1 | contig 12988 bp, 27 predicted proteins | sample LakEriMetagenome_4_FD_203526 | JGI IMG/M metagenome (GOLD analysis project Ga0315906, IMG submission 203526) | Freshwater fungal communities from buoy surface, Lake Erie, Ohio, United States - Buoy 2 MA122 | ecosystem: Environmental > Aquatic > Freshwater > Lake > Lake biofilm | place: USA...
CAAACAGCAATTTCACAGCCATCCGCTATCCCTTCGTGTCAGTGAGACGGGGTCGCTTTTCGCTGGTTCTGCTCACCCCTCCCCACAAAGCGCGCGCAAAAACCGCCAAGCCATTGATACTGTTCGCAGACCCACCGTTACCTAAATCCAGTGCGTCTACCAGTTCCGCCACACCCGCATTGCGTTTTCGCCTTATCCGATCCGGCGCGAGAGGGAAATACAGGGAACAAACGCCGTTGCGCGGGAATGTGGTCCCCTCATGAATCCCCGCAAGGCGTTCGGCGGCCGTTCTCATGACGCCCGATCCTTCTGCGCAGGCGCAGAGCCAAACAGCCCATCCCGCACGTCCTGTTCCGAGGCGTGGGCATAGCGGGCCGTCGTGGCGATGTTCTCATGGCCCAGGAGCCGCTTGGCGCCGGCAAGGCTGCCCGTGCGCCGGACGTACTGCGTGGCCGCGTGGTGGCGCAGGTCATGGGCGGGGCGGGCGTCTGCAATGCCCAGCTCGGTGAGGACGCCCTTCATGTATTTCTGGAAGCTGGCGGGCTGTAGCTCGTGGATAGCCCCTCCCAGCTCCTCCCAGAACCAGACATAGCGCAGGCGGGCTCTGGAGGCCCGTCCAGCGCGTGCGGCCAGATCCCGCGCCCATGCCTCGTCCAGAGGGATGGAATGCCAGTCCCCGCCCTTCCTCTGGCGCAGGGATACGCGCCTGCCTTCGACATCGAGGCAGTGCAATGGGAACCATGCTTCCCGCAGGCGGACCCCATAGAGCGAAATGAAGTCGAACACGGCGAGGTGGTGGGCGGGAAGCCGCGCCCGGATCGCCGCGATTTCCGCCGCCGTGAACTCCCTCACCCGCGATTTCGGCTCGCGCAGGCGCAGGGCTTTCCAGTCGATTTCCGCCATTCCCCGCACCTTCATGATGCGCCGGGCGTAGTTGAGAACAGGCCGAAGCGTGTCGATGATGTCGCGGTTGACCGTCGATGCCGTTGGCATGCGCCCGTTATGCGTCATCTCCCCGCGACGCTTCGACATGGCGTCGGCCACGTGCGGCGTATCGATCGCATGGGCTGGCAGGGAAAAGTCCAGACAGCGGCGCAGGATTTCAAGGCGCTTGGACACCGTCGCCTCGGAGCGCAGATGCCGCCCGCGCGCGTTCCACCATGCGACGGAGGCGTCCTTCAAAGTGACGGCCCCTGCTTCCTCACCCAAGGTAATTCTGTCACGCTGGCGCTGTTCGACGATGCGCGCCTTAGGCTTTTCCGTTTGCCGCGTGGTCCCGCGATAACGCTTGCCGTCGATCTCGAACTCATAGTGCCAGACATGGCCGCGCCTGAAGAGTGACACGAAAGCCCCCGAAGGTAGTCCTGAACGTCTTCCTGGTGAAATCTCACGCTGCGTTCGCCCACCAGCACCCGGCGCAGCTTGCCCGATTTCACGAGCGCGCGCACAGTCTTGCAATCCTTAACCTTAAGGATTTGCGCCACCTCGGCTGTGGTAAGCAGCGGGCTCACGGCTTATGCTCCCCCTTGTCGGTGGCGGGCGGGGCGGGTAGCGGCATCCAGTGGGTGGGCTCGGGCGGTACAGAAACGTACTGCCCGCAGAATGAAACAATGTAGCCATCGCTGTGATAGGCCGCGCTGTACATATCGCCCGTTGCTTCATAGGCGAGGAAGTGCTTTCCAGTGTTTACGTATTCGTCTGGGATGCTCTCTATCGGCTGCCACTCCTGCGCGCGTAGTGCGGCGATGATGGCGGGGAGGTTGTTCCGCAGGGCGATGATCAAGCCGATGTTTGCGGCTCCCGTCGTGTCGAGTGAGCGCCCCTCGCCATTGTCCTCTAAATGCACGCAGGTGCTGTTGAGGGTGTCCGCAAGGATGTGTCCGCTTGGACCGTACAACGCGGTGTAATAGTCATCGCGACCGTTAGAACCATCGACGCGCAAGTTGTCGTCGAACCACTGGCCTTTTGTCGCCATCTGCCCCAGCCGCTCAAGCTCGTCTGCAAGTGTCATGGCGTCTCCCCCTTCTGCTGGTGCTCCAGCGCCGCGCGGGCGTCAGCGCATGCATCTCTGCAATGTGGGTGTGACGAAACGGAAGTGTGCAGCTCTATAGATTTCAGCGCCTCCCTTAGCCTCTTGTTCTCCGCGTCCATCTCGGAGAGGCGGATCACGCCTTTGCCTGCGATGCGTGAGATGCGTTCAATGTTCTCGACAAGCTCTGCGGCTGAGACGCGCTCGTCAGGCTGATTGCCGAGAGCCATTGAAATGTCACGGCGCTCTTGTTCCATCTCGGAGAGGCGGGATGCGGCGGCGCGGAGGTTGACCGCGTCCGCAACCATGTCTGCGGGTGGCTCCCATGGGTTTGCGTTGTAGGCTTCATGGCTTTTTGTGGCAGCCATCACCCGCAGCCGCTCCACCAGTTCTTGCGTCGTCACGTCTGGGGCTCCTTGAACGGGTCTTGCGTTGCAGCGAAAGAAATCAGCGTGTCGATGGTCTGACGGATCAGCGGCCAATCCTCGGCGGGGAACATGACCTTGCCGGTGTTGTCATCGAGGCAGATTTCGCGGTCGCCACTGACCAGCTTGAGCGAAGTTCTATACATGTGGCCGCTGCCGTCGATGTAGGGCTTGAGGTTGTGCTCAATGCGCAATGTCGGTTCTGTCACGTCTTCTTCTCCTGTGTAAGCGCCGCGCGGATTTTGTCTGCGGCTGCGCGGGCGCGGCGGATGTTGCGCTCTTCAGTTGGCCCGCTCGCTCGCGTCTGGGCGGCAAACGGCTCCAGCGCCCCCAGCGCTTCCGCCAGCAACTCGCGCGATGGCAGCGCGGAGAGGGCGGCGCGGGCTATGCATAGATAGCGTTCCTTGCCAGCGCTGGTTTCCTCGTCCCATTCCATGCGGTGCTCTGGCGCGTCTACGTCCCAGATCGCCCGCGCGACGCGTTCGATCATTGCGTCATCAGACATGACCAACCCTCTTCAGCACTTTGTGAATTGTCGTGGGATGCTTGCCCATCTGGCGAGCAATTTGCGCAGGTATGAGACCTTGTAGGTGAAGCGTGACGACCATCTCGGAGTTCACCGAGTTCCTGGTGTTCAGACACTGCTCTTTCAGGGTTGCCCAGCGGCAGTTATGCGGGCCGTAGTTTCCGTTATTGTCGATCCGGTCAATTGAATGATTGCGAGACGGCTTGTTCCCCATGTCGGAAACAAAGCACTCAAGGCCGCACTTCTCCCCATCCCCAAAACGCCAGCGGTCGCAAACGGTGATGCCTCTGCCTCCGTAGCGTGAATAGCTTTTGTCTTTCTCGCTATGACACCTCCGGATCATCAGCCTCCAAGTATTGTATAGTGGATGTTGATCGCCTTTCTTTCCGAGGCCGTGAATGCGCTTTGACCCGCGAGACCTTACCTCTTCAAAGTAACACCCGCAGCTCTGTGAGTGTCCTTGAAGCAGCGAGTTTTCGTAAACAACTCTCTCAACTCCACAGTCGCATCTGACTCGCCAAGCTGCGCGATTGGTCCTGCCATCGCTTTTTATGGTCCGCTCAAACGGAACGAACCTGCCAAAGCGTTGGCCGATCAAGTTGCGAGTGCTTGCAGTTGATCCAGCGCGCTCTACAGTCTCGTCATCGTGTGTCATTTCCCGAACCCTCGTTTCGGCCACTTGTGCGGCGTTGTGCGTTTCTGAAAGCCGCGCGACGGGATAGGACGCTTCTGGCCTTGGCCAACCTCGCCTCGAATCCTGCGGCCTTTCGCAGACGCTGAAACATCCCGTTTCGTCTTCACGATATGACACGGCGTGCAGAGCAATTGCCAGTTATCCAGCTCGTGCTTTCCGAGATGATCGAGCGCCTGGATATGGTCGATAGCGTATTCGCCCAGCTTGACCTTGTCGCGGCATGAGGCGCAGCGCGCATCGTACTTGATGAACACGCTGGCGACTTCGCGGGCTGTGAAGGCGCGGCGCTTCTCTGGCTGGGGGAGAGTGTCAGTCACGTCAGCCTCATCTCTGCACGTTTCGTCGCCTCGGCTGAGCGGTTCTCCCAGCCCTTCATCTCGACATAGTTCAGGTGAACCTTGGCCCGATTGGCTGCGGTCTTGGCGTTGACCATCCGCTTTATGTAGTCGGTCCATTCCGGCATCACCTTCACGACGCGCTCTGCGGCAGCGTCGGTCTTCTCTCCGCTTTCGTTCTTCAGCTTGGCGAGAAACGCCGTCTTGCACTCTTCCAGCATCCGCGCGGCTGCATCCTTATCAACCCAATCGAGCGCAGCTTCGCGGTAGATTTCAGAGAAGGGGCGGTTGTCGCCGTCACGCATCACTCAGCCGCCTGCATCATCGCTGTCAGACGGCCAAGCGTCAGCGTGCGAGCTTCCTGAACGCGGGTATACTCGCGCGGATAGTTCTCCTTGAGCGTGGCCAGTGTGCGGACTGCGCGCTTCATCACGTGGTCAACGCCAGCCTCGCTGTCGGCCTTCTCAATCTCGCCAATGAGGGCGTTCGCCCGGCGGACATGCTCCGGGATGGGAGGCGGCTCGTGGGCTTCCTCCTCGTCCTGGTTTTCGTCGTCATTTGCGATTTGCGATGGACCGACACTGGCGCGGCTTTTGTCGTAGAGCGCCAGACCAAACTGGTTGCCGAACGTTGACATGGCGCGTTTCATCGCGTCGGTCTCGGCTTCCTTCACGGCGCTTTCGATCGCATCGCCAAGCTGATTGTCCTTGCCAAAGCCGGAGCCGAAGCCAGTTCCCTCCCGATGGCGGGCGCCACTCTCGCCGTGGACCGTAATGCGGACAGTAGCGAGGTATCCGACGCGCCATTGCTTTTCGGTGCGCCCGTTCTTGGTCACATCAACGAGGTCGCAGTTTGTCTGCTCCAGCCGCACGACATGGCGTTCCCAAGCGCCAAACCCGAAGATGCGGTTTGCTTCGTTGATCGCGTGCCATCCCTCAATATAGGACAGCTTTGGGCCGCCGGGCTGCTGGCGCGTCTTGACCTTCGACGGGTCGAGATTGTCCGCAAGCAGCTTCTGCTGTTCGCCTGAGAAAATATCGGGTTTCACTTTTTCCACTCCACCTTGAGGGTTTCTGATTGCTCAAGGCGAGCGCCTGGCACTGAAATGCCGGATGCGATGCGGGCCTTGATCTTCGCGTCATTGCGCGAGGGCTCCAGTTCAAAGAACTCTTCAGGGATCGCGTCTGGATCATCCACCTTCAGCTTTGGCGGCGTCTTGGCGATGGTCAGGCGCGCAAGCGGCGTGGTGTCCTGCATGACGCCGTTCTCAATGAGGAAGTCGCGGATGCGCTCGCGCTGATCCGAGACGCGGTCAGCAACCGCCTTGCGATGCTCCTTCGCTTCCTTCTCGGCGGCAGCGGCGGCGCGGTCTTCCGCTTCAAGAGCGGCAAGCTCCTGGACCATGCTTTCCAGCGGGTAGTTTGCCAACGCGGCTTCGCTCACAGCTTGTCCTCCGCTCGGGTGATGATGAAATCGAGAAACTCCGCCAGCGCGCGCAACTCGTGCTCTGATGCGCACCGTTCGCGCACGAGGCGGCGCATCAGGCGTTCGCAGTCGGAGCGCAGGGTGTCGGGCGGCGTGGGGCGCGTGCGGGCTGTTGGGAGCGTGTGAATGGTGGCGGTCATGTGAACCGCCCGCCATTTAGCTGAGCAATGCGGGCGCAAGCTGCGCGCCATGATACGTCTGCAAGCGTCATGGCCCGGACTGCTTCGTCGCGCGTCCTGTAAAGCGGTCCAATGCGAACGCCGTCAGCCATCACCATGAAAGGCCCGCGCCGCTTGTCTTTGTGGCCTGAGACGATTTCGTAAATCACAGCCCCCTCCGCAGCTTAGCGACGGTCGAGCGCACCACGTTGACCGTCTGGCGCGGACGGACCCGCGACGTCAGGTCGAACGCGCTGACCTCTGCGGAGCGGGCTAGATGCTCAGTCAGCGCGAACGCGGGACGGGTGAGGGCGATGGCTTCGCGGATCATGCTGCACCTTTGAGGACGCGGGCTGCGCGGCGAAGATCGCCAAGCGTGCAGAACGTGTCTGCGCTTTCGAGTTCTTCGTCCTTGCCCCACCACGCGACGAAGCGGAGTTCGACATCGTCGCGGAAGCTTTGGGTGGGCGCGTCGATCATGAACACCGGGCCAAAGTTTCCCTCGGCTTCTTCCCACTCAATCGCCTCAGCGAACGGCTTCAGCGCACTCTCAAGCACGCGCACTCTCTCAGCCTGTGCGTCTGACGCGGAGCGCTTGTTCCAGCGTTCGATGACTTCGTTCGGATGGATGTCGGGAACGTCCTCGATGCACGTACCCTGGTCGGCTCCGCAATCTCGGCAATAAACAACGACGCGGTTGCCGAAGTGGCCGTTGATTGCGCGATAGCCTTGCGCGGTATCCAGTTCGGCTTCACCGCCGCAGAACGGACAAGGCAACATCTTATCAAGGGTGCGCAAATCGAACTCACGAACCTGCATTGGGATACCCTTTCTGTTTCCGCTGCCACGCGTCCATGCCGCCAAGCTGTTCAATTGCGGCGAGTGCGGCATCTAGCGCAGAGTTGTAGGCGGAGCTGGCTCCGGTTCCGCCAAGCGCATCGACAGCGCGATAGGCGAGGTCCAGCGTGTCGAAGTATTCGGGGCTGCGATCAAAGGAAGGCGGGGGCGTCACTGCGTTCACGGCTGGATGGTCAAGCACGTACCGGAACATTGCGAATGCCTGCGCGGCGTTCAACAGGTTCGTTCCGGTCGGCTCGTGCCGTCCACCCTCGGGCGTGCCGTTGTTGTACTCGGGCACGAAGCTGATGCCTGCGTCTGGGCGAAAATCAGGTGGCAGCTTCCAGCTAAGGAACCGCGCAACCAAATACGGCACCAGCCGCTCGGCAATCTGTTCCGGTGTCGCGCTCACGGGGACACCCGCTCATCGCGGCGCTGGTCGGCGCGGCCATAGTCCGGCTCGCGGCAGAGTTTGGCGATCACCGCTGCAAGGGCCAGCTCGCAGTCGCGAGCCGCCGCCTTCGCGTCGTCCCACCGTTCCGCTTGCGCCTTGTGTGCAGCTTCGATGTGGGCTGTTGCGCGCTCCAGACACTCGCGCGCGCCGGCAAGGCTCGACCAGAGCTGATAAGCGGCGGCGGTTGCTTCTGGTTCGGGGTTGATCTTTCCGTTCCAGTATCCGTAGTCCTTGAAGATCGAGGTCATCCGTGTCTCCCTTGCTTGGGGAGAGGTAAGCACATAGCTGACCTAGATGGCAAGCAAAATCGTCAGCACATGGCTGACTTTTTTATGCGCGCTTGCGTTTTCCGTCTGGAATGAAGGAGTTGAGCACTTTCAACGCCTGGTCTCGATCCACAGCCGGGATTTGATCCCAGATCGACCAAATGGCTTCTGGCGCGGTCAGATTGCGCATTAGAAGGTCGGCGGGGTCGCACGCCAAGGCTTCTGCGAAAGCTTCGAGAAGTCCTTGATTATATTGGCGTCTTTGCCTTTCGAGGTCGGAAACATGCTGTTTCGTGATGCCGACGCGTTCCGCTAACCGCTCCTGAGTGAGATTACGGTAGGTGCGCCATTCGCGCAGGTAGAACCTCTGCTGTGCCATTGCACAGCCTCTCCCACGGGGTGTGGGTACTGTCGTTCACTATCCTGCTGACTGCCGCTTGACAACTAGGTCAGCCATATGCTGACTAGTACGCATGACGCTGACAGAAGCCAGACAACGCGAAGGTTTGAACGTCCCGCAGCTTGCGAAAAGGCTCGGGATTTCAAAGCAGCATTTGTACGACATCGAGAAGGGCGAGCGTTCGCCGGGCCGCGAACTGGCCGTCCGCATCGTCGAGATTTACCCCAACGTTGACCTTCTGAGCCTGCTTCGCGGGCAGCAGGGGGCAGCATGACCCTCCATCCCACTCATTCAGATCGGGGCTTCGGCCTCGTAGCGTCTGCCGTAGCTACGTCCCCCCAAAACCCGGCAGCGGCAGACGCGTCCATTTCCCATTCGCGTCCGTCCCCCCGGCGCGAACGGCGGCGAGCCACCCCCCAAGCACCGACCCCCGGCTCGCCGCCGACCCTTTCCGAGAGACGAGCCTGAAACGAACGAACCCGGCGCTGACACGCCGGGCTCGCAAAACGCCAGCCTTTCGAGAGTGAGCCTCGAACGTGACCGACAGCCATCAACATAGCTTAGAATTCCGGCAGGACCATGTCTGGCACATGACGGTGCAGTCATGAGCGTTGCGTACATTCAAACGGGTTTCAACTTTTCGGGCTCGGAAGCTCCGCGCGTCGAGGCAATCTCCGCACAGCTTGCGTATCATTACCTTGAGGCGGGCCACTATATCGGGACCGTCCCGAGTATTTCCTACGCCTTTGGTTTGTGGCGCGGTTCGGAGCTTGAAGGCGTCTGCTGCTTTGGAAGCCCTGCGGGCCCTCCTCAGCGTTTGATCTGCGGCGCGGATTGGGCGCCGCACGTCTTGGAACTCAACCGCCTATTCCTCGTCAGGAACATCCCTCACGACGCGTCACGGCTGGTCGGCGCTTCTCTTAGGGCGCTCCCTAAGCCGTCGATTGTTATTTCTTACGCAGACCCATCAGCAGGGCATTCTGGCACGATCTATCAGGCGTGCAACTTCCTTTACTGCGGGCTGACGGAAAAGCGCACGAACTGGACTATCGACGGCTCGGATAAGCACGGCGTCACGATTGCCGATGAGTTTCGCGGCGCGGGTCGCTCCGAAGCGATGCGCAAGAAATACGGCGAAAGGTTCAGCCTACAGCCGCGTCCGCGCAAGCATCGTTATGTGTTCGTGTGCGCCAACCACAAAGACAAGCGCGCGATCATCTCAGCGCTGCACTTCGCCCCGCAAAACTATCCGAGGGCCGCAGCATGAGCGAACTCGCCCGCAGAGCCAACGAAATCCGAGGCATCTCCCAATCCTGCAAGACAGTGAACGACCTGGCGAAGCGCACCGGCTTCAGCATGGAAATCGCGCGCCACTGGAACACGGAACTCAAGCTCAACCTCCCCGACGCAGCCCCTCGTGGCGGTGCTGTGAGGGTCGCTCAGGCGAATCCCAAGCCCCAGAAGAAGGGGGCGGGGAAATGAGCAGCCGTAGCGACGCCCTGTCTGTCACGTGTCCTGAGTGCGGATCTATCCCCGAGGAACCCTGCTGCTCAAGCCGTGGGAAGCGTCGCGCCTCATGTCACGAGGGCCGCCATCAGACGTTTCAGGCGCTTCGTGATGCGCTTGTGGAATGGCACAAGGAAGCTGGGGAGAAGGCCGCATGAGCGACCTGCCGTATATGCCCCTGTGGGTATCGAAGTATGAGGCTCACACAGCGCACCTGACGCTTTGCGAAGATGGTGCCTACCTGCGCCTGCTTCGCCTGTGCTGGCGCACGCCTGGCGGAACCATTCCCGCCGACGACGCATGGGTCCAGCGCCAGATGCGCGTCGATGCGGAGACGTTTGCCGCGTACGTGAAGCCGATCCTGACCGAGTTTTTCACGATCCGCCGCGGCCGCTATGTCAACGACGCGTTGAAGCGGTTTTTCGACGAGGCAACGGAGAAAAACCAGCGCCGGAAAAACGCTGGTCGCAAGGGTGGTGAGGCTAAGGCTCGGAAAACAAAAGATACTGCGCCTAGCAATGCTACAGCAAAGCCAGAGCAATGCTCTGGCAAGACAGAGACAGAGACATATACAGAACCATCTGATGCTAACGCATCAGATGTTTCCGCGGCCGCGAAGCGCAAGCGCTCGAAGCCGTTCGTCGAGCCTCATTTCATGGCTGACGACTGGTGGCCTTCCGAAGCGGACTTCGCTTGGGCGACCGATTCCAAAAACACCAAAGGCATCCAGCTCACGCGCGAGGAAGCGGAAAATGAAACCCATCAGTGCAAGCGTTGGTTCCTCGATAAACGCGACGCAGGAAACGCAGTCGGAAAGCGACCAGGACACACTCGGTCATGGCAAAGCTGGCTATGCAAGGCGGCCCCCGAGATCCTACGGGCTCGACCACGAGCCAACGGAACCGCCGCCCGTGCCGGCGCGCGTGTCCAGACCCGCTTTGCCCCGCAAGTCAGCCAGCATGATGCCTTCGCACTTGCCGCCGCTCAGGCAAGTGACCCTGAGCGTGGCGCAGGATGGCAGCCGGATCACGGCAATGGTTCTCGCCCACCGAGCGGACCTCCCCGCCTTGAAGTCATCGATAGCGGAGATGCGCGCGGCGCTGACGCCACCCACGCCGGAGGAAATCGCGGCTTCGGTAGCCAGACTGTTCTCCCATTACCCTTCGCCGCAGTCCGGTAACACCATGACTGTTGCGCAGGACTGGATTGAGGACATGGGGCAGGTGAGCGCGGTTGCGTTTCATGCTGCCGTGGTCGAGTGGCGCAAGGGCGCGAACGCGTTCCGGCCAAGCCCCGGCCAGCTTCTGGCGCTCATTGAGCGCATTGAGGCGCCGGTTCGCGACCGCCTGGAGTTCGCGCTTGAAGTCGAAGCGCGCGAGTCAGGCATGAGCACGCGCGAGCGCATCGCTCATCTCCATCACCGCCAGTACGAGCTTGAGATGGGCATGGTCCCCTACGAGGTCCACGCCAAGGGTTACGACGAAATCCAGAGATACCTCGAAGCCGAGATGGCCATCGTCAAATCCGAAATCGCACAACTGGAACAGGGGGCATAAATGTACGACGGGCAGGCGATTCCATCCCACAAGCCGCTGATTGCCGAAGTGAAAGCGGCGGTGGCGGAGATCCACGGCATCCCGCGCGAGATGCTGGTCGATGCCTCACGCGAAAAGCGCTGGGCTCATCCGCGTCAGGAAGCCATGTATCTGGCGAGGGAACTGTCCGGCGTCACTTATCCTCAGATCGGACGCCATTTCGGGGACCGCGATCATAGCACGGCCATTCACGCCGTCCGCACGATCACCAAGCGGATGGAAACAGATGCCGCGCTGGTCGAACGCCTTGCCGCGTGCCGCGCATTGATCGCTGAACTGGTGTCGCAGAGGGTCGGGCGGATGATTGCGGTGCAGGCTTCATCCTCGGACTGGTCGCCGCCTTCGCCGCTGCGCATCGCCAAGCCTGACGTGGTGATTGGATCGATCGATCTTGCTTCATGGCGCGCACTCGGCGGTGAGCTGGAGGCGGCATCATGACCCGCCCCAACGCTGCCCTAGCCCTCAAGACTGACGACCGCCCCGCCGCCCTGCGCCGCAAACCGCAGGAGCGTCTTCAGGCCGTCCAGCTTGCGCAGTACAAGACCGAGGACGAAATCCAGCGCGAGGTCGCGGCGTATCTCAACGTCAAGCTTCCGAAGGCATGGCGCTGGCATCATCCCCCGAACGGAGGATGGCGCAAGAAAGCCACCGCTGCGCGTCTTAAAGAGCAGGGCGTCAAGCCCGGCGTGCCTGACGTGTGCATTCTCCGCCCGAACGCGTCACCGATATGGATCGAAGTGAAAGCCTTCGGCGGCACGCTCACGCTGGCCCAGAAGGATTTCATGCAGTGGTGCTCAGAGGCCAAGCATCCGTTCAAGGTGTGCAGGTCCGTTGGCGAGGTCGAGGTGTTCTTGAAGGAGTATCTCGCATGACCCGCCGCAACGAATGCCATGACGTCAAAGCCGCCGCCGCACAGGCCGCCCAGCTCGTCGCTCAGCGCCAGACCTGCGAGAAATGCGCATACCTCAAAGGCGTCCGGCCAATGTGCCAAGCCGAGGCATCGCCGCACTATCGCCTTCCCCGCCATGCCGGAAATGAGCGTTGCAACGCCTACATGGTCGAGGGCGCCCAGAAGCCTGCGCCGGTCGAGGCGCCCACAATCTCCCGTGCGGCCATCGCGGGCGAGGTCGCCAAGCGCAAGCACAATCGGTGGGAGCGTCGGGCATGAGTGTTCGCATCGTGACAGGCGACTGCCGGACTGAGCTGGCAAAGCTGGCTGATGATAGCGTCAACTGCGTCGTGACGAGCCCGCCCTATTTCGGCTTGCGCGACTACGGCGTGGACGGGCAAATCGGCCTCGAAAGGTCGGTGCAAGAGCATATCACGATCCTGCGTGACGTCTTCCGCGAAGTGCGGCGCGTGCTTCGCAAGGATGGTACCTGCTGGGTCAACTACGGCGATGCTTACGCTTCCGATGACAAGTGGGGTGGCTCGTCGGGCGGCAAGCACGTCAAGGAGCTTCACGGCAAATCTGGCATCGGTCGCAACAAGCGTGAGACGGGGCTGAAGTCCAAGGATCTGATTGGCCTTCCGTGGCGCTTAGCCTTTGCGCTGCAGGACGATGGCTGGTGGCTGCGCTCCGACATCATCTGGGCCAAGCCCAACCCAATGCCCGAGAGCGCGACTGATCGGCCTACGCGAGCTCACGAGTACATTTTCCTTCTCACAAAATCGGCGCGCTACACTTACGACGCCGACGCGATCCGCACGCCTTTGGCGGCCAAGACCTTCACGACGTTTGGCACGGAGCATCGTACGCAGGGCAATGACGCCATGGGGTCAGTCAAGTCCGACAACTGGGGCTCGAGCGTCAAGGTCCGCAAGCCGAAGGTGAAGGTTCCGGGCGGATGGGATCGTGGCGATGGCGCTCACGGAAGCATCCATCGGGACGGGCGAGGCGAGCCTGCCTATCAGGAAGCTGAACTCGCTGGCGCGAATGCTCGCACTGTGTGGACGATCTCTACCAGCGGCTATCCTGAAGCCCATTTCGCCACCTTCCCGCCCGAGCTTGCCGAGCGCTGCATCAAGGCGGGGTGCCCTGAAGGCGGGACAGTGCTGGACCCCTTCGGCGGCGCAGGAACTACAGGCCTTGTCGCTGACAGGCTTCAGCGCAACGCGATCCTGATCGAGCTGAACCCCGCTTACGCGGAGATGGCTAAGCGCCGCATCGAAAAAGACGCGGCGCTTTTTGCATCTGTGGAGATGGTCGCATGAAACACGACGACCGCTTAACCTCCAAACGCCGAACCGATGTCCGCAACGCCATCCAGGCCGGGGC
>Ga0315906_10007768_pt1 | contig 12988 bp, 12 predicted proteins | sample LakEriMetagenome_4_FD_203526 | JGI IMG/M metagenome (GOLD analysis project Ga0315906, IMG submission 203526) | Freshwater fungal communities from buoy surface, Lake Erie, Ohio, United States - Buoy 2 MA122 | ecosystem: Environmental > Aquatic > Freshwater > Lake > Lake biofilm | place: USA...
ATTGGAGTGAGATGCAAGGCGCAACACCACAGCCATAGCCCCGCTATGGCGAGGATTTGCAACGCCGCAGATCGCTTCAATCCGGGGATGCGACGTCGGTAAGCGATTGATGCAGAGGGTCCCTAGGCACAGCAGCTCTGTTGGCATAGCGGCTGACCCAGAGAGTCGACCGCCTCACACCCCATGGCCAGGCGACCGACAAAGGTCAGGGCGACAGCATGGATTTGCTGCACCAGTTCACTCAGCGCTGATCCGACCCGGGGCCTCGGGATGCGCGGGTCTCACTGTGGGCTGAGCGTTCCCGCATAGACCCTCTGACCAAATCAAAACGGTAGAGCCGGCACTCGATCGGCCCGTTCCACATGGGTATCCGCCGAGCCTCTTTGAGGCGCATGCTGGAGGCCAGCTTCAGGTCAGGACTGAGCACGTAAGCTGTCCAGCCCGCTGTATGCTGGGTGTAGGCACGTTTCCAATGCGCGGACAGGCGTGGAAAAAAGTCGTCCGGCGTATCGCGGTCTTCACTCGAGGCGCGGGCAGCTTTACCGCTGACCTCAATGCGCTCGCCGTAGGGGGGGTTGATCATCAAGGTGCCCGGCAACCCTTCAGGCAACGCGGGGGCAGGGCGCTCCAAAGCATCGCCACCATTGAAGGTGATGTATTGGTCTACCCCGGCACGCTGGGCATTGCGCCGTGCAAAATCAACCATTCGAAATGACACATCACTCGCATAAATGGGCACAGGACAAGCGTGGATGGTGGATTGGGCACGCTGCTTAAGTTGTTGCCACTGAATACGCACGTCCTCTTCCATGAAGGGGAGCAAACGTTCAAAAGCGAAGCGGCGTTTGAGCCCAGGCGCGATGCCGCACGCGATTTGGGCCGCCTCGATGGCGATGGTGCCGGAACCACAACACGGGTCGTGCAAGGCACCGCCAGATTCGGGCGTGCCTCGCCAACCTGCGGCGGCCAGCATGGCGGCTGCGAGGGTTTCCTTCAGCGGCGCATCCCCTTTGTCTTCACGCCAGCCGCGTTTGAACAGGGGCTCGCCCGAGCTGTCCACATACAAAGACGCGCGCTGGGGCCCCAAGTGCAGCAGCAAGGGCAAATCAGGGTGGCGGGTGTCTACACTGGGGCGCTCGTTGAACTGTTCGCGCATGCGGTCACAGACCCCATCTTTGACCTTCAAGGTCGCAAAATTCAAGCTGCGCAGGGGGCTTTGTTTGGCCGTGGTGTCGACACGCAGGGTGTGCTCAGGCGTGATCCACTGGGCCCAATCAACGCCCATCGCCAGTTCGTAAACGTCTTGCTCATTTTGGTAAGGGCCTTCAGCCACCTCAACCAGTACACGCTGCGTCAAGCGGCACTGCAAATTGAGGGTCATGACCTCAAGAGGCCCACCTTCCAGGCTGACGCCGCCTCGCGCGGTGTAGAGGTGGCTGTTGGGCAAGACACGCTGTACCTCTTCAGCCAGTAACTCTTCAACGCCGGCAGCGCAGGGTAAAAAAATCGGCAGCATCACAATGCCTTGCGTAGATTGGCGGGGGCGATTCTCAAAGCTTCCCGGTATTTAGCCACCGTGCGCCGCGCCACTTGAATACCCTGCTCTTCCAGCATGGTGGAGAGCTGGCTGTCGCTCAGTGGCTTCTTCGGGTTCTCCGCGTCGACCAGCTGTTTGATCAGGGCGCGCACCGCTGTGCTGGATGCATTACCGCCGGCCTCCGTGTTAAGCGAAGAACCAAAAAAGTACTTCAACTCAAAGGTGCCAAAAGGCGTGGCCATGTATTTGGCTGTGGTCACACGGGAGATGGTCGATTCATGCAAACCCAGCTCGTCGGCAATCTCGCGTAGCACCAGAGGCTTCATCGCAATGGCGCCGTGGCTGAAAAAGTTTTTCTGACGCTCGACGATGGCCTGTGACACACGCTGAATGGTGTCAAACCGCTGCATGATGTTTTTGACAAACCAACGCGCCTCTTGCAAGCGCCCACTGAGACCGGCGTTTTGGTTCGCTGCACCGCGCTGCTGTTTGATGGCGTTGGCATACAAGTCGTTGACGCGCAGCTTGGGCATGACGTCAGGGTTGAGCTGCACACGCCAGCTGCGACCCACTTTTTGCACGATGACATCAGGAATGATGATGTTGTCTTCCGCACGCGCAAACGGACGGCCCGGTTTGGGCTCAAGCGCCATGATGAGGGCCTGCGCCTGGCGCAACAGGTCTTCATCGGCACCGGTCACCGACATCAGTTTTCGCAAATCGCGTTTGGCCAGCAAGTCCAAGTGCTGCTTGCAAACAATGATGGCAATCATTTGGGCCTGGCTGCGCGGCTGCGCGCGCAGCTGAAGCACCAGGCACTCGCTCAAGTCGCGCGCTCCTACGCCCAGCGGATCCATGTGCTGCAGCCATTTCAAGGCGCATTGCAGGCGCTCAATCACGGCCTGGGCCTCTTCCTCGTTGCTGGACAGACCTTCGGCCAAGTCTTCGATGGAGCTGCCGAGGTAACCGTCGTCGTTCACCGACTCGATCAAGAGCTGCAAAGCGGCTTCGTCTTCCGGCGACAAACGCATGCCCAGCAATTGCTGGCGCAGATGGTCCTGCAAACTCAGGCCGGCGCCTTGGCGCTCCTGCGGATCGAATTCGTCGCCACTGTGTTCACCTGCTGGGCTGTTTGACGGCAAATCACGGATGCCGTCGAAGTCATCACCTTCGGTGCCATTTTCCCAGTCCTCCCGTTCAGTGGTACCGAAGTCGGCGCTGTCGAGGCTGGGGGCATCGTCACCGGCTTCGTGCTGGGTATCCACCGCCGCTTCGCTCTCGCGTTCACCCAAGCGCTCAGCGGGGCTCAGGCGTTCAGCCAGCGGCTCAGGTACGGCCACGGTGTCCTCTTCAACGTCCAAAAACGGGTTTTGCTCCAACATCTGCTCCACCTCCTGCTGCAACTCCAGGGTGGAGAGCTGCAGCAAACGAATCGATTGCTGCAGCTGCGGCGTGAGGGCCAGATGGGCGGAAAGCCTGAGTTGGAGTGAAGGCTTCATGACAGGCCAGCGCCGGATTACATGCGGAAATGTTCGCCGAGGTACACCTTGCGTACATCGGCGTTCTCAACGATGTCTGTAGGTGTGCCCTCTGCCAGAACGGCACCCTCGCTGATGATGTAAGCGCGGTCACAAATACCCAGGGTTTCGCGAACGTTGTGGTCGGTGATGAGCACGCCAATGCCGCGGTTCTTCAGAAAATTGATGATGCGCTGAATTTCGAGCACCGCGATCGGATCAACACCGGCAAACGGTTCATCCAGCAGGATGAACCGGGGCTGCGTGGCCAAGGCCCTGGCGATTTCGACCCGGCGACGCTCTCCCCCAGACAGCGCTGGAGCAGGGCTCAAGCGCAACTTTTCCAAACCCAGGTCTTGCAAGAGACCTTGCAGCATCTTTTCTATCGCCACCGCTTTGAGTGCTTTTCCGTCCGCACCTACCTGCAACTCCAGCACTGCACGGATGTTTTCCTCGACATTGAGCTTGCGGAAAATAGACGCTTCCTGGGGCAGGTAAGACAAACCCAGTCGTGAGCGACGGTGGATGGGCAGACGCTCCACACGCTGGCCTTCGATCGTGATCTGCCCTGCATCCGCGCGCACGAGACCGACAATCATGTAGAAGCTGGTGGTTTTGCCGGCGCCATTGGGCCCCAGCAAACCCACCACTTCACCGGCGCGCACTGAGACGTGCACATCCTTGACCACCTGACGAGCACCGTAGCTTTTTTGCAGGCCAATGGCCTCCAGGCACTGGTTTTGGGGAGCGCTGGACACGGCCGCGGCCGGTGGCATCACTTGCGGTCTCCGAGCACAGGTGTGGATTTCAGAGGCAAGGCCGGAGGATTGGCCCCGACCCCAGCCGAGGCCGCTTCTTGCGCAGCCGGAGTACCCTCACGGGGAGAAAGAACCGCACGCACCCGCCCCCCGGGGTTGGCGGGACTGGCGCTGGCGGCCCCCCCCACCACGGTGAACACCTCAGAGGTGTTGTCATAGGTGATGACATTGCCCACGGTTTCGTCCACAACGACGCCCGCCCGCAAACGTCTGATCACAGCGCGGTTTTGCAAACGCAAGGTGTCCGCCTTGGCATCGTATTCAATGCGCTCGGCTTCACCTTCTATGGTTTCGTCCAAACCTTCACGTTTTTGTTTGAAGTACGCCAATTTCCCAGTCGCGGCCAGCGCCACGCTTTGGTGGTAGCCCTCGGGCGTTTGGCGCACATCGATTTGCCCGGCACGCATCACCAGGCTGCCCTTGCTGAGGACCACATTGCCGCTGAAGACGCCGAACTGTTTCAGGTCGTCGTATCGGCCTGCATCGGCTTCGACATTCAAAGGCTTGAGTCGATCCGCCTTCTCCGCGCCAACGGGGAAGACCAGTAGCATCGCCGTCGCAAAAAAGGCGCATGCGCCGAAGCGAGCTGTCGGGAAGCGTGAGGGTGAAAGTGGATGGGTCATAGGGGCATGAAACTTGCAGAGTCATTCTAGCTCTGCATTTTTCATGCCGAAGAAAAAACCGTGGCGGTCAGCTCTTTTTTCTACTCAGGGCGATCAGCGCATCCACCACTGCCAACGAACGTTCGGGTGAACGTGCAACGGTGCCAGACGTCCAGTAGCGCCCCTGAACACCCATGGCGGGTACACCGTCAATGCGGTAAGCCTCAGCCAGTTTGCGCGCCTGGGTTGCTTTGGTATTGACGCCAAAAGAGTTGTACGCGTCGCTGAACTTGGCAGCATCGACACCATTTTTACCCATGAAAGCGGCGATCTCAGGCAATTTATCGAGTTTGGCACGCTCAACATGAATGGCGTAAAACACTTTGCGGTGCATGGTGCTGACCAAGCCCATGGCTTCCAGGGCATAGAAAATTTTCTGATGCGGTACGAAGGTTTCTTCTCGGAAGGCCACAGGAATGCGTCTGAACGCCACATCATCTGGCAGTTTCTTGGCCCACGCTTCGAGCAAGGGCTCAAAGGAATTGCAATGCGGGCAGCCGTACCAAAAGAACTCCAGCACCTCAATCTTGCCGGTGGCGGGTAAGGGCAAGGGCTGGCTGAGGCGAATGTAATCCTTGCCTTCAACAAAACCCGCCTGGGCCTGGGCTGACGCAACCCCAGACAAGAGACCCGCACCCAAGCTCAAACCCAGCAGTTGGTTGGAAAAAACACGACGTTTCATGAAGACATCCTCTGTGTGGCTGCGATGGCAGCGGAGACTGACTCGTTGTAACAAACAAAGTTCACCCGAGATACCCTTGACGGCGTGAAGATTCACGCTGGAATCTGGTGTCGGAGTCAGAACGAACAATCCCCGAGTTTCTGAGCCACGACACCAACCCCCTACTTCTGTACCCGAACCAAAGCGGCCTCTACCCCAGCCCCTTCCAGGCTGGCCTTGGATGCCTCGGCTTGATCTTTGGCGTTGTAGGGACCCACCCGAACACGGTAAACGGTGCGTCCGGCCTGTTCGCGTTCAGTCACCTTGGCATCAAACCCGAGCATGGCCAGCTTGGCGCGCTGCTGTTCTGCATCTTCGGAACGCGCATAAGCACCCGCTTGAACAAAGTAGGCCATGCCGTCGCCAGTGGCTTTGGCCGCGGCGGTTTCGGCCGGTGCCTTGGAGGCCGCATTGGAAGCGGCCTCAATCACCGCCTCTATGCTGGTGGGTGCAGAAGCGGCTGCCTTGCTTTTGGCTGGTTCGGCGGCACTGGCTGCCGCGTCAGCCTCTTTGCCGACCGAACCACTGGCCGAGGCGGCGGCCCTCGGAGTCTTGCCAGCCAGTGGCGCATTGGGGTCCCAATTCTTGTTGCGTTCCGTCTCTAACGCGTCTTGGTCTGCGGTGCGCTGCGGCACTTTGTTGACAAAGGGCACAGGCACCTTGGTCACATACAAAGCCACTCCCAAGGCCAGAGACAAACCAATGAGCAGGCCCACGATCATGCCCATCAAAAACCCGCCGCCTTGCTTCTTCATGCGTTTCGCTCTGTTTGCTGTTGGATGGGAAAGATGAACTGTGGTCACGGTTTTACATGGACTCCGGTGCCTGCACACCCAGCAGGGTCAGGCCGTTGCGCAGGACTTGGCGAGTGGCGGCCAAAAGGGCGAGGCGGGCTTGGGTCAGGGCCGCATCATCCAGCAAAAACCGCTCGGCTGCGTAGTAGCTGTGGAAAGCAGCGCCGAGTTCGCGCAGGTAAAACGCCACATCGTGGGGCGCCAAGCCCTGGGCCGCACCGCGCAGCATGTCCGGGTATTCCGCAAGTTTGAGCATCAATGCAGATTCGGTAGGCGCTACCAAAAGGCTCAAGTCGGCCTGAACCAACTGGGACATCTGTCCGCCATGTTCGCTCACCCAATCACGCAGCACTTTGCTCAACCGGGCATGGGCATATTGCACGTAAAACACCGGGTTCTCGTCGTTTTGTTTCAATGCCAGATCGACATCAAAAACAAACTCGGTGTCCGCTTTGCGGCTGATGAGGAAAAAGCGGACGGCGTCTTTGCTGGTCCACTCGATCAAATCCCTCAAGGTGACGTAACTGCCCGCGCGCTTGGAAATTTTCACTTCCGCACCGCCACGCATCACCGTGACCATTTTGTGCAGCACGTAGTCGGGATAACCCGTTGGAATGCCCACACCAGCCGCCTGCAGCCCGGCGCGTACCCGGGCGATGGTGCCGTGGTGGTCGCTGCCCTGGATGTTGATGGCTTGTTGGTAGCCGCGCTCGAACTTACGCACGTGGTAGGCCACGTCGGGCACAAAGTAGGTGTAGCTGCCATCGGACTTGCGCATGACGCGGTCTTTGTCGTCGCCATACTCGGTGGAGCGCAGCCACAGCGCACCGTCTTGTTCGTAGGTTTTCCCGGCGTCCTTCAAACGCTGAACTGCAGCATCGACCCGACCGTCGGCGTACAGGCTGGACTCTAGAAAATAGTGGTCAAACCGAACCCCGAACGCCTTGAGGTCCAGATCTTGCTCATGGCGCAAATAAGCGACCGCGAATTGGCGTATGCCGTCCACATCGTTCACATCACCGGAGGCGGTGAACTCGCGGTCGTCAGCACGGACGGTTTTTTTCGCTAAAAATTCTTGAGCAATGTCGGCGATGTAGTCGCCGTTGTAGGCGTTTTCTGGCCAATCTGGGTCCCCAGGCTTGAAACCGGACAAACGCGCTTGCACGGATGCGGTCAGCGTGGCGATTTGCACCCCGGCATCGTTGTAATAAAACTCGCGCACCACCTCGTGGCCTTGGGTGGCGAGCAAATTGCAAATCGAGTCGCCCAGGGCGGCTTGTCGGCCATGGCCCACGTGCAAAGGGCCCGTGGGGTTGGCCGAGACAAACTCCACCAGCACTTTTTGCCCCGTGGGCGCTTGTTGACCAAAACACTCGCCAGCGGCAAGCACTTCACTGACAACGGCCTGTTTGGCCTGAGGATTCAGCCGCAGGTTGATGAAACCCGGTCCGGCGATCTCCATGGCCTGCACCCAACGGGTGACGGCAGGTTGGGCGTTCAATGCTGCCAGCAGCATTTGGGCCATGTCGCGCGGGTTTTTCTTTTGCGCTTTGGCCAATGGCATGGCCACCGTGCAGGCCAAATCGCCATGAGAGGCCTGCTTCGGCAGTTCAAACGCGGCGGTGACTGTGCCCGAGGCCAAAGCATCGGGTGAAACCTGTTCAATGGCCAGCCGCAATGCGGTCAGCAGTTCTTGTTTGGCTTGGATCATTGCGGAATTCTAAGTTGGCGTCTGTGAAGCGTTTGACACCGCCGCCCGAATCGGACGCATCTTGATACCAAGCAATGGCATCATCCAATTGAAAGAAGTTGCTGCGGACGGTATGGTCTGCCTTTATCCTTTTAGCGGTTATCGCCTGGACATTCACCTTGCCCTCCTCCACCAAGCCACCGGCCTCCACCTCCTCAAGGTCGCGCTCAAGAACCGGCAGCACCGGCACCTTCTCCTCGGGTGAAACCGGTCGCTCGGGTGCGAATGTGGGTGTACTGGCCTCCAGCACCGGGCACCCGATGGGCGACGCGCCTCCAGACCGATCGGCCGAACCCGAAGCAGGTTTGCCCGCGCAGATAGGCAAGTACAGGGTGCTGCGCAAATTGGGCGAAGGCGCGACCAGTGAAGTTTTTCTTTGCCACGACGATTTCAATGGCCGTGATGTGGCCATCAAACGGGTGCGGCCTTCTGCCTTGGCCGATGCGCAAGAAGACCATTTTTCGGCGCGTTTCTTCGCTGCCGAAGCGGCTTTGGTCGGACGCCTGCAACATCCGAACGTGGTGCAAATTTTGGATGCTGTGGAAGACCCGGCTTCTCCCTACCTGGTCATGGAGTACGTCGCCGGGGCCACGTTGCGCCCTTACTGCCGGGCCGACCAGCTGCTGTCGCTGGAGTTGATCGTTGAAATTGGCTTTAAATGCGCCATGGCCCTGGGCTATATGTACCGCCAGGGCCTGATCCACCGTGACGTGAAACCCGCCAATTTGCTGGTGGTGCTGAACAACGGCGCCATCACCGATGTGAAGGTATCAGACTTCGGCAGCGTATTGAATTTGGCCGCCGAGGTGACCCAGGTCCACCGTGTGGGATCACTGGCTTACATGTCACCGGAACAACTTGATGGTGCCACGCTGGACGCACGCGCCGACATGTACTCGCTGGGCGCCGTGCTGTACCACTTGATCGCCGGCAGACCGCCATTCGATGGCCATGTGCACTCGGCCATGATGCACCAGATCTACAACGTGGTGCCGGCGCCACTCACCGCTTTGCGGCCTGATTTGGCGCCCGCCGTGGATGGCGTGATTCAGCGCGCGTTGTTCAAAAACCCGGCCGACCGCTATGCAGACTGGAACGAGTTTGCCCAGGCCCTGTCCAGCCTGATCTCCGCCCAACTGGTTCCCCGAGGGCAATTGCAAGGCGTTCTGGACTCCGAGCGGTTCAACTTGCTGCGCAGCCTGGATTTTTTCTCCACCTTTGGCGACGTGGAGCTGTGGGAAGTGGTGCACCGAGCCAAATGGCAGCGTTTTAATTTTGGCCATGCGCTGTTCCGCAAAGGTGAAGAGGGCACCACCTTTCACATCATGGCCCAAGGCGAAGTGGAGGTGTTCCGCGACGGTACCCGGGTCGCTTTACTCGGTGCGGGCACATCGGTAGGGGAGATGGCCTACCTCGCGCCCAGCCCCGAACTGCGTCGACACAGCACCGACGTCATCGTGACCAAAGCAGCCACCACACTGTCTTTTGTCCCTGAAACGCTGCGTCAGGTCAGTGCCAACTGCCGGCATCGATTTGATGAAGCTTTCATCCGTGTGCTGGTGCGCCGCCTGCATGTCGCGCATGAGGCCTTGGCGCATCCGCGTCGCATCATGTGATGGAATGGATGTCAGCCAAAATCGCCTGGCTCGCGTTGTGGGACGGTATTCGTTGATTCATGCTTGTGATCACGACGAGACCTTGACCCACGAGCCCACGCCACCATTCCATCTACCCGAGGAAACACCATGAAAAACCTGATGCTTGCCGTGTCCCTTTCCCTGGCCGCCATGGCTTTCTCAGTTCCTGCGCACGCCAAGAATGCGGCCTGTGACGCCACCGCTGCCGAGAAAAAATTGGCCGGTGCTGCGAAGGAGAGTTTCCTCAAGAAATGCGAAGCCGATGCCATGGCCGCAGCACCCGCCGCCAGCGCAGCAGCGCCCGCAGCCGCAAGCTGTGAAGCCAAGGCAGCGGAGAAAAAATTGGCCGGAGCCGCCAAGAACAGCTTCGTGACCAAGTGCGAGAAAGACATGAAAGGCAACTCGGCCCAAGCGGCCTGCGAAGCCTCGGCAGCCGACAAGAAACTCGCTGGGGCCGCGAAAAACAGCCACATCAAGAAGTGCGTGGCTGACGCGTCCAAGTAAAGGCTTTTCGCCATCGACAAAAAAGTCGACCCCTGGGTCGACTTTTTGTTTTCCACGGCGCCGAAAGCCAGTCAGGCGTCACCTGCCCAATACCGCGCCTCGCCATAGGTCTGCTTGAGGAAGTCAATCCACAGCCGCACCCGCAGTGGCAGATGCTTGCGCTGTGGAAACACCGCGTAAATGCCATTGGCCGGCGCGCTGAAATCATCGAGCACGCTGACCAGCAAACCCGCTTTGACTTCCCGTTCGACCTCCCAGGTGGAACGCCAAGCGATGCCCAGTCCTGCCACACACCAATCGTGCAGCACCTGGCCATCACTGCAGTTGAGTCGTCCATTGGGGCGCAAGTAGGTCACCACACCGTCTACCTCGAAAGCCCAACCGCGTGTTTGACTCGCTTCGCTGGACAAGGTCAAACATTCATGGCGCATCAGCTCTTGCGGCAGCTTAGGGCTGCCCGCACGTTTGAGATAACTCGGGGCTGCCACACACAGGCGGCGGTTGTCCGCCAGGCGCACACTGACCAGGCTGGAGTCCGGCAAGTCTCCAACACGCACGGCGCAGTCGAAACTCTCGTTCACGATGTCAACCACACGGTCTGACAAATTCAGTGAAACGCTGACATCGGGGTGCAAGGCGAGGAACTTCGGCACCAAGGGCGCCACGTGGCGGCGACCAAAACCGGCTGGTGCCGTCACCCGCAAGTAACCACTGGCTTTCACGCCACCTGCGCTGACACTGGCTTCGGCATTGCTCAAATCGGCCAACAAACGTTGGCAATCCTCCAAGAACGCACTGCCTTCATGGGTGAGGGTGATCTTTCTCGTGGTGCGCACCAAGAGCTTGACACCCAAACGCTCCTCCAGCGCGTCAATGCGCCGACCGATGACCGCTGGCGCGACCCCTTCCGCCTTGGCCGAGGCGGTGAGACTGCCTTTGGTGGCCACGGCCACAAAGGACTCCAGTTGTTTGAGCTTGTCCATGTCCGATCACCTTGCCCCTGATTCCACACAAAAAAGACACAAATCAATCGCAAAACATTCACTTAATGCGTAACGCAGTATGCAATAAATTCAGCTCTGTGCGCATCGTGTTGCGCTCAAAGCCGTTTTGCGCTGCATCATCAACCTGTCGATACCCCTTTGTTTGGATTGGCAACGGAGACCCTTCATGACCACCTCAGCCCTCACCCTGCCTGCCGGCATGCAAATCAACGCGCCCATCCTGCCGGGCTTTGAAACCATCCTGACCCCACCGGCACTGGAACTCGTCGCCAAGCTGCACCGTGCTTTCGAGCCCCGCCGCCAACAACTGCTGGCCGCCCGTGTGGAGCGCACCAAACGCTTGGATGCCGGTGAGCGTCCCGACTTTTTGCCTGAGACCGCCCACATCCGTGCCGGCGATTGGAAAGTGGCGCCCATCCCGAAAGCGCTGCACTGCCGCCGCGTGGAAATCACCGGCCCGGTCGAGGCCAAGATGGTGATCAACGCCTTCAACTCGGGCGCCGACAGCTACATGACCGATTTTGAAGACAGCAACAGCCCCGTCTGGAGCAACCAAATCCAAGGCCAGATCAACTTGGGGCAAGCCATCCGCCGCACCTTGAAGCTTGAATCCAAGGGCAAGGTCTACCAACTCAACGACAAGATCGCCACTTTGCAAGTGCGACCGCGCGGCTGGCACTTGGATGAGAAACACGTCACCGTGGACGGCCAGCGCGTGCACGGCGGCATCTTTGACTTTGCCCTTTTCATGTTCCACAACGCCAAAGAGCTGATTGCGCGCGGCGCAGGCCCCTACTTTTACTTGCCCAAGATGGAGAGCCACTTGGAAGCGCGGCTGTGGAATGACGTGTTCGTGATGACGCAAAACGAACTCGGTCTGCCGCAGGGCACGATCAAGGCTACGGTGCTGATCGAAACCATCCTGGCCGCCTTCGAGATGGACGAAATCCTGTACGAGTTGCGTGAGCACAGCGCCGGTTTGAATGCGGGACGTTGGGACTACATCTTCAGCTGCATCAAAAAATTCAAGGTAGACCGTAACTTCTGTTTGGCAGACCGCGCCAAGGTCACGATGACCGCGCCCTTCATGCGTGCCTACGCCCTGCTGCTGCTCAAGACCTGCCACAAGCGCGGCGCACCAGCGATTGGCGGCATGAGCGCCCTCATTCCCATCAAGAACGACCCCGAGAAAAACGCCATCGCCATGGGCGGCATCATTGCCGACAAAAAACGCGACGCCACCGACGGCTACGACGGCGGCTGGGTCGCTCACCCCGGCTTGGTTGAGCCCGCGATGAAGGAGTTCATGGCCGTGCTCGGCGACCGCCCCAACCAATTCGACAAACAACGCGACGATGTGCAGGTCACCGCGGCCGACCTGCTGAATTTCCAGCCGGAAACCCCCATCACCGAGGCGGGTCTGCGCATGAACATCAATGTCGGCATCCACTACCTGGGCGCTTGGCTCGCGGGCAACGGCTGCGTGCCCATTCATAACCTGATGGAAGACGCTGCCACCGCAGAGATCAGCCGCAGCCAGGTGTGGCAGTGGATACGCTCACCCAAGGGCGTGCTGGACGATGGCCGCAAAGTCACCGCCGACATGGTCAAGGCCCTGGTTCCCGAAGAACTGGCCAAGATCAAAGCCGGCGGATTTGAAGGCCACTTCGACCGTGCGGCAGTTATCTTTGAGCAGATGAGCACGCAGGATGCATTTGCAGAATTCCTGACGCTACCGCTGTACGAGGAAATTTGACGTTTAGCCTGACAACCAGCGCGTGGCGGCGCGCGCATGTGTCGTTTCACTTTTAATCCCACTGTGTCAGAGGGGCTCACCCTTCGGGTCGGTCTGGCATATCTGCTCAGGGGTAATTCACTGACACAGTAGGCTTAAAAGCCTGGTCTTGTTTTTTCACAAAACAAGACCAGGCTTATTTATTGCAAATACAAGCTTTGTCTTGTATTATGTTTCCGCATATTTTGATTGCGGGAGACAACGGCGGTGGACTACCCCCTCAAGCTTGCCGAGCAGCTGCGGCCTCAA
>Ga0315906_10007771_pt1 | contig 12986 bp, 13 predicted proteins | sample LakEriMetagenome_4_FD_203526 | JGI IMG/M metagenome (GOLD analysis project Ga0315906, IMG submission 203526) | Freshwater fungal communities from buoy surface, Lake Erie, Ohio, United States - Buoy 2 MA122 | ecosystem: Environmental > Aquatic > Freshwater > Lake > Lake biofilm | place: USA...
GTCTATCAATTTACGGACGCTGTTTAATGAAAAAGATCAAAGCTTCGATGTAACGGGCTATGAATATCTTATACGTTTGTGGACAGTAGTGCTTGAGGTGTCTGTTCTAATGGCACAGTTCCCCTCCAAAGAAGTAGCACAGTTATCTTACGACTATCGGACACTTGGACTTGGTTATGCAAATCTCGGTTCAATGCTGATGGTTATGGGCATTCCTTATGACAGTGAAGAAGCGCGTGGTATTGCAGGTGCATTGTCGGCTATTATGACGGGAATTTCTTACAAAACATCTGCAGAAATGGCTTCTTTCTTAGGTGTCTTTCCAAGATATGATGAGAATGCAGAAGATATGTTACGTGTAATGCGTAATCATAGAGCAGCTGCCTATGATGCTGAAGATGCGTATGTAGGACTTAGCATCAAGCCTTTGGGTATTAAAGCAACTTATTGCCCTGATTATTTGCTGAAAAGTGCATGTAATTCTTGGGATGATGCAGTTGCACTTGGAGAAAAATATGGTTATCGTAATGCGCAGACAACGGTTATTGCACCCACAGGCACCATCGGTTTGGTGATGGATTGTGATACTACTGGTGTAGAGCCCGATTTCGCACTGGTTAAATTTAAAAAATTAAGTGGAGGCGGGTACTTTAAAATTATCAACCAATCTGTTCCTGCTGCACTCACTAAACTTGGCTATAATGAAAATGAAATTGATGCAATCGTAAAATATGCAGTGGGTTCTGCTTCACTTAATGGCGCACCATATATCAATCCACAATCACTAAGCGAGAAAGGGTTCATCGCAGAAGAAATTAAAAAGCTGGATGCCTCAATGGCAAGTGCATTCGAAATCGGTTTTGTATTCAATAAATATACGCTTGGTGAAGAATGTCTGCAAAGACTGGGCTTCACACCCGATCAGTATAATGATTTCGAATGGAGCCTGCTTGAAGCACTTGGTTTTACAGAAGATCAGATCGCGGCAGCTAATGATTATATCTGTGGTACTATGACGATTGAATCGGCGCCCTATCTTAAAGAAGAACATTATCCTGTTTTCGACTGTGCCAATAAGTGCGGTAAGAAAGGAGAAAGATATATTCATCACAGCGGACATATTCGTATGATGGCAGCTGTGCAACCCTTCATCAGCGGTGCCATTTCCAAAACGATTAATCTTCCCAATGAAGCTACGATAGACGAAATCGCAGATGCGTATATGATGAGCTGGAAACTTGGATTAAAAGCCTGTGCTTTATATCGTGATGGATCAAAGCTCAGTCAACCGCTTAGTACAAAGGGAGACAAGAAGAAAAAAGCCGGTACAGATGCCGAAGTTGTTGCCGAACCTCTGGCAATCGACAGCGCTATTGTAGATATGGCAAAGCTTACGGTAGATGAATTAATGGAAGAGCTGAACAAGCGCGTACAATCTTCTCCCGACACGAAACTAAAACGTCAGTTGGCGCGTATCGTAGAAAGAAGAAAGCTTCCAACCAAGCGCCGCGGCTTTACTCAAAAAGCAAAGATTAACGGACAAGCTATCTTTCTGCGCACAGGTGAATATGGTGATGGAACACTCGGAGAAATCTTCGTGGATCTTGCAAAAGAAGGAAGCACGCTCCGCAGTTTAATGAATAGTTTTGCCATTGCTGTTTCTGTAGGATTACAATATGGCGTTCCGCTTGAAGAATATGTAGAGAAATTCATCTTTACCAAATTTGAACCAAGTGGTATGGTCGATCATCCAAATATCAAGAGTACTACTTCTATTGTAGATTTCGTATTCCGTTGCCTGGCTTACGAATATCTTGGTCGTACCGATTTAGTACATGTGCTGGATAAGCCGGAAGTAGGCAATACAGGTACAGATGACTGGGATGATATTCCTACAGGACTTGAGTATGAAAAAAAAAGCGTGGAGCTGAGTGATGTACGAGTAGTAGGTTCAATTACACCATCTTCAGATACACAAAAATTTCAAAAGCAAACCATCGCACTAAAAATAGAGTCAAATTCAAGTCTCGATGCTGTGAACATGGCTGCGAGGAGCATGCAGAGTGATGCGCCGGCATGTAATGTTTGCGGGCATATTACTATCAGAAGCGGTACTTGCTATAAGTGTTTGAATTGTGGCAACAGTATGGGTTGCAGTTAATAATACAGATATACCAATCAAAAAGTGATCGCTCCGAATTTTCGGGGCGATTTTTTTATGTACGACACTAAAGATTTACTACTTTGCATAGATAATACAAAGTGATATATGATTGAATTGTCGTTTGGTTATCAGAAAAATAAAGTGATGCAGGCATTACGGTATCATTTTTTATCCAGAAAAGAAATTCGTGTGCTAATTATTGCGGTTAACTTGTTTGCATTTGTTTCAGCAGTTTTATTTTTCTGGAAGAAAATATCACCGGTGGCCTTTCTAAGCAGTTCATTTCTTTGGTTTATCTTAATGCTGACAATCTGGTTTATACTTCCCTTAACAGTGTTACGTAAGAATAAAACATTCAGCGATCAGTTTTCCATTCATTTTGGCGATAATGATATACAAATAACTTCTGCAGGAGGATATAAAACATGGCCCTATACAGATTTTAAATATTTTTTGGAAACGCCGCATTTTTTTCATCTTTATCTCAATGAAAAATCTTTTTTCCTGGTGCCTAAAGACGCCTGCAATGAGGGAGAAGATCATACATTAAGACTTCTTTTCAGAGAAAAATTAGGAACACCATCCGGTAAATCAGCCTGATTTTTTCAACTATCTGTATTCATTTTTGTTACATTGATGTATGGATGAAATTATCAGCGTAACCGGACTTTCAAAATCTTTCGGAAATTTTAAAGCATTGGACAATCTTTGCTTTAGTGTAAAGAGGGGAGATATCTATGGATTTCTTGGGCAAAATGGTGCTGGAAAATCAACAACTATCAGAACGCTTTTATCGCTTATTCATGCAGATGATGGCGATATACATTTATTTGGATATGATTTAAAAAAAAACCGGAAAGAAATATTACAAAATATAGGAGCCATTATTGAGAAGCCGGATTTGTACCCTTTTTTATCAGGTTTGGAAAACCTGATGCTTTTTGCCAGAATGTGCGGCGTAAAAAAATCAAAAATTCAATTATTAGATCAGCTTAAAATTGTGGGTTTGGTTGACCGTCATTCTTCCAAAGTGCATACATATTCACAAGGCATGAAGCAGCGTTTAGGTCTTGCTATTGCCTTGGTTCACGATCCTGCGCTCATTATTTTGGATGAGCCCACTAATGGATTGGATCCACAGGGCATTGCAGACATGAGAAATCTTATATTGTGGATGAAGCATGAATTGAAAAAAACCATTTTTGTCTCTTCACATCTTTTAAGCGAGGTTGAGCAGATTGCAAATGCCATGCTTATTATAGATAAAGGAAAAAAGATTGCAGAAGGTCAAGTAAAAGATCTTTTCAATCCAGATGATAATTATGTATCATTCATGACCCCCGACATACAAAAAGTTATGGATTATATTCCTTTGTCTCCATTTAATGTTTACGAGTTGGTAAAGTCATCTGATGGCTTTCAGATTAAAATGAAAAGTGATCAGGTTTCATTACTCAATGACTGGCTGGTAGGGAAAGGCATCAGGGTCAATGGTATTCAATCAATGCATAGTTTAGAAAAATATTTTATACAGGTTACAGCTAATAATCAACATGTGGAATCTTATACGGCTTGAGGTATTAAAATTAAAAAAGCGTCCGCGCACATATATTGCATTTGGTGCTATTTGGGCAATTGTATTGTTGATACAATTGGCTATGTATGCTGATGGCCCTGCTTATATGGAGTTTTTTTTGAAAGATGTGGCAGAGAGTTTTGATATCGTAGGTAATCCACTTAACGGTTATTTTGTCTGCTTTGTTATTTTACAGACGTTGTTGGTGCATGTGCCCTTATTGGTGGCTATTGTAAGTGCAGATATGATTGCAGGAGAGGCGAATCTGGGAACGCTCCGATTGATTATGAGCAAACCCTATAGTCGTACGCAAATATTATTGAGTAAGTTTTTTGCATCATCTTTTTATACCATTTTGCTTTTATTATGGATTGCATTTACCGGACTCTTATTATCGGTGATATTCTTTGGTAAAGATGGTTTTATTCATGCAAAGAGTTATGAGATTATTGTATTAAATGGCGATGATATTCTATGGCGCTACCTATTAGCTTTTGCTTTTGCATCTATTGCTCTGATTACAGTAGCCGCAATGGGATTTTTCTTTTCTGTTTTTGCCTCCAATTCTTTAGGTCCAATCATTACAACAATGAGTGTAATTATTGTGATGACGATTTTGACAACACTTGATATTCCCTTATTTCAACGCATTAAAGATTTCTTTTTTACTTCACATATGATTGCCTGGAAAGGTTTTTTTGAGATGCAAACAGATGATTCGGGGGTAGCAATACCAGGCACTATAAGAAATTTGCCGGCAATCTTAAAAAGTGCGGCGGTACTGATGTTCCACATTATCGGGTTTGTATCCGCTGCCATTCTGATTTTTAGAAAAAAAGATGTATTGAACTAAGCAACATGAAAAAAAATACAAAACATATAGTCCTATTTCTGAGTTTATCCATGTTTACGTTGAATGGGATGGGGCAGGATATACAGGCATTGTTGAATAAGGTAAAGGATAAAATGAATCAGGTGCAGGACTATATGGCTTCCGGTACCATGAAGACAGATGTAGTATTTATTAAAGTGCCAATTGCTCCGATTCAGTCATTTTATATGAAGCCAGACAAATTTCAGTTTACAAGAAAGTCAGGCGTTTCCTTACTGCCCAAGGGTGGTGTTGGCATCAACATAGGATCGCTTATTCTTAATGATGATTATACGGTAGTTGATGCCGGTGAAAATTTGTGGCAAGGCAAAAAAGTAAAAGTGGCAAAATTAATTCCTTTGTCAGAAGCTTCCCATATTGTACTTACAACATTATATATCGACCCGGTACAGTTATTAATCAGCCGCGTGAGCACCACAACCAAAGAGAATGGCACATATGAACTTGAAATGAATTATGGCAGATTTTCCGCTTGGGGTTTGCCTGACAAAGTTGTTTTTTATTTCAATACCAAGGATTATAAATTGCCTAAGGGGATAACTTTTGAATATGATGATGGCACAAAGGCTTCCGACCTTCCAAAGCATAAAAAAGGGCGTGTGGAAATCGTATATAAAGCTTACACCATCAACAAAGGACTTGGCGTTCGAGCATTTCAGGGTAAATATTAGCTTCTAATTATTCCTCTGCTAATTTTTCATCAACAGCTCTAGCCAGAAATGATTTGCTCATTTTACGGATCTGGTTTTTTCTTGCATCTATATATCCCACACGTTGATGATATATATCAATGGCAGCAAACATGGCGGCTCGCAATGACGACTCGTCGGCTTTGTCTTTTCCGGCAATATCAAATGCTGTTCCGTGATCGGGACTTGTTCTTACAGCAGGGAGACCGGCAGTATAATTAACGCCTTCGCCAATTGCAAGCGATTTAAATGGTATTAGTCCCTGGTCGTGATAAATAGCCAGGACACCGTCAAAGTTTTCATATTGTCCTCTGGCAAAAAATGCATCTGCGCTGTAAGGGCCATAGGCCATAATATTATTTTGTCTGGCTTCCTTTAATGCAGGCGTAATGATTTCTTGTTCCTCTCTTCCAATAATACCTTCATCGCCGGCATGGGGATTGACTCCCAGCATGGCGATCCTGGGCTTGTCTATCCCAAAATCTTTTATCAGCGATTGATGCATTAATTTAAGTTTAGATAAGATGCTTTCTTTTTTTAGATGTGCGGCTATCTCACTTACAGGAATATGTTCGGTTAGTAATCCGGTTCGCATATTTTCACTAATCATAAACATTAGGACATCCTGTGCCTGAAAATATTTTTTTAAAAATGGGGTATGACCTGTATATGGAAATGTGTCTGATTGTACATTTTTTTTGTGGATAGGGGCAGTTACCAAACCGTGTATTTTCTGTTCTTTTAATGCCAGAGTAGCAGCATTTAGTGATATGATGCCATACTTCCCTCCTGTATTATTAAGTTCTCCGGGTGTAATTTCAATGTCTTCCTCCCAGCATTGAAACACATTAACCATTTTGGGATTAATTTTTTCCCACTCTTTAACTGATTGATAATTAAGATTACAGTCTTGAATCGTTTTTTTATAATAATTGATGACTTTGTTGGATGCAAATACAACAGGAGTGCAGAGTTCTGTGATGCGTGCGTCCATCAAACATTTAATGATTACTTCCGGGCCGATGCCATTTATATCTCCGCATGAGAAGCCGATGATGGGTTTTTGTATTTGCATAAAATGATTGAGTATATTAAGCGTAAAGTTATATTATTTGTTATAGAACATGTATTTAATAAAATGCATATCCTGAAAGTTAGTTTTTTGTGCGGGAAATACGGTCTTTAGTATAGGCACTGGTCATAAATTTCCACTTTTAAGTGTTTTTTTTAGTCAATAACTTTTCTTATTTTCAAACATAGATTTATCTTTAACTCCAAATTCAATTATTATGAAACCAAATTCAAGATTTATTGCAACTGCGTTTTCTTTTCTTTTTGTATTTATTGTGAACGCTGTTTCCTCTTCTGCACAAGAAATTTCTCATTTAAGATTGCATCGACAAGCAGATGACGCGTCTGTAAATTGGGGTTCCACGAATGCTGCAGGCGTTTCCTATTTTTTGATAGAGCGCTCTTATGATGGCGAAATATTTGAAACGGTTGCTGAAGTGGCACCTACAAGTGCATCCAGTTACCGATTTAGAGATAATACGGTATTACCGGGAATGATTTCTTACAGGGTTACAAGTTATAACCTCGATGGAAGTTCGTTCCAGTCGCCGATTGAAGTTTTACGTTTATTGCGAAGGAGATAATACACTCTTCGTAATAAACTTATCCGATACCCTTTAAAAACTTAATCCCCATGAAACAAATTGTACCCTATTTGTTTCTCTGCCTCCTACTATTAAACGGGCAGTTAACAAACGCACAAATTACATCGCCACAAATCAAAGCAAGATTTGGAGTGGATGCTGATCTTAGAAGTAATTTCTTCAATAATGCTTTACAGGCGGGCAATGATGATTGGTTTACCAATGCTGCAGGCTCAGGTATTTCTATAATCGATACTACCGGGGTAGCGGCCTTGATTGCGCAATATAATGCCAACCCTGCTTCCAGAAGAGTGCCGCTTTTTCGCAGCATGTCTCGCCCTCAATTTTCGATTGTAAATAACAAAATGCTGATTGATGCGGTATTTATCAGGGATCATCATGGAGATGACTCATCTGTTTTTTCCGGGGGAAATAAAAATGGAGGGAGTCCTCTTAATTGGTCTTGCCCTGTTTCGCAGGGGGTTCCAGATAAGAATGATATTTTGGATATGTATATGCATGTAAGAAGAGATGGTGTAAACACCAACGACTCATTATGGTTTTTTGGAGGATTGTCTATCAATAACACAACGGGTAGCCGATATTTTGATTTTGAAATGTATCAAACGGATATCGTTTATAATAATGCCACCCAAAAATTTTCAGGGGAAGGTCCGGATGCCGGACATACAAGTTGGTTATTTGATGCAGCAGGAAATGTGGTAAGAGCAGGAGATATTATTTTAACTGCAGAATATGGTAGTTCTTCTTTGAGTAATTTAGAGGCGAGGATTTGGGTGCACAGCAGCGTATTATCAATGACACCTGCAGCCTTTTCGTGGGGAGGTCAGTTTGATGGCGCAACATCAGGCGCAACGTATGGATATGCGAGCATTCTTCCCAAAACTGCCGGTGCTTTTTATTCTGGATTACAGTCTGGTAATAACACGTGGGCGGGCGCTTTTCAGGTTGTGTTACAGGATAATTCATTATCAACCACATATTCTGCTCGTCAGTTTGTAGAGTTCTCTGTGAATTTAAGTAAGCTTGGTCTTGATCCTCTTGTATCATTAAATGATGCCTGTGCATTGCCTTTTAGAAGATTAATGGTAAAAACCAGGGCTTCCGTTTCGTTTACTGCTGAGTTGAAAGATTTTGTGGCACCATTCAGCTTTTTCAGAGCGCCAATGGCAGATCTATCAACAAACTTTCCAATAATATGCGGGGGTGGTATAAGTAATTTATGGGTCAACAATGCAAATGCTACTTCTCTTTATACCTGGAATGCATTAACAGGAAATATTGTCGGTGATACTGTAGGTACTATGATTACCGTAGATCAACCCGGCACCTATGTGGTCAGTCAGCAGCTGATGGATAGTTGTTCGTCAACATACGCACGTGATACAATGATTATACTCGGTTCATCAACATGCTTTACTTTAAATCAGTGGATTGATCATTTTATTGTAAATAAAGATAGAAATTCAGCGCAAATCAATTGGAATAGTTCGTTGCACGGTCATGCTACTTTTTTTGAATTACAAAGAAGTGAGGATGGTGTTAATTTTTATTCAATCGGACAATATCCCACTCGCTCGGATGGTTTGTATAAAGCAACAGATGATTTTAAATCGCTTTCTCGCGGATGGGTGTATTACCGATTGAAATATATTATTCCTTCCGGGGCTTACTATTATAGTCATGCACAGGTATTATACGTTGATGCAGCTGATAATATTTCATTAACTATTGCACCGAATCCTGTTACAGATAAACTTAAAATTCAAATAAAATCAGTGTCTTCAGTACCTACTGAACTAGTCATTAAGGATCAGACGGGAAAGTTGGTTCATAAACAAATGATGATATCCAACAGCGGGTTAAATCAATGGGTTATTGACAAGCAAAAATCCTGGACTGCCGGTACGTATATTGTGGAAATCAATATGCAAGGAGAAATATTCAGAAAGCGAATCATGATACAATAGTTTTATCATCTAAAGAAGTAATATGCTTTTATCTGTGTTACATTTGTAACGTGAAGTATACATTGAAGAAATCGCTCGGCCAACATTTTCTTAAAGATGATCATATCTGTCAACAAATTGTGCAGGCCGTTTTATCTGAAAAGCCTGATCGACTTTTGGAAATAGGTCCGGGTGCAGGTGCTATTACAAAGTATTTTCTTGACCATATCGACGCATTTCAATTTATTGCTATTGACGTTGATCTGGAAAAGATTGAATACTTACAACATTTTCATCCTGAGAATGCGCATGTTTTTTTATTGCAGGATATTTTAAAGGCAAATCCTCCCTTTGCCGAGGATTTTGTGGTAGTGGGAAACTTTCCATATAATATTTCTTCACAGATTTTATTTAAGATGCTGGATTGGCGTGAAAACGTTCCTGTAATTATAGGTATGTTTCAGAAGGAAGTAGCTGATCGTGTAGCTGCTAAGGAAGGAAGCCGTACTTATGGTATTATCAGTGTTTTAATTCAAGCATTTTATGATGTGGAGTTGTTGTTTCATGTAGCGCCTGAAGCGTTTGATCCGCCTCCTCAAGTGAAAAGTTCGGTTATTCGGTTACGCAGAAAAAATGAAATACCCGTTATGACAAGTGTGGGGGATCTATTTTTGCTGGTCAAGACTGCTTTTCAGCAAAGAAGGAAGATGCTGAGAAATGGACTAAAAGGATTGATGCCAGCAGATGTATTATCGGATGTTTTTTTTCAAAAGCGAGCGGAGCAGTTGAGTGTAGAAACATTTGCAGCCCTTACCTTTAAAATGACGAAGAATCAATAAATCGGCAAACAATATGAGTTTTAATATTATTGAAAAGCCGCTCGTAATTATTGCTGCAAAATCACATGTTGTACTTACAGAAAGACTCCAAAATGCGGGGTATGAAATAATACAAATGACACAGGATAATCCGGGTTGGGGGGCAGCTATTCAAAAAGCTGTGGGATTAGTAATGGCCTCCGGTCTGCGTATTGATGAAAGTTTTTTATCCGCAGCCAGAGCGATTCGTTGGATTGCCCGTTTAGGCAGCGGCATGGAACTCATTGATTTTTCCGCTACTGAAAAGAGAGGAATTAAAGTCGTTAGCAGCCCTGAAGGAAATTGTATGGCAGTGGGTGAGCATGCACTTGGTATGCTATTGACGTTGTTACATAAAATTTCGTTTTCTCATAGGCAAATTATGCAGCGGCAATGGATTCGGGATGCCAACAGAGGAACGGAACTTTCCGGAAAAACTGTCGGCATAATTGGGTTTGGACATACCGGTAAGGCTTTTGTAAAATTTTTAAGCGGATTTGATGTAAATATCCTTGTGCATGATAAGTATGTATCTGGATTTTCTGCCGGAAATATAATTGAGACATCCAAGGAAAGGGTACTTGCAGAAAGTGATATCATCAGCTTGCATCTTCCGCTGACAAACGAAACGATACAATATGCCAACGAACAATTTTTTAGACAAGTTCAGAAAAAACCCGTTTTTATTAATACTTCCAGGGGAAAAATACATGAAACCCAGGCATTAATCCGTGCATTGGAGCACCAATTTATTAGCGGAGTGGCTTTGGATGTGCTGGAAAATGAAAATCTTGAATCTTATAGCCCGCAAGAGTGGCAAGATGTAGAAAAGCTTAATCATATGCCTAATGTGCTTATTACGCCCCATATTGCAGGCTATAGCCATGAGGCCTTTTACAAAATGAGTTTGATTGTGGCCGAAAAATTAGGATTATAACACGGGTGTTTGAATTAAATATTTTATTTATTTTTGTTATTCAACGTAATACAACGCTTCAGCAATAATTCTGAGGCGTTGTTCTTTTTTTAAGTTAAAGTGTATTTATATGTCTGTTCAATATGTAACGAAAGAAACTTTGGAAAAACTACAGGCCGAATTGCAGAGAATGAAAGGGGTGGATCGTCCGGCTGCCGCCAGAGCTATTGCTGAGGCCAGAGAAAAAGGTGATCTGAAGGAAAACGCCGAATATGACGCTGCTAAAGAAGCGCAGGGTATGTTAGAGGCTAAAATCAAACAACTCGAAGGCGTCATTGCCAATGCGCGCATCATAAGTGAAAAAGATATTGATACCAGCAGAGTGGCAATTCTTACAAAAGTTACTGTTACAAATCTGGGTACTAAAAAAAATCAGACTTTTCATATTGTAAGTGAAAAGGAAGCGGATTTAAAGCTGGGAAAAATTTCAGTAACATCGCCCATAGGGAAGGGATTATTGGGAAAAGCGGTTGGTGAAATTGCAGAGGTAACTGTACCTGCCGGCATATTAAAATTTAAGATTGAAGACATTACTGTTTGATGTTTTATGACATTATTTTCAAAAATAATTAAAGGAGAAATTCCTTCTTTCAAAATTGCAGAGAATGAATTTTTCTATGCTTTTCTTGATATTTTTCCTTTGAGAGCCGGTCATACTTTAGTTGTTCCCAAAATAGAAGAAGATCGGTTTTTTGATTTGCCTGCTTCCTCTTTATCCCAAATATTGATTTTTGCACAGCCTATTGCACGTGCCATTGAAGCTGCTTTTCCCTGTGACAGGGTTGGGATTTCAGTGATTGGTCTTGAAGTACCACATGCACATCTGCATTTAGTGCCAATTGATGATGCAGATGATCTGAATTTTACGCGTGCGAAAATCAAAATTGATAACGATGGGCTTTATGTTGCTCAACAAAAAATTCTTGATCATTTAAAAATTTAATCATGTATACAAGGGATGAATTAGGCTATAAAAAGCGGGTAAAAAAAATATCAAAACGGCCTCTCGACTTAACCATATCATGCGTATTGATTGTGCTATTCGGATTTATCAATATAATCAGTATGTATATTGGTGTTTATAAAGGAATACATACGATATATCCTGCTATAAATGCCTTGATGGTTGTATTTTCATTTGTATCAATCAGTGGCATTTGGTCAATGGAAAAATGGGGAGTTATAACATTTCCTATTGTTGTGCTTCTTAAAATTATTGCTGATGCAATGTTCGATGCTTTTTCTCCCTGGTACTTACTTGGATTTGTAATTGCGCTATATTTTTTCAGATTTTATGCTAAAATGAAGCATTCTGAGTAGACATCTATTTCTTTCTAACACGGTTTGGCTGTGCTTTCACGAAATCGTCCCAGGTTGTTTTCCCGGTTCTTTTTGTACTTATAGATTTTGACTGAAAATGGTGACAGAGTGCAACTGCTAATGCATCTGTAGCGTCATAATATTTGGGTTTATGCTCAAATACAAGGTAGTGTTGAAGCATTTTCCATATTTGCTCTTTGTCGGCATTGCCATTTCCGGTGACGGCTTGTTTTACTTTTTTGGGCGAATATTCATTTACCGTTAAGCCTTCGGCTAGTGCTGTTGCAATAGCAACTCCCTGTGCGCGTCCAAGTTTAAGCATACTCTGAACGTTTTTCCCAAAAAAAGGCGCCTCAATAGCGAACTCATTAGGATGGAATTTGTCAATGATTTCTTTTATGGTAAGTTGTATTTTGTGGAGTCTTTCAAAGATGTTTTTAATCCCCGAAAGCCTGACAACATCCGTTTCGAGCAGTTGAATTTTATTATCGGTTATTAGTATAACTCCATACCCCATAATAACTGTACCCGGATCAATACCAAGAATTATTTTATGCTTCTTTTGCAACAAGGGGTTTAATTTTGAACAAATAACCGAAACTGAAAAGAGAATTCAAAATCTTTATTCAATATATTTTGGGTCCGGTATTACTTATCTGGACATCAGCTTCTATTTATCGTGAATTAACTACACAAAAGGAGCTGCCGATGGCATTTAACCAAATGTTAGATGCCATCAATAATCCAAAATCTTTATTATTTTTTTTGCTAGCTTTTTGTATGATGCCGGTCAATTGGTTACTTGAAACATTTAAATGGTATTTATTGTTGAAGCAGGATGCAGCTATTAGTTTTAAAAAATGCATGGTTGCTGTGTTGGGCGGATT
>Ga0315906_10007772_pt1 | contig 12986 bp, 12 predicted proteins | sample LakEriMetagenome_4_FD_203526 | JGI IMG/M metagenome (GOLD analysis project Ga0315906, IMG submission 203526) | Freshwater fungal communities from buoy surface, Lake Erie, Ohio, United States - Buoy 2 MA122 | ecosystem: Environmental > Aquatic > Freshwater > Lake > Lake biofilm | place: USA...
AAGCCAATCGCCATTTATATACGTATAAAAATCCTTTCCAGCAGATATATTTGAGGAAATTCGGGGCATAGAAATATTAGCATGCAGAAACATTGTAGGATTTGAAATCAACTTCTGATTGCGAAACAACGGAACTTGCTGGTTTAGGCGACGAGTCCTTTGAAGAAGACGACGAGTATTTCTCTTCGGCGTCATTGACGCTTCCTATCATGGATTTTGATTTATTATAAATAGAGTCTGTATATGCCCTGCGACCAATCATCTGTTTTTTTATTGGAAAAAAGGTGATTCGTCGTTCAACAAGAGGGGACATCATTACAAGATAATCCTTTCTACAAAGAGCTGGGCTTTTGCTGGGCCCTCGAGTTTTGCAAATTTTGCTTGAAGTTATTTATAATATTATCCATCAGCTCTTTTACCATAGGATTCACAGATGCAGTATCCTCCCAACTACAGGTTTGATACATATCTTGATCCGTGAAGTAATAAAGAAACTTGTTGTCTAGTTTAGACATCAGAACATAGCCGGTATTTTGAAGGTGCCCTGCGACTGTACTTGTAGAAAGGTGTGTGTCTGGCATTTCTGACCACTTTACAAGTATAATAGCCGGCCTGAAACCGGCGTTGAGTAGCGCATAAATTATATCCTTCTCCAAGCCGGGTGCAGAAGCCACCGTATCAATCTTCAGGATGTCAATGCGAACGGCATTATCCTTCAGTTTCATCGTCGCGGCGATAGAAGAAAGCATGGCATTCGCTTCTTGTGTCTTTAAAGTATAGCCACTCAGATCAATTGTTCCATTCGCCCACCAAGGAAGAGCCTCTTGCAGACGAATATTCTTAGGAAGAATCCATTTACTTTCTGCTCCGTCGGAAAATGCTAGAGATCCAGATGCATCCCGCTTTCTCTCCTTCACAATCTTTCCAACCTCCACCCACTCAGCAGCCTCGCTTGCACTAAGAGGAACGATATTTATCGGAGATCCAAGGCCTTCAGCGATTTCAAGATCAGTAATAGCAGATTTAGAATTACCTACACTCAGATATACTGTGCGGATCCCTTTAGTACTAAAAATATCCCACACGTTATTTAACATAGGGAAGGGATCCCCACTTTTAGCCCCTACCAGGCCAATATTATCTGTATATACCGGGGCAGAACTTTCCATTTATATCTCCATTTTAGATTTATTGACGCCAGTGTTTTCCGCAAGCTAGACACGTGATGAAGATAGTCATAGGTTCATCTGCAGAACGCGTTTGCAACTCATAGTAAGTACATTCGCGCTTGCCGCACCTGCATAAGAAGCGGTCCGTTGCCATAGCCTTATTACCCTCAAGTTGCCGTTTCTCACGAATTTGCTGCTGATTGAATGAATCTGTCCAGCGAGCTTCGAACAACTGATAAGTATCCATTTCAGAAATATCTTTGAATGTAATCTCACCCGCCTTGTAGCGTTCATATAGATCACTGTTGCCCACATAGCATTTGGGATGAAAGTTCGCTGTAATATGTTTTGCATGGCGTGAATACAACTCCACAAAGGGTTTATGCGCCCACAACTTACCCACGTGGCGCTGTGAAGCAGCACGAATCGCCCCATTGTAAATGCAGCGCTCGAACATATTTTGTTCAGAAGAACTCAAATAACCTGCAAGGAAACCTGCAATGGTTTTATGAATCTCTTGCCGTGCAGTGGGAAGAGAAGAAAGCAAATATGGTGATGTGAATTGTTCTTCTACAAGTTCCTCTTCACGTGGCACATATAAATAGGAAGAATACACCTGCGCTGCGCCCGCCTGTGCGGCAGCGGCCGTTTGGCGGCGGGGCTTTTTCTTTTGAATAGGGCGCGGAACAGCTGGGATAACATCGACATCCCCCTCTTCTGCATCCCCCTCGCCTTCCTCCTCCGTTTCCTCTGCCTCCTCCTCCTCCTCCTCTTCTTCTTCCTCTGCCTCGACCTCTTCTACTGCATCTACAATCTCCGTTTCCTCTTCCTCCCCTACAGGGGCATCTTCCTCCTCTTCTTCCGAATCTAACTCCTCAAACCCACCAAAGGCCCGCGTATAGAAGACTTCGTAATCTTCCGCCTTCAGTGGAACGGGATTTGACCAAGTCTTAGAATCCTTTGATGCAAGAATAATAATGTCGCCAAAACAGAGGGTTGTATCGTGCGGCGGAGGAAGCTCGTGCTTATTCTCCATACCAGCCTTCCCCTTAGTATAGCCAAATAGGAACAGTGTGACCGCGCGATTTTTATACGAGCCGATCATTTCTGGCGCAGTCTTTTTCTTTAAAAGGGCCTGTAGCATGGCCAGGTTAATACTTCCATTGGGCGCCGTGTTCAGATTTACCTCTTTCACTTCGGCCTTTTGAGTTAGAATCAGGACTTTTACACTCTTGGGTGGCATTCTTATGTGAAATATAGGGCGGGCTTTAGTTGGTAAATTTTATAGCCTGCGCGGGGGGGGCGGCATAAACCTTCTGGGCTAAATCTCTATAGGAATGTGTGAATGCACGTGGGTGGCGACGAAAACGATGCCAAACTCCACCACATCAAAGCTTCGTATCTATGATGCGGGGGGGTATGTTGGATTTCTGTATGATGATACGTGGCGTTGCTGGCGCGTGGAATCACGTGAATCCACTGAGGGCGGAGGCGTGCGAGAACTGCTTACTGAGATGCCACAGGATTGGGTTCCTCATGAACTGTATTCGGAAGAGGAATATCCACTACTGGGGGTGTCACGGGACGAACAATCAGGGGAGGTGCTTCTACAGATTCCTGGATGGGCGGTGTCACTACGGGAGCTACAACGATCTCCGCAGGCTTCCCAGCCACAGCCTCAGCACACTTCAGCGCCTCCTGTACCATCTTCGCGTCCTTTGGAGGGAGAGCCGAGCTCGCAGCCGAGCTACAAAGAGAGAAATACGGCGCGCAACGGCGGAGCACAGGTCCAAAGAGGCGGGGGACGGCCGCACGCATTGCCTTCACAGCGGTCAGGCCGGCCTGTAACATCTGGTTCTCAAGGGCATCCAGCGCGCCCGCAGGGATCGCAGCAAATGCGGGGAGGTTACACAGGCCCTCCGCAGCGGCGAGGCCCTTCTTCAGTGCAAGCAAAACCATCGCATCCTTTTCCTCCTCAGAAAGGGCCTCAAGCGCGCGGACCTTCTGTGCAACCTCCAGTGCAATATGAATAATCTCGGATGCCTCCAGCACACCGTCCTGTTTCGCAATAAGAAATGCAATCTTTGCATCACGGACAATCGTTTCTAAGGCTGTGGCCATCTGTATATTCCGAGCCGGGTTTATAAATCAATTGTTTTTTCCTCACTAGCACCAGATGTTTGTTGATATACTCCCTTTAGCTATAGGGATTGCGGCCCTCCTTTTTGGCGCCTACCTGCTTGTGAGAGCATACAAGCCTGAGTGGCTGCATTCGAAACGGGATTCATTTCTTACGCGGCCCCCGCCTGTAGGTCCTCCTGTAGTTGCTATAAATAATGCACCCGTTACACCCCAGCCTGCTCCCGCGCCACCGGTCACAGTTGATCCGCCCGAGGAGCAGAGAGTTGTTTCGCCTGGAGGGCCTGCCGCCCCGAATGCAGCCCCTCCTGTGGATACTCCAGCAACCGCATCCCCGGAAGCAACGCCAGTAGATCCCTACGATAATCGAAATATGGAAGCTCCCATTGAAGATTCTATGCGCCACCCCGAACTGTCTTTTGGGCCTGGTATTGAAAATAATGGTATGAATCGCCTCGCCACTTCTGGTGTAGGAAGTGCGCGAGTAGCTTCCGCTGAATCCCCCTTTTCTCCTGATTTTGCGCAGAATGGTGGTAAATTCATGGGCGATGTTACGGCAAATGATCTCACGAAGGATGATCGTTTCGCGAGTTTTTGATGCGGTGCATCAAAAACAGAGCATAACGCGTAGCGTTTCGCGAGTTTTTGATGCGGTGCATCAAAAACAGAGCATAACGCGTAGCTTCTGCTAAGCGTTTCGCGAGTTTTTGATGCAGAAGAAAGGCCTAAGCGCTAAACACAATACCATATTAGAATATATGGAAGCACAGGGCCTTTCTCAAGGAAGTCTCCGTAATAGTCACCGTGAAACGCATGCTGTTAAACGAAAGCGCGCCCCAGCGTCATTCCAGGATCTTGCTCGCAAGTTGCTGGAATCATGCCCGCAAGATACTGTCATTCGTCAGCGCTTGGACCCAGAGAGGGCCGAGGCACCCTTGAAACGGGGGACGTTCTTTGTTCTTGAAAACGAGGGGCGGGCTGATCCCGGTTATTTGATTTTCCTACCCGGAAAACCAGCAATCTATTATCAGTTGCGTCGCCGCGGGGGCAATACATTTTCAGATGTTAGCACACTTCGCATGCGTGTTTCTCCTTTTATCTCGGAAGGCGGTGGCTCTGTGTTTGTTGCCACACTTGATGACGTTATGCATACCTTGCGCCTAGAAGATGTATGGATGTGGCGAGGAAAGGGGATGATGGTGACTGACTCATATACAAAGCGGCGAGAGCTACTGAAAGAGTTTGTCCAGTATCATTGGGTTCCTGATGCGCGCCTTTTAGGCGGTATTTATACGTCGGTAGCGCAACCTATGTCTATGGAGCAGTTTTCTGCTAAGAAGTCGTGGGATAACTGTCACAGTGTAGAATTTATTCCCGATATGCCTGGAACTGGGAAACGCCGCATGGTTTGGTTCTTGGAAGCGCAAGTGCGTGCAGCAGAAGCCCATGCTGGCCTGAAACAGAATCGTGCAACGGTTGTGCATGCTAAGCCGCCGCGTAATGTAACTACGGAACCGCTAGAGAAGCTCGTGTCGCAGGCCACAGAAGTCTCACGGGCGCGTGCTGTTCCAGTAGAGAAGATGCCCGATGTGTATGACTTATATGGCGAAGATGGCACATTGATTCATCGCGCGTCTGTTCAGCAATTTAGACTCAGTTTAGCTCTTCGCCATACTACAGAAGAGGGTGGTGCATGGGTTAAGGCCGAGTGGCGGCCAGATTTTAGCGGCTATGAGATTACACAACTTCTTTAAAATACTAATACTCTATAGAGAGCGCAATGCGTGGAAGCGGTACAAGAAAAAGAAATGTGATGCGCGGAGGAAATCTGGGAAATTCATATGCATTCGGCCCCCCCTCTCTTGGCAATAATGCGGCGACGGTTGTTTCGCAATCGTCTTGTATGGCCCAAGATAGACCTATGGTATCGCCCCCGATGTTTAAGGGTCTCCCCGGTATGGGTGGGGGCAGACGGCGTAAGCAGCGCGGCGGGCGTTACTCGTTTGATCTTTCGCAGCAGCTTACGCCAGCAGCGCCATGGGCTGGTGGAATCCCGCAAGTGCAGCGTATTCCTTGTGAAGCAGCTGTTAGTAATCCGTTAAATCCTGTACAAATGGGTGGTGTCGGTGGAATAGGTAGTGAATTCTACGCTGCTCAAAATACAGGATATACGAATGAATTTGGCAAAATTGTAAGTAGCACTGGCGTTCCCTCTTTAGTGCAGACACCCTACGCTGCTGGCACAATGCCTCCCGTATGTAGTAAAACGGGTGGAGGCAGGCGCAAGAAAAACTCCAGGCGCAAGAAAAACTCCAGGCGCAAGGGCACGCGTCGTCATTAAAATCGTAAAAACAATCATTTCTAAAAACATCCTATGGATTTAGAAATGACACTCCTTGATGCTATGAAACAACATAGAATACGTAAAGTGAAAATGTTCGGTGGGGGGCGTGAAAAATCAATAGAAATATTACAAGCTGCTGGCCTATTTGGACCAGGTATGATCGGAGGTGGGGGCGCACCTGCACCGAACGGTTCATATAGTGCCCCCCCTCCAGAAAGATATGATCCATTTCCCATAAAGGTCTCTTCTAATCCCCCCAGCCCCCAATAATAACAGATCTCACCGGCACTTGAGGATAGGGTCTTAAAAAGAGAAACTACACTCATGTAGATATGTCGGCGACTTTTCAAATACTGTCAATAGATGAATTAAATCTAATGTCTTTGCCTGATCTGCAGGCATATGCAACTCAAGTAAGCACTATTATTTTAGATGAGACATCCACAATTAATGGACAACAGCAAGAAAAAGATCAATATGATTATTTAATGCTTATATCAGAAAGCACAATATCTGGATTAGATACCGAAATATTCAATAATATTAATGTAATAAATGCAAATATAGCTAGGCAGAATGCGATTAATTTTACCAATCTACTTATTGATCAAAAAATTTCAGACTATACATCCACGATTGATGGGTGTGACCAAGAGATTTCTATAACTGATATACAAATTGCTGCATTAAATAAAGAATATCAATCATTATCTACATCTTTATTAAATTCTGATATTATTTATAAAAGCACGGCAACACAATATTCATCAATGTATGTTACATATTTATCGAAAAAATCATTGCATGAACAATCCCTTTCTAATATAAATATTTATAGCACAATAGTGCAAGAAAAAATCATAAATGAAAAATATTCTTATTCAACTCTACAGGGGTGTATATCAGCATATAGTACTACTGTAAAAGACCTTGAATTATTATATATTAATAGTAATACAATTAAATCAACATTAACCCAATATACTATAGATAAAGAAATTTCATATAGAGATCTTACGAGTACAAATATTGGTATTATTTATTTGAGTTCTATGTATATAACAAATGTAATAAATAGGCAATATTATGAAGCACTTTCAACGCAAACATATATTACGAATATGTATATAGCTGCCAACAGCACTTTCATAGGTCTTAGTATAAGCCAAACTGGCGGTGGTAGAAAGAATGTAATGACAGGTGGTGCCGACACTACTCTTTCTGCAGCAATCGCTCTAGCTAAACAACGTAATGATGCTTGGCTTTCTGCGCAAAGTAATGCTGACGCACAAGTGTCAGTATTACAGAAACTCCTTGATGGTGCTTCTACTGACACATATGGTTTTAATGTTGCAGCAGCAGGGGCAAATATACAAATGGAAATGATTAATATTAGCACGTTTAATACATACGCGAATAGTTCCCTTAATGCAGTTATTTATTATTCTTCTATATATGAAGCTGCTTTGCTCACAAATAAAAGTTCTTTGATAGCTTACAGCACGCATTTATATAACTATGATTCTAGTATTGCTGGGAGTAATAGTTGGATGGCCCTTGCCTACCAAGAACAAAGCACTATTCAACCTATGCAAGATATTATAAATAGCTATATATTGGAATCGAGTTTTTACGCAACACAACTCGTAAATTTCGAAAGTAGCGTTAGTGGTTGGATATCATATTCTACTTTACTACGTGATAATCTCCATAGTTCTGTTATAAATGTAAATTATTATTCAACTATATATGAAAGCACAAATAAAACAATTGAAAAGCTTAATGTACTTAAAGGGGAACTAGCTGCAGAAATATGTGCATATGAAGGAACGGTTCGTGCGAATTATTGCATACGCCAAGCTGCGATATGCGGTGTAAAAAAATATGAAAATCTTATTAATATGGATGTGATTGGAGAAGAATTTGCTGCATTTACTTATAGAGAAACATGTGGTCGTAAAAAACGCTTGGATTTACAAAAAATATATGATACGCAAATTTTGGATCAGATTCAGGCAACATCAACAATAAATGGAAATATGTTGGCAGCAAAACAACTTGTTCCACCAGTCCTTCAGCCTATTAATCTCAATACTGCAGCTATTCTAACCACAAATGATTATATTAAATCAGTGCAAATCTCAATTGATACTTTTCCTAATATTTATAACAGTTATACTGCGCATTCAACTATTCTGACAAAAATGAATGCTTCTATTGAAAATGAATATAATAGTTATTCTACTATTGCGATGTTATCTACAAACCTATTGCTTCAACCTGGGATCAGTAGTTTAATACAATTGGCATTAGATAATGAATATAATAGATATATACAAGCAGTAAATACTACCGCATCCTTAAAAGAAAATGCAGAATTAACGAGGCTTGCAATTGATAATGCAAAAGCTGTTTATACAAATAGTATTAAAACTACAGTATTTCCGCTCAATGAACAACTTACGAACGAAGTCACGATTAGTTCTTTTTTAAAGGAGGGTTGGGATTCAGCCGTTACTCTTCAAACTGGTGCGGCGGAGACGGCGCGCAGCGCCGTGGATGAGGCGCGCGGAGCCGCCGCGGCGGGCAACGCGGAGATGGTGCAGCGTGTCGCCGTGGAGCGCGACGTGGCTCTGGGCCGTAGTCGTCTTTAATCGAGAAGGAGGCAACCACCTTCGGGCCCCGCTGCGGCCGCTTTTTTTGCACGTGCAGCAATAATCTCCCCTGTTGTAGCCCCCATCTTCCATTTCTCTACTTGATAGGCGCACTTGCGATAATATGTTAGCCGTTTTCGCCATTGTGACTGATACATGCTATGTTCATCCACAATGTCCACAATCACGGGGGGCACTTTGCGTTGATCCGGTCGCACACGCAGAATACGCCCTGTGCTCTGTTCAACGGATTTTCTTGGTGAGGCCAGAATAACTGCGTTCAGGGTCTTAATATTCATGGCCTCACTCGCCATTGCATACGATGCAAGAAGAATCCGCGCTACCGCAGCGCCCTCCTCACGCACAGCCTCCTTCATCCCCCCCACATAATACGCCATGGTAAGCATCGCATTTGCCTGTTTCACCAGTTCCTCAATCCTCTCCAGATGTCCAATACGCTCCGAAAGCACAAGAACACGCCGCGATGGCTCCTCACATAGCCGCAGAATCCATCGCAGAATCTCTCGATTACGCTCATCGCATCCGAGCACATTTCCCAGCATTCGGGCCATAACGACTTCTCCTCGCCAATCCGTTGGCACCGTATTATATGTCTCGTCTTTTGTCTCTACGAAGACTCCTTTCACTTCCACGGTGGGATCCGGCTCACGCGTCTTCTCCCAATATACGGGCTCGCCCAGAAACCACGTGAAGACCTTGCTCATGCCATCTTCGCGCGTAGGAGTCGCCGAGAGGCCCAGCATGCACCGAGTCTGGATCCTCTGCAATGTTTTGGAAAAGTGCTGGGCACCGAGGTGATGACACTCATCAAAGACTGTGAAACCGAAACTCTCAAAATCGGATGCACTAAAGTCGCGCCTGACAACAGTCTGAATCAGCGCAATACAACAGTCATACTGCACCTTTTGAACCACGGGTTTTTCATTGTAGCCTGGAATGGCATCTTTGAGACGTGATAGAAGAACTTCTTTTGTTCCACTCACCTTTAATCCGAGCTCTTTTAACTTCGCCTTCATTTCATCAATAGTCGGATCTTTTTGAATAGGTTCTTCCACATCACCAATTTGTTTATTATTTTCTTGAATGATTCCGATTCGAATCCCAGGAAACAGAGCCTCCATTTCTCCGCGCCACTGATTCATCAGAAACTCCTTATCGACAACCACCAGGAAGCGTTTGCCAATCCGAGCAGCAATGCCCAGCGCCATGAATGTCTTCCCCTTTCCACAGGGCACACAGATAAGTCCATTCGCCCCGGCGTTCATGAAGGAATCCATAATCGCCACTTGGTAATCATAGGGTTTCCCTTGGAATACGAGTTCGGAGCGAAGCCCTATACCTTCAGGAACCACGTTCTGCTGTGGAACCCCGTAGGCATTAATGCCCCAGGACCGAGGTAAATACCAGCGTGTGGGCGATTCACGGAACAGCTTGAATTTCGCCGCATCCATTGCAGCCTTTGTAGCGAATTTCGTGTTCATTTTCGGGGCAACAGTGAGTTCCGCTTGCATAGCCTTCGTCTCCGCATCGTTCAACTCGGACTTCGGAATAGAATATCCCTTCGTTGTAAGAATACGTGTCGCTGCCATACTTGCTCCCTATTCGTTCCTATGAAGTCAAATTTAGGTGCCGCGATGTGCTTACATCGCGGTAACTTTATTTTTAAGGGTATAATAGCATGAAACCGTCTGCGAAACTCTTAACACTGCTCGCATGTGCCGCTGTATTTGTGGGCAGCCCCTATATCCCTACCGCTGTCCTCACACTTCTTGTCGGAAACAAAATCTCCGCTTTTCTTGTGCTTGGCATTGTTCTATATGCCCTCTCTATGGACAGTGCGCTGGGCATTGCCGCCTTTTTGTCCATTGCCGCACTGTTCTTGGAGCAACGCCGCAGAACAGTAGAAAAGGTAGCAAAAATGAATGATGTTAAAGAGGCCCCTCCCCCCTTTTCTGTAGAGCAACTTGATAAACCTGCACCCAACATTGTTCCTGGAGAAGTGCATCCCCCGAGTAAGGAGGCGGAAGTAGATGACTATTCTTTTGAACCCATGGAGCAAACGGGAACTAATAAATATGAACCCGGCAGTGACGAGTATAATGAGAAACAACCTCTGGAGACGGTTCCACCAAGACCAGGTGATGTATCTGAATTCCTACAAGCAAAAGGCTTAGCGAATATTAACTCAGCGTAAGCCCTATAATAATACCAATGAAGCCCACAACGAGTGCTACGATAAGATATTTTGTAGCGCCTTTTGCCCAGGTAAATGCCGGATTTTCTTCAAATATTGGCTCATTTGTTTCAGGATCAATAAGCGGTTCTCCTGTGTCAGGATCAAATATTGGCATTGGTGATTGCATTAAAACGACGGATGCAATACCGTAAATCACTGCTATACAAAACATGATAATCATAACAATACCGAGCGCGCTTCCTAAATGTGTATCGAGACGATTCGTCACAGAAGAACTTGCTACATTGTTTGAAGCTCTTACAGCTGCGCGCTTTTTCATAACATCCGTCAAAACTTCACCACTCTTAATATCTACTTGAATCTTACCATCTTGAATATCAGAATCAGGATCAATGGGAGTGCACTTATAGGCACTCGCATCATCTTGACGAAGGCCAGTATCAATAGAGGGATACATTTGTAAAAAACTGTCATAGTTGAGAATATGATTTGTGCTCATGACATAGTTCGCAAACTCACTGTCATTAATTGTCTTCGTAACCGACGATAAACGACTCATAAATGGCGGCGCAAAGTTTCCAAATGTGTTGGTTCCAGTGAGCCCTATAATCTTTGTCATGAGCGCTGAAGAGACTTGTATGCCGCTGGTTGCAATAAATACATACATATTTTGTGTGGCTGCGTTGCCACTATATCCCGCTAAACAGGTTGCATAATACGCAAATAGAGATTGCTTGTTTGTTGGAAAACATGATTCTATGCTGAATGGTCCATTACTATTTGGATCAGACAAGCCAACTAAATATGATGGATTTGCAGCTGAGCCACCACGTATAATGGGTATAACGAATGTTATATGCGGATACATGATTGCAGTATCTATTGAAGAAAATATAATGATCATATCCTCCATATTATGGGCCTGGGACGAAACAGGTAAAATCCAAGATGTATGAGAACTTTTTATAATTTGAACGGATGAAACCCTATAGGTATTATTGCTAAAACGTAAAGTAGATATATTTGTGTTTCCAGCACCTACTTCATCGGTAGTAGAAGTTGCTTTAGGGCTAACAAAAAGGGGGGGGGTAGTGCGCGAGGCCCATTGAAAATCCATTGTAAGAGGTTCGCTTACAGAATTGTATCGTGTTTCTGTTATGGGACTAAATCCTAGGATGGCAGGGAATGATGAAATTGCCATGGAAGGGCATATTTGCGGGGCAGGCATTGCGAATCCCTCTCTGTATTTTACCATAGTTGATCCACGACTCTAACGTGTTATGCCAATTTTAAGGACTAAAGAATCCCCGGAACATATGTAGGGCCGTCGAAGCGGTATATTGTCGCCGACCCCTTTTGATTCGTAGGAACAATGGTGACCGAATCGCGATCAGAGAGCTCCTCACATCCGATATCATCTTGGCAATCGCGACGGTTGAATTGTATAGGCAGTTGCACCGGATTGTAAGTGTCAGTCCGGGTATAATACTGAAATCTATCGGAACGTGAAGCGGTGCGTCTCCCATAAAGAGGAAGAATCTGCCCATCATCGGTTTTAATGACCCCCATAGATTGATATGTCTCGGGAATGCCTCGAGTAGGGATACGCGGCAACTTACCGTATATTTCAGCAGAACTTGGAAGATCTGGTTCGGTTACCCAATGACGTTCTGGTTTCGGGGCACGTAAATACCTATCATCTCCTCCCGCCGCGGTAGCAATTTGAATTGCCAGTGGCTGCTGTTGTTGTGACGGCTGTTGCATCTGCTGTGGTGCAGAGCGCAGTTGATATAGGACAAATATCCCGAGTGCAACTAAAAGTGCGCATACACCTATGAATCCTGGGGTTATACAAAATATACCGGGTGGGCACCTTGCCGGCATTCTATCTTGAGATGTGTCTTAAGTTGAAACACGTCTTAAGAGATTGTTTGCCACGATCTAGCATTTTAAAATGCCGGGCCAGCACCAGCAGCTACTCCACCAAGCGATGCACTATCATCTGCATACAAATCTGTCCCCTTTTCAGCCAAAGAGACTTCTTCGGCCAGACGGTCCTGGCCGGTTTGTAAATAGGGATTATCCTTCAGCCCCATAAATATAGATTCTTTAGGCGCAGGCACTGCAGACTCGGGGGGCGGATAAATTAGCACACGCGCCTTTGCAGAAGCGGGAATACCTGTTGTAGGCGCCCCCTCAGGCGTATCATACGCCCCTAGTTGTCTTTCTTCAACCCCCTTTAAAGGGGCGTTATTAAGAACACTCGGAGATTCGAGTATGCCCGTAATTACCTCTACCTTGGGCGCAAGTGGTAGCCCCGTTTTTATACTTTCTACCCGAGCCTGAACACTTTCTGCATTCTTATTTTGGAAATGTTCAACCTGCTCCATTGTAATCGTCGGAGTAAAGGGCTGCGGATTAGCTCCAAAAATGCTGCTATAATTCTTAAACATCAGGGCTGC
>Ga0315906_10007776_pt1 | contig 12982 bp, 13 predicted proteins | sample LakEriMetagenome_4_FD_203526 | JGI IMG/M metagenome (GOLD analysis project Ga0315906, IMG submission 203526) | Freshwater fungal communities from buoy surface, Lake Erie, Ohio, United States - Buoy 2 MA122 | ecosystem: Environmental > Aquatic > Freshwater > Lake > Lake biofilm | place: USA...
ATTGCTGCGTCTCCAATCGTCTTTCGAAAGAGAAGTACCCGCGCGCTGAAAGCTTCCTTCATCCGGAAATTCTTTACCTGGTATCCGATATGGATAAAAATAGTCATCCATGTGAATGGCATCGACTGAATAGCGTTTTACGATGTCGCGCACGACGCTGGTGACGAAGGCTTGTGCTTGCTTATTTCCGGGATCGAAATATTTTTTATCGCCATAGGTGAGAAACCATTCGGGGTGTTTGCGTGTGACATGATCGGGTGCGATGGAAGAGGCATTGATGTTGAATACGGCGCGATATGGGTTCAACCAGGCATGAAACTCCATTCCTCTTTTATGTGTTTCCTCGATCATGAATTCAAGCGGATCGTAGTAAGGGTTGGGTGCTTCGCCTTGTTTGCCCGTAAGAAATTCGCTCCAAGGTTCGAGGGTGGAGGGGTAGAAGGCATCGGCGGCGGGACGGATTTGCATCACCAGCACATTCATGCCGTTACGCTTGTGCATGTCGGCCAGGCGAATGAAATCTGCTTTTTGTTTTTCCGGGTCGTTGCTTTTCGACTGTGGCCAATCGATGTTGCTGACGGTGGCGATCCACACACCGCGGAATTCAGCGACCGGTTGTGACCAGGCGAGGGAGGTAAAAAAAAGAAGGAGTAGGGAGAAGGAGGTGTATCGAAATTTCATGACCCAAAATTAGGTCATTCTTTTCCTTGGCGGATCTTATCGAGCAGCCCATTCAATTGTTTGGCTTCTTGTTCATTTAGTCCTTTCGCGATGGCATCCATTTCCTCTTCTCTCAGGTCGATTCGCTCCAGAAGTTTTCGACCTTTATCTGTGATCTGAATGTCTACAAGGCGACGATCGGCGGCGCAGGTCACTTTTTTTACCAATCCTTTCACAAGCAGCCGGTCCACGATTCGACTGGTGTCGCTCATTTTCTCCAACATTCGGTCACGAATGGCCAGGGTTGAAAGGGGTTTGGGGTGACTTCCCCGCAGAATGCGGAGGATGTTGAATTGCTGGGGGGTAATTTCCTCCGGATCGAATATGGCGCGCGTTTTTTCCTTCAGCCAACCCGACGTGAAGAGAAGATTCACAACGACTTTCTGGTGTTCGTTTCGAAACTTGGATTGTTGTATTTCTTGTTCTAACGCCATTTCAGTTCAAAGTTCGGAGTTCGCCGTTTGGAGTTGGTTTAGCGAGCAGGGTTTAGTGTTTAGAATAAGCTAAACTAAACACTAAACCCTAAACGCTAAACTGTTTAGCTGTTGTAGTAGAATTTCTCTTCTACGATCTTGCCATCCTTCCAGCGCTGTACAGCCAGTTGGGTATAGGTGCGGGAACCAAAGTCTTTGTGGGTGTAGTCGAAAAACCACTCGGAAACGGATACGCCCTCGCTCACGATCGTGTTCAGCAGTTTGGCGCCGCGGAATTCAGTGAGTCCGGTTACAAACAACTCTTCGAATTTGCGATTCTCTGCCTTGCCGGTACGGGCAGGATAGTCGTTGTCCTGCATCACCACGTTCTCGTCGTAGAATTTGTCAAAAGCCTCCAGGATCTTTCCTTCGAGGATCATCTGGTTCAGTTCATTGACCAGGGATTTCAAGTCTGCCATAGAATGTAGATTTAAGTTGAACCACAAAATTAATGTTGCAACATTGAATCAACAAATCTTTCTTCAGCCCCAGACCTTGGTGCCTTCGCTGCAATTGGAGCAGATGTCGATGTTTCGTCGCCCCGACCAAAGTTGTTTTCGGAAGGATTGGTAGGCGGGTGCGTGCCAAATTTCTTTGAAGGATTGGGCTTTCAGGTCGCCGAGACGGTGAACGGCGTCTTTGTCGAAGCAGCAGGGAGCTACCAGGCCGTCCCAGGTAATGACCGGATCTTGCCAGAGCCGCCAGCAGTGATTGGCCATTTTTCCTTTGAATCGGGTTCCTTTATCCGTTTTCTTGTAACGGCTGTACTTGCCGATGGTGGGGATCAGTCCGTTCGGGTCGTTTTCGAAATCATATACCTGTGCGGTTTTCAGCCATACATCGTCCACCCCGATCGATTTTCCCAAGGCTTTTACTTCCTCGATCTGGTGTTCATTGGGTTTGACGACCAGAAATTGAAAAATGATGAAGGGCGTATTGCTGTTGAGTTGTTTTTTCCATCGGACGATGTTCTTGGCTCCTTCGATCACTTTTTCCAGCTTCCCACCTACCCGATACTGTTGATAGACTTCCTGCGTGGTTCCGTCGATGGAGATGATCAAACGGTCGAGGCCGCTTTCGATGGTGCGTTTGGCATTTTCGTCGTTTAGGTAATGGGCATTGGTGGACGTCGCGGTGTAGATCTTTTTATCGCCCGCGTATTTGACCATGTCTAAAAAATCAGGATTGAGATAGGGTTCGCCTTGAAAATAGAAGACCAGATAGGTCAGGTCTTTATGGAGCTGATCGATCGTGTTTCGAAAGAAATCGGTTTGCAACATGCCGGTTGGGCGCGTGAAGGCGCGCAATCCGCTCGGACATTCGGGGCAGCGCAGGTTGCAGGAAGTCGTGGGTTCGATGGATAAGGAGAAGGGGTTTCCCCAATGGATGGGTCGTCGGAGCCAGCGGCTCAACTGATAGCTCGACCAAAGCCGGGTGAAATTCCAGACGCGCCGGACCGTCAGTTTCGATAAAAAGTTTAACGCATCCGTTCGGTGCAGGCGGCTCATGGGACTAAAAATAACATAAGCCGTTGTAATCCGTAAAAATCAAAAGCCCGATATAGAAATATCGGGCTTTTTGTTTCATCCATCCTTGATGTGTCCAATCAGACGTTTAATCTTTTTGTCTCACTGTTGATCCGTGCCGGGATCGAGGATGGAATCTTTTAGGATTAGACATTCATAGGGGTCATTCAGTTTGGATATTGGATCGGTTTCGTTTGGATATTGGTTGGTTTTTGATAGGATGTCGCTCTTGCGATTGACAACACAAACATAGCCCGCCTTTTTGCCGGGGGCCAGAAAAAGCCTCCACTTTCTATCGAAAAAGGGGGTATTTCCTATACATGACTTTCGATCCTTGCGTAGAAATACGCGCGGAAACTTCGAAGATACCTGAAACTACGTATGGGAGGCGGGTATATTCTAGGCCCCTCGTTGTCTGGGCAGGAACTCGCTGGAGTAGATCCGCAGCAATAGATTGAACATAGAGATCAATAATGGACCGAATATCAATCCAATAAATCCAAACAGATTCAATCCGATGATGACACCGAACACGGTTGTAAGCGGATGTACATCACCGATTTTTCTTAATAATGAAAATCGTAATATGTTGTCGACCGTTCCGATGATGCCGAATCCATAAATGGCCATGGCGATGCCTTGTCCGATTGCACCATCCGCCAGAAATATAATGGTAAGTGGAATGTAGGCCAGTGCGGCACCGATCACGGGCAGCATACCGGCGATGCAGGTTACGCCGAACCAGAAGAAGGGTTCTTCCACGCCGATGAGCCAATAGCCAAGCAGTCCTACAATCCCTTGTGCCACGGCCACAATGGGAATGCCCACGGCATTGGAGAACACCATGGTGTGTATTTCTTTTTCCAAGCGTTCTACGTTGCTGTCTTGTAATGGGATGTAATCATATAGCACTTTCTCCATTTTTCTGCCGCTTACGAACATGAAATACAGGATGAAGTACATGAAAAAGATGGCGGTGAGTCCGTTGAAGGTGGCGCCCAATATTTTTGGTACGGCGGTGCTGATCGTGTTTCCGATGCGGGCGATGTTTTCGTCGCTGAGCAATTCAATGTTGTATCTCGTCTCAAAGGAGGAGATGGTTTCTTTGATGGCAGCGATCCATTCATTGGCATGGGAAACGGCATAAGTGACTTTGTCGTACAGCATATCTACCAACAACCACAGCGGCAACAAGATGAGGATGAGCGACACGAGCATCAACAACAGGGCAGCGGCTCCGGCCCGCCATCTTCTTTTTTCCGTCAGGTAGAACATATACTTCCGGAGCAGGATGTATACCGTGGCTGCGCCCAAGGCGGCGGGTAAAAAGGAGTACAGCTCAATGAAAAGAAGAATGCCCAGTCCGGTGATCAGTACGAGGAAAACGATCTGGCGGAGGCGATTTTGATCGATCGTGTTGTGCATGCGAATAAATTCCGTTCAAATTAGGGAATTCGTTTGATTGAGCACCTGCTGACCAGGAGCATTTGTGTTAGATATCCTGATCAACTTTTATCCTCGTTCAGCCCGCGATATTGCCTCATAAAATAAATAATATGAAAACAACATCAAAGGTGGCAGTGGCGCTAGGGGTCGGATTGGTTGTGGGCAGTGTATTGGGCATTTTGTATGCGCCTGCAAAAGGTGCAGATACCCGTGAAAAATTTCAGCGTCAGCGCCGGAAATGGCGGGAGCGGATCGATCGGGGTGTTCGTAGCGGGCAGGACATTTTATCCAAGGTGGCAGAGCGGATGGATGAGGCGGTAGGAGATTAATTATCGTATCTTCAGTACATGTTGGATGAGATCCGAAAAATCGAATCGCTGATCGATGAGGGCAAGCGATATGTGCAGACGCGCATTGATGAAATGAAGTTGTCTGCTGCTGACAAATCGGCTCGGTTGTTGTCGTTGACTGTCTCTGTTTTTCTCACAGCAGCTGTATTCTTTTTATTCTTTGTTTTGATCGCCGTTGCCTTGGCGCTGTTTGTGGGCGATTGGTTGGGTAGCCGCGGACTCGGATTTCTGATTGTATCGGTATTGTCGTTGTTGGCAGCTTTGTGGATCTGGGCGATGCGGGAGCGATGGATCCGCCGCCCCATCCGAAAAGCTTTGCTGCGCGTATTGTTTGAGGAAGAAAAAAAGCATGACTAACCCGAAACCCTGGGAGGATTTTGAGACTTACCGCTTGCAGCTGAAGCTTCGTCGCCTCGAGCAGGAGAAGCGTATGTCCGAGGATTGGCAATCCCTTCAAAATAGCTGGCAGGAGAATGGCGAGTGGATCCGCAAACAGGTGGAGTTGTTTTCGAGCGGAAAGAAAGAGAATTTGATCTGGGGACCATTGGGTCGCTTTGCGATCGATTTGCTTCGCGATAAATTGTTTCGTTCCAGCGATAAGAAATAAAAAACCCCGACAAGCGTCGGGGTTTTACTTTTTTATTGGATCAGCAGTTTTGTTTGTTTGCTTCCAGCCCGCAGCTGATAATTTCCCTTGGGCAGGTTGGGCAGGGATATCGTGTGTTGTCCAACCGGCAATTGCCGCTTGTAAACCAATGCGCCTGCGTTGCTGAAGAGTTCAATGGTGGCGGCTTCTTCCAAGCGTACCTGAATCGTTTGATTTTGTACGGGATTGGGGAAGACCATCAGTTTGCCGGTGGCATCCGTGGCGTCTACCAGTGCGATGCGGCTAAGGGAGGTTTTTCCCGTGGTGGCAACTTCGCGAATCCGATAGGTGTTCTGTCCTTTGCCGGGCAAGGCGTCAAAAAATGTATACTGGTTGATGCTGCTGCGTGTTCCTTTCGGTGCCAGGGAGGTTAATGTTTCCCATGCGCTACCATTCACACTTCTTTCCACCTGGAATTTTTCAACGAATAGTTCCTCCGCGGTGCGCCAGGAGACCTCAACGCCACTTGCTTTTCTTTTAGCAGCGATATCCAAAAATTGAACGGGCAGTACGGCCGCTACCATTACGGTGTTCTGGTCCTGGTCAAACTCGGTGGTTCCAACAAAACCTTTTGCTGTTGTATTGAGGTTTCCGGTGATGCTGCATCCGGCAGTGGCCGTGTAGACAAGGGTTACGCTTTGTCCAGCCGGGATGTAAAAAGAGGTGTTTCCGCCGGATTGTATTCCCCCAACCCAGGTGAGAAGTCCGGTACTGCCGATCACGGGCGCCTTGGTACACATTCCATCGGTGATGCCGCTTTCAGCCGCCAATCCCTGGTAGCTGAATGAAGCCGGGATCTCATCGGTTAAGCTGTCGATGCTCACCCCATAGGCGCCTGGATTTCCAATGGAAATGGTGAATGTGGCCGTCTCACAAGTTTCATATACCCTTTTGTTGGAGGTTTTTGTGATGAACAGTTTGTTGGCGGTGGAGCTGACGCTGATGGAGTCACCATTTGCGCCCAGAGCAGTATTCAATTGATACTTGTAGTTGGTGCTTCCACTGGTGGCGCCGGAACAGGGCAAGAAATAATTCTTGAAGTTGAAGCCGACGATCTTGAAGGTCCAGCGGATCGTAACCTGAGACCCGGTACTTCCATTGGCGCCCAGTGTATAGTATAAGCTATCGGTACTTCCGACGTTAACGGTTGGAAGCGTACTGGAGATGACACGTGTAGACAGCAGCATCAGTTTTGTGGGGTCAAACAGGGGGGCCACACTGATCTGAAAATCTACTTCATCACCGTTTCGGGCGTTACCAACCGTATAAGTAACATCGTCGGTAACGATGCCACCAAGCAGGTCTTGGTTTGCGAAATTCTGCGTGGCCAATCCCCCGGCATTGGCTGAGATGCTGGATCGGTTCCGGATTTGAAAGGAGCTAGTCTTGTCGCTGGCTGTGTTGTCGCTCAAGCGGACATTGAACGTACCGATCGGGGTTACGCTTGCTGGGTAGGCCACATAGAAATAACAAACTCTTGATTCGCCAGGGGCCAGGGTGCCGATGGCAAATTGACCGCTAACGGGTGCCAAAACACTAAAGTTTTGTCCGCTTACCGAACTGGTAACGGATGTAATCGTGAACAACAGGTTGGCGTAAGTATTGGCGCTGTTTGAATTGTTGATGATCTCGAACCCGACATAGGCCTTGTTGATGGTGGCCGGCTGGTTGCCGTCCACAATGAAATAAGGGGCGGTGATCCGATTGATCGTAAAATGGCTTCCATTCAGCGCCTGGGCTGAAAAACTTACCAAAAGGATAAGTGTCGTTGCCAGCAAACGCATTCGATTCAGGGGTTGGTTTTTCATAAACAGAGGATTTGGATGATGTCAACATTGAATTGACGCCCCAAAACTCGTTCTACTACCCCCCCTGTTGAAACATTTCAGTCAATATTTCAGTTTTCTGTCACAGAAATGGGCATTTTACGAAGTAAGTGTACTTACGTAAATTCAATAATAAGTGTATATTCTTATTTAATTCGCGTAAATGGGCTGAATCGTCAGTTATGGCATAATCCCCTCATTAAATGTGAATTACACGTGGATTCTGCGTTCTATTTTTGATAGGATCTCCATTTTTTGTTTAACGGATTGGTTTTTGATCACCCTAAAATTTTATCAAAATGATCGCTGATATTTTACAGTATAAGGATGGAGCATGGGCCGAAAGTGAACCGTTGAGAGCTTCTGTTGGCTCGTACTCGTTGGTGATCGTGTTTGCCGATCGTGCGCAGATGAAGGACCCATCCTTGGTGAAGGGGTTGAAGGAAAAATTTCCGGCGGCCCGTGTGGTGATCGGATCAACTGCCGGAGAGATCATTCGGGACAGTAAACAACTGGGCACGGCTGTGGCCGCTGCCTTGCAGTTTGATCATACTGCGGTAAAGACGGTTTGCAGGAACATTTCTGACTCAGCGGATTCATATGAGTTGGGAAAGCAGCTGGCTTCTGATTTGCCTTCGGAGGGACTTAAATATGTTTACGTATTGTCGGATGGGAGTCAAGTCAACGGTTCTCAATTGATTCTTGGGATCAATGAGGGATTGCCGAAAGATGTATTGGTCACCGGTGGCATGGCGGGTGACGGAGATCGGTTTCAGGCAACGCTGACGGGATTGGACGAAGATGTACGGGAAGGGAATGTGATCTTGGTGGGGTTGTATGGCGAGCGCATACTCGTTGGTTATGGCACGCGGGGTGGATGGTTATACTTGGGTCCCGATCGCACCATCACCTCATCTGCCGGAAACATCTTATATGAAATTGATGGTCAACCCGCCCTAGATCTCTATAAAAAATATTTAGGATCCTTCGCGGATGAATTGCCGGGGTCAGCCCTTTTGTTCCCACTTGCGCTCTTGAATGACCAGGATGAGGATGCCCCTTTGGTGCGCACCATCCTTTCCATCGATGAGGCGAATAAGAGCATGATCTTTGCGGGGGATGTGCCAACGGGTGCGCGCGTGCGGCTGATGCGTGCCGGCTTGGAAGAGTTGGTGAAGGCGGCCGGCGAGGTAGGAACCGAAGCGATGCTGCCCCAGCACAAGGATCCTGCATTTGGTTTGGTGATGAACTGCGTAGGCAGACGACTCGTGCTGGGTCATCGTGCCGAGGAAGAGTTGGAATCGATTCGAACAGGAATAAAAAAAGAAGTGCCCACGATCGGTTTTTATTCATACGGCGAGTTTTCACCCATGCACAAACCCGGGATGGCCTGTAACCTGCACAATCAAACAGTGGTATTGACTATTTTCGAGGAGAATTGATCATGCAACATCCCCGTCTCAAGCGCTTGTTGGACAAATGGCAGCAGGAAGGCCGCTCATTGCCGGAGGGGATGGAGGCGCTTTGCGAGGACATCAGCCGTAACTTCTACGATTTTGACCGAGAGAAGAAGATCATGGAGCAATCCATCAATGCCTCTCAGGACGACTATACACAGGCCAATCAGCGGTTGATCCAACTGAATCAGGACCTTGAGCGGCAGGTAGAACTCCGCACGAAGGAAAAAGACATGCTGGCGGATTTTCCGCTGGAAAACCCCAATCCGGTATTCCGGATCAAACCCAATGGCCATGTGGTGTATCAAAATCCACCCGCCTTGTCCATTCGGGTGATCGAGTATCAAAACAAGGTATATCTGATCGCTGATTTTCTCGAGTCCGTTTCCTCATTGATCAAATCGGCTGCGGGCAACATGGAGGTGAAATCGGAAGGGCGTGTTTTTTCGATCACGTATAAACAACTTTCCGACGGCGACATCAACCTCTATTTGCTTGACGTCACCGATCAAAAACACCTTCAGGAAAAAGCGTACGATAACTTTTATCGGCTCAATAACTTTTTGGAGTCGACCGATGCGGTTTACTACATCATTTACAAGAATCATCCGGAGAAAAGTTTCTTCACCTCTCGCTGGCCCTTGTTTTTTGGATTCAATCCAACCAAGTCCGCAAACCCTTTGCAAGAGCGACAAAAAAATATTTTGCCCGGCTCCCTTCCCTCTTACGAGGAGGCCATGCGGCAGTTGGATTTCAGCGGACAGGCAACTTTTAAATACCAGATCGAAAATGCGGTTACCCACAAGCAGTTTTGGCTGGAAGAGGAGGTGAAGAAGAAATTCGATCCATTCCTAAATGATGAAGTGCTGACCGGCCGGATCGCAGACGTGAGCGGCGCGGAATTCTACCGAGAATATATCCTAGAAAGTGAGAAACGATTCAAGCGTGTGACGGACTCACTGCCGGTGATGGTATGGGTATCTGATCAAAACAACCTGGTCACCTATACGAATGATAAAACAAAAGAGTTCTTTGGGTTTTCGCTGGAGGACATGAAGGGGCAAGATGATTTTACGCCGCTTGTTCATCCGGATTACCGAAAACTTGCCATCGAAGAGTGGGGCGAAAAATTAAGGCGACACGAACCCATCGACGGTGTGTTCATGATCAAGGGGCAGGATGGTGTATACCACTATATCCAGGAGATCGCGGTGCCGCGGTTTTTGGAAAGCGGTCAATTTGTGGGATACATCGGTGCCTATTTTGATCTGACCAAAGAGTACCAATATCAAAAAGAGCTGGAGGCGGATAAGCAACAATTTGAGTTGATCGCCGAGAATTCCAGCGATGTGACCGTCATTACCGATTGGAAAGGGAAGATTGCTTACATATCACCGGGAGTAAATCGATTGTTGGGCTATTCTACCGACGAGTTGAGCGAAACCAACATTTATGATGTTTTCTGCGAGGAGTGCTGGAAGCAACTCAAACCAATGTTTTCCAAGAAAGCATTGAAGGCGGGGGCTATGCAGGATTTGACCTTCCGATTGGTTCAAAAATCGGGCGAATTGCTTTGGGTAAACGGAGCGGTTCGGGTGATTGATTCGCCGGCGGAAAAAGATCAAAACCTTCTTTTCTACCTCCGCGACATTCACCAGCAGCAACTTGCCTTTCATACACTGCAGGCCAGTGAGGAAAAATACCGTACCCTGTTTGAAAACATGGATCTCGGTGTGTTGGAGGTGGATGCCAACGAAACCATTCTCTATGCCAACCGCGCCATGGAACAGATCACGGGATACAGTGTCCAGGAACTGGTGGGGCAAGTAGCTACTCAAATATTCGTGCGCAGTGAAAAAGAGAAAAAGAAGGTAGATGAGCAGCACAAGATCCGGAAGAAAGGAAAGGAGTCTGTATACGAGATCGAGTTGATAAAAAAGAATGGCGATGTTGCTACCGTTGTGATCAGCGGCGCGCCGGTACTGGATCTGAATGGCAAGGTGCGTGGGTCGGTTGGCATTCACTGGGATGTCACCCGCATCCGGACCATGGAAAAAGAATTGTTGGAAGAACGCATCAGCCAGGAGAAATACATTCTCGAAGCAAAACTGCAGGCCGAGGAGGATCAGCGATCGCAGATCGGAAGGGATTTGCACGATGGGGTGGGCCAAATGCTTGCCTACATGTCGTTGTTCCTAAATATGATCAAGGCGAAAGCTGTGTACGATCCGCTTGACATTGCGCAGCTTGAGAAAACCGTCAAACAAACATTGGAGCAGGTGCGCACCCTTTCTCGAACCTTGGCACCGCCTGCCATTCGTGATCTTGGATTGCGCGATTCTGTTGTGGAGCTGGTTGACAGTTACGGCATTCTGACGAAACCCGTATTCAAATTAAAAGTATATCCTCAGCGGGAGGATGCCCGGATCACGCTGGATAAAAAGATCGTGGTTTTCCGTGTGCTGCAGGAATTATTGAATAATACCTTCAAATACGCGAACGCCGATACGATATCAATCAATCTCTATTTCAAAGCGAACAATCTTCACATGGATTTTGCCGACGACGGAAAAGGGTTTGACAGTGCCAAGATCCAGAAAGGGGTGGGGCTCGACAGCATGCGCTCCCGTATCGGGTTTTATAAAGGAAACATTGACATCCAATCTGCTCCCGGAAAAGGAACAAAAACACTCATCCAATTGCCAATTCATTAATCATGTCAACTAAGATCAAAATTGTTATTGCCGACGACCATGTACTGATTGCAGAGACCTGGGCCACGCTCATCAACCTGGATCCCGCCTATCAGGTCATCAAGGTGTATGACAATACGCAAAGTCTGCTCGATGAGGTGGCAGATCTACAACCTCAGGTTGTAATACTTGACATCAACATTGCGCCTATATCGGGACTCGATGCGGTGAAGTTGATCCGAGAGAAGTCGCCCAGTTCCCGCACCATCGGTGTTTCCATGCACAACCAGCCCTCGTTTGCCAAGCGCATGATCTCAAATGGGGCGATGGGATATGTAACGAAGAATTCCACCAAGGATGAGATGTACAAGGCGATCAATGAGGTGATGGAGGGGAAGACCTATATCTGTGCCGAGATCAAGAATCGAATCACTCAAAATATTTTAATGGAGGACGATGAGTCGGCCCGCCTCAACTCTCTCACCGACCGGGAGATCGACATCATCAAATTACTCAAAGAAGGATGTACGACCGATGAGATCGCAGAAAAATTGTTTCTTTCTCCGCGCACCGTGGATACACATCGGGCAAAAATTTTAAAAAAACTCCAACTAAAAAACTCTCTTTCCCTGATCAAACTCATAAACGAGCGTTTCCCCGACCTGTAGGTTTGTGCCATGCACCCTACTATACACGTTCTAATCTGTACCCAAAACCTGGAAGCAGAGCTTTCCCTTCAGCGCTTTGCGGAGAATCATCCAGACGTCTCCGCCGCTCGTTCTGTAGACACCTGGGCGGAAGCGCTTGATGCCTCTTCTCATTACGATTTACTTTTTTTGGATGCAGCTGTCATTCCAACACCGGAGGACCTGAACCGGATCCAAAACGGAGCATCCGTCATTTTACTGGCAGCCGATCCGAATGATTGTCGTCGTTTCAAGGGAACACGCGTGCGCAGTTGCTTGATCATGCCCGTCTCCTTGGAATCGTTTCAATGGACGATCCGATCCGTGCAACCCATGTATGCAGAAGAGATGGCATGAAAAAAGGCACCCGGAGGTGCCTTCATTCAGTTGAGCAAAGCAGATCTTAGCTCAGGTTCTTGGCCAAATGCTTCGCCATGTCGAACATAGATACTTGGCTCTTTCCACCGAATACGGCTTTGAGTTTCGCATCTGCATTGATCATGCGCTTGTTGGTCTTGTCCTGCAGCTTGTTGGCTTTGATGTAACCCCAAATTTTCTTCACCACTTCGGTGCGGGGCATTGCCTTGCTTCCTACTACAGCGGCCAGGTTGGCGCTGGGAGTCAGGGGCTTCATGAAGGCGGCAGACGGCTTGCGCGTTGATTTCTTCTTCGCGACTTTCTTCGCTGCTTTCTTTACCGCTTTCTTAGCGGGTTTCTTTGCTGCTTTTTTTACAGCTTTCTTGGCGGGTTTTTTAGCCACTTTCTTCGCAGGCTTCTTTGCTGCTTTCTTAGCGACTTTCTTTTTGGTTGCCATGGTTAAAGGTTTTAGAATTTAAATGGGTTTGGGTTACAAACCGATAACAAATATAGAGGAAATCCATTCTGTACCAAGAAGGGAAAAGATTTTTCTCCGAGAGAAATTATCCTCATTTCATTGGCAACCGACAAGAAGCGGGTAGGATTTTGTTGTTTTGCAGTCCCAATCTTCTGCTATGACCACCGACCTCTCCTGGCTATCCCGTACCCAATTGCTCATTGGAGAAACAGCATTAAAACGTCTGGCTACAGCACATGTATGTGTGGTGGGACTCGGAGGTGTGGGCTCCTATGCAGCTGAATTCATCGCGCGCGCGGGCATTGGAAAAATGACCATCATCGA
>Ga0315906_10007777_pt1 | contig 12981 bp, 12 predicted proteins | sample LakEriMetagenome_4_FD_203526 | JGI IMG/M metagenome (GOLD analysis project Ga0315906, IMG submission 203526) | Freshwater fungal communities from buoy surface, Lake Erie, Ohio, United States - Buoy 2 MA122 | ecosystem: Environmental > Aquatic > Freshwater > Lake > Lake biofilm | place: USA...
GAAGTTTTTCCAATTTCGATGGTTTGGGTAACATCCAAATAACGGTCGGGATCTGGTGATTTGCGGTAGGGGATGCCATACATTTTGGACACTTGGTCTCCCGCATCCAATACTTTTTGTTCTAACGGATGAATCCAGGGTTTTAATCCGAATTTGCTGAAAACAAACCAGTTGCCTAAAATATGGTCGATATGGCAATGGGTGTTAAGGCATATTACCGGTGTGGCCTTTAAATCGTCAATTGCATTGAGCAGTTCCGACTCTTCGTGGGCATCCATACAGCCGGGATCTATGATGGCGCATCGCCTTGTAGCTTGATCTACAACAAGATAGGTGTTTTCAGAAAAAGGATTGAAAGTCAGGCAATAAATATCAGTCATGATACAAAGGTAGGCTAAGGCCTAAAAACGAACAGGGGCATCATCTCCCTAACCCCCCGGTTCAAGAGAACGCCCCTGTTCAGATCACTACTTTCTTATCAGTCGCCTTATTCCCAGGTTACCACTCCGCCTCCATCTTGGTTCCGGCTTTGATCGGAATCCATGATAATGAGAGCTTTGTCGTATTCGCCGGGGTTTTCGGCCTTAAGCTGATCGGCGGTTTTTCCGCTACTGATATCACATCCTAACGCTATCAGGATGGCAATTAACAGGTCTATCATGTTGATTGCGATGTAAAACTATTGTTGATTAATTCGATTTATTGTAACTTTTTACGCCCTTTGGTAACATCATAAAAAGTATTACTTTTACTACTGGACATCCCAAAAGGTTACGGTTTCAGCAGAAAACCAAGCATTTTAAAGCCATGTCGATAAAAAATTTAATCGAAATCAGCTCTTTGGTAACAAAATCCAAGTCTGGTTTGCTTTCTCAAGAAATTGATATTGAGGCAGGTAGTGAATCCTCAAAGTATCTAAGGCTTATTGAAGGACTTTCAAAAGGAGAATGGGAGAGTGATTTACAGGCAGAAAAAGAGATCTATGGTAAAAAGGTAGGTGGCAAAACCTTTGAAATGCTAAAAACAAGAGCTAAAGACAGGCTCGTTAACTTAATTTTTCAAAGTGATGCATCGAAAGTTTTCAAAGGATCAGGGGAGAAAGCCTATTTCAATGCATGCAAATGTTTGTTGTCTGGCTCATTGTTGTTTTATAAAGACAAATTCAGTTCAGGACATGAGCAATTGAGGCAAGCAATTAAAATTTCAAGAAAGTTTGAGTATTCGGAAATAGAACTTAATGCACTTAGATTACTTCGTAGATATGCAGGGTTTTCAGGGGATGATAAAAATTACCATAAGTATAATCATGAAATTAAACTTGCTCAAGATAAACTGCAAGCTGAATTAAAAGCCGAGGAGTTGAATCAAGATCTTTATCTGGAGTTAGTAAAATCTGTTGATCTAAGTGATGAGTGGAAGGATAAGCTAGAGTCAAATTTCAATCAAATGAAAGAATTGATTCAAAATCATGATTCGACTTTGATTAGAATTAATTCATATAAGCTCTTTGTAAGATACCACCAGGTCAAAGAGGATTATGAGAAAGCAATTTTGGTTGGATTGGAGTTTAAAGAATATTTGAAAGGAAGAAATTTCCGATTCATAAAATCTAAGTTTGCAGAGATAAGTCTATTCAATTTGTATAGTTGTCTTTTTTTAAGAGACTACAACCGAGGCACAATGTTTGCCGCTGAGTGCGAGGAGTTGTATGATTCCGGTTCCATAAATTGGTTGATTTTTAAAGAGTATCATTTTCTGCTTTGTATGCATACTTCCCAATTCGGAAAGGCTGCCGCTATTTTCGATCAAGTGCTTCGACATCCCTCATTCGATTCTTATCCGGCTCCCAATGTGGAAAAGTGGAGGATATTCGAAGCGTATTTGGAATATGCCGATCCAATTGCAAACAATGGACGACGGAGATTCAATATTTCCAAGTTTCTCAACGAGGTGCCGGTGTTCACCAAGGATAAATCGGGTTACAACCTTACTATCATCATAGCCCAAGTACTGCTAGCCGTAAAAACGAAGGGATTGCATCGCGTAGTCGATAGGGAAGAGTCTCTAAAGACTTATCTGTCGCGCTATGTGAAAAAAGACAAGCATGCCAGGAGTTATTATTTTGTTAAAATGCTTCAGGTTATGATCCGTTATGAGTTTGATCCCTTCAAGACATCTCAGATTTCGGAAAAGTTTTTCAGCAAAATGAAACAATCCGGCCCAGCCAGTCCCGAAACATCCGAGGTGATTCCTTACGAGTGGCTTTGGTCCGATTTGTTGGCGCGTTTGAGAGAAATCAAATTGAATTCAGAAAATTGAGATGGTACACATAAGGCCTGCAAAGGAATCCGATGCGCAACGCATTGCCGACATCTACAATGATGCCATATTGCATGGCACAGCCACCTTCGACACTGAGGTTAAAACCGCAAAGGAGAGACTGGAGTGGTTAATAGAACACCATAAATTGAACCTTCCTGTGCTTGTTTCTGAGCAGGACGGTTTTGTTACCGGTTTCGCTGCTTTGAACCGCTGGAGTACGAGAAAAGCGTACGACACCACGGCGGAGGTTTCATTTTATGTTGATGCAACTTTCAGAGGCAAAGGAACCGGTAAAGCGCTTTTAGAACAAATCGTCCTTTCGGGACATGAAAGCGGATTGCATAATTTAATTTCCAGAATCACCCAAGGCAACATGATCAGCATAGCCATGCATGAGAGGCTCGGTTTCTCTCACATTGGAGTTATGCGCGAGGCAGGTATGAAATTCGGACAATATCTGGATGTGCACTTGATGCAAAAGCTACTCTGAAGCATCAGGGCTTTTCCCATTCCAAAGTCTCCATCATCTTTATCACATCCTTTCGTAAAAAATCGATCACAGGTGCAAGGGAATCTGGTTGCGGTGCCGTGTTGAAATAAAGCGCGCCACGAAGAAAATGATGGGTTGAATCGGTTATGAAAAACTGCAAAGGAGAAGCTGCGTTTCCGCTGATGTCGTACAAGATCCCGAAATTTTCGCCAGGCCGATGGAAAACAGTTTCCTCAATGGATTCGGCCTTTAAGGTGTGTTTATACACTAAGGTTCTGGAATCCTCCATTAATTTTTGAAGATCGCCATTGATGGGTTTATAACTCAAAAACACTTCACTATTGAATTGCGGAAAACGAAGATGCTTCCAGCAAGGTTGGGCGAGCGAATCGCGGTAAGCAGCAACTGTGGAGTAGGATGGAATAGAAAATGAGAATGGACAAGGTTTTCCATCATACCGGTATTCCTTTTTTTCCGGTAGTGTTATCCTGAAATAACCTTTAGGTTTGGGTGTGGGGCTGTCGCTACAAGCACTTGTCAGTGCCAAGGCTGTGCAATAAAAAAAAAGCCGGACATGTTTTTTCATGCCGGCAAAGTAAAGGACAATTTCAATAGGATTCCAATCAATAAGGAAGCGAGTCGTCCGAGCCGTTGTTCAACGATCCGTTACCCGACTCAACAACCTGTGCATTGGAGTTGGATGGATCTTCGGATTTCCTCGACCCCAGCATGGTCATGGTGTCTGCTATGATTTCGGTTGCGTATCTTTTGTTACCATCCTTATCATCCCATGAACGGGTTCTGATTTTGCCTTCTATATAGACAAGCGATCCCTTTTTCAGGAATTTTTCTGCGCTTTCTGCAAGGCCGCGCCACATGACAATGTTATGCCATTCGGTTTGGTCGATGCGTTGGCCCTCTTTGGTCTTGTAAGATTCAGAGGTAGCTAAAGGGAATTTGGCCACAATGGCGCCTCCCTCTAAATGGCGAACCTCCGGGTCTTTACCGAGGTTGCCTACGAGAATGACTTTGTTGATGCCTGACATGGTGTTTGTGTGTGGTGTGTGGTTGTTGGTGAAATGTGTTGCAGTGGATGCCTGATGTGTGTTTCATGCCTTATCTGCCAACCAAATATACTTTTTTAATCCTTCAAAACAAAGCTCAGTTGCCATAACCCTCCACGCACTCTTCGAAAAGCTGTTCGATGACCCGTGGCACAGCATACTTGTCGAGTTCGCGGTTTTGGGCAGAAACAATTCCCTTGGATTTCAAATCATTGGCGTCTAAAATCGCATCCAAAAAGAAAATTCTGCAGTGTATGGTTTGGTGGCTGAGCTTGTGCGGTTTACGGTCGCGAACCGATGAGACATCAATTTTTTTGTTTCCAAAGAGTTCCTTCCAAAGAGTAGTTTCTTTTATCTCTTGCGCCGACAAGGATGCGTTGGATTCAATCATCGGAGGCTCGAAAAGATCCTGCCAAATGTCTTTCCCGGTTCTTTTCCTCAACAATGTGATGCCCATTTCGGTGGTGATGAGATAGTTGAAGTAGCGGTTGCGTATTTTTGTTTTTCCCGACTTGAATGGTATCTCATGCACCACCCCCCGCCTGTGAGCTACACACTCTGTTTTGAAAATACATTGATCACAATCTGGAGCCACAGGCTTACAGTAAAGCGCCCCAAATTCCATAATGGCTTGGTTATGTGTACTTGGATCGTTCTTACTCAAAAGTTGATGGGCTAGTTGATCCAGCTTTTTCTTGGTATCGCTTTGGTCTACTGGTTCGGTAATTCCATAAAATCTGGATATGACCCGAATTACATTTCCATCCACAACAGCATGTGGGAGGTTGTAGCAGAAGGAGGCTATGGCCGATGCCGTATAGGGTCCTATTCCAGGCAGCGACAATAGGTCTTCAAAAGTGTTAGGGAAACTCCCTCCATGCTTTTCAACAACCGTTTTGGCAGCCTTGTGAAGGTTGCGAGCCCTTGAGTAATAGCCCAATCCTTGCCAAAGTCGCATCACCTCCTCATTACTTGCCGAGGCCAAGCTTTGAACAGTAGGATGATTTTCTTTAAACATTTGAAAATAAGGAAGTCCCTGATCAACCCGGGTTTGTTGTAGAATGATTTCGGACAACCAAACTATATAAGGATCAATGGTTTGCCTCCATGGAAGATCCCTTTTATGCACCTCATACCAATCAATCAGTCGTTTAGAAAAGTCCATTTTGGAGTCCTTGGTTTCGAAAAAATTGGAGAATAATTTTGAATATCAAACAAATAACATATCTTTGCACCCCCAAATTAAACAAAACGTAATAACCATTAACAAATGACAAAAGCAGAACTCGTTGCCGAAGTTGCAACCAAAACCGGAGTTGAAAAGCTGGCTGTTCAGCAAACCATTGAGGCTATGATGAAGGTTATCAAGACCTCATTGCAAAACAATCAGAATGTATACCTAAGGGGTTTCGGAAGCTTCATTGTTAAAAAGCGTGCCCAGAAAACCGGCCGTATCATTACAGAAAAGAAGCCAATCATTATTCCTGAGCACTATATCCCAGCTTTCAAACCTGCCAAGACCTTCACCGAAAAGGTAAAGACCGCTTTGCACAACAAGGCTTAATACATTATGATTGACGGTCGTTGGTTGCGTGCCGGAATTGTTTTAGCCGTCGTTGCCCTAGTTGCCCTGGTTTATTTCCTGCCCAAAGGTGCGGGAACCAAATCGAGTGCAGAAGCCGAGTTAAAAGATTCAACTTCCGCAAGCACTTTCTCTGAGGCGGAGTTCAAGAGTCGTTCCAAGTCGAAATTGGATTGGAATCTGACATCAAAACTCGACTCGCTAGAAAAACTGTTGGTCAACAGTCCAAAAGACACCGTTCTGTTGGATTCCATAGCTGCAGTTTGGGACGGGGTAGGTGTACCGGGTATGTCGGCATCCTTGTTTGAACAAAAAGCCAAGCACACCGGGTTTGAGCGCACATGGTTGAACGCCGCATACAGGTATTTCGATGCCTATAAGGCAGCTCAGGATTCGGTCGAAGCGGCTTGGTTTGTTTCAAAGGCCATGAATTCATACGGAACCGTACTTGAATTGAATCCCACCAACTTGGACGCCAAAACGGATTTGGGAATTCTCTACGCTGAGGCCTCTCCGGAGCCCATGAAAGGAATTACCCTGCTAAGGGAAGTTGTAACAGTCAATCCTAAGCACGAAAACGCCCAGATGAACCTTGGATTCCTTTCTATGAAGTCGGGACAATTCGACAAGGCCATTGAGAGGTTCAGAAATGTTCTAGAAATTAACCCATCAAGGATCGACTCCTATGTGTACATCGGAGAAGCCTACCTGGGAAAAACGAATAAGGATAGTGCAATCGTCAATTTCACGATTTTTAAGAACCTGACTAACGACCAGGAAATGATCAAGCAAATCGACCAGTATATTGCCGAGATCAACAAACAGTAAATACGATTCAATTATTAATAATCAGAAAACTTAAACGCAAAAGCCATGCCTAGCGGAAAAAAAAGGAAAAGACATAAGATGGCCACTCACAAGAGGAAGAAGAGGCTAAGAAAAAACAGGCATAAGAAGAAATAACCTTTTGGTTTTTTTCCATTAGTCCATCCTCTGTACACCTGTGAAATTTTGCGGGTGCATCTCAACACGCCAGTGGTTGTGTGTGACTCTTTTGGATAGTCGTTGTTTGGTACAAATCAACGATGTCCGTTTGCGCTGCACAACCCTGTTTTCAAACCCATTACCTTGAATAGCGATCTTATCATAGACTCGTCGAGTTCCGAGGTCCAAATTGCTTTGCTGGAGGATCGTCGCATCGTCGAGTTCAATAGCGAGAAGAAGGATAACAGTTTTTCGGTTGGTGACATTTACCTAGGCCGAATCAGGAAGATCATGCCCGGATTGAACGCGGCTTTTGTGGATGTAGGCCACGAAAAGGACGCTTTTTTGCATTACTTGGATTTGGGTCCACAGTACAACACACTTCTTAAATTCATGAAGGCCGTTGCCGACGGTGGATATACCGACGGTTTGTTGAACGGCCTAACCTTGGAAAAAGAACTCGACAAAGGTGGTAAGGTAGGTGGGATATTGACCGCCAATCAATGGATGCCTGTTCAAATTGCAAAAGAACCTATATCTACCAAAGGACCTCGCATCACCTGCGATCTGAGCTTGGCGGGAAGATTCGTGGTTATGGTTCCATTCACCAATATGGTTTCCATTTCTCAGAAAATTAAAAGTTCTGAAGAAAGAAACCGTTTGAAGAGAATTGTATCGAGTATCAAACCTCAAAATTTCGGCATTATCATCCGAACCGTTGCCGAAGGAAAGAAAACAGCGGAAATCGATAAGGACATCCGCGATTTGTTATCCAAGTGGGCCTCCTTTGTGGAAATGTTGCGAAGTGCCAAGCCTCCCCAGAAGATTTTGGGTGAGATGAATCGTACCTCCACCATTCTCAGAGATATGCTTAACCCTGGTTTTAGCAGTATCGTGGTCAATGACCAAGTGCTGTTCGACGAGGTGCGCTCCTACATCAGAAGCATTGCTCCCGAGCAGGAGGAAATTGTAAAGCTGCACAAAGGGAAGACACCCGTATTTGAGCATTTTGGCATCGACAAACAAATCAAGTCGGTGTTTGGCAAAACCGTGAATTTGCAAAACGGCGCTTACCTAATCATCGAGCACACCGAAGCACTGCATGTGATTGATGTCAACAGCGGTGGTCGCGGCAAAGGCTCATCCGACCAGGAGAAAAACGCCCTTCAAGTGAACATGATTGCTGCCAAAGAAATTGCAAGGCAGTTGCGGTTGCGCGATATGGGTGGAATCATCGTTATTGACTTTATCGATATGCATTCGCAACAACATCGCAAGGAGTTGTTTGACTGCGTCAAGGCCGAAATGAAACGCGACAGAGCCAAGCACACCATTTTGCCGCCCAGTAAATTCGGACTCATTCAAATCACGCGGCAGCGAGTAAGGCCTGAAACCAAAATCATCACAGCTGAAAAATGCCCGAGCTGCAATGGAACTGGCGAAATAAAAGCCAGCATCCTGATGACCGACGACATAAAGAGCAACCTGAAGTATATTTTCAACGAGCAAAATGAACCATCTGTAACCCTCAAGGTGCATCCATTTTTAGAGGCTTACCTTAACAAGGGGTTCCTATTCAGCTCCATAAGGCACAAGTGGCAAAGGGAGATGAAGCGAAAAATCCAGATCGAACCAGTGAGCTCCTACCAAATCATGGAATACCACTTTTTCGGTCCTAATGGCGATGAAATCCAGTTGTAAAAGACTGGCAAGCCTATCCTTTTCGCCCTGATACAAAATCATTAAATTTGCAACTGTTCCATCATGGATGGGACTAACCAGCAGATGTCCAAATCACAGAAAACCGGAGGTTTCAGGAAAGTCCTGGTTGTTTTTTGGATCCTAATAGCCCTCCCTATAGTCACATCGGCTTTTTTCGTGATAGCCGCCGCCACTGGGTTGTTCGGGGAGCTACCCGGATTTGAAGAATTGGAGAATCCTAGCAATGCACTGGCATCTGAAGTGTACTCCTCCGATGGGGTGTTGTTGGGTAAGTATTACATCCAAAACCGAACCAATATCCACTACAAGGACCTGAACAAAGGCACCATCGATGCTCTGAAGGCAACCGAAGATATCCGATTCGATGAGCACTCGGGTATCGATCTCAAGGGACTGATGCGTGTGTTTTTCAAAACGGTCATCCTCCGTCAGAGTGGCTCAGGTGGAGGAAGCACCATAACCCAACAGCTGGCCAAAAACCTGTTTCCTCGAGAGAAGATATCCGGTTTTCGCATTGTGATTCGTAAGATCCAGGAGTGGGTTATTGCAGCGCGTTTGGAGAGAAGTTATACCAAGGAAGAGATACTGGCGATGTATCTCAATACCGTTGATTTCGGATCCAACAGTTTTGGAATCAAAGCGGCATCCAAAACATTCTTCAACAAAGAACCATCCCAACTGAGGCTCGATGAGTCTGCCGTATTGATCGGACTTTTGAAAGCACCCACTTACTATAGTCCTGTCAGGAATCCGGAAAATTCCAAGACAAGACGAAATACTGTTTTTGCCCAGATGCTCAAATACGGTTTGATTACGGAAGAGCAGTTTGACTCTCTCAAAGTCATTCCCATCATCCTACGCTACAAACCGGAGGACCATAGCGAAGGCATGGCGCCTTACTTTAGAGAGTATATGCGTACTTACCTAGTCAATTGGTGCAAGGAGCATAAAAAGCCCGATGGTACGCCGTTCAACATCTACAAGGATGGGTTAAAAATTTATACGACCATCGACTCCCGCATGCAACGCTATGCTGAGGAGGCCATGCAGGAGCACATGTCATCACTGCAAAGCACCTTCTTCGATCATTGGAGAAGCTCATCGCCATACACCAAATATCCGGATGTCGTTACCCGTGGGGTAAAAAGATCCGAAAGGTATGCATCACTTAAGGAACTGGGCATGTCGGAAGAGGAGATCATGGCCGATTTCAACAAGAAAATACCCATGACAGTTTTCACTTGGACCGGTGAAAAAGATACTCTGATGAGTCCGTTGGATTCTTTGAAGTACTACAAGATGTTTTTGCGAACCGGGTTCATGTCCATGGATCCCCATACGGGACACATCAAGGCTTGGGTTGGAGGAATCAATCACAAGCATTTCAAGTACGATCAGGTGCGTGGAGGTAAGCGTCAGGTGGGTTCTACATTCAAGCCCATCGTGTATGCCTTGGCTATGCAAGAGGGTTACTCACCTTGTTTCAAAATACCCAACATCCGCGTTGTATTCAAGCTCAAAGATGGTGGTCAATGGTCGCCATCCAATTCCGACAAGAGCACAGGAGGAATGCTTTCACTCAAGCAGGCCTTGGCAGGATCGGTTAACAATGTAACGGCATACCTAATGAAGCAGTTTGGTGTGGATGCTACTATCGCTTTGGCGCGTCGTTTGGGTATCACATCTCCCATTCAAAATTCACCCACGATTTGTTTGGGAACTCCAGACATCACTGTTTACGAAATGGTAGGTGCTTATGCGGCTTTTGCCAACAAAGGCGTATGGACCGAACCTATTTTCATCAGTCGTATCGAGGATCAGGGAGGGGCAGTGCTGCACGAATTCATTCCAAAGCGTGTGGAGGCTTTGGATGAAGCTACGGCGTACATTACATTGAACCTGATGAAGGGGGTGGTTGAATTTGGAACAGGTGCAAGACTGCGCTGGAGGTATGGTTTGAAAAACGATATCGCCGGTAAAACGGGTACCACACAAAATCAGAGCGATGGTTGGTTCATGGGAATTACACCCGATTTGGTTTCAGGTGCATGGGTGGGTTGTGAAGACCGAGCCGTTCGTTTCAGGTCAACTTACCTCGGACAAGGTGCTAATACGGCACTTCCTATTTGGGGGCTTTACATGCAAAAGGTTTACGCAGACTCGTCGTTGGGAGTCTCCGCTGAAAAATTCTACATACCCGAAGACAAGGCTATCGCCGTTGAGTTGGATTGCAGCAGGTACAACAGCGAGGATCCGGAATCGGTTACAGAAAACCAATATGGTTTTTAATCGATCACGATTTCAACAAACCGCCACGGCTTTCGATTGTTAAACAAACATCATAAACTCGAACAATGATCAACAAGGTAGTTGCTTCCGCAGATGAAGCCATACATGGAATAGAAGATGGCATGACCCTCATGGTAGGTGGATTCGGCTTGTGCGGAATTCCAGAAAACACTATTGCCGCTTTGGTGCGAAAAGGGGTTAAGAACCTGACTTGCATATCCAACAATGCCGGTGTGGATGATTTCGGATTGGGACTATTGTTGCAAAACCGGCAGATCAAGAAGATGATCTCCTCGTATGTTGGTGAGAATGCCGAGTTCGAGCGTCAAATGCTTAGCGGTGAACTCGAGGTGGAATTGATTCCTCAAGGAACATTAGCCACCCGTTGTCTAGCCAGCGGTTATGGTATGCCTGCCATTTTCACTCCAGCAGGTGTGGGAACTGAAGTGGCCATTGGCAAAGAGGTGCGTAATTTCAGCGGCACCGATTACCTTTTAGAACACGCTTTCGATTCTCATTTTGCCATTGTTAAAGCTTGGAAGGGCGACACAACCGGGAACTTGATTTTCCGTGCCACCGCTCGAAACTTCAATCCAATGATGGCCATGGCTGGTAAAATAACCATCGCTGAAGTCGAAGAACTTGTTCAGCCTGGCGAGTTGGATCCCGACCAGATACACACTCCGGGCATTTTCGTACACCGTATTTTCCAAGGCAATCAGTACGAAAAGCGTATCGAACAAAGAACGGTTCGCAAAAAGAACTGATACCAACACCAAACACAACTGAAACAATGCTTGATAAAAACGGAATAGCAAAACGCATCTCCAGAGAACTGAGGGACGGCTTTTATGTGAATCTTGGAATAGGAATACCAACACTCGTTGCCAACTATATTCCGGAAGGAATGAATGTGGTGTTGCAATCCGAGAATGGCTTGTTGGGTATGGGTCCGTTTCCCTTCGAAGGGGATGAAGATCCCGACTTGATCAATGCTGGAAAACAAACCATCACCACCGTGCCCGGCTCAGTCTTTTTTGATTCAGCTATGAGCTTTGGCATGATCCGATCCAAAAAGGTCGACTTGACCATATTGGGAGCCATGGAGGTTAGCGACCAGGGGGATATCGCCAACTGGAAGATTCCCGGAAAAATGGTGAAGGGTATGGGTGGTGCTATGGATCTGGTGGCTTCCGCAAAAAACATCATTGTTGCCATGCAACATGTGAACAAAGCTGGAGAGTCGAAGCTATTGCCTCAATGCACCTTGCCGCTTACTGGTGTTCGTTGTGTTAAGCGTATCGTAACGGAGTTGGCGGTAGTGGATGTAACTGAAAGCGGATTCAAGCTTATTGAGCGAGCGCCCGGTATCAGCATCGAGCAAATTAAAAATGCAACGGCTGGTCGATTGGTTGTCGACGGAGATGTTCCTGAAATGGTCATTTGATTTTTCTGTACCTACATGGGGTACAACCATGGAACCATGGTCAGAATGATGATCATCATCAGTACGGTGATGAGTATTCCTGTTTTGAAAAAATCCATGAAACGGTAATTGCCCGGACCATAAACAAGAATACAACTTGGTTCGAAGGGTGTGATCAATGATACAGATGCACTAAGCATGACCGTTACCGCAAAGGTGAGCGGATTCACATCCAAGGTTTCAGCAGCATTGAGTGCAACAGGCAGCACCACCATCGCTGCAGCTGCATTGGACAAGGGCTGCGTGAGAAATACGGTTAGAAGTGCAAAGGCAGATAGTACAGCATAGGGACCCCAATCTTGGAAAACGGAAATGATGTTGTCGGCAAGGTAAGAAGCCGTGCCTGTTTTCTCCATGGCTATGCCAAAGCTCGACATGCCACCGATGAGCACCAAAAGACTCCATTCGATTTTCGTGTAAGCCTCGTCAGGCTTTATGACCTTGAATAGTACGCATAGGAAGGCTGCTAACATGAATGCGATGGAGAGTGGTATCACCTCGATGGTGCCCAATACCAAGGCGGAAAGAAAGAAGCCTCCCGATAACAATGCATTTTTTTTATCGAACCGGTTGATACTACCCAGGTGATTGATGATGGTGAAGTCGCCTCTTTTCTGTCGGTATTCGATAGTGGACGCGGGTCCTTGCAGCAACAGCCTGTCTCCGATGCGTAACTGGATGTCTTGGATTTGCTCGGAGAAGGTTTGTCCATCCCGGTTCACCGCCAGTACAAGTAGACCGAACCTTCTTTTGAATTCCGCTTCCCTTATGGTCTGACCCACAAAGTCGTTTGAAGGCGTTACAAATACTTCAACAATTTTTATGTCTTCTGTAATCAGGTCCGCCTGCATATCGGCATCTCCTGAAATTTCGAACCCGTGGGTGTCACGCAAGCGAAGCAGCTCTTCGATGTTACCTTCTACCAGCAGTCGGTCGTTGGCTTCTATGGAGGAATAGCCATTGGCAATCGAATTCCGATTGTCGCGAATGATATTTAAAATCTTGAATCCATTTCTGCTGAGAATGGTGTCGCGGACTTTCG
>Ga0315906_10007778_pt1 | contig 12980 bp, 18 predicted proteins | sample LakEriMetagenome_4_FD_203526 | JGI IMG/M metagenome (GOLD analysis project Ga0315906, IMG submission 203526) | Freshwater fungal communities from buoy surface, Lake Erie, Ohio, United States - Buoy 2 MA122 | ecosystem: Environmental > Aquatic > Freshwater > Lake > Lake biofilm | place: USA...
AGTGTGTTCAAGGATGGGGAGTGATCTTTCTTACCCAAGCTTGCCTCGATACGGGCTACTACAGGTTGAGAAACACCCATGCGACTAGCTACCTCAGCCTGTGTCAGGCCAGCGGCAGTACGGGCTTTTAAAAGAGCTGCAAGCGCTGCGAACTCGTCATCCAAGGCGTCATATGCTTTGGCAAACTTTGGATCAATCTTGCGGCGTTTAGTTGCGTAGCCCTTGGGGTCAAATGCTACAGGGCTGAATTTCTCAGACATCATTCATCTCCTTCATGCGTTTACGGGCTATCTTGATCTCGTCTGGTGGGGTCGCTTGTGTCTTCTTGATGAAGCCATGAAGAATGACTACACGCTTGCCAACCATCGTACAAAAGAAGGCACGTCCGATACCTTCTTTGCCACGAGCTCGAATCTCAAACAACCCATCACCAAACGCCTTGGTGTAAGGCAAACCTAGGTTTGGGCCAGACACTGCAATCTGCTAGGCAATCCGAACAAAACTAGCGGCAATACCTACAGGCCAAGACTCGATGGAGTCCTTTACCTTTTTGTTAAAGAATTGGATTTGATAGGTCACAAATTGAATATAGCATAAGTGCTATACGGGTTGCAAGAAGTTGAAATGTCGTTTGAAGGGGTTTTTATCGCTGGATCCATTGGCTATAGACTGAGTGACGCCAAAAATTAGGCCTTCCATTGATCCGGGTAGCGTGACACCAGATGAATCAACAAGGCTGCTTGCGCGTTGGGCTTAGCGCGGCCTTGCTCCCAGTTCTCAAGGGTGCGTGGATTGGTTCTAAGGTAGCTGGCAAACACAGGGCGTGACAGATTGAGCTTTTCCCGAATAGCACGAAGCTCGTCTGCACTGACCTCAACTGCTGGCTTTAATGTCACCTCGGCTGGGGAACCTTCGCCCCAATGCGTCACTTAATGACCGAACACGCAGAAATCATCGGAGCAGATGGAGTTGGTATCGTTAGCCGCATTGACGGCGCTTTGGACTTTACCGAGAAACTCTTGGCTACTAACCCCCTGTTTGCCAGAGCCAATCCCTTGATTGCTGAAAGAATTAATAAAATCAAAGACCAAAACCGTCATTACTTAGCCCACGAGTACTTTAACCGCGACTGGCATCCCATGCACTTTGCAACGATGGCCCAGTGGATGGAGTCGGCTAAGCTGACCTATGCTTGCTCGGCTCACTACCTAGACCATCTAGACGCGGTGAACCTTACCGCTGAGCAACAAGCCTTCTTAAAAGACATCCACGACCCGATGTTCAAACAAACGGTTCGCGACTTCATGGTCAACCAGCAGTTCAGGAAAGACTACTGGGTAAAAGGTGCAAGAACCCTGACCCCGCTTGAGCAAGCTGAGCAACTGCGGGAGCAACGCTTTGTGATGAGCGCACACCGGCCTGATGTTTCCTTGAAGGTTACTGGCTCACTGGGAGAGGCGACTCTCACTGAGAGCATTTATGCGCCTATCCTAGACCTTATGTCTGATTTCAAAGTCAGGACACTTGCCCAGATGGAGCAGTTGGTGAAAGACAAGGCTATCAACTTTGGTCAACTTAGCCAAGCCGTATTAGTGCTGTGCGGTAACGGCACCTTCAGCGCGGTGCAGGGCGATACAGCCACCACCAAAGCTAAAAAGCATACCGATAAACTCAACACGCACTTGATGCTTAAAGCCCGCAGCAGCAACGATATTAGCTTCTTGGCCAGCCCCGTCACGGGTGGCGGCATTGGTGTAGGTAGATTCCATCAACTGTTCATACTTGCCATGCAACAAGGCAAGAAAAAGCCTGAAGAGTGGGCTGCGTTTGTGGCGCAAATACTAGCTGCACAAGGACAAAAAATTCTCAAAGAAGGCAAGCCCCTAGATACACCAGAAGTACACATGGCGGAACTGACCACCCAAGCGCATGAGTTTTCTGTGAAACAATTACCTATCTTTAAAGCACTACAGATTGCATAACGATGCCCACCATCAAAATCGACAACATCGACTACGACACCGACAAACTCTCAGATGAAGCCAAAGCACAACTGATTTCTATACAGTTTTGTGACCAAGAGCTTCAGCGCCTGCAAGCCCAAGCGGCGGCTTATCAAACTGCTCGTCAAGCCTATGCCAAAGCCCTGCAAGCGGCATTGCCCACAGCGCCTGTTGGCGAAACGCTTAAGTTCAGCTGATGCCCTCCATCGAGGCTGACTTTGAAGCAGAACTATCCCAAATCCAAGCCGAGTCCATCGGCTGGATTCCCTTAGACGAAGCCGCCTATCTGCACACCGGCTCTGAGACTTCAGTCATCGAGGTCGTAGGCATTGCCAAACCAGAGATGCAAGGCTTAAGCGTTCTTTGGGTGTTTTGAGGTGGCAACGTTGCCAGCTAGAAACTTTTAAGTTTTCTGCGCCGGTCACTTGAGCGAAATACTATGCATACCTAAGCCATAAGACAAGGGCCGAATATGGCCTGTGCCCCCGGGGTGGGTCTGCGTTGGGCAGGATTTGACAAGGGGTGGGGGTGTTGCGGTTAAATGTTGGTATGAAAGCAAAACCCCAATATGGTCAAGTTAGGCTTGTGAATAAACGCACGGGCAAATTAGCTTCCTCTTCTACTTGGTTGTTGGACTTGGCTGCTTGTGCGGTTGTTGGCCGTGACAGCAAGGGTATTCCAGCTCTTCTGCCTCAGAGCAAAGCTAAAAAACTGTTGGTACATAACGAATTAAAAAAATTTAACCGGCATAAATCAATTGAAGCTGATTCGGGTCAAGAGTCATCGCATGCTGAACTACGAGTACTTGCTTACAAGGCGCTACCCACTATCGCAGTTTTTTATATTCAGAATGCCGTTGGTAACCGTCTTCCATCTCAAGTCAATAAAAAGGGATTTCGGGGTTGGCTGATCAGTCAACTTGCAATCCCGAACAGCGAGTTAAACAATTTTCTAAATAACCATCCTGAGTTTTCGGCTTTGGCAGAGCTAAAGCGTGCAGATAACTGGTGGTTAGACCTCCAAAAGCAGAGAGTAAATCCGTAATTTAGCACCTGAAATTAAGCTGACAGCCGTGTTCAACAAAGCCTTAAGAAAGGGCAATAGACATGGTTGTAAATGTAAATTCATTGCGTGTAATTCGCATGGCAGAACTGACCGAAAAGGTCTCGCTGCAACCCAGCACCATCTATGCGATGGTTCAAGCTGGTGACTTCCCAGCCCCATTCAAAATCGCTCCCGGCGGTAGGGCTGCGGGTTGGTTGTTGGGTGATGTAGAAGGTTGGTTGCTTTCTCGTGCAGAGCAGGGGGGAAATCATGACTGATACCCCAGAACCAAACAAAAAATCCCCCTTCTCATCTTTGCGTTTGGCGCAGAACTTTGGTGAATCACTGGGGGTGAAAAAAGTACTATCAACAGTTCCAGTTGGGAAGCCCGGTAAGGATCGCTTCTTCCGAGCGCATAAGTCCCCAAGTATGGTGTTCCCCGGCATGCTCTTGGAAAATAAGACTACCAGTGAGGTTTACCTTGTCAGCGCGACAATTGCAGATATTTTGGGCAACCTTGTTCGCCCAGTCGAATTGAAGGCTGCTGTAGATCGCTTAGGTAATCCATTTTTGATTCCAGTACCACTCCCAGACTCGAGCGGAAATCGTAACCGTTGGCATCAGTCTCTGGATGAAGCCGTTGCTCGATCACAGGACACTTGGATTCGTATAACAGCCAACAAGGCCATTGGTGGTTACGATATTTTCGAAGCAAGTGCCAAATTACCAGAACCTATTTGGCCGACAGAGTCAATGGATTCACTGTTAGAAGTGGCCTTTCGTGGACGAGTGCTGGACGACCCAAATCACCCGGTAGTGATCGACTTACTTGGGGGTATCTAATGAGCCAGTTATCAGATTTCAGCGATGGTGTGTTTCTGATCGACTTCGAATTCCGCCCTGAAAACGGGCGGGAGGGTAATACCCCAGAACCTGTGTGTTTGGTTGTCAAAGATTTCCTAAGCGGCGTTACATCCCGATACTGGAAAGATGACATTCACTCACGCAGTTCTGCGCCCTTCTCGGTTGGTCGTGAGGCGCTTTGCGTTGCGTATTTCGCCAGCGCAGAGATGGACTGCTTTCTCAAATTGGGGTGGCAGCTTCCAGAAAACGTGTTGGACTTATACGTTGAGTTTCGCTGCTTTACAAACGGGACCACACCCGTAAATGGCGCTAACTTGCTAGGGGCACTTTTGTACTTTGGGCTTCCGACAATTTCAGCCCAGCATAAGGATGCGATGCGTGACTTGACGCTTCGTGGTGGTCCTTGGAGCCAACAGGAGCGGCTTGATCTGTTGGACTACTGCGAAACGGATGTCACGGCACTGGAAATGCTGCTGCCAGCAATGCTGCCAACCTTGGACCTACCTAGGGCCTTGATGCGTGGGCGTTACATGAAGGCGGTAAGCCACATGCATGCCACTGGGACGCCCATCGACACACAGATGCAAACTGAAATTGCCACCTATTGGGACCAGATTCAAGATGAATTGATTGCTCAAATTGATGCCAGTTATTGTGTCTACGAAGGCAGGACATTCAAGACCGAGAATTGGGCCGACTACCTACAGAAAGAAGGTATTGCTTGGCCACGACTGGCTAGTGGTCGACTAGAGCTTACTGATGAAACTTTCAAACAGATGGCGCGTATTCACCCCAAGGTGGCTCCTATACGGGAACTCCGCTCAGCCCTGTCCGATATGCGCTTATCAAACATCACCGTCGGCGACGATGGCCGTAATCGTTGTTTGCTCTCGCCGTTTGCTTCAAAGACTGGGCGTAACCAGCCATCAAACTCCAAATTCATTTTTGGACCTTCGGTGTGGCTGCGCGGCTTAATCAAGCCCAGAGAAGGTTTTTGCCTTGTGTACATTGACTACTCCCAGCAAGAGTTCGGAATAGCTGCGGCCCTGTCTGGTGACGAGAAAATGATGGAGGCATACCGTAGCGGTGACCCATACCTGGCCTTCGCAATCCAAGCGGGCGCTGTTCCGCAGGGTGCTACCAAGAAGTCGCATAAAGCTGAGCGTGAGCAATTCAAGGCTTGCGTGCTGGCCGTGCAATACGGAATGGGGGAAATCTCCTTGGCGCAGCGCATCAACCAACCAGTAGCAAGGGCTAGGCAGTTGCTAAGCCTTCACCGCCAGACCTATAGAACCTTCTGGGCTTGGTCAGACGCGACGCAAGACGAGGCCATCTTGAACGGAAAACTGTGGACTACTTTTGGCTGGGAGATTCGGGTCAAGGGCCAAGTCAATGCGCGAAGTCTGCGTAACTTCCCGATGCAGGGCAATGGTGCTGAGATGTTGCGTATCGCTTGTATGTTTCTGACCGAAGCTGGTATTCGAGTATGTGCACCAGTTCACGACGCAGTGCTGATTGAGTTGCCACTGATTGGACTAGAACAAGGGATTGCAAAAGCCCAAGGCTTGATGCGGCAGGCAAGTGGGGCCGTTTTAGGTGACTTTGAACTTGGATCAGACGCCAAGATCATTTGCTACCCCGATAGGTACATGGACGAGAGGGGACAGGTGATGTGGGACACGGTCATGGGCCTGATTCAAAAAATCAAGGGCCAGTAACCTGCGGCAGCAAGACGCACCACCTGCGGCAGCTTGCCGCACCCGTACATTCTTATAAAGATATATATAACTATATGTATAGAGATGATAGAAGTATTCCTGTAAAAAGAGTCAGATTAGATTCTTCCTCTGGTCAATACAAAGATGCTCCAATGAGTGTTCCCTTTTTAAAGGGTCCGATACCAATGGACTGGTTAAGTGCAGCAGGAAAGTTGCCGGGTAAGGCATTCAATCTAGGGATTGCAATTTGGTGGCTTGCCAATATGGCAAATTCTAAAAAAATTAAATTGACAGGTAGGGCTTTAGGCTATGTTGGCATATCGAGAGACGCTGCATCAGATGGACTTAAGCGGCTTGAGGACAACGGTTTGATTTTGGTTAAACGTTCACCGGGCCAACGACCAATTGTGGAAATAGTGCCGGTTGCACAAGGCGTAACAAAGCGAGAAAATACAGGGTGAAAAATCGACCGTACAAGGGGTATGTCGATCAATAAATTTTCTGCTCTCCCTTTGAGGCCTACACATAGTGTTTTTTGATGTCTAAGACTTTACATTTAGAACAATACCTTCAAACGCTAGGTGGCCGGGTCACTTGCAAAAGGTGTCAGGCTCGATCAAAGCGAACGGGCAACCAATGTCGTGCACCCTCAGTTGCCTTAAAAAATGTGTGTAGATTTCATGGTGGGAAAAGCACCGGCCCTACTTCCGAAGCTGGCCGACAACGTTGTGCCCAATCTCGCTGGGTCCACGGAAATGAGACTTCCAGCATGCGCATGGAGCGCAGCATCGCCAGCGCAGAGTTGGCATTGCTCGAATCGGTGGGCTTTGAATTCGGCTTCATGAGCGGCCTCAAATCAAGGGGTCCAAAACCGCACAGAATGGCTCAGGTGCTTCCAGAACTGCACGCCCTAGTGCGACACCTACGTTCTCAAAAATCACGCTTTGCGTGAGCACATTAGGGTTCATAGTAATCTGTGGGTCCCATTAACCAAATTAGGGGGGTGGGGGTACGGTGGGGGTCATCTATTCTGGAAATCACAAGCCCCCCTATGCTTGGTTCACTTCACCACTAAGCCCTGACTAAGCCGCGAACCATCCGCATACTGGGGAATTGACTTTAGTAGCTTTCAGGCTACAATTTGCAAATGTACGAATTACTACATTACCAAGATGAAGATGGCACAGACCTTTTCGCAAAGTGGCTCGATGGTTTAGCCGACAGGCGTGCACAAGCGTTTATTGCGGCTCGTTTAGTGCGACTTGAGAATGGTAACTTCGGTGATTGCAAGCCTGTTGGCGATGGTGTCTGGGAGCTTAAAACTGACTGGGGTCCGGGCTACAGGGTTTATACGCAATGCACAGCAAGCGCGTGATATTGCTGTGTGAGGGTGGTGATAAGAGAAAACAAAATGCAGACATCAAACGGGCAATCAAACGCTGGAATGAATGGCAGACAAGGGGAAAGAAATGAGCACGATCAAGCACGATGACTGGTTATTTGAGCAATTAAAGGATGCAGAGTTTGCAGCCGAGTACCTCAACGCTGCCAGTGAAGACGATGACCCAAAGACTTATCTCACGGCTTTAAGAAAAGTTGTAGAAGCTCGAGGCGGCATGGCCTCAGTTGCGCAAAAGACAGACCTGTCACGCGAGACGCTTTACCGCACTTTGTCCTCGCGAGGCAACCCCACCATCCGAACACTCAGCGCAGTACTTAAAGCAACAGGTCTTAAGTTTGGCGTATCAGCTCACTGAGTCAACTGCACCTGCATAGCAGGGCTTGCCGACAACATCTCTGGCTAAGCGGCGCACCATCCGCATACTGGGTATAAAGGGGCACTTCCCCACGCGACTGTTGGCGTAATTGACAACAGCATTGAGTGTTGGCATAATCGCCAACATGGCAGCCTTACTAATCACCTCAATCAAGAACATCAACCCTGATGGCTCTATCTTGGAGATTGTGATTTGGAAAGTACCCAAGCCTGTGCCGCCGACTGAGCATGGCTACAAGTACAGGGCTGTTTATGTGGTCGATGGGGTTCGCATAGTTGGCTTTGACAATGAGCGCGGCAAGGGCGACCACTGTCATATTGATGGCAAGGAAGCGCCTTACGCTTTCACAAGCGTTGACCAATTGCTTGAAGACTTTATTGCAGCCGTAGAAACTAGGAGAGCATCATGACTCAGAGAAACCTGACCATTACTTTGCAGCCAGATTGGAAAGCTGCAATCCGTGCCGTGGGCATTCCAGCCAAGGCCGATACTTACCAAGGCGAAGTGCTGAACTTCGAGACACCTGCACAGTTCTTTGGGCAACTGTCTGAGAAGCGTTGGGACATCGTTCGTGCAGCGCAGGGTAAGGGCGAGATGTCGGTGCGAGAGCTGGCGCGAGTGGTAGATCGTGACGTGAAGCGTGTGCACGATGACATTGTGGTCTTGGCTGAACTTGGCCTGCTTGAGCGTACTGAAGGTGGTGGTGTGACTTGCCCTTACACATCCATGCACATTGACATGTACTTGCAGGCTGCTTAATTTTCTAGCTACTTAACCAACTGCACTTGCGTAGCAGGGCTTGCCGATTTATTCCAGCAAGGTCATTCCACCTGGCACGATGATTGGATCTGGCGTATTGAGAATGTGGGCAAATGTTTTTCCCGCAAAGCCTGCTGACTCTTGTAAACGCTCCTGCTTCAAGTGTGCGTAACGTTCAGTAGTGCGAATATGAGCATGTCCAAGCAGCTTCTGAACCTCATACAGCGACACACCGTTGTTGACCAAGGTACTGGCAAAGGTGTGCCTTAAATCGTGAATACGCACCTCTGGAAGCCCTGCTTTCTTTCTTGCGGTATCCCACGAGTAGAAGATGGTGCAAAACGGTTTTAGCGTCTTGGGATTAGGAAATACATATGGACAACTGATGTAACTCTGTCCAAGTAGTTTGGCGTTATGCCCTTGTACCAAGGTTAAGAAATTAACAGCGGTCTCAGACAATGTGATGTGCCTAACCTTGCCAGACTTAGACAGAGGAATACGCCATACATTTGCTGTGAGGTCTATGTCTTCCCATCGGGCCTTCAGTGCTTCTTGCTTTCTAGCGCCAGTTACAAGTAAAAAAGCAATGATGTATTTCAACATTGGGTTCTCGCTAGTCTCTAACGCTTCTTTTAGCGCAAGAGATTCCTCCTGTGTGACATAGCGTTCAATCTTGTTGTTCTCTTGGAACGGCTTCACCCCCTTCGCAGGGTTATCTTTTACGCCTGTTGTCTCCCAATCAATTGCGAGATTGAAGTTGTAGCGTAGCAGTACCAACATTCTGTTAACAGTGCCTTTGGCGCTACCGTTACCCACCTTGCTGTGCAAGAAATCTCTTACCTTGCCCTTGGTAATCTGGTTCATCTTGATGTCACCGAACACCTCTTTAATGTGGTTTCGGTACAGGCTGTCATCCGTATCCCAACTGCGCTTGTCCACTTTCACAAAAGGTAAGTACTTGGTCATAAAGAACTCGTGAAAGGTTGGACATTGACGCTGCTCGTCTTTGATGTTCAACGGGTCTTGTCCAAGCGCCACCATCCTTGCTAACTCAAGCGCACGCTTTCTGGCTTCCGTGATCTTTAGCACGCCATACTTCCCAATAGGGATGCCCCTTTGGCGACCGTGCATGGAGTAGCGGTAATTGAAGAATCCACCGTTTTGGCGTAGTTCATATTGAAGCCCACGAGTACGTGTATCAGTCAATGTGACCTTTTGCTTTCCCGGAGGAATTGTTAAACTTTCCAGTGTCTTAGCGTCAAAATCCACCTTCATGGTAAATCCTTATTGGTATCCATTTAATACTTTAAAGACTCTCTAAAGATCCATAGTGGATCATATAGGAACTGAAAGTGCTTGTAAACCACTTTGTTGCAAATAATTGAGAAAATGTCGCTTGAGTGATACGATTGGGATCAATGCAAGATTTAACTGAAATTAACTACACCCTGCCTTCGATTGCACAATTGGTGGCTGCAAGGAGTTATTTGTTTTGGAGTCAGCAGGCTTTAGCAGACAAAGCGGGGGTGGGAATTGCCACCATCAAGCGCCTAGAAAAAGCCAACGAACTTGGCGCATTGGCAGACACTTTGAAGTTGGCTACTTTGAAAAGAATCCTTGAGGCGTATGAACGCGAAGGCATTACATTTGCGCGACAAGGGGAGAGCGAAGTTGTGATCTTTGGCCCAAGCGCACAAACACAGGCTAAGTCCGGACGCTTCAACTAAGCACTAGTAGATAGTTAGTGCTTGATGATTTACTGCAATTGAAGAGCATGGACAATTTCTAGAGGCAAGCCTCAACCTACGTGTACTTCATATCTGTTCAACGTAGCGTTTTACTGATTCAAAAGTAGAAGGCTTGTGATAATCGCAAATCTGCTGATTTTGAATTGCGTAACTAGTTGATACATAAAAGATTTCCCTGACCCTCTTATAGGTGGCTCACTACTAGTGTGGACACAATCACTGGTACTGCTGGAAGCGACACATTCACTGCTATCGATGAAGCTAACTTGGCTGCAGGCGATACCCTGCAAGTTGCTGATGCCATTAACGGTGGAGCAGGTACTGATACGCTAAACATAACTGCGACACAGGAAGGTGCGATTGCTGCACTTAATCTGACCTCGGTCGAAAATATTGTGATTCGTACAACTAATGACGAAGACGGTACTGGTGAGTCGTTCGCAGCCACAGGCTACACAGGTGTCGAGCGCATTACACTGGATCGCATTACCGACGACTTTTCGTTGACCGGTGTGAGCTTGTCGACCGTAGCTAATGTGACCAATAACGCTGGCACAACCGTCGACGTCACTGTTGACTACCTCGATACCGCTGAGACAGGGACTGCAGATGCAGCAACAATCGAGGTTAACGCTTTCGATGCCTCCTCTGATCTGACTGTAGCTATTGGCGTCGAAACTCTGACCATCAATTCAGTGGGAACCACTGCCAGCACTATTGCTGAACTTGACATCGATGGCGTCAAAACTCTGAATCTTGTTGGTACGTCTTCTGCCTTGACGATCACGGAAGCAGACGCTGGCGCGGACAATGAAACAACAAGTATCGTTGTTACCGGTGCCAATAAAGTTACCGTAACTAACGCACTCAGCACTGCTGTTACCTCTATCAACGCTTCTGCTGCTACGGGCGGCTCTACTTTTGCATTGACCGGTTTGACTGCTCCGACATTTACGGGCGGTAGCGGTGTCGATACTATTACTGCAGTGACTACTGATTCGACTGTCACGACCGGCGCCGGAAATGACGTAGTAACCTTAGGTACGATAGTTGTTGGTGCTACGGGTAGTATTGCAGGCGGCGATGGCACAGACACACTAACTATCGGTGACGCCACCACGACCCTGTTCACCACAGCAACAAAGGCGCGCATCTCCGGGTTCGAAACCCTGCGTGTAGCAACAATCGCAGGCACCAATGACGGTCAGGTAGTTGACTTCGACACAATGACCGGATTCACTGGTCTGGAAATCGGTGATAACGATGATCTTACAGTTAACGACATCGCCACTTCTGTTTTGGCTGCTGGTGTGAATGTCTTAGCCGCAAACACTGGTTCATTGGTTCTGAATGCAACAGACGCGACCGTTCCTGGTACGGCTGACACGCTGAGACTTGTGCTGGACCATGCTACGGCTGACACGGCAGTGACTATCGTTGACCTGCAAGCGGCTGGCGTTGAGACCCTGACTGTTGTTTCTTCAGGTGCGGGTACAAACACCAACAGTATCGAACTCGGCACAGAGAACAGTACGCTGGCGAATATCAACATTTCAGGCGCATCTAAATTTACCCTCACCACTCAAGGTGCAGCTGATGTGGGTGGTATTTTGACTGTTAATGGTAGTGAGGCGACTGGTGTTTTGACCATCACCCTTTCTGGTGAAGATGACGGCTCTTCAATCACAACCGGAAGTGGCGCTGACGTGATCACTGGCGGTACTGCTGTTGACGTTATTTCCGCAGGTGCTGGTATCGATACGCTGAATATCTCCGGCGGTTTAGATCGGTACACCGGTGGCGCAGGTGTCGATTCGTACAAGTTTGCTGCCTCTTACGATGACAGCACTGACGCAATCACAATCAGCGACTTCACCGCCGGTGTAGGCGGTGACAAAATTATGTTCGACGTTTCAGAGATGGACGGTACTACTGCAGGCATCATTGATAACCTTGATATGGATGCGTACGTTGAAGGTACTGTTGCTACTATCGGAACAAACACTAGCTCGACAGCTTTTGCAAACAACTCAATGTTGGTAATCACTGATTCAACTTTTGCAAATATTGCTGCGGTTGAGGCGGAGTTGGTAGTTGAAGCAGGAGCCGATCTTACCGATTTTGCGGTTCTTTTCTTGAACTCCACCACTGGCAAAGCTGAGCTGTATATCTCCGACACAACAGCTAACGCAACAAATGATTATTTGGTCGCAACATTCAGTAACATTACTACCCTTGTGGGCGTCGCTGAGTTTGCTGCTCAGAACTTTACTGACTTCTAATCGCCCAACAGCAGCCGAGCCCAAACCGCAAGGTCTGGGCTCTAGGTCTAAACCTACTAAAAACCCCACTGTTCAAAAGACGGTGGGGTTTTTTCTTGTAAATGAGCCTCCAGCAAACCCTAATCAAAGCCCGAACCTGCGTGCAGCGCGGTCAGGTGGATGCGGCCGTCAAGCTTTACCGTGGCTTGCTGGTCAGTTTGGCCCAGCACCCGCAGATCAATCTGGAGTTGGGTGTGCTCTTGCTGGAGCGACGCTCTCCACAACAAGCCATTCCTTACCTGAGCAAGGCTGTTGCTGGGTTGCCTGCTGCTATGCCATACGTGTGTTTGTTGATGGCGTACCAGCGCTGTGGCGATTTGGTGCGTGCCCGAGAAGTGTTGGCGCAGATGCAAGCGCAAGGCTTTGATGCCGCACAACTGGCGGTGTATGAACAAGAACTCAACGAACCCACGCCCGAGGCGGTGCAGGCACTGGTGCAACTGATCGACTCAGGCAACCGCATCAGCGCCGAGATCGCCGCCCGAATGATGGTTCAAGATTACCCCAGCAGCGATACGGCCACAGACTGTTTGGCACGGGTGATGGACGCTGTGTTTGAGTAGATTTTGATAGCTGGTCGTCCGTCCAGAACAGTATGTAACCTGAATCTGGGACTCCCGTTTGGCGTTTAGGGGGGTGCCCCGGGTAGCGCGACACCAGATGAATCAACAAGGCTGCTTGCGCGTTGGGCTTAGCGCGGCCTTGCTCCCAGTTCTCAAGGGTGCGTGGATTGGTTCTAAGGTAG
>Ga0315906_10007779_pt1 | contig 12978 bp, 6 predicted proteins | sample LakEriMetagenome_4_FD_203526 | JGI IMG/M metagenome (GOLD analysis project Ga0315906, IMG submission 203526) | Freshwater fungal communities from buoy surface, Lake Erie, Ohio, United States - Buoy 2 MA122 | ecosystem: Environmental > Aquatic > Freshwater > Lake > Lake biofilm | place: USA: Lake...
GTTGGTCAGCGTCGCCGTGCGGTCGACCGCATAGCGGAAGAGCAGCTCGTCGTTGATCGAGCCGCCCTCGCTCGTCGTCACGTTGCAGCGGGAGAAGCCGGTGGCGACCTGCTGGTCGCGGGTGGCGTTCGGCAGCAGGTCGCCGGCGATCTGCTCGACCGTGAAGCGGTCGAAGGAGAGGTTGTCGTTGAAGGCCTTCACGACCCAGTCGCGATAGGCCCACATCTCCCGCTCGTTGTCGAGGTGCAGGCCGTGCGTGTCGGCGTAGCGGGCCACGTCGAGCCAGTGCCGCGCCATCTCCTCGCCATGGTGCGGGCTGCCGAAGAGTCGCTCCACCAGCCGCTCGTACGCGTCCGGAGCCGCGTCGGCGAGGAAGGCGTCGACCTCCGCCTTCGTCGGCGGCAGGCCCGTCAGCGCGAAGGTCGCCCGGCGGACGAGCGTCTCCCGGTCGGCCTCGGGATGCACCGGCAGCCCCTCGGCGGCGAGCCGGGATTCGAGGAAGCGGTCGATCGGGCCGGCGTCGGCCGCCCCCTCGGGCACGGCCGGCCGCACGATCGGCCGGAACGACCAGTGCGGCTCGTAGCTGGCGCCCGCCGCGATCCAGCGTCGCAAAAGCTCTTGCTGCGCGGCGGTGAGCGTCTTCTTGGAATGCGGCGGCGGCATCACGACGTCGGGGTCGGCGGCGGCGATGCGGACGAGGATTTCGCTCGCCGCGGTCGCGGCCGGATCGATCGCCCGTGCGCCGCTCTCGAGCAGCCGGGTGGCGGCCTCCGCGGAGTCGAGCCGCAGCCCGGCCTCCTGGGCGCCGGGACCGTGGCAGGCGAAGCAGTTTTCCGCGAGGATGGGACGGATGTCACGGTCGAACCGGATCGAGTCGCCCGGGCCGGCCGCGGCGGCCGCGCGGATCAGGCCACAGAGCACCGCTGCCATGCGCACCATGGCCCCGGTGCGGCTGCAGCCGCCGCGCAGACACGACATTCGCGGGAGGCGGATCATGCGAGCAGCCCCCTGACGACGTTCCCATGCACGTCGGTGAGCCGGAAGTCGCGGCCCTGGGAACGGAACGTGAGCTTCGTGTGGTCGAAGCCGAGCAGGTGCAGGAGCGTCGCGTGCAGGTCGTGCACGTGGACCGGATTCTCGACGACGTTGAAGCCGAAGTCGTCGGTCCTGCCGTGCACGTGTCCCCGTCTGATCCCGCCGCCGGCCAGCCAGAGCGAGAAGGCCCGGTTGTGGTGGTCGCGGCCGTCGTTGCCCCCCTGCACCATCGGCGTGCGACCGAACTCGCCTCCCCAGATCACGATCGTGTCGTCGAGCAGACCACGCTCCTTCAGATCGCTCACGAGCGCCGCCGAGGCCTGCTGGGTTTCGAGGCAGTTGTGCTTCACGCCGTTCTTGAGGTTGCCGTGGTGGTCCCAGGCCTCGTGGAAGAGCTCGACGAACCGCACGCCCCGCTCCAGGAGCCGCCGGGCGAGCAGGCAGTTGCGGGCGTAGCCGGGCTGGTTGGGATCGGTGATGCCGTAGCGGGCGAGCGTCTCCTTGGGCTCGTCGGCGAGGTTCATCAGTTCGGGCGCGCTCCCCTGGAGTCGATAGGCCATCTCGTAGGCCTGGATCCGCGCGGCGATCTGCGGATCGCCGAACCGACCGAGGGAGAGGTCGTTGAGCCGGTGCAGCGTGTCGAGGGAGGCCCGCTGCGTCTCCCGATCGACGCCCTTCGGATTCGAGAGGTAGAGCACCGGGTCGCCGCTGCCGCGGAGCGGAATGCCGCCGTAGGCGGTGGGCAGGAACCCGGAGGCGTAGTTGCTCGCGCCGCCGCTGGTGCCCTTGGCGCTGGTGAGCACGACGAAGCCCGGCAGGTCCTCCGACTCGCTGCCGAGACCGTAGAGCGTCCACGACCCGAAGCTCGGCCGGCCGAACTGCTGCGAGCCCGTGTTCATCATGATCTGCGCCGGCGCGTGGTTGACGGCGTCGGTCTGCATCGAGCGGATGAGGCAGATGTCGTCGGCGATGCCGCCGACGTGCGGCAGCAGCTCGCTCATCTCGATCCCGGACCTGCCGTAGGGCTGGAAATTCCATTTGGGGCCCAGGAGGGCGGAGTTCGGATTGATGAACGCGGCCCGGTAGCCCTCCAGCAGCCCCGCCGGCGGCAGCTTGCCGTCGTGCTTGACGAGCTCCGGCTTGAAGTCGAAGAGCTCGAGGTGGCTCGGGGCGCCGGCATGGAACATGTAGACCACCCGCTTCGCCTTCGGGGCGTGGTGCGGCTGCTTCACCGCCAGCGGCGACGGCGGCCCGATCGCCGCCCGCGACTCCCGCGCGGCGAGCGCCCCGGCGGCGATGCCCGCCAGGCCGATGCCACACTCGCCGAAAAACCAGCGGCGGGAGAGCAGCTGGCCGCGGACGGCGGCGATCTGGCGGGTGTCGGCGGATTGCATGGCTGGTTTCCTTGTCACTGGAGTCAGTTCTTGGTCACGGTCTCATCGAGGTTCAAAAGCACCCGCGAGACGAGCGTCCACGCGGCCGCGTCCTGGGGCGTGGTCCCGGCAGGCAGCGCCGGGAGCTTGTCGGGGTCACCCGCCGCGATCTCGCGGGGATCGAGCCAGCCGTCGGCCAGCCGCTGCCGCTGGGTCGCGAGAAACGCCAGCAGCTCCCGCCTCTCATCGGCCGAAGGCGGCCGCGACGTGCAGAGCAGGAAGGCCCGCTCCACCCGGCTTGCGTCGTCTGCGCCGCCCTCCGCCAGCGTGCGGAGGGCCAGCCCCCGCGCCGCCTCGACGAAGATCGGCTCGTTGAGCCCCGTCAGCGCCGCCAGCGGCGTGTTGCTCCGCAGCCGGCGGGCGCAGGAGACGTCGCCGTTGGGCGCGTCGAACGTGCCGAGGGCGGGGTCGGGCATCGACCGGCGGCGGAACGTGTAGAGCGACCGGCGGTAGCGGTCGGGGCCGGTGGCCTCCGGCCAGGCGATCTGCACGTAGTTGAAGTCGAGCACGTTCTTCGGCACCGGCGGGTAGACGCTCGGGCCGCCCACCTTCTCCGCGAGCAGGCCCGACACCGCGAGCACGAGATCGCGGAGGACCTCGGCATCGGGCCGGAACCGCGGGCCGCGGGCGAGGAGCCGGTTGTCGGGATCGTGGGCCAGCGCCTCCGGCGCGGCCGCCGACGACTGACGGTAGGTGGCGCTCGAGACGATCTGCCTGATCGCCTCCTTCTGGCTCCAGCCCTTCTCGACGAAATCGACCGCCAGCCAGTCGAGCAGGTCGCGGTACTCCGGCAACGGGGCCCGGGTTCCGAAGTCGTCGGGCGTCTCCACGAGCCCCTGGCCGAAGAGCGTCAGCCAGATCCGGTTCACGGCCACGCGTGCCGAGAGCGGCGAACGGGGATCGACGAGCCACCTGGCGAAGGCCAGCCGCGGCGGGTCGGCCGATGACGCCAGGGGGTGCAGGCCGGCGGGCACGTGCGGCTGCACCTCGTGCTTGGGCTGGTTCCACGTGCCGCGATCGAGCAGATGCGTGGGCCGGTGGCGTGCCACCGGCCGCGACGCGGCGTGCATCACCGTGGTGGGAGCGTGCGGGACCTTGGCCCAGGCGGCCGCGATCCGGTCGTTTTGCGGCGCGAGGTCGGGGATCGTCCTGCGCCAGGCGGCGAAGAGGGCGGCGCGGTCGGCGTCGGTACGCTCGGCGACCGGCGTGCGGGCGGCGAGGATCGCGCCGTGATCGATCGGCGGCGCGGCGGGCGCCGGGGACGTCGTCAGGCTCACCCGGCAGCAGCCGATCATGTCACTGCTCCCCTCCTGGCCCTTCATGACGATCCGCAGCTGCGTGCCGGCGGGCAGATCGAGCGGCTTCTCGAACTGCACCACCGCCACCGACGGCTGGTGTCGCAGCAGGTGGCCCCGGTCGGCCCGCCAGGCGGAGTGCTCGTCGCCGTCGATCATGTTGGCCACCGGACCGACCGACACGGTGGGTGACGGACCGTCCTTGTTCTCCTGGGCCTTCTTGGGGTCGTAGCCCGGCCGCGGCACCATCTGCTCGGGCTCGGAGAAGTCGGCCGTGGCGTTGACGAGCTTCAGATCCTCCCAGTCCTTCGCGTCGGGCTTCTTGACCTGCACCTGCAGCCGGGCCACGTTCCAGCGGTCGTCGCGAGCGGGCCCGTTCATGAACAGGTCGCCGTCGGTGAGCGCCTCGAGCTGCAGCCCCGTCGCGCCCGCGAGGTCGGGCCGGCCGTCGAAGAAATGGATCGCGTCGCGGTGGCCGATCAGCAGGATCGAGCCGTCCGCCCGCTGCGTGGGATGCGTGAGCAAGCCGTTCGAATGCATTTCCTCCATCCTGATCGGCGTCCACGCCGGCAGCGGCGCCACCGCCGCCGCGGCCCACGCCTCCATCTCGGCCTGCCACTGGGGCCGCAGCCGGCGGACCTCCTGCTCGGCGGCCGCCACGTCGGACCGGATCGCGGCGAGCGCCTGCAGCTGCTCGGGAGTGTAGACGTAGGACCTGGCCTCGTGGGTGTCGTTGAGGAACGCGAACATCCCGTAGTACTCGTCGTGCGTGAGCGGGTCGAACTTGTGGGAGTGGCACTGCGCGCACTGCGTCGTGAGGCCGAGCACCGCCTTGCCGACGCAGTCCATGCGGTCGAACATCTCGACCATCCGGAACTCCTCGGCGATGATCGCCCCCTCCTCGTTGAGCATGCTGTTGCGGAGGAAGCCCGTGGCGACGACCTGGTCCTGCGTCGCGTTCGGGAGGAGGTCGCCGGCGATCTGCTCGACCACGAACTGATCGTAGGGAAGGTCGCGGTTGTAGGCGGCGATCACCCAGTCGCGCCAGGCCCACATGTCGCGGGGCAAGTCCTTCTCGTAGCCGTTGGAGTCGGAGTAGCGGGCGAGGTCGAGCCAGTGGCGGGCCCACTTCTCGCCGTACCGCGGACTGGCGAGCAGCTTCTCGACCGTCTGCTCGTAGCCGTCCCGCCGAAACGCCTCGAGGTCGGCGGGCGACGGCGGCAGCCCGACGATGTCGAGCCAGAGACGCCGGCAGAGCGTGGCGTCGTCGGCCTGCGCCGCCGGCGCGAGCCCCCGCTCGGCCAGCCGCCCGCGGACGAACGCGTCGATCGGATTCATCACCCCCGGCACCGCCGGCGGCGTCGCCTTGCGCGGCGGCTCGAAGGCCCAGTGGCCGGCGTAGCCGGCACCCTGGGTGATCCAGGCCTCGAGGATCGCCCGCTCGTCGCTGGTGAGCGGCTTGTTTTCCTGGGGCGGCGGCATGATCTCGTCGGGATCGCGGGCGTGGATGCGTCGCACGAGTTCGCTCTCCGCCGGCTTGCCGACGATGATCGCGGGCCTGCCCGAGTCTCCGCCGGCGATCGCGGCATCACGCAGGTCGAGCCGCAGCCCCCCCTGCCGCGTCGCGGCGTCGAGGCCGTGGCAGTGGGCGCAGTGCTCCGCGAGGATCGGCTGCACGTGCTCGACGAAGTCGATTCGCGCGGGCGCCTCGCCGCGGGCGCCACCGGCGGCCAGCACGACGACCACCGCCGCGACCACCGCCGCCGACCGCGCAGGCCGCCGGCATGCCGGCGGCGAGCGACGTCCTTCATTGTCCATGCATCGCATCATGCCACGATCTCCTCCAGGACCCGCGCCCCCTCCACACCGGTGAGCTTGGCGTCGAGCCCCTGAAACTTCACGCTGAACGCATCGTGCCGAATGCCGAGCTGGTGCAGCATCGTGGCGTGCAGGTCGTGCACCGTGCAGACCTTGTCGACGGCGGCGTATCCCAGCTCGTCGCTCGCCCCGTGCACGACGCCGCCGCGGATGCCGCCACCGGCCAGCCAGACGCTCATCGCCTTGTTGTGGTGGTCGCGGCCGCTGCCCCCCTGCGACATCGGCGTCCGGCCGAACTCGCCGGCCCACACGACGAGCGTGCTGTCGAGCATGCCGCGGTGCTTGAGGTCCGTCAGCAGCGCCATGCAGGCGCGGTCGATCTCGGCGGCCTTGAGGGCGACACCCTCCTTGATGCCGCCGTGGTGGTCCCAGTCCTTGTGGTAGAGCTGGATGAACCGCACGCCCCTCTCCGCCAGCCGCCGGGCGAGCAGGCAGTTGGCGGCGAACGAGCCGTCCCCCGGCTGGCAGCCGTAGAGCTCGAGCGTCTGCCGGCTCTCGTCCTTCGTGTCCATCAGCTCGGGCACGCTCGCCTGCATCGCGAACGCCATCTCGTACTGGGCGATCCGCGTGGCGATCTCGGGATCGCCCGTCACGGCGTCGTGCTGCGCGTTGAGCACGTTGATCGCGGCGATGTCGGCGGCCTGCCGCTCCCGCGTGACTCCGGCGGGGTTGCCGAGGTAGAGCACCGGGTCGCCCTTGCCGCGCAGCTGCACGCCCTGGTAGCGGCTCGGCAGGAAGCCGCTCGACCACTGCCGCGCCGCGATCGGCTGGTTCTGCCCGCCCTGGCCCAGCGACGTTAGGACCACGAAGCCGGGCAGGTCGACGGCGTCGCTGCCGAGGCCGTAGGTCACCCACGAGCCCATGCTCGGCCGGCCCGCGATCTGCGAGCCGGTGTTCATGAACATGTGGGCCGGGTCGTGGTTGATCGCGTCGGTCGTCATCGACCGGATCAGGCAGATGTCGCCGAGCACCGAGCCGATGTGGGGAAAGAGACCGCAGATCTCGGTGCCGGCGGGCCCCATCGGCGCGAAGGGATACTGCGGGCCGAAGCAGACGAGATTCTGCCCCTGCAGCTGGGCCAGCTGCTGGCCCCTGGTGAGGCTCTCCGGCATCGGCTTGCCGTGGAGCTCGGCGAGCTTCGGCTTGGGGTCGAACGTCTCGAGGTGCGACGGGCCGCCGGCCATCGAGAGCCAGATCACCCGGCGGGCCCGCGGCGGCAACGGCGGCCGCTCGAGCACGCCGCGGAGCGGTGCGGCCGGCGACGGCGGCGCGGCCAGCGACGCCAGCGCGACGGCCCCCACGCCCTGCGCGGACCGGCCGAGGAAGGCGCGGCGGGCGAGCGCGGCCCGCAACCGCGGGGTCGGGCCGGCGCCGGTCGTGACGCTGGTCGTGCCGTGCATGGTCAGGGCCTCGTGATCGTCTCGTGAAGGTTGAGGGCCACGCGGGCGGCGTGCGTCCAGGCGGCGAGCTCCACCGGGTCGACGCCCGGCGGAACGGCGGCCAGCCCGATGCCGAGCAGCGCCTGCGCCGCGGCGGGGTCGGACGCGTACCGCTCCCGCTGCGACCGCACCAGCGGCAGCACGATCTCCAGTTCCTCGATCCGCGGCGGCCGCTGCAGGGCCCGCCGCCAGATCCATGCGGCCCGCTCCTCGGGGCTGCCCGGAGTCGCGACGACCGCCCGGGCCGCGAGGCTCCGCGCCGCCTCGACGTAGGTCGGGTCGTTCAGGAGCACGAGCGCCTGCTGCGGGATGTTGGAGCGGGTCCGCTCGGCGCAGCATTCCTCGCGGGTGGGGGCGTCGAAGGCGAGCATGCTCGGATGGAGGAACGACCGCTGCCACCAGGTGTAGAGACCGCGGCGATACTGCCCGTCGCCGGAGTCGGCCGGGTAGGTCCGCACCGGGAAGTTGAGGTTCTCCCAGTAGCCGTCGGGCTGGTAGGGCTTCGCGCTCGGCCCGCCGATCGTGCGGACGAGCAGGCCCGATGCCGCCAGCGCCGTGTCGCGGACGTGCTCCGCGTCGAGCCGAAACGCCGCCTGCCGCGCGAGCTCGCGATTGGCGGGATCGGCGGCCACGAGCGACGCGGGGGCGACGGCCGACCGCCTGTAGGTGGCGCTCGTCACGATCGTCCGGATCATGTGCCGAAGGTTCCACCCCGAGTCCATGAACTCGCAGGCCAGCCAATCGAGCAGCTCGGGATTGGCGGGCGGCTCCCCCTGGGCGCCCAGGTCGTCGAGCTGCCGCGACAGGCCGGTGCCGAAGAGCTGCCTCCAGAGCCTGTTCATCACGACCCGCGCGGTGAGCGGGTTGTCCCGCGAGACGAGCCACATCGCCAGGTCGAGCCGGTTCGGCTCCCGGCCCGCGAGCGCCGGCTGCGGCAGGAAGGCGGGGAACGCGGGCTTCACGACCTCGCCCGTCTCGTCCATCCAGTTGCCGCGGGGCAGGATCCGAACCGTCCGCGGCGCGTCGGACCGCACGCTCACGAGGCACTTCGCCAGCCGGTCGTAAAACTCCCTGCGGTCCCTCTCGGCCTTCGCCAGGCCGTCACGTTCCGCCGCGAAGACCGCCGTCGCCCGCGCGCGGAAGTAGTCGCGGAGCCGGTTCCTGTCGCCGTCGTCCCGCGCGGCCGGCTCCTTGGCGAGGCTGCCCGCCACCTGCCGGGCGGTGTGCTTCTCGGCGTCGGTCGCCGCGGAATCGGCGGCCAGCTCGGGGAGGGTCGCCTTGGAGGCGACCAGGTCGGCCTCCCACTGCCGCTGGGCGGCATCGAGCTGCGGCACGATCGCGTCGAACGCCCGCTTCGCCGCCACGACGGCGGCGTCGAGTTCGGCCAGCCGCGCGTGCTCCTCCGGGGTGCCGACGACCATCCCGTCCTCGCGACGGCCGATGATCGGCTCCGCGATGTCGGCGAAGAACGCCCCGAGCGTGTAGAAATCCCGCGTCGTGAACGGGTCGAACTTGTGATCGTGGCACTGCGCGCATCCGGTCGTCAGCCCGAGCCACGCCGCGCCGATCGCGCGGACCCGGTCGGTGAGCATCCGGGACTCGTAGTCCTTCGACTGCGCGCCCCCCTCTTCGGTCGAGAGCAGGAGCCGGTTGAACGCGGAGCCGACGCGGGTCTCCTGGCTGGCGTCGGGAAGCAGGTCGCCCGCCACCTGCTCGATCGTGAACCGGTCGAACGGCTTGTTGTCGTTGAAGCTCCTGATCACCCAGTCGCGGTAGGGCCAGACGTTCCGCGGGTTGTCGCTGTGGTACCCGATCGTGTCGGCGAAGCGGACGACGTCGAGCCAGCCCACCGCCATCTTCTCGCCGTGGTGCGGACTGGCCAGCACGCGGTCGACCAGCCTGTCGTAGGCGTCCGGCGCCGCATCGAGTTCGAAGGCCGCGACCTCCTCCGGCGTGGGCGGCAGGCCCAGCAGGTCGAACGAGAGCCGGCGGACGAGCGTGCGCCGATCGGCCTCGGCCGCCGGCGAGAGGCCGAGCGCCGCGAGCCGCTTCTGCACGAGGACGTCGACGCCGTTCGCGCCGGCGGGCACGGCCGGCTTCACCGGTGGCTCGTAGGCCCAGTGCTTCTGGTACTCGGCGCCCGCCGCGATCCAGCGCGACAGCAAGTCCTTCTGCCGGGTATCAAGCCGCTTGTTCGACGCCGGCGGCGGCATCAGCGTGTCGGGGTCGGACGCTGCGACCCGCGACACGAGCCCGCTCCGCTCGGGGCTGCCGGGCACGATGGCCCCGGCGGCCACGGCGGCGTCCCGAACATCGAGCCGCAGATCAGCCTGCCGGTGCCCCGCGTCGGGGCCGTGGCACGAGAAGCAATTGTCGGCCAGGATCGGCCGGATGTCGCGGTCGAAGGCGATCGCGTCCGGATCCGCCGCCCCCGCCGGGGACAGGCCGACCCAGCCGGCGGCCGCGGCGAGCACGAGGGCGCGGCAGCGCCCGATCGCAAAGCTGTGCACCATTGGATCGCTCCACTGGAAAACACCCGCTTCGCCGTCGGGCGTGCCGGAAGCACCGGCCCGACGCGGACCCCCTCGGCCGCAGATGCCGGGGGTCGATCGGCGGATCCATCAACCCGAATTATACACCTGGAAGTCTCGCCCGCCGCGCACCGGGCGAAAACGCCTCCCGCGGCCGGAAAAGCCCATCTCGCGGTCAGACCCGCGGGATCTCGTAGCCCTGCCGGGGCGTTCTCGCGAAGAACGCGGCGGCCTGCTCATCGCCCACGATCCTCTCCGCCACCGGGTCCCACGCGATCTTTCGGCCCAGCCGGGCGGCGATGCTCGCCAGGTGGCAGGTGTTCATGGCCATGATGTGGCTGAAGACGTCGGACACCGGGAGCCCGCCCTAGCGGATGCAGCGATAGAAGTTCTCCTTGTGCCCCTCGAACGGCTTGCCCTTGTAGAGCGCCCGGAGGTCGTCGTCGCCGAACTTCTCTTTGTCCCAGCCCTCCTCGATCGGGGTGCCGGCGATCTTCTGCCGGTTGACGAACATGCGGCCCTTCGTGCCCTCGAAGAGGATGCCGTTGTCGCCGCGGCTGGTGATCACCATCTCCGTGCCCCCGGGAAACCTGCACGGCACCGAGAAGTCGTGGGAGGTGTTGTAGCAGTCGTCGACGGTCGGGTAGCCGTCCTTGAAGGGCACCGGATGCTTGGCGTCGGCGCCGTCCACCTCGACCGGCCCCTTCCCCTTCGTGTCCTGCCCGAGCGCCCAGTGGGCGATGTCGACGTGGTGCGCGCCCCAGTCGGTGAACTTGCCGCCGGAGTACTCGTACCACCAGCGGAACTCGTAGTGGCAGCGGCGGTCGCGGTAGGGCACCTTCGGCGCCTGCCCCAGCCACATCTCCCAGTCGAGGCTACCGGGCGGGCCCTCGATCGGGAACGGGCCGCCGGTGGGGCTGCCGTTGATGCCGACCGTCACCCGCTGGATGTCGCCGAGCAGGCCCTTGCGGACCATGTTCACGGCGCGGAGGAACAGGTCCTTCTGGCTGCGCTGCTGCGTGCCGATGAAGAACTGCAGCTTCGGAAACTTCTCGGCGGCGGCGCGGGCGAGCTGGTTCTCCTCGAGCGTCAGCGACAGCGGCTTCTGGCAGAAGACATGCTTGCCGGCCTGCAGGGCCTCGATCGCGATCTTCACGTGCCAGTGGTCGGTGGTGACGATGCTGACCACGTCGATGTCGGGCCGCTCGAGCAGCGTGCGGTAGTCGCCGTAGGCGTCGGCCTTGCCCTTGCCGATCCGCACGTCGTACTTCGCCCGGTCGGCCCGGTCGCGGTCGACGTCGCAGACGGCGAGGATGTCGCCGAACTGGCCGTGCTGCATGGCGTCGCCGAGGCCCATCGACCCGGTGCCGATGCAGCCGATGCGGGGCCGGTCGTTGGCCGACTGGTTGGCGAAGGCCGTCGCCGTCCACGGGACGAAGGGCACGATGCCGCCGGTCGCCGCGGCGGCGCCGGCCGCGGCCGTGCCGATGAATCCCCGGCGGGTGGTGCCGATCGTCCTGCCGTGCCTGGTGCGCCGTGCGGCCATGGATGCTGCTCCTCGTAAGGATGCGGTGGTGCGGTCGAAACGTCCCGGATGCGAACCGCCGGCACGTCCGGCTAAGATCATCGGTCGGCGATTCGATGAGGGTATCAGCGGCACTCGTCCCGGGCCAGCGCGGCTGCGGCGCGGGAGCGGAAGGGAGGAGCGGATCGATGGTCACTTCCATGGTGTTTCGACGGCGGTTCGCGGGCCGGCTCGCGGCCGTGGCGGCCGTCACGGCGGGGCTCGTCGCCGCGACCGGCCGGGCCGAGCCCGCCGCGGTGCCCATGCCCGGGATCACGGCCCGCGACTGGCCGTGGTGGCGGGGGCCGTCGCACGACGGCCACGCCGCCGACGGGCAGGACCTGCCGACGACCTGGTCCGACACCGAGAACGTGGTCTGGTCGGCCGACGTGCCCGGCCGCGGCTCGAGCTCGCCGACCGTCGTGGGCGACCGCGTCTACCTCACCACCTGCGACGAGGCCGCGGGCAGCCAGTCGGTGCTCGCCTACGACCGCGGCACGGGCCGGCAGGTCTGGAGCAGGATGGTGCACCCCAGCGGCGCCATGCGGAAGAATGAGCGGTCGACCGGCGCGTCGAGCTCCGTCACCTGCGACGGCGAGCGGCTCTTCGCGGCGTTTCCCACCTCGGGCTCGATCGTGATCACGGCGCTGTCGCTCGCCGGCGAGCAGCTCTGGCAGGTCACGCTCTGCGACTACCTGATCCACCAGGGCTACGGCGCGTCGCCGCTGGTCTACGGCGACACGGTCATCGTCTGCGCCGACCACAAGGGGGGCGGGGCGCTGGCCGCGCTCGACCGCCGCACGGGCCGGGTCGCGTGGAAGCGGGAGCGGCCGCCGACGCCCAACTACTCGTCACCGATCGTGTTTCGGCTCTTCGGCCGCGACCAGCTCGTCCTCACCGGCTGCGACAAGGTGGTCAGCTACGATCCGGCCACCGGCGAAACGCTCTGGGAGCGGGAGGGCGCGACCACCGAGTGCGTCACCACGCCCGTGACCGACGGGGAGCGGATCTTCACTTCGGGCGGCTATCCGCGAAACCACGTCTCGGCCGTGCGGGCCGACGGCTCCGCGACGATCGACTGGGAGAACGGCGAGCGGGAGTACGTGCCCTCGATGATCCTGCACGAGGGACACCTCTACGGCGTGCTCGACGCCGGCATCGCCGTCTGCTGGAACGCCGCCACCGGCGCGGAGCGGTGGAAGAGCCGGCTCGGCGGCAACTTCAGCGCCTCCCCCGTCCTCGCCGACGGGAAGATCTACGCCACGAACGAGGCGGGCGAGACCCACGTCTTCCGCGCCCGCCCCGACAGGCTGGAGACGCTCGGCGTCAACACGCTCGGCAGCGAGGCCTTCGCCACGCCCTCGATCTGTGGCGACCGGATCTACCTGCGCGTCGCGTCGCACACCGGCGACGCCCGCCGCGAGAAGCTGGTCTGCGTGGGCCGCGCGGCGCCGGCCGCGAAGCCCTGACGCGGAGCCGTCGCGTCGCCGCCATCCGGATTGGAGATCGCTCGTGATCGTGGTGCAGAAGCTCGACGGGCGTCGGCGGGCGTTCGGCGCGACTCGCCCGCCGGGTCTCGCCGCCCTGCTCGCGGTCATGGCGGCCAGCGCCGCCGGCCAGCCCGTCGCGCCGCCGGTGTCGGGCGACGCGGTGATCCGGGCGCCGGCCGGCGGCTCGGAGATCGTCATCACCACGACCTCGCGCGTCGCCGGCGCCGTCCATTCGCTGACCTGGGGCGGCAGGGAGTTCATCGATTCGGCCGACCACGGGCGGCAGCTGCAAAGCGCCTCGAACCTCGATCTC
>Ga0315906_10007780_pt1 | contig 12978 bp, 13 predicted proteins | sample LakEriMetagenome_4_FD_203526 | JGI IMG/M metagenome (GOLD analysis project Ga0315906, IMG submission 203526) | Freshwater fungal communities from buoy surface, Lake Erie, Ohio, United States - Buoy 2 MA122 | ecosystem: Environmental > Aquatic > Freshwater > Lake > Lake biofilm | place: USA...
CGACATCAACGCGGCCATGAAGAAGGCCGCCGAGGGGCCGCTCAAGGGGATCCTGCGCTACACCGACAAGGAACTGGTGTCGACCGACCTCAAGGGCGATCCCCACAGCTCGATCTTCTCGGCGGTCGACACGATCGGCCTGGGCAACTTCGTCAAGGTCGTGAGCTGGTACGACAACGAGTGGGGCTACTCCAACCGCGTCGCCGACCTGCTGAACTTCCTCGAGGACAAGGGACTGTAGTCGGGCGTCCGCCGCCGGCTAACGACTCCCGTCCCCCGCGGCCGGCCGTGCCGGCACCATGCAGTCGGTCTCGAACGACGTCCCGTCGAAGCAGGTGAGCTTCACCGCCAGCCGCACGGCGTTTCCCTGCGGCGGCTGGTCCGGCCAGCGGAGCACGAAGTGCAGCCCTCGGCTGCGCGATGTCCGCCGGAAGTGGGCGAGCGCCTCCTGTGCGGGGATGTCCCAGCGTGCCACGGGACCACCGTGATCGTCGAGCACGACGATCAGGAGGTCGCCGGCCGCGGTCACCATGCGCTCGTCGTCGTCACGGGGCTCGACGACCACGGCGATCCCGTCACTGATCCCGTCGCCCGTGCCGTCGAAGCAGGCGGTCCGCGATTGGTTGACCACGATGTGCGAGACCTTCGCGGACTCGGCCAGGCTCTCCTCGTGGGAGAGCCGGCTGCCTGGCGCCGGCGGGCCGTCGGCCTCCATGACGATCGGTCGCGCGGAGGGATCGACGTCCGCGGCGGCGGGGATGGCGGCGGAGGCCGGCACGACGCCGGCCGGCTGCGGCAGCGAGGCGCCGGGCAGACGCGGTTCGGCCGGCAGGGGCGGCACGCCCTCGAGCGTCGGCGGCGCGACGCCGCCCGGGGCGGCGGGAGTCGTGAGCGGTGCGGGCAGACGGCCGGGTGGGCTGCCCGCCGCCGGTCCGCCGGGGATCGTCAGCGGCGGCGGCACGAACGTCGGCTGGCCGGCGGGTGTCGCCACGGCGGGCCGGCCGCCGACCGACGGGGCATCGCCGTCGACGAAGCCGAGCTGCCGGCGCAGGCTCGAATTCTCCCCCGCCACCCGCTCCAGCCGCGCGCACTTCGCTTCCAGCTCGTCCTGCAGCTGGTAGATCTGGTCCTCCTGCATCCGCAGTTCGCGCTCGAGCAGTTGCTGGCTCATGTCGGTGCGGCACCCGACGCACGACAGCGCGCCGAGGAGACACGCCGCCGCCGCCCGCCACGGGCCGCGCAGCGCGGATGATCGCGGCGGGGCCGCATCGGACCCGCGCGCGGAGTGATCCAGGTCGGGAACGCCCACACCCCAGCACAGTGATCGTGTCATGACGCGCCTCCTTGCGCCTCACGGCGCCCCGTCGGGGCGCCTCCAGCCGATCATCGCTCCTTCTCGCCCGTCTCCCTTCCTCCCTGTCCCGTGGCCATCCGCCCCGTGGCGGCCCGCCGTCAGACGCCCTTGGCGTCGAGCTTGTTCGTCGGCATGTGGTCGATGACCTCGTCGATCAGCCGGTATTCGAGCGCCTCCTGCGCCGACATGAACCGGTCGCGGTCGGTGTCCTGCTCGATCTTCTCGAGCGGATGCCCGGTGTGCTTGAGCAGGATCGCGTTGAGCTTGTGCTTGATGTTCTTGAATTCCTTGGCGTGGATCATGATCTCCTCGGCCGTGCCTTCCATGCCGGCCAAGGGCTGATGGATCATGATCCGTGCGTTCGGCAGCGCCCGCCGCTTGCCCTTGGCGCCGGCGGTGAGCAGCACGGCGCCCATCGAGGCGCACTGGCCGATGCAGTAGGTCGCGACGTCGCAGGTCACGAACTGCATGGTGTCGTAGATCGCCAGGCCGGCGGTGACGCTGCCGCCCGGGGAATTGATGTAGAGGTGGATGTCGGACTTGGGGTCGTCCGACTGCAGGAACAGCAGCTGCGCCACGATGGCGTTGGCCACCTCGTCGTTGACCTGCGAGCCGAGAAACACGATCCGATCCTTGAGCAGCCGGCTGTAGATGTCCATCGCCCGCTCTTCGCGGCCGCTCTTCTCGATGACGTACGGGATCAGGGGCATGGACAGCGTCTCGGCGGGGCTGGGGGGATGGCTCGATGGCGGGAACGGGCGTCTCGTCCGGCGGCAGGCTCAGTCCTTCGCTTCTTCCTCGGCCGACACCGGTGGCTTCGTGAGCACCTCGTCGACGAGGCCGTACTCCTTCGCCTCGCTCGCGGTGAGGTAGCGGTCGCGGTCGGTGTCGCGGGCGATCCGCTCGATCGGCTGGCCGGTGTGGCGGGCGAGGATGTCGTTGAGGATCGCGCGGGTCTTGATGATCTCGTCCGCCTGGATCTCGATGTCGCTGACCTGGCCGCCGACCTGGCCGTAGGGCTGGTGGATCATCACCTTCGCGTGCGGCAGGGCGAACCGCTTCCCCTTCGCCCCGCCGGCGAGGAGCACCGCGCCGCCGCTGGCCGCGAGTCCCACGCAGTACGTGGCCACCGGGCAGGAAAGGATCTGCATGGTGTCGTAGATGGCCATGGTGGCGGTCACGCTGCCGCCCGGGGAATTCAGGTAGAAGTGGATGTCCTTGCGGCGGTTCTCGCTCTGCAGGTAGAGCAGCTTCATCACGACTTCATTGGCGTTGCCATCGTAAATCTCGCCCTGCAGCAGGATGATCCTGTTTTCCAGGAGCAGATCGCCGAGCGTCATCTGCCGCTGCCGCTGGTAGTCGCGGTAGGCGCTGGAGGACTTCGGGACGAAGGAACGCTCGTGCATGACGGATCTCGGGTGGTCGGTGGCGAGGCGTGGGAAGTGGTCGGGGATCGGGAACGGGGGAGGCTCCGCGGCCGCGACTGCGGCCGTCGCTCAGGAGCGGCGCGGCGGGGCGGGCTCCGGATGGGTCGCCGTCGGAATCTCCTCCTCGCCGACCGCGACGCCGCAGACGGCGTGGTCCACGGCCTCGGCGTCGCGCTTCTGGAACTCGAACGGGATGTCCGTGAACTTGGCGTGCGACGTGACGAGGTCGATCGTCTTGCGCTCGATGATCTGGTTGCGGAGCACGTCCATCAGGCCGCGCTTCTCGAGGTTCGCCCGGACCCGCCGCGGCGACTCGCCGGACTGGGCGGCGATCGCGCGGATCTCCTCGTCGTAGTCGGCCGCCGTGTCGGCGATGGACTGGTCCTCCGCGATCCGCTCCAGGATGAAGTGCTCCTTCAGGGCCTTGGCGGTGCTGCCCATGACCGACTGCCGCAGCTCGTTGACGTGCTGCCGGATCGCGTCGTCGTCGAAGCCGCTGCGCCGCAGTTCGAGAATGGCCCGCTCCAGCTCCCGCAGGCTCTGCCGCCGGAGCAGGTCGGGGGGCAGGTCCCAGCCGGCCGACGCCGTGAGCGCGTTCGAGACCTGCTGCCTGACCTGGCGGCGGCGATGCCATTCGAGCTGGCCCTCGAGCTGTTTCCGCACCGCGGCCCGCAGTTCGTCGGCCGACGCGAACGGGCCGAGCTCCTCGAGCAGGGCGGCGTCGAGCTCGGGCAGCTCCAGTTTCTTGACCTCGACGACGGCGAGCTCCAGCGACACGTCCTTGCCGCGGAGCGACTCGACGGCGGCCTCGTCCGACACGGTCACGGTCGCCTTCACGGTCGAGCCGGGGCGGGCCTTGGCCACGAGTGCGTCGAACCCGGAGAGCTCGGCGTCGGCGAAGGAGAGCCGCGGCCGCACGATCAGCTCGAGGTCGGTGGCCTCCGACAGGAGCGAGTCGCCGTCGCGGAACCGCAGGTTGGCGACGACGAGGTCGCCGGCCGCCGCCGGCCCGTCGTGGGGCACGAACCGGGCCCGCTCGCGCAGGATGTTGGCCAACGCCTCCTCGACGTCGTCGTCGGAGATGGTCCGCGAGGGCCGACGGATCGAGAGCCCCTTCCAGTCCGGCAGGTCGAACTCCGGACGCACCTCGATCTTGAATTCGAACGTCATCGGGCCTTCGTCCGGCATGATCACGCTGGCCACGTCGAGATCGGGCTCGCTGATCGGCGACAGCTTCTCCTGCTCCGACACCTGCGTCATCGCGTCCGCCAGCAGCTTGCTGCGGATCTGATCCGACAACTCCGACTTGAAGCGGCTGCTCACGAGCCGGCGCGGGGCGCGGCCCGGGCGAAACCCGGGCAGCATGGCGGCTGGCATCATGTCGCCGAGCGCCGCGTCACGGTAGCGGTCGATGTCGTCACGCGGCACCGTCACCCGGACGCGCCGCTCGCACGCGGAGAGCTTGTCGATCGCCACGTCCAGCGTGAGCGGCTGCACCGCCGGTTCTTCGCCGGGAAGCGTGGGGGCGGGAGCGGGCGCAGGACTGGCTGGGGAGGACATGGCTGGTTCCGACGGGGCGAAGACGAGAAACGGAGCCGTACCTGACGCCGTCCGCTCGAGCCATTCCTCGCGGGATGGCGCGGCAGGGGCTCGGGGGCGGTGCGCCGGCCCTTGTCGGCCGGGAAGCGGGTGATGGGATTCGAACCCACGACAACCACGTTGGCAACGTGGTGCTCTACCAACTGAGCTACACCCGCGGGGGCACCCCGACGGCCGCCGCACCGGCCAACCGGAGACGCCGCGGATCGTCGAGGAACCCGGAATTATAGGGTGCTGCGGGGTGGCCGCAAGGTCAGACGCCCGGGCAGGCTGGGTTTTTTGCGGGGGCTGCAGGGCCGGCCCGCGGGACACCCTCGGCCGCGATTTCAGCGAACCGCGGCGGGCGTCAGGGTGCGGCCCTCTCCGTTCGCCGGGCACCCTTCTTCGGCGGCGGCGAGTACGGGGTGGCGAGCTTCACCTTCAGCACCGTGGCCTGCAGCTGTCCGCGCTGGAGGAACATGCCGTCGATCTCCACGGCGTCGCCGCGACCGACGACGGACATGTCCGTCGTGTTCACCACCAGTTCGGCGGTGTCGGGCACGGAGATCTGGAACTTCTCCCGGCCGGCCTGGATCGTGACCGTGTCGTCCTCGACCTGCCTGATCGTGCCGGACACCAGATACATCCCGGCCGGCCGCCTGCCGGGAAGCCGCTTGCCTCCCAGGTCACCGATGCCCGGCGTGGTCACCCCGGGCACGCCGCCACCCGGAAACATCAGCCGCGTCACCGGCTCCGTGGGAGTGCCCTTCTCGTCGATCGTCACGCTCGCCGACACGAACTGGCCCGGCTGCAGCATCTCGCGGCTGGCCGCGCCGGTGATGTCGACGCGGATGTTGGGGGCGGGGGCGACGGTCCAGATCGTCGCTCCTTCCTTGGGCAGCCGCACCTGCAGCACGCCCGGCCCGACGTCGACGATCACGCCCTCCCGTTCCTCCGGCGGCAGCGCCTGCCACTGCTGCCCGCGGGGCGGCTGCGCCGAAACCGGCGTCGTGCAGAGGAACCATGCCGCCGTGGCGGCGAACCATATCGTGCGAGACCAGCGGGAGTGTCGCGGCGTCATGATCGGCAGCCCGTGGGAGGAGTGTCCGCCCGCGCGTGGACGTGACGTGGTCTTCTCGAGGACAGTTGCCCGCCGGAGTCGGGTCCACCGAGCGACCCGCCAGCCAGCGGGATAGTATAGTGAATGGCGATCCAGCGGACCGATCGGGCCGCGATCCTCCGCATCCCGCCCCCGCACGCCGGCCCATGGGCACCCCCGTCACGCCTCAGGAGTCCGCCCCGACCGCCGGCCGCCGCCTCACCGTGCGCGACCTCGCCGCCGCGAAGCGGGCCGGCCGGCCTCTCACGATGGTCACGGCGTACGACTGGCCCACCGGCCGGCTCGCGGACGAGGCCGGCGTCGACTGCGTGCTCGTCGGCGACAGCGTCGCGATGGTGGTGGCCGGCCGGTCGTCCACCATCCCCGCGACGCTCGACCAGATGATCTATCACGGCGAGATCGTCTCCCGGGCCGTCTCCCGGGCCTTCGTCGTGGTCGACCTGCCGTTTCCCCTGCAGCACCTCGGCGTGCGGACGGCGATCGAGGCGTGCGCGAGGATCTTGAAGGAGACCGATTGCCAGGCGGTGAAGCTCGAGGGCACGGCGGGGCAGGCCGACGTGATCGCGGGCATCGCGGCCGCGGGGATTCCCGTGATCGGCCACGTCGGCCTGCGGCCGCAGGCCGTCCACCAGTTGGGCGGCTATCGCATCCAGCGGGACGTCGATCAGCTGCTGGCCGACGCCGAGGCCGCCGCCCACGCCGGCGCCTGTGCGGTGCTGCTGGAATGCATTCCCCAGGAGGTCGCGGCCGCGGTCACCCGGTCGGTGGGCGTGCCCACGATCGGCATCGGCGCCGGACCCCACTGCGACGGTCAGGTGCTCGTGATGCACGATCTGGTCGGACTCTCGCTCGACCGCGTGCCGCGGTTCGTGCGGACCTACGCCGACGTCAAGACCACCATCCGCGACGCCATCAGCGGCTGGCGGCAGGACGTCGAGCGGCGGACGTTTCCCGGTCCCGGCGAGACGCTCGGCTAGAGCGGATTCGATGTACGTGTAGCACCGGCTTCGGGGGCGGCAAAAGTCTCCTCGCCGTGGCCGGGGCGGAACCGCATCCACCTCAGGGCAGCACGACCTCGTCGGAGATCACGACCGGCCGGCTGCTCGTGACCGACGCCGGCGTGGGGATGCCGGCGGCTGGTCCCGGCGAGCCGCCCGGGCCGGCGGGCACTCCTGGCGACACGATTGTCCCGCCGTGGATACCCCCCTCGACCACGCCGCCCTGGCAGCCGTCGCAGTTGGCGGACACGCCGCCCACCATGTCGCCGCACGGTGCGGGCGGGCAAGCGTTGGGCTGTCCGCAGGGCCGCATGGCGGGTGCCGCGGGCGCCATCGCGGCGGCGGCCGGCACGGTGCCGGGGGGCACGAACCCGGGCGGGAGGTGTCCGAAGCACTTCTCGTACTTCCAGACCTCGAGGGCGATGTATCGCTCGGTGAGCGTCTTGCAGCCCGTCAGGCCACTTGCCGCGGCCAGCACCAGCATGCAGCGCGCCGCAACGCGCCACCATGAATCCGCACGCATCGATCGCATCTCCTCACCGGGGTTTTTGCCGCGGGTCGGGGCGTTCGTCCCGACTCCACGCAAAACTACCCCACGCCGGAGGCGCGGCAAGCAAAAGCGGGCCGGCTGCAGGACTGCGTCGCGTTGCCGCCGTGAAGCTGTGCGGATCGTGACGAGGCATCGGCCTGTCCGCCGCGCGGACGAGGACGCGACCGTGGCTTGAGCGCCGGGCGGCGGCCCTCGTCTCAGCCCTTGCGGTGGCGGATACGGGCCCGCATCCGGCGTTTCTTCTGCCCCAGCTTGCGGCGGCCTTTGCCTGTTTTCTTGACGCCCATGCGATCCTCCGGATGGTGACCAGACCCGTCGAGCCAGAGGTTGTAAGATGGCGGTCCGTGTCTGTGCAAGCACCGCCCGCAGCGGCGCTGCGACCGCGCGGCGAGGGCTGCGGCCGGCCCACACCGCCCGGCCACTCCGCCATCCCCGGTGGCATGATCACCCTCTTCCCCACCTACGCGCGGCGGATTCCCGGCGGGGGACGGTGGGAGGCCGTGGTCGCGGGAATGATCTCCCGCCCGCTTCCGGCGCACAGCCGCCGCCGGACGCTGGCCATCGGCGTGATCAGGCGGCTGCTCGAACTCGACGAGCCGCAGCTGCAATCGGAGGTGTTCCAGCGGCGGGCTGATGCGTTTCTCTTCCAGCGGGTGGCGGGAGAGCCGGTGAGGATCCGGATCTGCGGGCGGCTGGTGGACGGGGGGGTGTCGGATCGCGCGGGACATTTCCAGCGGACGATCGAGCTGGATGAGTCCGAGGTCGAGGCGGCGGCCGGGCCGGCCGGAGGCGGGCCGCGGTGGCTGTCGTACGACGCGCACGCCGACGCCGAGCACGAGCCCCCGGCGCGGTCCGGACGGCAGGCGGGGCAAGGCCACATCGAGCTGATCGACGCGGAGGGACTGTCGGTCGTCTCCGACATCGACGACACCGTCAAGGTGACCAACGTCGCCGATCGCCGCGAGCTCCTTGCCAACACGCTGCTGCGGGAGTTCACCGCCGTCGAAGGCATGGCGGACGTCTATCGCGGCTGGCGGCAGGGGGGTGCCGTGTTTCACTACGTGTCGGCGAGTCCCTGGCAGCTGGCCCGCTGTCTCTGCGGATTCCTCCGGGACGTCGATCTCCCCGCCGGCTCGATGCACCTCAAGCTCTTCCGACTCAAGGACTCGACACCGCTGGGCAGGCTGCCCTCCCGCAAGCATTCGAAGCGAAGGATCATCGAGCGGATCATGGCCGACTTTCCGCAGCGCAGGTTCCTGCTCGTGGGCGACTCCGGCGAACGCGACCCGGAGGTCTATGCCGGCATCGCCCGGCGGCATCCCGGGCAGGTGACGGCCGTCGCCATCCGTCGCGTGGAGGGGCGGCAGAGGCGGCAGAAGATCGAGGGCCGGCTCGACCGGCTCGCCAGGCGGCTGCCCGCCGGCCGCCTGCGCGTGTTCGTGCAGCCGACGGAACTCGCCGCCCTCGGCGAGTGCCCGTGAATCGCGGGGCTTTGCGCAGGCGGCGGCGTCCCCGGCCGGGCGGCCACTTCGCCTTGGGAAGTCCGCGGGCGTCTGCTACCGTCCCGCCCCCGTCGCGGCTGGGACCGCGACGTGGCAACCACAATTGGGGAAGCCATGCGGACGAGCGGCGCACCGGCCTGGGGCATGATCGCGTGGGCGGCCATCGGCCTGGCCGCGGTGCGGCCCGCCGTCGCGGCCGACGAGTTCCGCGTCGAGACCGAGATCTACGGCAACGGCACGCAGCAGCCGATCGCCAAGACGCTGACGCTGTTCCGTGGCCGCATGGCCTGGGATTTCCTCGAGCCGGTGTCGGCGGTCGCGGAGGACGAACGCGAGGCGGCCGTCACGGAAATCGTCTTGCACGACCCGGCGCGGGAGCGGGTCGTGGTCGTCGATCCCGTGCGCAACGTCAAGACACAGATCGACGCCCTGCGGCTGGAGAGGCTCAGTGCCTCGCTGTCGGCATGGGCCCGCAGGTCGGACGACCGCCTGGTGAGATGGGCCGGCGGCCCCGACTTCGGCGACGGGATGAAGGAGACCGCAGCCGAGGTGGAATTGGCCGGGCCGCGGGTGCGGTACGCCGTGGAGTTCGCCGCCGCGCCCTCGGCCGACGCGGCGGAGGCGTATCGGAGGTTCGCCGACACGGCGATCCTTCTGAAGGGTCTGATGCGGCCGGGCGGCCTGCCGCCGTTCCCGCGGATGGCGATCAATCGCCGCGTGGCCGCCGCCGGCGGCATTCCGACGCAGGTGTCCCTGGACATCGATCCCGGCATGGCGGCGCTCACCGGTCGCGCGGCGCGGCTGCGCTGCGTGCACCGGTTTCACCCGCGTCTGCTCGCCTCCGACCTCGAGAGGATCGAGGAGGCCGAAAGCCACGTCGCCGTGGCCGAATCGATCGAACTGGCCGAGTTCGTGACGGCGGCCGACGGCGACGACTGATCACGGCCGCCGCCGCAGCGAGAGGATCGTGCCGCCCCGAGCCGGTGCGACACCTCCATCTCAACCGCGCCCGCGTCGCAGCTGCGTCGCCGATCTGTGGTGCATTCCCCGACGCCACTCGCAGCCGGCACAATGTGTCCATTCGGTGCGGGTCTGCACGGCCCCAAGAAAGCTTCCGCGACCGGACGATACTTCCTGGGTCGCACAGATTGCCCAGCCGGACAGTCGCCCCCGGCCGGAAACCGCCCTCGCGGGCAGGTTGACATTTGTATAGTTCTGCCGCTACATTCATCCCACACAATCAATACGCACGGAGGCCCTCTATGCTGGTCCTGTCCCGCAAGCAGAACGAACGGATTCGCGTCGGTGATTCGGTGGTCGTCACGATCGTGAGGGTCAGTGGCGACAAGGTGCGGATCGGGATCGAGGCGCCGCCGAACGTGCGGGTGCTGCGGGACGAGCTCGAGCCGGAGAGCCTCGGCGATGTGACGCTGGAGGTGGCGGACGAACTGCCGATTCCAAGGCTGCTGGGCCTGACCGGCTGATCCGCGGCCGGCCCGCGGGACCGCTGTGAACACTTCGGCGTGAATACATCTTCTTGGCGGCGACTGCGCAGGGTGCTCTCGGCGGCGGTCGCGGTGGCCGCCGCCGCGGTGGCATTGCTGGCGACGCTGCTCGCTTTCCAGCCCGCCTTCTACCGGCAGGCCATGGCCGCGGGCGGCGCCGGGCCCGACGCCGATGCGCGGGCGCGGCGGATGGTCACCAAGGCCTCGGCGCTACATGCGGCCATCTCGCGGTCGAATGCCCCCGCCGGCCGTGACGGCCAGCCGAGCCGCTGGGAGGCCGCCATCCGTGCCGACGAGCTCAACGCCTGGCTGGCGATCGACCTGCCCCGCAGCCATCCTGACTGGCTGCCGAGGGGCGCGTCGGCGCCGCGGGTCGGTTTCCGTCCCCGGCATGCGACGCTCGCCGCGCGGGTGGCCGTGGGCCCGCTGTCGGCGGTGGCGTCCGTCGACTTCGAGATCGTGCTGCGGGACGTCGATCAGCTCGCCGTCGCGGTCGAGCAGGCCCGGCTGGGAGCGTTGCCAATTCCCCGAGACGCGATCCTGCGCGAGCTCGCCAGACGGCTGGAGAAACTCGGGCTGGTGGCGGACACGCGTCGCCTGGACGGACGGCTGGTGCTGATGGTCCACCTGGCCGGCGCGGCCGCGGGCGGGCGGCCGCCCGCACGGGTCGACTCGCTGACGCTGGTCGATGGCGAGCTGCTCGTCGCCGGCGCGACCGGGTCACATCCCGAGCCCCGTCCCGGTGGCGTGTCGCGGCCCTGAAGCGCCGCCCGGTGCCGGGATTCGAGGGCCGTGCGTGGACTGGATCGACCGATCCGCATCCAGCCTGTACCACTTCCTCTTCGGACGAGCGTGATTCGGCCCCGTCTTGGAGCGCGTGCATGGACAGGCAGCCAGGGTCCCAGAAACCACCGTCATCACCCCCGACCGCCCAGCTCACGTTCCTGGGGGCGGCCGGCATGGTCTCCGGGTCGCGGCATCTCGTGGAAGCGGGCGGCTCCACGGTGCTCGTCGACTGCGGCCTCTTTCAGGGTGAGAAGGACCTGCGGGAGCGCAACTGGGCGCGATTCCCGGTCGCGGCCGACTCGATCGACGCGGTGGTGCTGACGCACGGCCACATCGACCACTCGGGTTGGCTGCCCCGGCTGGTGCGGGAGGGCTTCAAGGGTCCGATCCTGACGTCGCCCCCGACGGCGGACCTGCTGGGGCTCCTGCTGTACGACTCCGCGAAGTGCCAGGGCGAGGATGCCGCCTATGCCAATCGCAAGGGCTACTCGAAACACCAGCCGGCGCTGCCGCTCTACGAGGAGCGGGACGTGGATCGCACGCTGCGGCTGGTGAGGCCGGTGGCCCGCGGCACCTGGTTCGACCCGGCCGGAGGCGTGCGCTGCCGGTTCCACGATGCGGGGCACATGCTGGGCAGCTCGTACGTGGAGATGGAGATCGCGACCGTCGCGGGCCCGCGCCGTCTCGTGTTCTCGGGGGACGTCGGACGCTTCGACGCGCCGCTCTACCACGATCCCGTCTCGCCACCGGCCTGCGACTACCTCGTCTGCGAGAGCACCTACGGCGATCGCGACCATCCGCCCAGCCGGCCGCTGGACGAGCTCGAGGCGGTGACCAAGGAGTCGTTGGCCCGTGGGGGGATGATGCTGGTGGCGTCGTTCGCCGTCGGCCGCTGCCAGCAGCTGGTCTACCTGCTGCGGACGCTGATGGCCGCGGGCCGCCTGCCCGAGGTGCCGGTGTGGATCGACTCCCCGATGGCCGTCGAGGCGACGGACGTCTTTCGTCGGCATGCGGCGGAGCACGACTTCGCCGAGGCGAAGATGGCGGGCGTGGCGGAGGCCCTGGCGTCCCCCTTCGTGCGGATGGCGAAGACGGCCGAGGAGTCAAAGGCCATCAACGCCCACAAGGGTCCCGGCATCGTGATCGCCTCCAGCGGCATGATGAACGGCGGCCGGATCCTCCATCATCTGGCCCAGCGGCTGCCCGACCCCAAGACGACGGTGCTGGTGGCGGGCTTCCAGGCGATCGGCACGCGGGGCCGCAGCCTCATCGACGGGGCGAAGTTCCTGCGGATTCACGGCCGCGACGTGCCCGTCAGGGCGGTCGTGCGGCGGGTGGACGCCCTTTCCGGCCATGCCGACCGGCGCGAGATCGGCCGCTGGCTGGCGGGCATGCCGGCGCCTAAAAAGACGTTTTTGGTGCACGGGGAGCCCCCGGCTGCCCGCGGCATGCAAGAGTTTCTCAGAGAGACCCGCGGCTGGGACGTGGAGATCGCCGCCATCGGCGGCACGGCCCGGCTGGATTCCTGACGCCGCCCGGGCGGTGGAGCAGAGCACATGGCGAAGAAACCATCTCCGCGGCCGTCGGTCGTGAAGCCGTCGGCCGTTCCCGGCCCGCAGGGCGGACCCGTGGGCCCTGAGCCGCGTCCCAAGGCGTGCAGCATCCTCCCTGACACGACGCTCGGTGACGACGTGGCGCTCGTCGCGGAGAACATGGAGCGGATCCTCAACTCCCCCAGCTACAGCCTCGCGCAGGAGGACCGGTCGCTGCTGGAGCGGCCCGAGATGCGCGGCGTGCGCATGCTCCTCGAACTGGGCAAGCCCGAACTCGCCTTCCAGGCCGACAGCATCACCTCCACGGTGATCGTCTTCGGAGGCACGCAGATCGTCGAGCGCACCGCGGCCGAGCGGCGGGTGTCGGAGGCCCGGAGGGCGATCTCCCGCGCGGCCCAGCCGCCCGACGCGAAGCTCGCCCGCGAACTCGAGCGGGCCGAGCGGCTGCTCTCCTACTGCCGCTACTACGACGCCGCCCGCGAGTTCGCCCGCCTGGTGTCGATCGACAACCAGTGCGACGACAAGCGCGACTACGTGGTCATCACCGGCGGCGGACCGGGCATCATGGAGGCAGCCAATCGCGGGGCGTTCGACGTGGGCTGCAA
>Ga0315906_10007794_pt1 | contig 12962 bp, 14 predicted proteins | sample LakEriMetagenome_4_FD_203526 | JGI IMG/M metagenome (GOLD analysis project Ga0315906, IMG submission 203526) | Freshwater fungal communities from buoy surface, Lake Erie, Ohio, United States - Buoy 2 MA122 | ecosystem: Environmental > Aquatic > Freshwater > Lake > Lake biofilm | place: USA...
GAATTGGGCTTTTTAAATAATTTATATTTTGCGTAAGAGAAATTGCTTTCCAATAATCTGATGAAAAATTTATATTTTTAGAATCCTCTCTTAATTTTTGAATTTCAGGGTTGGTGTCTCTGTTTGGGTGAGAAGCAACTTGAATTGAAGGTCTTGCCATATAACTTGAATCCGAAATCCTATATTTACCAAAATCTTCATAACTAAAAACAGCCCCAGCCCAAATAACACCAGCCTTTATATCTTCATTTACTAACATTGATCTTAAAACCAAATTCCCGCTCATGCTATGGCCCCAAACACCAATTCTTTCAGGATTAACAACATCTGATTTTTGTAAGCTTTTTAAGGCTGAAATTAAATCTATTGTGTAGGTTGATGAAAAATAACTACCTGTTGCAAGCCCTTCAGATTTTCCGTGACCTCTCATATCTATTTTAAATACCACAAAGCCATTTCTTGCTAAGTAATCAACATAAGAGGCGTAATTTCCAGTTGTTGAGTAGTTTTTTGGCGGAATATAACCATGATTAAATATTATAGCTGGAAATCCACCCTCAGGTTTTGACTCAAACGGTACAGTTAAAAGAGCATAAACCCTTTCTCCCTCGCTTTTATAAGAAACAATATATCTTTCATAATTTGACCCATTACTTAGTTTTTCTTCGATTTTGTATAAATCTGATTCAATCACTTTACTTCTTAATTTTTTGATAGAGATTGGAGAATCTATTTCATTACTTAAATCTGAAACAATATTTTCATTAGAATACAAATTGGTACTTATTGAGGAATTATGAGGAGGTAAAAATAAGTAACCACCAATACCTAAAGCTAATAAAATTAAAAAAGTTACTAAATACCTCATACTAATATATTAATGTAAAACTTCTCAAAAATTAGTTGTTGACATTATTTTTATATTTAGTATTATAAAGAAGTTCCAGTAATTTTAATTTATTAATTTTATTGGAACACCTGAAACGCCGTCTGATCGCAAGTGAAGACGGCGTTTCTTATTTGTTACCCTTTTTTGTTAAAATATCCTTATGATTATCGGAACAGCAATAAACAAACAATTCATTGGTACTCCTATTTTGGAGAATATATCTTTTAAACTAGGTAATAATAAGAAGATTGCTTTAGTTGGAAAAAATGGCTGTGGAAAATCGACATTATTAAAAATTATAGCCGGAATTCTTCCTTATGATTCAGGTTCGGTAGTGGCTACGGGAGAGACACTCGCTTACATTCCCCAGGAATTTGAATTTCCTGAAACTTCTATTTCTGAGTATTTATATTCATGTCTTGAGAATGAGTGGGAATTTTATAAAATCGATATCTTAAAAGAACAACTTAGCTTTAATAATTATTCAGATTCTCAGCTTATTTCCTCTTTAAGCGAAGGTCAGAAGATGAAGCTAAAACTTATAGAAGTAATGCTTACCGACCCTACAGTTCTTCTAATAGACGAGCCTACAAATCACTTAGATATTGATGGAATAATGTGGTTTGAAAGTTACATAAAAAGTATAAATAAGTCAGTTTTGATGATTTCTCATGATAGACAATTTTTAAATAATACAGTTTCTGAGGTCTGGGAGATTGAAAATAGAAAACTTACCGTTTTTGTTGGTGATTATGATCATTACAAAGAAGAAAAAGCTAAATTAATTGGTAAATGGAATGAAGATTTTATTCTCTTTCAGAAAAAGAAGGCTAAACTTCAAGCTCTTTATGATAGATTTGCAGGTACTTACGGGGTGAAGGCTGTTAAATCGAGAATTAAAAGAGAAATTGAAGGAGAAAACGAAAAATTACCCTATGTTTCTAAAAAGATCAAAGAGATAGATTTTAAACTCGGAGTGACTCACGCTAAAAGAATGGTTCAGTTCAAAAATATGTCTAAAACTTACAATGGCGAGAAGTTTATCTTTAAAGATTTTGATTTTGAACTAAGAGGCGGTGAAAAGGTTTGGTTATTTGGCCCTAATGGGGCTGGAAAATCAACTTTAGTAAGAATGATTTTAGGTCTAGAAACTCCTACATCGGGCGAATTAAATATAGGTGAAAACCTTTCAATTGGCTATTTTGCTCAAAAACAAAATCAATTGATTTATGAAAAAACACTCTTAGATAATTTTTTAGATGCCACTCATTGCCAGTACAATGAAGTATTTGGAGCATTAAGAAGGTTTATGTTTGAGGGCGATGATCTAAAACTAAGAGTTAGAGATTTATCTCCTGGTCAGAGAGCTAGGTTTGCTTTTGCAATATTTACTTATCACCAATACGATATGCTTATTTTAGATGAACCTGATAATCACCTAGATATCGAAACAAAAGAAGTGATTGAACAGTCTCTACGTGATTACAAAGGTACTCTTTTTTTAATCTCACATGATAGGTATTTTGTAGAATCAATCGAACCTACTTCTATTCTTTATCTAAATAACGGTAGGATTTCAAACTTGTAAAAATTAGTTGTTGACATTATTTTTATATTTAGTATTATAAACAAGTTCCGGTAAAGTTAATTTATTAATTTTATTGGAACAACTGGAAGGCCATCTAATCGCAAGAGAAGATGGCCTTTCTTAATTTACAATCAATATCTTCCTATTTTTTAAGATTTAAGAAAATAATCAAACAAATGAGATAAATTACCGCCCCATAAAAACAAGGGGTAGTAACTGGATTTGGAACAGTACAATTTTTTTGATTCTAAAAATAGTACCGTAGATCATATTAAATCTTAAAAAATCATTAATAACCGTATACCAGGAAAAGCCAACACCAAATATTAAAGTTCCTAAGAGGATTTTCTCTAAATTTAGCTTCATAATTAAATTTTACTCCCTATTTTACAAAACATTGGGTAGTATCTTATTGTATAAAAGTGTATTATAATCACATACTATGCAAGAAAATAAAGGATTAAACAAATTAACAAATAGAGATTTTTTCAAAGGAGATGTAAAAATTATTAGAAAAGCCAAACCAGGCCCGGTTGTTTTTATTGTAACCAACGGTCTTGGTGCAATTGAAGCTGTTATAAAAGACTCAGAATTTAATGTTGGAGATGTTGTTTACATAGAAGGCCAAGTCAACGAACACAAAGGTCGAACTCAAATTGAAATTCAAAAAATTCAAAAATCTACAATGGATTTTGATACCATCATGCTTCAAAAAGCAAAACCATTAAGATTAACCTTTTCTATTACCTCAGACAGATATGAAAAAATGAAACCTATTATGGTATCTATTGCTACCCGAATTAGAGCAGCAGTTCTAAAAGGTCAGCCAATTATGATCAGACACCACAACGACTCAGACGGTTTTATTTCTGGTATGTCTCTTGAAATGGCAATTGTTCAATTTATGAAAGATCAAGGAATTGATCCTAAATTTTTACTTTTCAGAAGCCCTTCAAAAGCCCCTTATTACGCTTCCGGAGACGTCTTAAGAGACTTAGTTTTATCAAAAAGATTTGTTGAAGAAGATAATTCAGAATTAAAACCTTTAATCATTGTTTGCGACAACGGTTCTACTCCTGAAGATGCCTTTGGATTAGCAATACTTAAAACCTTAGGATATGAATCAATTGTTATTGATCACCATAACCCAGTTGAGATTGATGAAAATGGCGTAACTTCCGTTGATAAATATTTAATTGATCACTTAAACCCCTATAAATTAGGTCTTGATTCCAAAACATCAGCCGGTCAATTATGTTATGAAATTTCCAGAATGATTTGTGAAAATTTTGAGTTAAATTTAATGCCAGCAGTTGCAGGTATTTCGGATAGATGCGATACACCAGAAACTGCTCAATATATTGAACAAACTGGCAAAGAAAAAGATTACTTAGGAAAAATCGGTACTGCTATAGATTACATGTCTTATCAGTTAAAGCATGACGCTGGAAAAGGTGTGTTTGAGCAGTTATTCGAAAACTATGATTTTGTTTTATTAATTAACGAAGAAGTCAGAAAAGGATTTGAAAATCAATTACAATGCGCTCTTCCTTATCTAAGATCTCAAGAAATTAATGGCGTAAATTTTTCAGTTATAGATTTAGAAAAATATACAATGAGATTTACCTATCCAGGCCCTGGAGCTGTTCTTTCAAGAGTTCATGAAGTTGCAGCAAAACAAAACGAAAGCTTACCATCTCTTACAATTGGCGCTACAGAAGACATGTTTATTGTAAGAGCATCTCAACCAGTTCTTCCCGTTCAAGATATTATCGACCAACTACAAGCTAAGTTTCCTTACGCTAATGTAGACGGTGGAGGTCATGAAATGGCCGGAGCTATTAGATTTGTTGGTGCTCATAAAGAAATTTTGATTGAAGAAATTAAAAATATCTTAAAAAATAAAACAGCAACTTTTTCAATCGCTGAATAATTCAAATTTCACAAAAAATGGCTCTGAAAGATGGTTTAGATAAAAATCTAGACTTTCCTTCAGAGCCAAAGTTCTTAACTAGTCATCGATACATTGACGGCATCGCGAATAGTATTCGGCGTCGACTTTACCGCTACCGCGGCAGTCAGCGCACAGTTTCCAAGAAAGTTCCAAATCCTTACCCTTACCCTTACAGGTCGAGCAAGTAGCTTTCTTGGTTTCAATACAGACCATTCTTGTGCCCTCACATTTAGGGCAAACTGGTTTTTCTTTGCGCGAGTTGTCTGTCCTCTTACGCATATCCCCCTCCTTAATATTGAAACGCACCCATTTTGGTGCAGAATTATATTTTACCTTTAATATTGCCCGAATGCAACTATATAGGTTAAAATTGAAAAATGTACTATGTCTATATATTAGAGTGTCGAGATAATACCCTTTATACTGGAATCACTAAAGATATAAATAAAAGACTTTTTGAACATAATAATACTGAAAAAGGCGCTAAATACACAAAAAATAGAAGACCTGTAAAATTGGTATATTTTAAAGATTTTCCAGACAGATCATCGGCTTCTAAAGAGGAAAGTAGAATAAAAAAATTAAGTAAAATTGAAAAACAAGAAATTATAAGTAAAACTATTTTTTAGATTTTTTAGGAATTCTGCAGGTCGAGATACCTAATAAATAATAGATCCCACAAAAACCAGTTATAGCATTTATTATCAAAGCCAAGCCTATTAGAATAAATATAAATTGAATTAACCCAATTAAGAGAAATAAACCAATGTATATAAATGAAGAGCCAATAATTACTCTAAGAACTCTATCTAAAGTACCTAAGTTTTGAGTAATTTTAAACATATCTATATAATCTAATTTTTTGCATTTAAAAGCAATACTTTATTTACCTCTAGATATTATTTTTCTTATTTTAGATTTTAAATCTTCTATTAATTTTTTTTGATCAGAAAGATCTTTCTTTGCATCTTCACAAGAACTCTTAAAAAAGTCGGAACCATCACAGGTTATCTCAATCCTACTTTCTATAAAATCAATAGTACCAACCTCAAATTTATAGTCAGAATATAATCTTTGAATATCATAGTAGTCGTCTTCTGAATAACATCTATCTGATTTTAATTCACCTGATTCAATTTTAAAATTTATACACTCTTCAGTAACTTTCTTTGGTGCAATATATACTTGTGGTTGTGTCTGTATAATTATTTGAGGTCTAGTTAATATTATTGAAGGAGAGGTTTTAGAGATATCAGACGGAAGGGTTTTTTGAATAGACTCAGGAAGTGTTGTTACAACTTTATTAGATATCGTTTCATTTGAAACCCCAACTTTATTTTCCGGAATTTTAACAATATTTAAATTTTTTGAATATTTATAAGTTATAAAACCAAATATTCCAATCAATAAAACAGAAAAAATAATAATCAAAAATAATATACCTACCCACCCTCTGTTGCTCATATAAATATATTAGTTCTAATTTTGCAAATTATCAATTATAAAAGAGGCAGTTTCACCTACCTCTTTTTTTTAAGAATTCGCTAAACTCAAAAAGAATCCCTTTTTGGAAGAATATGAAATCTTCCTGGATTTTTCTAATAGCAGCAATAAGATCAATCATAAAACTCTCCTTTGAGTACTAATGATAATTAATTTTATCTTTTTTTTAGAAAAGATAAACAATTTAATTGTACTAATGCATAAATTTGCACAAAAATTGAAAAAATTATGATAAAAACACTAAACTCTTGAAAGATGTTTAAAATTGAATGAGGAAGTATTGTAGCCATAACTGTAAAACCTAGAGCAGTACTGCAGGCATAGGCTGATAAGCCGCATACTTGCAGAGCTCCAAACCCAAGGGCTGAAGCAAAAAGTCCTCTTTTACTTCCTTTTGAGTTTTTGAGGTTTATTTGAAGGTTCCTAATTGTACAAAGTGTTACCAATGAAAACAGTAAAATAAATGGGATAGCTAACCACCAAAAACCGGAATTAAAAACTTGAGAAGGTATAAGAATATAACCAAGATAAGAAAAAACTAAAAATAAAATTATGTTTAATAAAAATTTCATACTATAATTTAACCACTTTAGTATGCTAAAACAAAATTTTGAAGAATTATTTAAATTAAAAAGTGTTTCTAAATTAGCATCTGAAATCTTCTTTTATAATTTGAATAAACTAATTACAAACCAAAGTAATTACATTAAAACCTCAGAAATTCTTCCATTAGAAAAAACTGATGCGGTATATGATGAAAGTACCGAAACAATTTATTTTGAACATTTATTACCTGAAATTAAAAAGGTAGCAGTTATTAAACTAAATGGTGGTTTAGGAACCAGTATGGGGCTTGACCAGCCAAAGTCTCAATTAGTAGTAAAAAATGGACTAAATTTTTTAGAAATTACCTGTAACCAAATAAAAAAATTTAGAGAAAAACACTCATTAGATACTCCTTTGATATTTATGAACTCTTTTAATACGCAAGATAAAACTCAGGAAAACATTCAAAAAATTGGATTTAAGAATAAAGACTTACCTTGGTTTTTTATAGAAAATAAATCACCTAAATTAAAAAAAAGTAATAATTCAATTAACGAGGTAGAATACTCTCCTGCAAAATATTCCTCAAATCCTGAACTAGAATGGGCCCCTCCAGGACATGCAGACGTTTACCCTTCTCTTTATGAATCAGGTCTTCTTGATGAATTAATTACAAAAGGTTATGAATACTTGTTTATAAGCAACGTTGATAACTTAGGAGCTAGTCTTAATTTTAATATATTTGAAAAATACCTAAAACTCGACTCAGACTTTGTTATGGAGATAGCCTCTAGAACTGAAAATGATAAAAAAGGTGGTCATCTTGCTTTAAAAGATAATAAATTAATTTTAAGAGAACTAGCTCAGGTTTCTTCTGAGGATGAATCGGATTTCCAAAATTATTTAAAATATAAATTTTTTAATACTAACTCAATCTGGATTAAAACCCGAGCTTTAAAAAATCTGATGGATAAAAATAAGGGAATCTTAGATCTTCCAATAATAATAAACGAAAAAAACATAAATCCTATAGACCCTACCTCCGAGAAGATAATTCAGTTAGAAACTGCAATGGGATCAGCAATTTCTTTATTTGAGAATGCGAAAACAATTTTAGTTCCTCCAAAAAGATTTATTCCTGTCAAAAATACTAATAACCTACTTTATTTACTTTCTGATTTAGTATTTATGAATTCTGATTTTGAGCTTTTCCCACAAAAAACTATTCGAATTGAACTAAACCCTAGTTTTTACAAAAATGTTTCTGATTTTCTTAAAAGATTTAAAGTTATACCAAGTTTAAAGAATTGTGATTCTTTTGTTATTAATACAGATAAAATATTTGATAAATCAGAAATTTTTCAAGGCGATGTTTTAATTTAAGGTTGAAATTAATTTTTCAATTCTGTCCCTGCTATCAACCACCGGTTTTAAAGATACTTCTTCAACCAAACTATCTGTTTCGTAATAAGAAAAAGGATTGTCTAAATCTTTAATAAAGAAAATCATATAAATCATCATGAAAGAAACGAAAGATACAAAAAACATTTTTTCGTGGAAAGGATTTAAATTTACAAAAATCAAACCAATAATTAAGATAGTTGTAATAATTTCAGCAATAGCATAACCTGTTCCTAAGAACGATGTTTCTCTAATTGTATGTATTCTTGAAATGTTTCTTCTAATATTGTTTTGCTCATTTTTGATTCTTACAATAAAATTTGCTTGAGTTTGCGGTTCTATGTTTAAAAAGTGTTGATTTAGACCTAACAGACTCAGGTACAGCTCGTCAGTTTTAGTCTTTTTATAAAACCAGTCAATAATTTTCTCATTTAAATCCTTAACCGAATTTAATAAATCTAAAGATTCATTACTTTTTTTATTAAGGTAAATTATATGAGCTTCGTCAGCCATAACTTGTAGAGATGCCGCTAATTCGCCTGGAAGTCTTTCGGATTCTTTAAAATCAGAAAGGGTACCGGTGATTAGAAATCCAATTAGAAAGATATTTGCTGAAATAATAGCAGTAAAAAGAGCATTTAAGGTTAAAAACTCAACATCGTAGTAGTGAGCTAAATATTTAGCAACAATTACAATTAAAATTAAGGGTAGAGTTCTAACAGCCAATCTCCATCTATTTTTAGTAAATTTATATTTTTTAATCATAACTAATTTGCCAAGACACCAGCAGTATACTTTGAGAATTTTCTAAGAACAAGAGGTGAATTCTTAAGAATTTTACTAACAATCTCCTGTTCTGAATCTTTATATTTAAACTCTATGATTGAGTAATCCATGGAACGTAATTGAATTGTTTTAGGAATATAAAAATTAGTCAGTTTTTTAAATTTTAATTCAGAATCTACAGTAATTCTGACTTTTTTATTAAAAGATTCGTAGTATCTTCTTAAATAATTATTGTAAGAAATGGGTATTAAATTTACTATATAGGGTAAATGCTCCTTCGAAATAACAGACTTAGAGCAAATATCCCTAAAATATTCATAAAGATTACAATCAGCTGAAAAATTTTCTAAATCATAGATAAGTTTATGCCCAAAAAGACCTTGTTTAACTTTAATTTCTAACTTTGAATTTTTAAAATCATTATCATACCACCTAATTCTTACTTTAAAGCGATTCTCTAGTCCTTCTATATTTTCATGAAATGCTTTTAAATCGGGACTATCGAAATAAATTGAATTTACAACTCTAGGAGGGTTAGCAAGTTTAAAGTTTCCGTTTAAAAGCTGTATAAAGTCTGTTGTTTTTAAATTGTTATTAATTATAAATTTTTTTTCAACTCTAGTATTCATTTTTATAGTTTTCTAAACAACGGTATTTTTAACTCCTTAGTATTAGTCTGCCAAGAAACAAACTCATATCCATCGTATGGAACCGGCTTGTAGTCTACTTCAATTTTATTAAAATAAATTCCTTGCCAATTATTACTCTTTATATCCAAGGAGTTTACTTTGACATATCCCATTTCGGGGGATGGGTTTTGAATATTTAAAGTATAAAAACCACCTAAAGAAAAGTTATTATTAAGATCTCTAAAAACATCCATTCTTCTATTTTTTACAAACTCACGCATTTCATTAATATTATCACTCCATTCTTCTTTAGATTTAAGTGGAATTTTGTATTCTTCCTTATCTTCAATATCAAGAATAAAACTCTTCCACCTTTCAATATGAAATGGAACCTCTGGTTCAACCAATTTTGCGTATTTATCAATATAGGGTAAAACATTTTCAGGCAAAAGCTTTGAATTTAAATAATCAGCATATCTATTTACAAATCTTTTCTTGTAGTTGTAATCTTTGGTTATATTTCTAAAAAACTCATACCTCCAAGCATTATCTGCTTTTTTATCAGATTTACCCAAATTTATGTAAAAAATATCAAAGTCTCTTGTTGTAAAACCAAGTCCTATATCTGTATCATAAAGAATCCATCTAAACTTGCCGTCTTGAAAAGTTCCAGGGGTTTTTATAATACCATTGTACCTAAACATTTTGAAATTATGGGTTATATAATCAAAATTGTTAAAGTAAGTTTGAATTATTTGATATTCAAAATAGTAGTCTAAATCTAGTAATTCCTCAATTTTAGAACTTATCTGTTCGAAATTTGTATCAAGTAAGATTAATTCTTGTAATTCTCTGAACTTTTTTAAATCATCTTTTGTTCCAGAATCTTTAACTAACTTTCCAAAAGGGTCCTTAAGTAAACCAATTTGATAAAAAACAGCATAGTCATTCTCACTTCCACCATATTTTAAGCTTAAAGAATTATTATTTTTTGTTTCCCTAATATCGTATATTCCATAGTACATATTATTAAGATAAAGAATTACATGTTTGCTGTCTTGGTAAAAAAGATTAGTATTTTCTGAAACGAAATTATGAATTAAAGAATCTCTAATGAAAGTATGATTAAAATCATTACCAGAATTTCTAATAATTAAACAATCATAATTAGTAATATCTGATTTATCAAATATTTTATAGTTTAAGTTTTTTGAATCAAAACAAATATGAAAGGATTTTCTAGGAAAAATTCTACTTTTTCCTCCATAGATACGTGCCTTACCAGAAAGGTTAAATTCAGGAGAGGAACCACCTAACTTATAAAAACTTATCTGAGCAGGTCGATACCAATCTCGGTTAAAATTGCTGTAAATTCCTGTTTTAGAATCAAATAAATCTTTATCATCCATCACTAAGTTCAAAATAGGTAAATTTTGAGAACGATTTAAAAAAATATAAGAATAGATTCTCTCCAACCCAATAGGCTCTCCATTTCTAAATGACTGAGCTCTGATGATTAAAGAGTCACTGACATCTATTGGTTTCGTAAATATTTGTGAGTTAGCTGAAGGTTTGAGGTTATCAAGAGTATATCTAATTTCAGAATGCGGGATTGGATTATAAAGCGATATTTGAAATGGTTTATCATAAATTCCAGATTCAAAATTTGAAATTGGAGATAAGTTAGTAGCAAAGTAAATATTTGTAATAAATACAAAAATAGCTACAAGAAAACAAGTAAGAAAAAATAAGAGAGAATATTTTTGAATATTTTGTTTAGAAAATTTAGAAGTTAAAAGCACCTGTTAGGTAAATAGACCTTTATTTTCAGTAAAGGTTATTTCAACTGAATTATCAATACTTTGAATCTCATTTTTTATTCCTTCAATTTGCTGGATATTTTTTAATTTCAAATTAAAAATAAAATAGGTAACATCATTATCTACTTGATATCTATTTAACTCAATAAAAGAAGTGTACTTATTCAAAAGAGAAATCAGTTCTGAGGACTTAACCTCGCCTTTAAATGTGAGAAATAAAAATAAAGGAGCTTCGTGAATAACTTTATTAAAGAGAAGACTCTTAAGAACGATTACTAAGGATACAGAGATAACAAAAAGTAAGGTTAATACTCTATTTCCAGATCCAAAACCTAAACCTATACCCATAACTAGGAAAATATAAACTAATTCCTCAGGATCTTTTATTGCAGCCCTAAATCTAATTATGGATAGAGCACCAACAAGACCTAAAGATAGTGCTATGGAAGACTTTATAATTGAAATCACCATCATTGTAGTTACACCCAAAAGTATAAAAATTTTAGAAAAATTTTGTCTGTTTGATAGAGTTTTAGAGAATTTATTAAATAAAAAGCTTATCAAAAGTGTAGACAATATAGTTAATGCAAAATCGAAGGCGAAATCAGAATAATTAATCTCAATAAGTTGTTGTGAAAAAAAAGCTTTAAAAATTTCGTTATTAGTCATATTTTAATTATACCTTAATTTTTATTTTACAATTAGTTGTAGATGAAATAATCTCAATTTTACCCCCTAATGGAAGGGTAGCAATTGGAGTTGTATGTCCAAAATTAGCGTTAGCAATAACTGGAATATTATCCAATTCTCTTTTGTTTTTAATTATTTTAAGAAGCTTATCTCTATTAATCTTGCACTCTTTTTGAAACATTCCTATAACTAAACCTTTTGCTTTTGAGAAATTATCTTGTTGTATAAGTTGTTGAAGTAGTCTGTCAAAATGATGCTCTTTAACCTCACCGTGAGCTTCCAATATGATAATTTTATCATCTAAACTTGGGAAATACTGTGTTCCGGAAAGTAAGCTAAAAGTTGAGATATTTCCACCAGTTGTTGAGCCTTTTGCAGTACCTTCGTTTATACAATACATCCCTTCGTTAGGAATGAATTCTCTATTTTCTTGATCTAAAAACCATAGGTCATCGCTCCAGTCTGAAGAAGAGTTTAACTCAAATTCAGTGTTTTCAATAAGCATTTTCTTAAAATATTCTAAAGAATAATCAAAACCCTTTTTCATCCCGAAACTAGAGAAATGAGGGCCATAATATGTTACTAGATTGGATTTTGTGTTAAATGCAGTTAAAAGAGTGGTGATGTCAGAATAACCACAAATAATTTTTGGGTTATTTTTTATTAATTCATAATCTATATAATCTAAAATTTGGTTAGAATTGAAACCGCCAATAACGGTTAGAATAGCTTTGACATTTTTATCAGAGAAAGCTTCATGTAAATCAGATACCCTATCGGAAATAGTAGAGGACATAAATTCATCGAAGTTATTAACATTTCTACCAAAAGTTACCTTAAAACCTAATTCTGTTAATCTCGAAAGAGAAGTATCTATTGTTTCTTGAGATAAAATTTTTAAACCTCTAGATGGTGCGATAACCCTTATTTCATCACCAACTTTTAATTTTTCAGGAGTAATCATAACCATATTATAAATTAAAAAAAGAAATCTGGAATCTGCGAACAAATTCGCAGATTCCAGAAATAACTAAGCCCGAACTCGACGCCTGATAAATTTTAGTTTAATACTTAGCTTTTGCTTCTGCTCAAACCAAGAAACTAGTTCATCAGAGGATGAGATAGATCTGACCCCTTTTAGGGTTTTTTCAAAACT
>Ga0315906_10007796_pt1 | contig 12958 bp, 9 predicted proteins | sample LakEriMetagenome_4_FD_203526 | JGI IMG/M metagenome (GOLD analysis project Ga0315906, IMG submission 203526) | Freshwater fungal communities from buoy surface, Lake Erie, Ohio, United States - Buoy 2 MA122 | ecosystem: Environmental > Aquatic > Freshwater > Lake > Lake biofilm | place: USA: Lake...
CTCGTAAAACCAGCAGTGTTTGGGGCCATGCCGTCCCGGCCATCACAGGTATTTTCACGGTCAACGACCCTTCTACCAACTACCTGGAAATTGCCTGGTGGGCCAGCAGCACTGACGTGTTTTTAGAACATTATGCAGTGGAGACGACGCCCACCCGCCCCGAAATCCCATCGGTAATCCTCACCATCAACTTTGTAGCGGCGATGTGACATGGCAAACAAATACCTGCGCAAGCACCTTACCCCGGCAGCGGCCACGGAGACCACGATCTACACCGTGCCCAGCGCCAATACGGCCGTTCTGTCCTCCCTGCGCGTGACCAACCGCAATGCGGCCGTAACCTCGTTGTCCGTGAACGTCTTTCCAAGCGGCGGGGCCACGGCGTTTGCCCTGTTGAAAAACTATTCACTGCCCACGAACCAGACCATGGACGTTTTCAGCGGTGTTCCGTGCATCATGGAAACCGGGGACATCTTAAAAGTCACCTCCAGCGTGGCCACAGTCGACTTCCAATTGTCCTTTTTAGAGATGGACAGGTCCTAATGAGTGGACAAAACTTGACTTTTTGTTGGATAATTTCAGCCATTCACGCGTCCTTTCCCGGCGCGCAGCCCCACGTGAGGCTACTGGCAAAAACTGGAAAGGACTATCATGGTAAATGAAGGAATCATGGCGCTGCCCCAAGACGGCATGCCCATGCAGAGCGAAGCGCCTGCGGACGACCGTCCCATTGTTTCAAGCGCTGACTCTTACGACGCAGCCCAAACGGTGCTCCAGGAGCGCAGCCCTGAGGAGTACGCTGCTCTCAAGCAGGCCATGCGCGAGAGCTTGGCTGACGTGGAGCTGTCACCGAACGAGATCAGTTCCTTGCTTGAGACCCTGGTCTACATGTCTCAGAACCCCGCTGAGTACAACCAGCTGCGTCAAAACCTCATCAATACCGACGTCATCGACCCCGAAGACATGCCGGAAGAGTACGACCCAGAGTTCCTGGGCGCACTGATCTCCCTCCTGCATGAAATGCAGCTGATGCAGTTTGAAGGGGCACAGGCCCCCATGACGGACGTGCCTCCTGTGCAGGGGGTAGATGCCATGCAGGGCCTCGACGGAACTCAACCGTTGGCCATGGCCCGAGGCGGTTTGGCCGACGTGGCGTCTTACCTGGCCGCTCAGGGTCGCAATGGCGACACCATGCTGGCTCACATTACCCCAGATGAAGCCCGGTTGCTCAAGAGCCGTGGCGGCTCGGGCACGATCAACCCTGTTACAGGCCTGCCTGAGTTCTTTCTCAAGAAGGCTTTCAAGAAGATCGGCAGCGCCCTCAAGAAGGTGCTCCAGAACCCTGTTGGCCGTGTCTTGGCCACAGTGGGTTTGGCCGCTGTCCTCGGACCAACGGCTGTCGGTATGACGCTGGGCAAAGCGGGAACCGCCGCTTTGGTGTCTGGTGGCGTGACTCTGGCTGGTGGCGGTAACCTTAAAGAGGCCCTGATGGCAGGTGCCACTGGCTACTTTGGCGGCGGCGGCACTATCGGCGGATTCAGCCCCATGGGCACGCTCAGCCGCTTCCTGCCAGGTGCTGCAGGCAGTGCGTTAAACACAGGCTTGGCCACGGGTATCTTGGGAGCCGGTATCGGCAAACTTGGTGGCATGAGCACTCAGGATGCTCTGAAGTCTGGCCTGATGTCAGGCTTGTCCGCTGCTGCGCTGCAGGGCCTTGAAAACTCGCGAGCCGGAACCCCGAGTGCATCTGCTCAGCCCCAATCTCAGATAGGCATGCAACCAGAGAGTCCGTTCTCGGGCATGCAAAGCGACGGCACAGCCAGAAGTATGCTTTCGACCATCCCGGATCAGCGGATGTCGTTTGGCTCTCCAAACATTCCTGGCGCAGCACCTGCGGGCACCGAGTCCCAAGGCTTCTTCAGTCGGATGTTTGGTCCTGCTACCGCTGCCGCTCCTACTGCCGCGTTGACCCCCAGCACAGTGAGTGCTGTAGGAGCGGGCGGCACGGCAGCTGCTACTGCCGCAGCCCCTGCAGCGGCCGCAGGCATGGGCCTGATTCCAAAGATCGGCCTGGGCCTCCTCGGGGCAGGTGCGCTGGGCGGCTTCAAGGCCAAGGACAACACCAACCCTATTTCGAAGGCTGAGACCGACCGATACAACGAGTCTGTGCAACGGGCTAAAGAGCGCGACCAGCTCATTAGAGGAGGAGGTTTTGGCCTGGAGTCTCCTACGCTCGATCCCAACTTTAATCCGATCGTGGCGACAGATTACTCTGCAGCGATGCCGTTTATGACCGCTGCACCAGTTGTGCCCACCGGCATCACACGTACCCCATCAGGCGTAGCGCAGCCTTACAACGTTGCAGGCATGTATGGCGTGCCCATGGTTTACGGGCAGATGCCAATACAAAACTTTGCCAAGGGCGGTGCGCCCGTGCCTACGAACTTCCCTCGCAAAACTGGGCCGATTAGCGGCCCCGGCACTGGGACCTCGGACGACATCCCAGCCATGCTGTCGGATGGCGAGTTTGTATTCACCGCCAAGGCAGTGCGCAACGCTGGCGCAGGAAGTCGCCGCAAAGGCGCAGCGCGCATGTATAAACTCATGAAGATGCTTGAAGGCGGTCCTGTAAAGGGGAAATAAATGGCAACGACAACACAAACACAGATAGTCCAAGAAAGCCCGGAGATTGAGAAGGCAAAACTCCGCCTGATGGAGCAGGCGGAGAACTTGGCTTTTGGTGGTCCAGACAGAGAAGGTGCTGCTCGGTATTTCCAGCAAAACCCAGATGTCGCTGCCGCATTCAAGGCAAACCCAGGCGGTTTGTCAGCTGAGCAGTTTGCTGCAAAGCATTTCCGTGAGTTTGGTGCAGCAGAAGGACGCGCTTCTCCTAATCGCCCCAGCCTTGCTTCTCAACTGCCTGCCTTCAACGTAGCAGCCTTTACGCCGGCTCAGCAAGCTGCATTGGATGCGGCTGCTCGCCAGGGCATCGGGGCGTTTAACCCCTACTTGGAGAGCGCCAATACTGCCTTGCAGTCTGCTTACAACACTACGGGCGAAGCAGCAGATGTGCTGCGTGGCGCAGACACCCGCAACCAGTTCTTTGACGCACAGGCCGCGATGCGCCAAGCTGGCCAGGCCGCTGCCAACACCACTGCAGGCATCGGCCAAATCGGTGAAGGCTTGAGCTACTTGGACAGCGCTGCAAGGCGTGCTGCGATGTCCGACACCACTGGGCAGTTTGGCGCTGCTCGCCAGGATTTGCAATCGGGCCTTGGCGCGTTGTCCACGGCCCAGAACCTTGCTGCGGGCTCCAGCCAAGCAAACCTCAACCCTGCTACATCCACCATCGGCATGGGCCTGCTGCAAGGCCAGCAAACGTTGGGCATGGGCATTGGCGCACTCGGCGGTGCAGCTCAGGGCTACGATCCACGTTCCGCTCAAGCGTTCATGGACCCTTACCGCCAGCAGGTCATTGACGAGACCATACGCCAGATCAATCGCCAAGGTGCGATTGCTGGGCAGGGCTTGGCGGCTCAAGCCGTTCGATCGGGCGCGTTTGGTGGTGAGCGAGAAGGCGTGCAGCGTGCTGAGATGGAGCGCAACCTGATGGACCAGCGCGCATCCACGATCGCCAATCTCTTGTCGCAGGGCTATGGCCAGTCACAGGCGCAGGCCATGAACGCGTTTGAGCAGCAACAGCAGCGTCAGATGCAAGCTGGCCAAGGCATCGGCCAGTTGGGCGCGCAGCAGGCTCAGTTGGGTGTGCAGGCTGGCAGCCAGTTGGGCAATCTCGGCGTGCAGCAGGCTCAGTTGGGTCAGGGCGCTGCCGGTCAGTTCTTGCAGGCTGGCCAACAGTATGGCAATCTGGCTTCTCAGGGCGGTGCACTGGCAGGCCAGGAGGCAGCCATCAACCAAAACATTTCCAACTTGCTGATGCAGCAGGCCCAGGCGCGCAACCAGGCAGCCCAGACGGCCGCTGGCATCTTTGGCCAACAGGGGCAGCAGTTCCAGCAGCTGGGCCAAGGTATCGGCAGCTTGGCTGGCCAGCAGTTTGGCATTGGCCAACAGCAGGCCCAGGGCCTTGGCGCGATGGCCGGTCAGCTTGGTCAGTTGGGTGTGCAGCAGGCAGCTCTTGGCCAGACCGCGCAAGGCATGCAGCAAGGCGACATCAACTTCTTGTTCAACACAGGTCAGGCTCGCCAGGCGCTCAACCAGCAAGCGCTCGACGCCACTCGGGCCACGCAGATGCAACAAATCTACGCGCCTTACCAACAAGCAGGTTTCTTGTCGGACATTTACAGGGGCGCGCCGTCCTCGCAGATGCAAACGAGTGTCGTGAGCACGCCTACCGCCAGCCCATTCCAGCAAGCCCTGGGCATTGGCCTGGGGGCAATTTCCACTGCCGCTGGCGCTCAAAGAGCAGGCCTGAAACTTTTCTAAGAGGTCGATATGAACAAGAGAATGATGAAGAAAGAAGACGACGACGTCGAAAACGTCGGCATCATGCAGGGCTTTATGGACTCCATGTCCGAGGATGATGACGACGAAAACGAGGGCGATGATGAGGGCGACAGCCCCGAGGCAATGTTGGAGCGTCGTCCCAACACACCAGAAATCTTGATGAACAACCTGCGTGGCGACATGCGTTCAATTGACGCGCGCCGTGACGAGTTGGCCGATCTTGTTGGTTATCAGGCTGCCATTGAAACGCCTGAGACCGTGCTCGCGATGCTGCAGCCTGTTTTGGCGCAGCAGGGCGGTATCGCCGCGTTGCCTCAGTCACAGGCCATGGCTCAAGGACCACAGGCCCCGATGATAGGCGGTGCTCCTGGCATGCCCCCACCCGGTATGCCTCCAGTGCCTGCTGACATGGGCATGCCGCCTCCTGGAATGCCCCCGCTGCCTCCTGATGCTGGCATGCCTCCACCTCCCCAGCAAGGCGGTATCGCCGAGCTGATGGCAGGCATGGGCGGCGGAGCACCTGCCTCTGACCAGCCGCCAGTTGCAATGGCCAAAGGTGGGCTCGTCCAAAATTTTAGCGACGGGTCAGATGAAGAAGGCGTGACCCCCGTCGCTCAACAAGCGCCTTCTGAAGAGTCCATGATGTTCCCGCAGGAGATGGTGGATGCTGCACGCCAGCAAGCCATGGGCTTGTTTAACGAGCAGCCAAGAAGAGCCCCAACCCTGGACGAAGCAGTTGCGTCTCGCCTGCCTACGCTCAACCGACTGTTGGGTCCGGACAGGAATGCCATGCAGGCACAGATGCTGTTTGACCTTGGACAACGGGCCTTTGGCTTCGCTGCAAACACAGACGAGGCAGGCCGTCCATTGACCGGCAGCTTTATGTCCCGTTTGGCAGGGGCCACACGAACATTGCCCGCCGCTATGGGCCGACAGCTTGACCAGATCACCCAGATCGACCGTCAGATCAAAACCTTGGCACTGCAGCAAGGCGAGAAGGACATTGACAAGATCAATGCCCAGAACAGCGAGTTGCAAAAGCGCAAGGGAAATTTGCTCAACGAGGTGCTGCGTTCCCAAGCAAGAATCGAGGCCAAGAAAATAGGAGCCAAGAAAGCGGGTGCAGGCACAGGCATGTTCGGCAACAGCCTGGAAGGCCGCATGCTGGATACGTTTGCGACACTGGGTCCAAAGCGCGAGAACGGCACCATTACTCCAGAAGAGGAAAGAATCCTGTCTTTAGCAGAGGATCACTACACCCGCGCTGTTCCAGTGCCAATTATTGACCCCGTGGAAAAAACGATATTGGGGTACAGAGAAGTGCGCAAGTCACTGCCTCGCGTAATGGGTTCAGGCGCTCCGACAAGGCAGACCGCTCCGACAGGGCAGGGCGCGCCTGTTGATCAGCCCGGCCGCGACGTTTCTGTCGACCAGAGTGATCCCGGTGCGCCTTACGGCGAAGACAGCGTGAGCAGCCAGCCTATCACAACACGTCCTGCAAGACCGCAAGAAAACGCTCCTACGTTTTCTCTTTGGCAAAACAGAGACCTTATTTCCGGGCCAATCAATACCGCGAAAGATGTGATCTCTCAAATCCCAGGAGCGGGTGCTCCATTTTCCGACGTTGCCATAGCGCGCCAAAGAGCCAAACAACAGGCTGAGCGTGTTGTTGAAGCGCTGCTTAAGAGCGCCCAGGGTAGCGTCAGGGAACAAGAGCGATTGGCCCCAGTGATTGGGATCATCCCTAGCGCGGCAAGGGGCGGCGATGCTTACGGCAACAAGCTCATTGCATTGGGCGGCACTCTTAGAGACATGATTCAAGAGCTGGAGAGCCAGGGCCGAGAAGGTTCGGGATTAAAGCCTGAGGACAAGGCGTTGGCGCGTAAAAAGGCTTCGGAGTACCGCCAGCACTACAAGCTGTTGGACCTTCCCCCTGTTGTGACGACCTACGAAGAGTCCCTGCTCTACCCCCCTGGTACATTCGTGTTGTTCAATGGAACCACACTTGGCAAGATTCCGCAACGCTAAGGAAGTTTTATGTCGGAAAAAAACCAGCTTCCACAATGGCTTGAGCCTGCTGACTCCACCTTGGGGCAAAGGTTTACAGAGACATTTAGCCCGTCTACTGACCAGCTTCCAAAGTGGCTTGAGTCAGCCGGACCCAGTTTTTCTGAGCGCGTGGGCGAATATGCTCAGGGCGCGGGGCAGGGCCTTATCACTGCCACTCCGGCTGTAACTGGGGCCGTGGCCGGACTGAAGCTAGGCATGCCATTTGGCCCACTTGGGGCGATCGGTGGCATGGTAACTGGCGGTATCGGTGGCTTTTATGCGGGGCAGAGCGCTGAGGATGCCTATAAAGGGTTTTTCCCGGAGCCAACTGACCCCACCAAAAAGGTCTATCGAGAAGCGGGTAAGACGTTTGGGGGCAGTTTGCCTTTTGCGGCAGCCGTTCCTTACTTGCCCACGATGACCGGCAGCCGTGTCGGAAGGTTTGTCACGGAAATTCGCGATGCAGCTATTCGCAATCCCAAGACATTCAAAACCAGCGAGGTCATGGGTGCCCTTGGTGCAAGTGCCGGGGCCGGCGTAGCAGAGAACTATGACCCTGGAGCACCTGGCACGCGCTTTGCCGGGGAGGTTGTTGGTGGCGTCTTGTCCCCAGGCCGCTTCCTGATCAACCAGACAGGGACCGTGATGGACGGGCTGTCGAAAATTAAAGGCAACTTTAGCGAGGCTTCACGAGAAGCCCGGGCCGCGAACCGCTTGTACACGATTCTGGAAGAGTTTGGCGAGGACATCCCCGCTTTGATTCGTCGCCTAGAAGCGGACATGCCCATCGACAAGGATACTGTACCGGGTGGGACCCGCATCACGCCCACTTCTGCGCAGAAGACAGACAGCTTGGGATTAATTGCACTGGAGTCGGGCTTAGGCCAGACCAACAAAGACTTCCTTGCCAAGTCTCGGGAGCAGGGAAGACAGGCTTTCAAAGCGTATCAACTGCTGGCAGACAGGCTGAAAAACATCGGCACTCAGGACGCCCTGTTTATGGCCGCGCAACTACAAGAGGCTCGTTTCACTTCCATGCTTGACGAGCGTTTGAAGGATGCTGACAAAATTGCAGCGCTGAAGATTTCCGAGCTCACGAAAGACACGCCTGAGGCAAGAAGGGCCATTGGAGCCACGATTAAGGAGCAGACCGAGCTCGCGCTGCGCGACGCGCGCGACTATGAGAGCGGCCTTTGGAAAAGTGCTTTAAATTCCTTGACCAAGCCCAGCCTTAAGACGACGAAAGAAAGGGTTGTGATAGGACAGGACCCTCGGACAGGAAGAGACATTGTTCGGTACATTCCCCGGCAGGACTATGTCGCGCCTTCGATAGACCCTACCAACACCGCCAACAGCTTTGCCGAGCGCGCTTCCAGCGTAGGCCAAGCCCTGTACGATACTGCCATTCCAAAACCTGTTCGTGACATCATGGACGCCATGGGAGTCAACCAAGATTCCGTGAGCAGGTTCCGTGCGGGCCGGCAGACGCAGGAGTTTTTAGATACGGGAAGGATTCCTCAGCGTTTCTTGCCTAAGACCAAGCCCATAAGCGTTGACGAGTTGGTGAACTACCGCTCCACGTTGCTCAAAATGTCCCGTGAAGCTGCCGGGAAAGGTGACGTCAACAACGCTGACTTCTACGGCAGGATGGCCGATGGCATGCTGCAGGACCTTAACTCGCTCAAAAACCCTGAGTTTGAAGAGGCGCGTCAGTTCTCCAAGTCCTTGAACGATGTCTTTACCCGCTCTTTCGCGAACACGGTTGGCGGCGTGACGGGAACCGGTGCCGAGCGCCTGCCTGCCGAAATACTGGTGAGCCGTGCCTTTGGAGCCAATGCCGACGTGACTGCGCAGCGCATGAACGAGATCGAGGGCGCAGTGAAGTTTATGTCCACGCGCTACGACGACGCAGTGCGCACCTTTGGCGTAAATAGCCCGCAAGCTCTTGCGCTCAAACCTGCAGCTGAAGTTTCGCGCGCAGGAGCGGCATCCTTGGCGGATGCTCAGCAGCGTGTTCTCCGTATGGGTGCGGCGGCCTCTCTTGAGACCCGGTTTGACCCGGAGACTGGCCGTGACGTCACGCGCGTTGTTACCTCAAGGTTGAACAAATTCATTTCTGAAAATAAGCCCATGCTGGACAAGCTGGGGATGACGGCTGACCTGAGGGATACGGTTAAGGCTGAAAACGCTTTCCGCATGGTCCAAAACCAAAACAGCGCGCTTATGAAACGAGCCGCTGATCAGTATGCCTTTGCCAATGTCATCAAAGCAGGTTCGGAGCGTCCCAGCCTTGCATTGGGCACTATCCTCAACGGTAATACACCGGTTCGGGACATGCAGAACCTGGTTAAGATGGTCAAGGAATCGGACCAGAGTGAGGCTGCCATCCGAGGACTGAAGTCGTCCCTGTACGATTACGCGTACACCAAGGCCACAAACGCTAATGGCAACCTCAGCCCGCAGGCTTTTGAAGAGGCCTTCTTCAAGCCCCTAGGCCCGAACCTGCCATCGGTGGTCAACATCATGCGTGCCAACGGCATCATGACCCTGAGCGAAATGAAAGGCATTAAACGCCTGACCGATCCAATGGTTCGCATCGAAAGAGCCATAGCCAGTGGACGGACGTTGGACAACATTGTTCCTGGCAGCGATGCGGTCGAAGAGTTCATACAGCGCGTCATCGGTGCGCGACTTGGTAGTGCAGTGGCCCCGGATGGCCCTGGTGTGCTGGTCGCCGCTGCCGCAGGCTCCAGAGCGGTGCGTTCTATGTTTGACAAGATGCCAGGCATGAACACCAGGATCATGCTGGAAAAAGCAGCGCAGGACCCTAATTTCGCGGCACTGCTCCTCAGGAAAGGGCGAACAGAGCGGGAAAAACTGCAGATCGCACGACAGCTACACAGCTACATGTTGAACGCGGGGCTGACCTATGCCACCTTTGACGAGCCTGAACCTGCACCTGTCGCCACCAGCCAGTCGCCATCGGATCGGATGCGGGCAGCGCAAGAGCTGCGTCAATTTAACGAGTCGTTGCGCCAGACAGAGGAGCGCCAGCGCCAGCAGCGTCAGAGTCCTCCAGCGCCCAGCACCCGTGGCGTCCCTGGACTCAACCCCACGCCAAGCGCCCCCAGCCAGCCTGGTGCATCAAACGCCCCTGCCAACTCCAGCGCGCGCTCGATGATGCAGTCGCTGTTCCCGTTTGACACCATCAGCGGGATGGCAGCGCAGCAACAGCCGCCTGCTGCGCCAAGGTAAGTCTCGCCATCCACTGGGTCTTGAAGTTTCGCCACTCTCGACCCGTGGTGGTGAACTCCTGCGTTGTGCCGTCCTGCACTGCAATCAGCACCGCACCGAAGTCAATGTTGGTGCCGTACATCCAGTCGTGCGCCGTGGCATACGCTGCGAGCTGATGAAAGTAGTCGGTGATGTACTCGTGGCGCTTGGGCTTGACCGACTGTTTGAAGTCCACAATGGCCAGCTTGCCACGGTACGTGGCCACCAGGTCGGTAGAACCGGCGTACTGGTAGCCGTAGTGCAGTGACACTTCTGAGCCGTGAATCTCGGAGATCGCGCCAAAGTACTTGTTGGCCAGGCGAAAGGCCATCTCGTAGCCCCTCATGGCCAGCCAGTCAGGGTTCACGGCCCACGGCTCACCGCTCAGAATGTGCTCAAGTGCCAGATGCATGTGCGTGCCCACCCATGAGGCCTCCGCTTTCTGGCGATCGGCATCGGCTTGGCCAACCCGATCGGCCCACTCCTTGAGCGCAGCCTTGTCCTTGGTGCGGTCCAGGATGGTTGTCACCGACGGGACATGTTCGTTATTTGGCAAAACGTAAACACGTCCGGCCGACGTGTCAATTCTTTCGAGTTTTTTGTACACGAAGCGGGTGGACCAGGGGATCAGATGAGCCATGCTTTGATTTCCTCTCCGAGCACTTGGGTTGCGATGTCGATCTTTGAACGCAGCGCCTTGACGATCTTCTCGTCCACGGTGCCCACGGCCATCAGGTCAATGTAGGTGACGTTCTTGGTCTGGCCAATCCGGTGTGCTCGGTCCTCAGACTGCAGGCGCTTTTCCAGGTCAAAGCTGTTGCTGTAGTAGACCATGGTGTGGGCCGCTGTCAGGGTCAGGCCGTAGCCGCCTGTACTGGGATTGCCGACGAAAAAGCGCAGCTCGCTGTCAGGGTTCTGAAAGTCATTGACGATGCGCTGGCGCTCCTCCGATTCGGTGTCGCCGTAGTAGGTGGCCACGCTGTTCATGCCGTACTCTTTGGCCAGAGCGATCTTGATGGCCTCGATGTCGTGGCGGTAGTTGGCCCAGATGATGATCTTGCCGTCCGTCTCCTCGACAATGGCCAAGAGCTCGTCCAGGCGCTTGTTGGGTAACTCCACCACCGTGCCGTCGTCCAGCTTCACGTGGCCGCAGACAATCTGGTGCAGGCGCATGATCTGCGTGAGCGCGTTCACGGTGCTCACAATGCCGCCGTCAATCTGCGCCAGGGCCAGCGCCTTCATCTCGTTGTACGCCTTGATCTGCTCGGGCGTCAGGTCCACCTCGCGCTTGATGTAGAGCTTGTCCGGCAGGTCCAGGCACTCTTCCTTTTTCACGCGGAAGGCAAAGCGGTCGAGCTTTTCCTTGAGCTCGTCTAGACGCCTGTAGCCCACCACCTGCTTGAAGCTGTGGGTGTTGAGCTGGCGCTCCACGGTGACGCAGTAGCGGGCCTGGAAGACGTAGAAGCTGCTGACGTTCAGGCAGCCGTCGGACAAGAAAGCACACTGCTGGTACAGGTCCATCGGGCTCTTAGTGACCGGGGAGCCCGTGAGGATGCGCCTGTACCGCGCGCCACGGCCCACCTTCTCGGTGTTCTTGCTGCGCGCAGAGGTGTGCGTCTTGATGGTGGTGCTCTCGTCGATCGCCATCATGGCGTTGTGCACCAGCAAAAAACGCTTGGCGTAAGCGGTGCCCTTGGCCGTGCTGAAGGCCTCGACGTTCATGACCAGGATTTTGAGGTCCTCTGTGACGGTGAACAGGTCGTCCATCGCCTTTTGCTCGGCCTTGCGCGGGTTGGGCGACCAGATGGCCATGCGGTAGACAATGTGATCGGGTAAGTGCTTAGGGATTTCAGTGTCGTACCAGTTGCGGTAGACGCCCTTTGGCGCTACGATCAAAAACCCGTTGATTTTGCCCCTGTCGTAGAGTATGGCTACGTTGTTGATCAGCATGAAGCTCTTGCCTGTGCCCATGTCGGCAAAAAGAGCTGCCACCTGGAAGTCCCAGAAGCGCTGAAGGTAAGCCTGTTGATGGACAAACGGCTTGTTCTTGAAGGGGTAGGTCGATAAAAATTGATCAGTCATATATATCTTTCTGGCAGGGGGTTGCAATGCCCTGAAAAGATAGTGTACACTGCCTGTTCGAATTCAGAAAGGAGAAATTCACGTGCCCAAGGTTTACGTCGTCTCAGAGACTACGCAACACAACATCGCAAGCGCTCTGGACTACGGCCAGATCGAAACTATTTTGCCGCCCAACGCGCAGATAGCATTCTCTGTTGTACCGACAGTCCGCCGCATTCAGCGCAAGCTGGAGAAATTTACTGACGAGGACTTCCTGCTCCTCATCGGTGACCCGTCTGCCATAGGTATCACCTGTGCAGTAGCGGCCGCAAAAAACAGCGGTCGTTTTAAGTGCCTCAAGTGGGACAAGCGCGAGCGCCGCTACATTCCGCTGGAGGTTGATTTGTTCAAGAAAGGAGAAAGTGATGAGTCTTACGAATTTATTTGAAGATGACGCAGGTGCGTTGAAGGTATCTGACGAGCAAGTGACTGGTATTGCTGGCCTGGCCAAGCGTGCCAAGATGCTCGAAAAAGAGATTGCAGAGATGGAGGAGACCCTGTCTGAGCGCAATGAGCAGTACCGCAAGCTCACCGAGCAGACTATCCCAGAGGCCATGGCCGAAACTGGGATGAAGAAATTCGTCATGGAAGATGGCAGCAGTATCGACATCAAGCCGTTCTACGGAGCGAGCATTCCAAAGGCGCGCCAGTCCGAAGCCTACCAGTGGCTGCGCGACCACGGTTTTGACGACATCATTAAAAACACCATCAGCGTTCGCTTTGGACGCGGTGAAGACGAACTCTCTGTTCGTCTACTGAATCTCCTGGGCGAGCAAGGCTACCCTGCCGAGCAAGCACAGAAGATAGAGCCCCAGACCCTCAAGGCCTGGGTTAAGGAACGTGTCGAGAAGGGTGAGCCCGTCGACACTGAGCTTTTTGGCGTATTCATTGGCCAAAAGGCTGTCATCAAATCAACTTGAAACAAGGAACACGAATCATGGCTAAGAACGAAATCGCGGAAAAGACTGCCAGCACCGCACTGGCGATCATGAGCGACCTGGAACAGGACGCTGGAGCCGGCTTTGACGGCATGACGCAGGAAGACTATGCA
>Ga0315906_10007799_pt1 | contig 12957 bp, 19 predicted proteins | sample LakEriMetagenome_4_FD_203526 | JGI IMG/M metagenome (GOLD analysis project Ga0315906, IMG submission 203526) | Freshwater fungal communities from buoy surface, Lake Erie, Ohio, United States - Buoy 2 MA122 | ecosystem: Environmental > Aquatic > Freshwater > Lake > Lake biofilm | place: USA...
AAGAAGGGCGCAAGCAGGGGATACCGCAACTCAATCGTATATACAAGGGCAATTAAATGCTGCGAAAGCAGAATTGGCTGCTATTAAACAAAAATTAGCTAAGTAATACTTATAATAAATGTTATACTATGTTTAAGGTTACCGAAAACGAAAAGTGGATTGAATTATTGGAAGGATTCGGAGTTGCAATGCGTATCTTCTCTTTTGGTATGTTATCTATAATGGGACCGGATACACCTTTCTTAACTATGTGGATTATTAATACTATTGATGCCGTATTGTTAACATGGTGTGCGTGGCAAAGAGGTAATAAACCTTATATCTTATTAAATGGTTTTTGGTTAATAGTAGGTATCGTTGGTATCTACACATCAATTTGGGGAAATGGTATCACTCATTAATAAACTATCCGATTGGTTCACTGCTATAATACTCCTACCTGTTATTTTGGTTTGCGGTATTGGATTATCTTTGTATTGGTTAATAAAGTTACCTATTTGGTTGGTGTGGAGAAAATATGTAGGAAAGAATAAGAATAAAAGGTCTAACTATCAATAGAGATAACCAAATTGTCTTTTAACGACTTTCAAAAAATTTCTTTAAAAAACGACCTCCCCCCAACCCCCGCCGATTTATTTTTTTGTAAAGTGAATAATTATTTGTATATTAGTATTTAAATATCTTATAAATAAATGGATACAACCTTAGATTCGTTAAGAGTTACAAATTTAGAAGAAGAACAACAAAAGAATGATAACAGACTTAAAGCTCAAATGGAGAGTGGAAAGGATGTATTTGATGTAAAGGTTGATTTACTTCAATACATGCGCCAAACCGTTTTTGTTGAAAGAAGTAAAACAAGAATAGAACATAAATTTGGATTTAAAGATATTCAAAAACAGGATGCGTTATTAATGCAAGTTCCAAATATCAACGAATCAGGTTACTATTCCGGCATCATTGCGTTGAGGTCATGGGTTAATAAGTTTAATCCTGAATTAAAGGTTGAAGTTATCGATCCTGTAATTGATTATTTTTATGTAAAACCTCCAGATAAAAAGAGTGATTTTTTCAATCTATTCAATACCTATTCGGAACAAAGTAAATATTGGTTATTAAATCAGTTTCCTGAAATGGGTGAGATTGTTGAATTTATATCTCTTTATATAGATAAAGCAGAACCAAAGATATTAGGTTTTAGTATTATAGATGGTAATATAGATGCAACTCTTGCTCTTGCTAAATTGACCAAAAAGAAATATCCTAACTTAAAAATTGTATTGGGTGGTAATGGTGTTGAAGTATTGGAATTTGGTAGATTACCAAACACAAATTATAAAATAAGTGGATATACGGGCTTTATAGATGCAATTAGTAGAGGTGATGGTGAAATGACATTTGTTGAATTAATTAAGTCGGATTGGAGTGAAGAATCCCTTATGAAAATTGATGGATTGATTTGGCAATTAAATGGTGTTTTTATTCATAATCGTATGCGTCAAAACATTGACATGGATAAACTACCGATGCCAGATTATTCACCTTTAGAAGATAATTACTATTACAAATCCGTATATGGTGATACCGTTCCGTTGGTTATGAGTAGAGGGTGTCCATATAGATGTTCTTTCTGTTCAGTACCAGATTACATACCTGAGTTTAGATATAGAAGTTTAGAAGGTGTAATGGAAGAGATTAAACATTGGGTTGCAAAAGGAAAAACTTTCTTTTTTTGTCATGATAGTATTATTAATGGAAATCCTAGATGGTTTAAAGCCTTTTGTGAAAGATTGATAGAAGAAGATTTAAATATTAGTTTTGGTGGTAATATGAGATTACAAGAACCAATGCGTAATATTGAAAATATGCGTTTATATCGTAAAGCCGGACTTCATAAAATGATTACAGGATTTGAATCATATTCTGAACCTGTTTTGAAGCATATGAAAAAATACACAGATGTTAAAGGTGTAAGAGAGATATTTGAAAATGTAAGACAAATTAATAAAGAGAATCCACACTTACCACTTAAAATGCAATTTGGAATGCAATTAATCGTTGGATATCTAAATGAAGGGAGAGAAGATTTTTTAAAGACAATGCAATTTGTTGAAGAGTTTAAAGATTGTATACAAGAAATCGTAACCTGTTCTGCATTCTTAATACACCAACCACTTGTTTATCGTTGGAGAGATGAAGAAGGTCAATATTTAGAATATATAAATGGTGTTAATTTTTCAACAAAATGGAATACACCAATGGATAGATTGAATTGGTTAAACGAAGCAGAAGAAACATTTAAAAGAATAGGTGTTCCTTATTCTATTTATAATAGAGGTTTATATTTAGAATTAAAAGATAAATTAGAAAAAGAAACCCCAACACCTATTGTTGAGGTAAAAGAAATAGAAACAAAAGATATAATAGTTGAAAATGTTATGATATCCGAAGATAATGTTATCAAAAGAAGTTTGATTTAAATTAAAAACAATATTTATATAGAGAAATTAAAAAAATATGAAAGCAGTATTAATAGCAACGGATTTAATTAAAAACCAAAATGGAGAACTTAAAGTTCTTGAAACAAACACGAATTCGTGGACAACTCACAATTTTTCTTTGTATGATTTTAGCGCTTTAGCTAATTTTATTGAGACCAATAACTTTAATCAAGTTCATTTAATTGTTCAAAACTTTAATAAAACTCTTAGTCCAAAAATTAAAGAAGTTGCAGAATCAAAAAATGCAACATTTACGGAATACCTTACATCACAAGATGCAGTTACCGTTCCTTATATAGAAGATTCTGCAGAAAAATTGATTATTAGATTATCATACGATACAACAGCAATTGTTGATGATGAATATTGTAGAGATAAATTTAAATTACAAAAATTAATAAACGCTGAATCATATGGTATAGATTCTTATGTACCTGCTGAATTTGATGATTTTGAGGGAATGGCAGATTTTACATATACAGATGATAAACCAAACTTCATTGTTAAGTATAGATACCCAATTTACGACAGAGAGGTTTATCCAAAATTATATAAAGTAGAAAACTTAACTCAATTAAATGCAATTAAATCTACATTAGCTTCCGAAACATATATTCAAAGATATGAATTATCAGAATTGGTAGATGGGAGAAGAAATATCGTTAGAAGTTTAGATTTATTATGTGGCGGTAATTTGGAAGTAATTAATATAGGTAGTTATCATGTTCTAAATCAAATTCCAGAATCGATTTGGGAAAATACATTTGATGAAACAGGTCTCCTTGCAAAAAAAGATAGACCAAAATATATTACGCACACTGCTACACACATCGATTCAAATTTTGATTATGTTTATGATGTGGACCAAGATGTAATGATGGCGGATGGTACAAGAAAACCATTTGATGAATTGGTAATTGGTGATTCAGTAAAAGCTTTACATATACCAGGTTTAGATTTAGATGAAACCACATATGATTTATCAACTTGGACAGGTAGTTGGAGTGAATTTGTTAGTGGTGGTAGTGTGGTATCTACAAATGTAACATCAATAAGACAATCAAATCCTGTATCTACTCTTTTCATACGATTAACATTGGATGATGGAACTATATGGGATGATTTAAAATCAACACCCATTTTGATAAAAGATGGTGATTCTATTAAATGGACCTTATTCAATGATTTGCAGATTGGTAGTATGATATGTATATTTAATACCGAAGATGCTTCATTACAATATAAAACAGTTCAAAGTTTTGAAATCATATTCAAAGAATCTCAAATCTTAGGTACATTGGATGTGGAACCTACTGACTTGTATTTACCATTAGTTGGTGAAAATCTTTCAATTATTCAACACAACTTATGTAGATCGTGGTGCCCATCTAATAAATGTTATGATGGTTCCACTTGTGGTAACTGTCCGTATTTCTATTGTAATAAATAAATTTTAAAAACTTTCATATGGCTATTTTAGATAAAGACCAAATCAATACAACCGCAGAAACAAAAGGTATTCTCGCAACTGTAATCTCTTCCATTATCAATTTGATTAAAACGGATGTAGCAAATTCTTAAAAAATTTGGTAAATTCATTTTAATTTGTTATATTTGTTTTATGGAATTAGATTTAAAAGAAATTACCAAAGCTTGGATTACATCTTATAACGCAACAGAAGAACAAAAACAACTTGCTCATAGTAGATATGATATATGCTTGTCATGTCCATCAATAGTAGAAAAACACGTTCCGGTAGTAGGTAAAAAATATTTTCAATGTGGAGAATGTGGATGCCCAATTCAAAAGAAAATTTATTCTCATAAATACAATCCTTGCCCATTAAAAAAATGGGAAGATGTTGATGCAAAATTTTCGAATCTTTTTAATAAACCCAAAAATGTTGTTTAATAATTTTTATAAAACAGAATTTAATTTTGATTGGAAAAAATTAGAATCTATTTTAGAAAAATTGGTATTGATAGAAAATCAAGATCATTTGGAAAAAGGAGATGCGATTACATCCTTTAAAAACAAAACGAAACCATACGATTTACCGGAATTAAAAGAATTTTACAATTTTATTGAACCTATTTATAAAGATTTATTAATTAATAAATGGGGTTATCCGAAAGAAAACGAATACTTCATTGGAAATAGTTGGGTATCGAAATATAATGAAGGTGGGTATATAGAAGAACATAATCATACAAATGTTGTTGCTGTCATCTGTGCATATCTACAAATACCCGAAAACTCATCAAATATTTTATTCAGAGACCCAAATTATGAAAGCAAAATAAAGTTTTCGGTAAAAAGTGATGAATGGTTATGGAAAGAAGTTAAATCTAAAACAAATGAAATTATTATATTTGAAGGGGGGTGTTTTCATAAAACTAAACCAAACAATAGTAAAAAACCAAGATGGGTTTTAACTACGAATATTATGAAAAAAAATTTAAATAAAACAATATAAATTAATATAATGATTTACCAAGAAAAAATATTCACAAAAGAAGAATGTGATAAAATATTATCATATAGAGAGATTTATACTGACTTACCATATAGGGGAGCAGAACCTGTAATTGATTTAGAGAATAGAAGGATAGACCAATTTATAAGATTAGAGAACGGAAAAAAAACAGGTAAATTTTTCAATGTATGGGATATACCTAACGATGATGAAACACATTGGTTTTTTGAAAAAATAATTAAATGGTTTGCAAAAATATCTGGAATCCAAGTTAAAAATCGTGAATATTACCCGATGGGATGTGGACTTCATAAATATTCGGAAGGAGATTTATTTCAAAAACATATAGATTTAAGTAAAAATCATTTAGATAGAAGATGGAATTTGGGTATTCAATTGAATGAAGAATATACCGGTGGTGAATATGTATGTTATGATAATAACGATAATCAGATAATACTAAGTAAACAAGTTGGAACTGCAATTGCTTATGATGCTAAAACTTTGCATGAGATAAAAGAAATTACATCAGGTGAGAGATATTCAATAGTAATAACCATAACAACACATACATTAATTGAAAAAAAATCTATGATATGATTTTAGAAACTATAAGTTTAGATGAGAATACAAAAATATACAAAGGAAAACTTGGATTATTTGATAAATTTAATCAAAAAGAATATATTGATAAAATTATTTATTTAAAACATTTATATCCAGAATATGTATCACATCCACGTACAAAATTTCCTGGTTATCAATATACAATATTTGCTCAATATGATGAAATTGATTTTATGTATTCGGAAGTTAAAAATTGGGCAAAAGAAAATTTAAATATACATTTGGAATGTATGATTAAAAGTTGGGTATATATGAGTGATAAAAGTAATGTATACTCAGGTTATCATGCACACCCTAAAACACAATATGAAGACCGTGGTATAATAAAAGAATTTGATTCTACTTTTGTTACAACATATTATTTACAAATGCCAAATAATTTAGAAGGAGATGATGGTTACATATACTTCAAAACAAAAGATGAAAAAGAATTTGGATTTTTACCTAAAGAGGATGAAATTATAATTTTCCCTGCAGATTTAGAACATAATGTAAGATTGAACAAAAAATCTACAATACCAAGAATTTGTATTGCAAGTAATTATATGTATTTTAATTATAAAGATGCAAAATTGAATAAAACTTTATTTTAATGTCAATTCTAATTAATAAAGAACTAATATGGGTTTCAATACCAAGATGCGCCAGCACATCAATCGAAAATGCATTCATAGATTCTAACTTAGAAATTGAACATGTGGATTATCCTGATTTTAAAAATATGATTGGTGATACGAAAATAAACAAAAATACACATCATCAACATTATAGCTTGATTCATTTAATAAAACGTTTTGGTGATAAAGAATCTTTTTGTATTAGAAGGGATTGGTTTAAAAGGTGGATGTCATCACTTTCATTTTTTTGGGATTTTGCAGAATCAAGAAATACAGAAACCATAGTAAAATTTAGTCAAATAGATAATGATTTTATTTATAATATTTTTAATAAGGAGTTTTCAAATACACTTTTAATTAAAAACGGTTTTGCAAAATGCACTTCAAAACTAATAAAAAATTCAAATCAGATGAATATTCACGCACAAAACATATCTCATTTATTTTTATCACAATATTATTGGACAGATAATTTAAATTGTAATTATGAATTTGACATCGAAAATTTATCTGAAGTTGAAAGATTTATAGGAAACAAATTTGATTGTGAATTCCAAATTAAAAAAGAAAACGCATCAATAAATAAAGAAAGTAAAATAGTAATTAATGATGAACTAAAAAATCACATTTGGAACACATTTGAAAAACCATTTTATAAAAGTAAAAAAATATTAATTTAAATATGGATATTATAATAAAACCTTTATATAATTTAGAAGTAAGATATATAAACAACGAAAAAGGTTTTGGTGTTTTTACAAATGAAAAAATAGAAAAAAATAAAATTATAGAAGTTTGTTATTCACTAAAGTTGAAAAAATCCGAAATACAACATCCAAATTTTGATTACTTATTTTACTATAACCCAACGGATGAACATTATTTACCATTTGGTTATGGTTCAATATATAATCATAGTGATGATGCAAACATCCATTGGAAATTAACATTTGCCGAAAGGGGAATAATTGAATTTTTTTCTTTACGAGATATTTTAGTTGGTGAGGAACTTACACACAATTATGGAGTTCAATATTGGAACTCTAGACAAAAAAAATTGATATAATATGTTTATACAAAAAAAAATATTTGATAAAGAACAATGTGAAAGGATAAAAGCATTGATAAATGAAGAATATAAAGGGTATTCATATACAAATCTTAAAGGTGCACTGACATTTGAACAATATAAAATATTAGATGATACGGATAACAAATGGTTTTTGGATATATTTAAAAATTTTATTTACGATTCAACAAAAACAATTGTAAATGATATAAAAATTGATGTTCAAATTTTAAAATATAATGTAGGTGATTATTTCCCCAAACACACAGATATAGATAGTGCAAATTCACATAAAAGAATATATACAATAGGAATATTATTAAATGATGATTTTGATGGTGGTGATTTGATTGTTTATGAAGAAAATAAAAAAAATATATTAAAAAAAGAATCTGGTATATCTTATATATTTGCAGCATCTCTTGCACATGAAGTTCAAAAGATAACAAATGGAATTAGATATGTTTTAATTGCTCATTTAAGAAATACTGAAGTTAAGAAAACACTAATGTAAAATGAATGTTGATTTAAATAATTATGTTTGTAATGTTCCATTTAATACATTGGAAATACACAATAATGTTTGTTTTGTATGCTGTCCATCTTGGTTACCGGAAAAAATAGAACTAAGTGAACATCCTTTAAAAGATATTTGGAATAGTGAACCATTAATACAAATTAGAAAATCAGTATTGGATGGTTCATTTAAATATTGTGATAAAGAAATGTGTCCGTATTTAAGTAAATTGGTAAAAGATGGTATAGCAACCGGACCAATAACATTAAAATCAAATCTAAATAGTAATCAAAGTATTATCATTAAAAGTAATTCTCCTGAATATGTTGTAATGAATTTTGATAGAACATGCAATTATAAATGTCCATCTTGTAGAGTTGATTTAATTGTAGAAAATGGTGAGGGTATTAAACGAGTACAAAAAACAATTGATGAAATTGATGAACACTTTTCAAAACACATAAAAACCATTTACATAACAGGAACAGGTGACCCATTTGTTTCAGTTGGATTTAGAAATTATTTGAGAAACTTTAATCCAAAAAAATATCCAAACTTAGAAAAAATACATTTACATACAAATGCAAGTATGTGGACAAAAGAAATGTGGGATTCAATGCCAAATATTCATAAGTATGTTAAAAGTTGTGAAATATCGATAGATGCTGGAACGAAAGATACATATGAAAATAAAACAAGATTGGGTGGTAATTGGGATAATCTTATTTCAAATTTAAAATTTATATCAACCATACCAAAACTAAGAGTTAAAACATCATTTGTTATACAGGATTGTAATTATATGGAAATGGAAATTTTTTATAATCTTATGGTTTCTATTTTTGATAAAAAAGTTGATGTTTATTTTGGTAAAATTACAAATTGGGGAACATTTTCTGAAGGTGAATTTAAATTAAAACAAGTTTGGAATGAAGAACATCCGGAGCACAAATTGTTTAAAAAACAATTTAATAAAATCTGGCATTTACCAAAATTGTTTCATAATTTATATGAATTTATAGAAATACAAAAAAATTCAATTATATAAAATGTTAAAACCCGTAACAATAAAAAATTTTTTATCAGAAAGTGATTGTAAAAATATAATAAAATTCTCTTTAAATTCTTTAACCCTAACCCAAGCAAAAATAGGAATGGGAGAAGAAAAACTAAATAAAAGAAATTCTAAAGTTTCTTTTTATGATTATATTAATGAGTTTCCTGAACTGAAAGGAAAAATATTAAAAGAAGTAAACAATGTTTTATCAATAAAGGGGTTTGAAATAAACTTTTCTAAAACTTTACAATTTACCGAATATAAAGAAAATCAGTTTTATGATTGGCATACTGATATAGATGGAAAGGATTCCAATTATTGTTCAATAGTGATTCAATTAAATAATGATTATACTGGTGGAAAATTAGAAATAATAAATGAAGGAGAATCAATTACAATACCATCGGATACTGGAAACCTATCTATTTTTTTATCTGAAAATAATCATAGAGTAACTAATGTAGAAAGTGGTGTAAGATATTCCTTAGTAACGTGGTTATCTTTAGAAAAACAAAAAGAGTATAAAAAAACTTTTTTGTAATGAAAATTCTTATTCTTTCACATACAAGATGTGGCTCAACAACTTTGTGTAAGTGGTTAGCAGATGAATTAAATTTTAAATTAGATGAAACTCCTTATAATAGTTTATTTTTTAAAAATATTTTTGAATTAAATAATATTATAAGAAAAATAGTAGTAGAAGAATACTTTCCCACCAAAAAAGATATTTCTTCTTTTGATAAAGTAATTTGTTTATTTAGAGATAGTGGTATAGATGCTGCAATTAGTTTTATTATTGCAAATAAAACAAATGTTTGGCACGATAAATATTCAGTTACACAGGATTGGATAGATGAGAATAAACACCAAATTGAAAAAAGAGCTTTGATTTATGATTATTATAAATCTAAATTAAAAAATTATAATGTATTTAATACAACATATGAAAATATTTTTTTAAATAAAAAAGATATTAATCCTATTTTAGAATATTTAAATATTAAAAATCCAAAACATTTATACCATTTAGATAATGGTGGAAAATATAGAAAAGATAGTAATATTTTTAAAAAAATAGAAGCATCAAAATTGATATGATTTTAGTCCAAAAAAATATATTTACAAAAGAAGAATGTGATTCTATAATTTGGAATGAAATGGAAAACATTACAAATTGGAATAGAAAAGATAGAAAATACCAATCACATCCAATTCTTTTTAATAATAATACAAAGTGGATTTTTGATAAATTAAAATATTTTTTTGAAAATCAAACAAATATAAAAATAAGAGATTTAAAAGAAACAATCCATTTTCATAAATTTGGTGTTGGAGATTGGTTTGATATACATGATGATGATAGAGATAGAAGATTATTTAGCGTTGGTGTTTTATTAAACGAAGATTTTGGTGGTGGCGATTTTATACTATATAATCCAAATGAAATTATTTTAGAAAAGAAGGCCGGCAATACATATCTATTTGATGCCAAAATAAAACATCAAATTACAAAAATTGAAAACAAAGAGAGATATTCATTGATATGGTTTTTACAAAATGAAAATTTAAAAATAGATAAAAAAAGTTTATTATGAATTCATTAAAATACTGGAGTCCAGAAGGATTTGAAATATCATCATATCGTTGGAATCTAAAAGAAAGAGTAAATCAATCATATACAACATCCGGCGGAGATAATACAGGTGAATGCATATACACATACAACGAATTGGGTTTTAGAGGAGATAGCATTTATAAAGAAGGATTTAAAGTAATGTCTTTAGGTTGTTCAATTACTGAAGGAGTCGGTGTAAATGATAACGAAACGTGGCCTGCACAATTTTGTAGTCATATTGAGAATGCGGTAAATTTAAATTTTGGAACTGGTGGAAGAAGTAACGATTTTATTTGTAGATGTTTAATGACTTATTATGATTTAATTAAACCTGATTTAGTTTTAATAAAATATACATTTCCACCAAGACGAGAAATATATACAGAAGATGGTGGAATTGAACCATACATGCCAACAAAAATATGGGGTAAATTACTAGAAACAGAAGAAGGCCAACTTATTCAAAATAGTATGGATATTTTGCAAAACGATAATGCTGATTTTATAAATTGGTATAAAAACCATACATTAATTAAGTTATTTTTGGAATCAAAAAAATGTAATTGGTTATGGGATGGAAAACATCTTTTAACGGATTATTTGGAATTCAATAGATTTTCCGATTTAGATTTTTATCAAGGTGATTTTGCAATAGATAATATGCATCCTGGTCCAAAAATGCATAAATTATATGGAGAAGTTTTATACAATTACATATTAAAAAAATTTCCAAAGTATTTACCTGATTCGGAAATAAATAAAGTAAAATTTATTTAAATTTGGTAATATCAAATATTTTTCGTATATTAGAGTATTATAAACAATTAAACTCTAAAAGATGAAACAAAAAACAGAGCAAGAATTAAAGCAAAATTACGATAAGTTTATCGCAGTTATCAAAAAGTATTTTAAGGGAGAAAGATTAGAGAAATTACTCCATATGTATTCCGAAGAAGAATTAGGAATCAATCTTACACTATCTGCAGCATCTGGTTCAAAACATTATCATAACGCATATATTGGTGGATATATTGACCACATTTTTAATGTAACAAAGAATGCTCTTAAAATGAGAGATTTATTCGTTGCACAAGGTGGTATCATTGATTTTACGGAAGAAGAATTGGTGTTCAGTTGTTTACATCACGACTTAGGAAAATTGGGTGTTAAGGGTGAATTACATTATTTACCAAATCAAGAAGAATGGTCTCAAAAGAAATACGGAACTTTATTTGTTCGTAATGAGAAGATACCTTATATGACTTTAACTGATAGAACTTTCTTTACTTTAAATAATTATGGTATTCAATATAATGAGAAAGAGTATTTTGCAATTAAACTTACCGATGGTATGTATGATGAAGATAATCAAAAGTATTTAGCCGGTCACGACTTAAAGAAGCAATTAGTTTATAAGTTACAATTTATTATGCATTGGGCAGACCATATGTCTACAATCATTGAAAGACAAGATAACATAATGTAATGACATTTTGTCAATAAAAATACTTTGGTATAGTAATTGAACTATATAGAGTATTATTAACAATTAAAATTATTAAATTATGTTTTACTCAGAAATTGATAGAATTGCAAATAGAATTCTAAACAATCCTCTATGGGAACAAATGACAGAAACAACAACTTATGTACCTTCAAAATTTGCCGTAGAAGTTACTGAAGAAAAAGCAGTGATGGCTTTGGCGGTATTAGGACACGATGTAAATGATATTGAAATCAATTGTTATGAAGATAAAATTGAAATCAAATCAAACAAATCGGAAGATAAATCTCCTTACAATCAGTTGGTTTCTAAAATTGAAGAAAGAATTACGATTGGTAAAAACTTTGATGGTAGAGATGCAAAAGCAGAAATTAAAAATGGTATTTTAACAATAACATTAGATAGAAAAGAAGATTCTAAACCAAAGAAAGTTAAGATAAAAGTTGGTTAGTTCGGTTATTTTTTGTATATTACAAAGGTAGGAAAGTGTCAATCCTACCTTTTTTTATTTTATAAAATATTTATTTATATGATTTATACTGAAAAAATACAAACGTTATTAGAATCTTTGGATGGTAAATTAAAGATTTTACAAAATGCAATCAACGGAGCACAACAAATATCACCATCTCAGGCAAACGTTGTTATAGAAGATGCGAGAAAGATAGTCGAACGTGTTTCCGAATTAACATTAATGAATAGATAATATGAATTGGCTTAAGTGGTTAGTCGGATTTTCTGCACTAATTATCGCCGGATGTGCAGCATTCTTTTCCGTAACAGGTTTGGGGGTATTATTTAGTGGTGCTGCAGCATCCGTAATGGTAATGGCCGGTGCTTTGGAGTTTGCAAAATTAGTAGCAGCAACTTATTTAAAGCAAGAATGGGATAATATCAAAGGATTTAATAAGTGGTATTTAACATCGGCGGTTGCATTATTAATGTTAATTACTTCGGCAGGTATTTTTGGTTA
>Ga0315906_10007800_pt1 | contig 12957 bp, 11 predicted proteins | sample LakEriMetagenome_4_FD_203526 | JGI IMG/M metagenome (GOLD analysis project Ga0315906, IMG submission 203526) | Freshwater fungal communities from buoy surface, Lake Erie, Ohio, United States - Buoy 2 MA122 | ecosystem: Environmental > Aquatic > Freshwater > Lake > Lake biofilm | place: USA...
CGATCAAAATCCGGCCGGTCAAGGTTCCATTCGCCATCGTCACAAAAGGCGCTATGGCCAGACTACCTTGCTTCGTACCCGCCTCTTCCCGATAGCTACTCGTAGCAAGTGTAGCCAGGGGCCGATCAAATACACGCGAGAAGATATCCCCAACGCGCATTCCGCCACGCGCCAGACAGAGGATCTGATCGAACTCCCAGCCAGATTGGTGTACCTGGACGATCAACTGCTCGATCAAACGATGGTACTGATCCCAATCCGCCCACAGGTCGGTGTCGCTTTGTTCGGGTGTACTCATCAGGACTTAAAGGGGTGGCGCAACAAAATGGTTTCGTTTCGATCGGGCCCTGTTGAGACCATATCGATCGGCACGCCGCAGACCTCAGACATTCTGTTCAGATAACGTTGTGCATTAAGAGGAAGTTTATCGAACTGTGTCACCCCCACAGTGGACTCTGTCCAACCAGGCATCTCTTCGAGAATAGGCTTAGCGCGTGCGACCGCCGCTGCGCCATAGGGCAGCACATCACAGGGCTTACCGTCCAACTCGTACCCAACGCCCATCTTCAATACTGGCAAGCCGTCCAGCACATCAAGCTTGGTAATACACAAGCCGGAAATACCATTCAAACGAACTGAACGTTTAAGCGCCGCGCCATCAAACCAACCACAGCGACGGGGGCGACCCGTAACTGAACCGAACTCTTTACCCACACTCGCAAGGCGCGCACCAGTCTCATCCAATAACTCAGTCGGAAAAGGCCCCGAGCCCACGCGCGTTGCGTAGGCCTTTGTAATGCCAAGCACATAGTTCAAGGTTTGAGGGCCAACACCCGCACCGGCCGCGGCTGCCCCCGCAATACAGTTGCTGCTGGTGACGTAGGGATAAGTGCCATGATCTACGTCAAGCAAAGCACCTTGCGCACCCTCAAACAACAGATTTTTTCCAGCTTGCTGGGCAGCAAACAAAGCACTGCTGACATCACCCACCATCGGTGCAATAGCGGGCGCCAACGCCATGGCTTGGTCAACGACCTCATCAATCGCCACAGCCTTAGCACCAAGATACTGAGTCAGAACAAAGTTGTGCAAATCAAGGACTTCTTCGACTTTTGCACGGAACCCGACGGGATCAAACAAATCCTGCACCCGCAACGCACGCCGTGCGACCTTATCCTCGTAGGCAGGTCCGATGCCGCGACCAGTTGTCCCAATCTTTGCATCACCACGACGCGCCTCGCGGGCCTGATCGAGGGCAACGTGATAGGGCAGAATCAAAGGACATGCTTCGGAAATCTTTAAACGCGATCGCACATCCAAGCCTGCCGTTTCGAGTTCGACTATTTCTTTAAGCAGTGCTTCGGGGGACAGCACAACACCGTTGCCGATGTAGCAGGTGACCGAGGGATGCATGATGCCCGAAGGGATCAGGCGCAGAATCGTCTTCTTGCCATTCACCCATAGCGTATGCCCAGCATTGTGACCACCTTGAAAGCGCACGACTCCGTGCGCTGACTCAGCCAACCAGTCAACAATTTTGCCCTTGCCTTCGTCACCCCATTGGGTGCCGATCACTACGATGTTCTTGCTCATATCACAAAGAAAAATCAGTTAAGTTTTGAACCAACGTTCTCACCGAGAGATCACCGCAAAACTACGCTGTGGATTACCTCGGGACCTATAAAACCTGTTTCACAACCCATTGACCGCTAAGCAAAACAAGTTGTCGGTCAAAAGTAAATTCATCATGCGTGGCAACCTCTCCAGGAAAGACCTGAACGACAATATTGCCGGTCTGACGCAAAGCGTAAATAGCCTGTCGCAATGCTGCATCTTGTCCTGCCGGCGCACGAATTGCTGGTGCTGGGCGCGCAGGCAGCAAACCATCTACAAGCTTTCGTAAATCAAGGCTAAAGCCCGTTGCGGGACGTGCGCGTCCAAAGGCGCGGCTCACGTCGTCGTAACGTCCGCCTTGCACAATTGCATCGTGCCACCCTTGCGCATAAACAGAAAACGTTACGCCCGAGTGATAGCCATAGGTGCCTACGTCCGCCAGATCAATACCAACAGATACATCATCGAGTGCACCCAACAGGTGTTCGAGTGTGTCTAGCGCGGCCACAACACCGGGTAAGCGGGGAAGCTCTTTGCGCGCGCGCTCAAGCACCGTTAAATCGCCATAGATCTGGGGCAAACGAACCAATGCCCCGACCGTCGCGGGCAATAAAGCGTCGCTGCCCGTACCTAATTGCGTCAACCCGGGTAGGTCTTTATCACGCAACAACGCCATGATCTCGTCCGCACGAGACACAGCTTTGGGATCTGTTTCAATCAAGCTACGCACCAGACCTGCATGACAAAGATCGAGGCGCAAAGTCTGGACTCCGGCCAACCGCACGCTATCCAGCGCTAAATGAATAATCTCGAGGTCCGCCTCGAACCCAGCGTGGCCGTAGATCTCAGCCCCGATCTGGAGTAGTTCACGGTTTGCGAGCAAGCCGGCGGGACGAGCATGTAACACGGGCCCGCAGTAACACAAGCGCGTGACACCTACGCGATTAAGCAAATGGGCATCAATGCGAGTGACTTGCGGTGTCATATCTGCGCGGATCCCTAAGGTGCGACCAGATAACTGATCCACCAACTTACTGGTGCGCAGATTCAGGTCGCTGCCCGTACCGGAAAGTAGCGACTCAATGTATTCGACCAAGGGCGGCGCTACCAGCTCGAAGCCGTAGGTACGGAACGAGTCAAGCAGTATGCGTCGCAGGTCTTCGATGCGTCGTGCCTCGGCTGGCAACATATCAGCCAGACTTTCGGGCAGCAACCAATTGCCTTTCATAAAACGAATACCCAAACGAAAGCGGCTTGGGGCGTAAGCCCGGCAAGCCGCCAGAACAATCGATAAAGCTTACAGCGCATTATACCTATTATGTGCGCCCTGTTTCGTGTAAAAAAAGGAGCCCAGAGGCCCCTTTTTTTACTTGCCAGAAGACGACTTCAAATACCTGAAGAAGTCTGAGCTTGGATCAACGACCAAGACATCACCGGGTTTGCCAAAAGATGCTTTGTAACCCTCTAAGCTCTTGTAAAAGCTGTAGAAGCCAAGATCTTCGCCATAGGCTTTTGCGTAAATCCCTGCAGCTTGGGCATCGCCCTCACCCATGATGGCTTGAGCGCGACCGTACGCTTCAGCGACAATCTGCTCACGCTGACGGTCCGCTTCCGCACGGATTTTTTCGCCCTCAGCAGCACCAATTGAACGTTGCTCGTTAGCCACTCGAATTCGCTCAGACTCCATCCGCCGATACACGGACTCAGCAATTTCTGGCGCAAACTCAATACGCTTGAGGCGCACGTCTACGATCTGTACCCCTAGGCCTTGGGCACGTTTTGCTACGTTGGTGAGCACCTCTTGCATGATGACGTCACGCTCTAATGAGACGACGTCTTTCACCGTACGCACGTTGACTGAGGCGTTTAATGCGTCACGGATCTGCGCTTGCAGACGCTCACGCGCTGCGCGCTCATTGCCACCGAAGGTCACGTAATACAACCTCGGATCCACAATGCGCCACTTCACAAACGAATCGATAAGAAGGTTCTTCTTTTCCGAGGTTTGAATCCGCTCGGCCTCTTGCAAGTCGATCGTCAACAAACGCTTATCAAGCGTCACTACGTTTTGAAGCGGCGGTGGCAGTTTGAAATACAGACCAGGCTCAGAAATAACTCTCTTGACCTCACCTAAGGCAAACACCAGAGCGTAGTCGCGCTCGCGCACGACAAACACCGACGAGGAAAAAGCGACGACCGCGATAACTAAAGCGATCAACAGGGGAAGTAATCTATTCATGATCGATCCTCTGCTTAGCGACTGCCGCGATCACGCGTCAGTGTGTTGGTGGGACCTTGCGCCGCCGGACGCTGTGGGGAAGTTGGCGGAACGAAAGGTGGCGGTATAACTGGAGCTGTAGACGGCATTGAAGGTGCTGTGCCGGGACGCGTTGCGCCCTGTGCCGCTTGCTGAACCAACTTATCCAGCGGCAAATAAAGCATGTTGGTCGACCCCTTGGTATCCACCAATATTTTGCTAGCACTGGTATACATCTGTTGCATCGTCTCCAGATACATACGTTCACGAATCACCAAAGGCGATTTTTTGTATTCCGCTAAGACGCTTGTAAAGCGCGCAGCGTCACCCACCGCATTACCGACGATACGTGCACGGTAACCTTCGGCTTGCTCAAGCATCCGTGAAGATTGTCCGGCAGCCATCGGAACGATTTGATTACGATAGGCTTGCCCTTCGTTGATCTGACGTTCGCGATCCTGCCCAGCTTTCACCGCGTCATCAAAGGCCGCTTGAACCTGCTCCGGTGGCTGTACGTTTTGGATGGCCACGCTACTAACCTGAACACCGGTTTCGTAACGATCTAGGATCTGTTGCATCAGCTTTTGTACATCCACTGCAACAGCAGTACGTCCCTCATAAAGCACAACATCCATCGGACGTTTGCCTACAACCTCCCGCATTGCGGTCTGCGCGGCCTGACGCACCGACTCGTCTGGATCTTTGGTCTTAAAGAGATAGTCTGGCGCGCCGTCAGCACGCAGACGATATTGCACAACGAATTGAACATCAACAATGTTCTCGTCGTCAGTCAACATCAACGATTCGGGCAACACACGATTGCGCGCCGTGCTGCGGAAACCCACTTCGAACGTCCGCAACTGCGACAGATTGACGATTTCGTGAGCCTGTATCGGAAAGGGAATACGCCATTGGAAACCAGCCAACGCCGTCGACTTGTATTTACCGAACTGGGTCAAGACCGCGACCTGACCTTCCTGAACGATAAAAAAGCCGCTCGCTAACCACAAGGCCAAACCAGCAGCGGCGATTACACCCAGGCCAATTTTGGATTGGCGAGGCGTTGGTCCGCTCGGTCCCTGCGAAGGAGCTCGATTACCGCCACCTTGTTTGCGCCCAAACAACCCGCCCAAACGCTCACTGAAATCACGCCAAACTTGGTCCAAGTCTGGTGGGCCATTTTGTTTTGGTGGACGACGGGGCGGCTGATTCCCGTCTTTGGGGGGCTCATTGCCCCCACCATTCTGGCCACGGCCCCAGCCGGGATCATTCAGGTTGAATATTCTGGTTAGAAATCGCATTGTTATCCGAAAGTAAAGCAAATTGACTGATTGCTTCGCGTAAGCCACCGAGGCCATCGCGTTGCTGGGCACTTAAAAACACACGGCAAATCGTACCATGCTCATCTTGTTCTACCCGCGGCTCGAGACCTACCAGGTCGATCTTGTTGTAAACCAGAATACAAGGGATGTCAGCCGCACCGATATCACTTAGGACCTTGTTCACTTCGTGAATCTGTTCATCGCGCTGAGGGCTTGCGGCATCGACAACATGTAGCAATAAATCTGCGTGAATGGCTTCTTCGAGCGTTGCTCTGAAAGCAGCGATTAGTGTAGTGGGTAAATCGCGAATAAAGCCCACAGTATCCGAGAGGGTAATTTGCCCTGCACCCTCAATCCATACGCGTCGCGTTGTCGTGTCAAGCGTGGCAAAGAGCTGATCTGCGGCATAGGCCCCCGCTCTCGTCATCGCATTAAATAACGTTGACTTACCTGCATTGGTGTAACCCACCAACGATACAGAAAGTGTCGCACCGCGCGCGCGCGAGCGGCGCTGTGTGGTGCGTTGCCTCTGGACACGTTCGAGTCGCTCGCGTAATACGCGCACTTTGGCGCCGATCATCCGACGATCCATCTCGAGCTGAGACTCGCCTGGACCGCGCATTCCGATGCCACCGCGCTGACGCTCGAGGTGGGACCACATTCGCGTCAAGCGTGTGGACAGGTGTTGCAACTGAGCAAGCTCGACTTGAAGCTTGCCCTCATGGCTTTTGGCACGCAGTGCAAAAATATCCAAAATTAGAGCAACACGATCAACCACACGCAAATTAAACTGCCGCTCTAGGTTGCGCTGCTGGGCCGGAGACAAAGGCTGATCAAACAAGACCACTTCAGCATCGCCCTGTTCGGCAAGCAGGACCCCTTCCTGCACCTTTCCCGAACCAATGAAGTAGGCTGCGTCAGGGCGCTGACGCCGAGCCTTGAGCGTACCGACGAGCACAGCCCCGGCACCAGTCGCCAACATTTCGAACTCTTGTGCATGTGCCTGATAATCTGGCGAACCAAGATCGACGCTAATAATCAACGCACGCATGCGCTGACTCCGGACGGGTTATTCAGCAGCAGTTTCGCCAACGCCCTCTATGGGCAGACTGACAGCGCGTGCAGGTACCACTGTCGAGATTGCGTGCTTGTACACCATTTGGGTTACCGTGTTGCGCAGTAACACAACGTACTGGTCGAAGGATTCGACCTGACCCTGAAGTTTGATCCCATTCACCAGATAAATAGACACTGGGATGTGCTCTTTACGCAAAGCGTTCAAGAAGGGATCTTGCAAAGTTTGCCCTTTGTTGCTCATTGGCAGGCTCCTTATATTGTTGTTAGCGACTACGCCTCACCTAAGCTGCGTTGTGCGACGAAATCTTAAGTAATACTCTACAGGGTTTTCCCTCGGGACGCTAGTGACATAAACAAATTATTACTAAATATACTCACCAAAGCTCACTTGCAATTTATATGGTTAATATATATTTAAATCAATTACTTATAATTATATTATAATAAATTACTTTAATATTTCGCGACAAGCAGCTACCAATTGTTTGCACTGCTCATCTGTTCCGATCGTGATACGCAGATGATTCGAGATGCGCGGGACCTTGAAATGCCTCACGAGAATATTGCGGCCTCGCAGGGCAGTTGCCAACGCTTCACCAGTGCGCGCCGGATGGCGTACAAAAATAAAGTTTGCCGCCGAGGGCAACACCACGAAGCCCAAGCTTTGTAAATCGCGGGTCAGTGCTTCTCGGCTGCGTACCACCGCATCGCGCGCCTGTTCAAAATAAACCTGATCCTCCACTGCCGCCTGTGCCCCAGCTAGTGCAAGTCGATCAAGCGGGTATGAATTAAAGCTATTCTTAATCCTATCAAGGCCTTGGATCAAATCGGGATGTCCAAGTGCAAACCCCACGCGCAAACCAGCGAGTGAGTAGGCTTTGGACATGGTATGCACGACAAGCAAGTTAGGGTAGCGCGCGATCAGTCCTGCCGCAGTTTGCGCACCGAAGTCAACATAAGCCTCGTCGACCACCACCACAATATCCGGGTTACCCGCTATCACGCGTTCGATCTGGCTCAGAGGCTGGGCAATCCCAGTGGGCGCATTAGGGTTTGGAAAAATAATCCCACCCGCTTTTACTTGCCCGTCGGGTAGATAATCTTGCACCCGAATTTTAAATTCCTCATCCAGAGCAATAGCCTTATAAGCAATCTCATAGAGTCCGCAATACACCGGATAAAAACTATAGGTGATATCGGGAAAAAAAATCGGCGCATCATGCTTGAGTAGGGCATGAAACGCATGACCCAACACTTCATCCGAGCCGTTGCCGACAAACACGTGCGCGGCAGTCAACCCAAAACGTCTCGCGATTGCCTCGCGCAGCTCTTGCGCCGTAGGATCGGGATACAAACGCAGGTTGTCATTTGTTTGCGCAGCAATGGCCGCCAACACCTTGGGAGAAGGCCCATAGGGATGCTCGTTTGTATTGAGCTTAATCAGATTTTGAACGCGCGGTTGTTCACCGGGCACATAGGGCTCTAACTTAGAAACTAGGCTATTCCAGAAACGACTCATAAGGGCTCGCGGTTAGCGCGTTAACAATTAATTATCAGCGTAAGGGTTGTAAGACGACTTGAATTCAATACGCAAAGGTGTACCAGCCAATTCGAACGCATCTCGAAAACGCCCTTCAAGATAGCGACGATAAGAGTCCGAGATCGCATCCAACGCATTCCCGTGAATGATGATCAAAGGTGGATTCTGCCCACCCTGGTGCGCATAGCGCATTTTGGGGCGGAAGATACCTCTACGGGGTGGTGGTTGTTGCTCAATCGCGGCTTGTAACTCACGCGTTAGGCGCGGCGTTGACAATTTAGTGAACGCGGCGGCATGCGCAGCGTTCACTGAGCGCAAAACGGTATTAATCCCCTGCCCGCGCAAGGCCGAAATCGTATGTACGCGTGCAAACGAAAGAAATCTTAATTTGCGATCGAACTCGCGTTGGATGCGTTCGCGATGCTCAGAATCGAGCCCATCCCATTTATTAATTGCAACTACTAGCGCACGCCCAGTCTCGAGAATAAAACCTGCGATGTGCGCATCCTGCTCGGATACTTCCTGCTGAGCATCGATCATCAAGAGCACGACATTGCTCGCCTCGATTGCTTGCAGCGTTTTAATCACTGAAAATTTTTCGATCGCCTCAAAGACCTTGCCACGCTTGCGCAGACCGGCCGTATCAATCAGTGTGTACTGTTTGCCGCCACGATCGAACTCAATCTCGATCGCATCACGTGTGGTTCCGGGCATGTCAAACGCAATCACGCGCTCTTCACCGAGTAGTGTATTGATCAACGTGGACTTACCAACGTTTGGCCTACCCACAATTGCTAACTTGATGCGGTGATGAACAACGGGTTCTGCCGCCTCAGCAGTATCACTCGCTAACGCATCAGGACTCGGCTCAGTCTCATCAGCGTCAAAAACCTCGTCCTCGACTTTCTCTCCGAGTCCCTCAAGAGCGTGTTCAATCAAGTCTGCGATGCCATCCCCGTGTGCGGCTGAGATAGGGCAAGGCAAGCCAAGCCCTAGCTCGTGAAACTCGGCCACGGCGCTGCCGTGTTGCATCCCCTCAGCTTTGTTGACGCACAGGACAACTTTTTGTCCGAGCTTACGCAAGAGGCGCGCAATATCGTGGTCGTGCGCATTCAAACCGGCACGGGCATCCACCAAAAACACGACGACATCAGCTTCTGCAATCGCCTGCTTGGTCTGGCGTGCCATTTGGTGCAAGATGCCTGATTTCGCAACTGGCTCAAAGCCACCCGTATCGACCACGATAAACGGCGTGTCCCCAACGCGACCTTCTCCGTAATGACGGTCGCGGGTCAAACCGGAAAAGTCGGCGACCAACGCCGAACGCGAACGCGTGAGTCGATTAAAAAGTGTCGACTTTCCAACATTCGGGCGTCCTACAAGGGCAACGACAGGCTTTACAGACACAGTTTTTATTTCAACACAAGCAAAACAAGAGAACCGTCACCGGTCTTAACGAGCACACCCTGCGGTGTCGCGATCAGAGGAGCAGTGATCTTGCCTCCCCCAACGGCTATGCGGGCGAGTAAACGTCCATCATCCGCAGCCATGAAATGTACATACCCATCGTAATCACCGACAGCCACCGCACTGCCAAGCACAGCGGGGCTTGTTAACTGCCGATAACGCAACGCATCTTGCGTCCAGTTCAATTTGCCATCTTTCAACGCAAAAGCAGATACTGCGTCAGACTGATTTGGGCTGTAAGCTTGATTAGCATCTATTGTCAGACCGACGGCGCTAGAAAAGTTCTTGCTCCAGATGGGACGACCTCCCGAGGCCAAATCGAAACACAGAATTCGACCTTGAAAAGCAACGGCACACAACATTGGGGGTGCGATAACGGGCAACCCAACGACGTCATTGACGCGCTCTAGGTCCGTTGCTCCTTTAGGCGAAGCGACAATACCTTCCCATTGCACGTCTCCTGACACGGCATTAATGGCGATCAACTTGCCGCCGGGAATTCCAGTGATAATCAAACCATCAAACAACGCAATTCGCGCCGGTGCACGTAGCGCCAGTGCAGGACCAGGACGCTGCACATTCCAGATGCGATCGCCCGTCTCTGCATTGAAGGCCTGAATCCGATAGTCACCGCTGCGAACAACCACAACACCGTAACCAACCACGGGCGGTACGGAAACATCGCTTGTGGCCCTGGAGCGCCATTTCACAGCACCCGTGTCATCCAACGCGATAACGGTGCCATCTCGCGCGACAACCGCCGTAGTTTTTCCGTCACTACCCACCCCAGCGGTCAGGCGCAGGTCGAGCTTCGTCGTCCAGAGAACACTACCATTACTCAGGTCATATTTGCCTACAGCACCATTGCTCGCAGCTCCGTAGACTGCAGAACCGACAATGGCCGGAGCAAAGCCAATTCCAGAGCCGCTGCCAATTTGTATCTTCCACCCGACCTGGACAGCAAGGCCGGCCGGATACGTTGTCAGCGCTGAGGGCTTGTATCGTCCATCATCGCCGGTAATGAGGGCGCATCCGGTCAACGCTGCAAAAAAGCACGCTGCGGCACCCAAACGAACCAAACGAGTTATGAACGAAAAATTCATCTTAGGCTCCTAGCGCATCTAATTTGAGCTTGACGACCGGGGTCAAGGGATTGATCGCTCCTAGCAACTCAATCGCCTGATTCCAGGCGCTACGCGCCTCGGCACTTTTCCCTTGTGCGGCCAGGATGTCACCGCGTCTATCGGCATAAAGCCCCGCAAAAGAGGCAGCGGGATCCGTCAACTGCGCCATGGCCGCATCGAACTCTTTTTGTTCAAACAACAAACCAGCCAATCGTAGTTTAGCCACAGGCACCAGCGCGGCATGTTTGGACTTCACCAACCATTCAAGCTGTGAGCGTGCGGCGACCAAGTCATTACGCTCGGCAAGTGACGACGCAGCAACGAGTGCGCCGCGCGCAGCATAATCGGTGCCAGCATAATCCGCACGTAAAGTTTGCATCGCCGCCTTAATACGCGCAACCGACTCATCCCCTTTTTGGCGACCAGCCTCTTCAAGCGCCTCAAAATAGCCTCGGGCCTGCACGGCTTGATTACCCTCGTACCACTGCCATCCGCGCCAGCTTCCGGCAACGGCAGTCGCGATAACCAGCAAAGTCACGACCAACGTGCCATATTTGTTCCACCAAGCCTTGAGCTGGTCTAATTGTTCTTGTTCATCAAGATCGTAAGCCATACTTATTTAACCTTCTCTTTCAAAAAAACCACTAAATTATCCAGTGACACTTGTTGCTGTTCTGTCGGTGCGTTTGTACCCTGGGCGCGCAACATCTTGACTGACGCCACGCCTGCCGCCAACTCATCAGCCCCAAGAATAACCGCAATCGCCGCACCGCTTGTATCGGCCCGTTTAAATTGCGCCTTAAAGCTCCCTGCACCCGCGTGCACAATCGTTGAGATTCCCACGTCACGCAGCGCTTCAGCGAGCACGGCCGCCCGACGCTGTGCCGACTCCCCTTGGTGCACAAAATAGACCTCGCATTCACTTTGCGGCGTCTCAGGTTGATACTGCCCCCATAAGTCCAACAAACGCTCCATGCCGATTGCAAAACCTACCGCTGGGGCGGGCTTACCGCCAACGAGTTCGATCAGGCCGTCGTAACGTCCACCGCCACAGATGGTCGCTTGCGCACCCAGCTTATCTGTCACCCACTCAAAGACCGTTAAGTTGTAATAATCTAGCCCGCGCACCATGCGCGGGTTAATTCGATAAGCGATCCCTGCGTCCTGCAAACGTGCACAAACGCCGTCGAAATGCGCACGCGACTCGTCGCCAAGGAAATCAAACAACTTCGGCGCGGCATCTGCCATCGACTGCATTGCAGGATTTTTTGTATCTAACACACGCAAAGGGTTTGTATACATACGACGCAAGCCATCTTCGTCTAGTGCCTCTTTGTGTGCCTCTAAGTGCTGAACCAAGGCTGCACGGTGGGCCGCACGTTCCTGCGCTTGCCCCAGAGAGTTCAGTTCAAGCTTGACATCCTTTATTCCCAACAAGGACCACAAACGCGCCACCATAACAATCATCTCAGCGTCGATATCAGGACCAGCCAAACCAAGCGCTTCAACGTCAATTTGATGAAACTGACGGTAACGCCCCCGTTGAGGACGCTCGTGCCTAAACACAGGCCCCATCGCATAGACACGCTGAGGGCGGTCATAGATAAGATTGTGTTCAATGGTTGCGCGCACCATGCCTGCGGTGAATTCAGGGCGCATCGTCAGCGACTCGCCATTGAGTGCATCGGTAAAGCTGTACATCTCTTTTTCGACGATATCGGTCACTTCGCCTATGCCGCGTGTGAACAGCCGCGTGTGCTCAAGGATGGGAGTACGCATATTGCGATACCCATAGACACGCATCCAGGCGCGCACATACTCCTCGAGCGATTCCCAGCGTGCACCAACCCCAGGCAGTGCATCATTCATGCCACGAATGGCGGTAACTTTTGTAAACGCTTGTGTCATAAATAAATTTAGTTAGTAGTCGTCGCCGCGCGTGCTGACCCGTAACGACGTGCGACATACTCTTGAACAATCACTTGGAATTCTTCGGCGATATGATCGCCCTTCAGGGTCACGGTACGCTCGCCATCAACAAAGACTGGCGCCGCAGGTACTTCGCCGGTTCCGGGCAAACTGATGCCTATATCGGCATGACGGCTCTCACCGGGCCCGTTCACCACACACCCCATGACCGCGACATTCATCGACTCAACGCCAGGATATTGCTTTCTCCAGCTTGGCATCTGGTCACGCAAGTAAGTTTGAATGCGATCAGCTAATTCCTGGAACACCGTGCTGCTGGTGCGGCCACAGCCAGGACACGCGATCACCATTGGGGTAAAAGCCCTGAGTCCCATCGTCTGCAATATTTCCTGACCGACGACAACCTCGCGCGTGCGATCCCCGCCAGGTTCTGGAGTCAGGGAAATACGAATCGTGTCGCCAATCCCTTCTTGTAACAGGACGCTTAATGCGGCCGTCGAGGCCACAATCCCTTTGCTACCCATTCCAGCTTCAGTCAAGCCAAGATGTAATGGATAATCGCAACGCGAAGCGAGGTCTCGGTAGACCGCGATCAGATCTTGTACATGGCTTACCTTGCAAGACAAG
>Ga0315906_10007802_pt1 | contig 12954 bp, 11 predicted proteins | sample LakEriMetagenome_4_FD_203526 | JGI IMG/M metagenome (GOLD analysis project Ga0315906, IMG submission 203526) | Freshwater fungal communities from buoy surface, Lake Erie, Ohio, United States - Buoy 2 MA122 | ecosystem: Environmental > Aquatic > Freshwater > Lake > Lake biofilm | place: USA...
GGACGAAACCTAGCACAGTTCTGCGCTCGGACCAAGCCTTCGGCGTCAGGGTGCGGCAGTCACCAGCGGCATGAGCACCATCGGCACGCTCAGGCCGGCCTGGACGAGTCCAAGAACCAGAGCCCCAGCAAGCACGCCGCGGCGCTCACGCTCATCGTGGCCGCGCACCCCCACCGCAGCGAGCCACGGCAGGAGCACCAGGAGCGGCAGGTCTGCATACCGCTCCCAGCACTGGCTGTTGGCGGTGTTGACGGCCATCAGGCCCAGCACCGCGAGCCCAATCGCGAGGCCGGCACCGCCTCGCTGCGCTTCATGCGCGCGCTTCACGAGCGCAAGCAAGGCCAGCGCACCGACCGGCGCAAGCAGCAGCAGGACCGACGACCGATCCGCGACCACCGGTGACTGGCGGATCACGGTCCACAGCGGACCACCCCAGCGCCCTGCATCCTGGTCGTACGCGGTCGGCACGATCGATGCGGCCAGCACGCCCAGCAGCACGGCGGCGACCGGCAGGATGCGCGGCATCACCAGCAGGTCACGCGCGCCCCGCAACGTGACGAACGGCACACCGATGAGTGCGATGAGCGCAAGCGTGAACGCCGGGGTCGCCATGTTCATCCCGCGGTCATGGAGGTCGCGATACGCGGGCGGCATGAGGCCTCCCCAGAGCCATGCGAGCACGCCCACGACGATGAGCGCAGGCATCATGACAGCAATGGCCGCCCGCATCCGCTCCATCGACCGCGTGCCATGCGGGGCCCGGACCCACCGCAGGAGCGCCAACGATGGCGCCATCCACAGCGTCGTCTGCCGGATGCCTGCGCCTATGGCCAGCAGCCAACCGCCGCCGGTGCGTGCAGCCAGGGACGCCGCGAGCGCGGCGGCAACCGCAAGCGTTGCCGGGACGTCGGTCGTGATCCAGATCGATCCCGAGAGCAGGTACGGACTCACGGCGATCGGCGCGGCCAACCACGCGAGCCGGGGATCCCCGCCCAGTCCGGCGGCGGTACGAGCCGCGAGCATCACCAGCGCGGCACCCGTGACCGCGGCGAGCAGGCGCAGGCCCGCGAGCGGGACGCCGAGCGCGACGGGGACCGACTGCACCAGGTGCCAGAGCGGGGCCGTCGCGCTCTGGTAGTCCCGCAGGTCAGGCGTGGGCCACTGCCCCGCGAACGACCGGATCACCAACAGGTGGTGCTGGTTCTGGTCATACGCCTCGCTCGTGACGTCACCCGTGGGGCCCAGCAGGATCGCGACGGTGCACAGGCCGAGGACGAGGCAGGGCACCGCGACCGACGCACGACCGCGCATCATCACGGAAGGGTCCCCGGCCGAGCGCGGGCATCGGCAACCTTCAGCGCGATCATCCGCTCATAGAGGCACATCAGCCCCGCGTACCGCCAGCCTGCGGGCCCATCGAGGACACCACCGTGCAGCACGAGCATCTGGAACGCACGGAGCCAGTCGCGTCGCGGCAGCCTTGCCGCGATCCGCTTGAGCTGCCGACGTCGGGTGACCCGGTCGCCGACCAGGGCATCGAGCAGGCGCAGCGGCGAAACGTCCGACAGGATCTGGGCCGCCTCGAGCGACGAGTAGCGGTTGTGCTTGGCGATCCAGTCGTCCAGGCCCTTGCTGAAGGCCCAGTGCTCGTACGGCTCACGGAGCGTGCCGATCGTGCCGTCGGTGGCCTCGCGCTGCCCATGCCCGTGGTCGCAGAACCTCAGTCGACGGCGGTGGAACAGCCGCACCTGGTAGGTCGGGTACTGGCCGCAGCGACGCAGCCAGCGTCCCATGAACATGAGCTTGCTCGGCACGTTGAACCCGGCATGGCCCGGCTCCCCGGCGAGGACGTCGCGGACTTCTGCCAGCAACGCGGGCGTCACGCGCTCATCGGCATCGAGGTGCAGGATCCAGTCGTGGTTGCACGCGATGTGGTCGATCGCCCAGTTGCGCTGTGCACCGAAGCTCGTGAATGGATTGCGCCAGACCTTCGCGCCCTCGGCGGCTGCGAGCTCGCCGGTGCGGTCGGTGGAACCGCTGTCCAGGACATGCACATCGCCCAGGCCCCGGCACGACCGGATGCAGGGAACGATGTTGGCTTCTTCCTGCAGCGTGAGGATGACGACCGAGACCGGCACGGGGACGACGTCGATCATGCTGCTGGTGGATGGCGCCATCCGGTCACCGTGTCGCTGCATGGTAGTGTCCTCGGGCCAAGCCCATGCACGACCAGGCACGACGAGTCATGGTGACCGGAGGAGCGGGCTACATCGGCTCGCACGCCTGCCTTGCCCTGCTCGAATCCGGTTGCCGCGTGGTCTCGATCGATGATCTCTCGCGCGGGCACGCCCGTGCGCACGGGGCATTGTCGTCCTTGGGCGGCCGGAACTTCGTCGGGCATGCCGTCCGGATCCACGACACCGATGCGCTGGCGCGCATCATGGCTGAGGAACGCATCGACGCCGTGCTGCACTTCGCGGCCTTCGCGGAGGTCGGGGAGTCCATGGAGCATCCCCTTCGGTACGCCCACAACAACGTCGCAGGCACGCTGTCCGTGCTGCAGGCGATGGAGCGTGCCGGGGTGCCGCGCCTGGTGTTCTCGAGCTCGTGCGCGACCTATGGGGCTCCCGATCCCGGGCTCGTACCGATCCGTGAGGACTGCCCCCAGCGTCCGATCAATCCCTACGGCGCATCGAAGCTCTTCGGCGAACGCATGATCCTCGACCAGGCCGCAGCCCTGCACCGGTCGGGCAAGACCTTCGGATGCGCCATGCTGCGGTACTTCAACGTCGCAGGAGCCGATCCGGCGGGCCGGCTCGGGGAGGATCACGCACCCGAGTCGCACCTGATCCCGATCTGCCTGCAGACGGCCCTCGGGCAACGCCCGGCAGTGCAGGTCTTCGGGACCGACTGGCCGACGCCCGACGGCACGTGCGTCCGCGACTACGTGCATGTGAGCGACCTGGTCCGTGCGCACCTTGCGGTGCTCGATGCACTCGGCCCGCGCGACACCCGCCAGTACAACGTGGGCATCGGCCGCGGCTTCTCGGTGCGCGAGTGCATCGATTCGGTACGCCGGGTCACGGGCATCGCGATTGCTTCGGTCGATGGTCCCCGGCGGCCGGGGGATCCACCGGTCCTGCTCGCGGATGCATCACGGATCCGCTCGGAACTCGGTTGGGAGCCATCCTTCACCGACCTCGATGCGATCGTCGCGTCGGCGTGGGCCTGGTTCCATGCGCACCCGCGCGGCTGGAAGGGCTGACCGCTGCGCCCTGCGCACCGCCCGCTCAGCCGCAGGAACCCCAGCCCGCCATCAGGATCCCCAGGTCTGCCCCGTCGACGACCCCGCTCGCGTCGAGGTCGCACGCGCAGGCGGATCCATCGCTCGACCAGGCACCGAACAGGAGATCGAGGTCGGGATCACCGACGACGCCATCCGAGTCCAGGTCCGGGGCGCACGCCACGCGATCCACCTCGAGGAACAGGTCATCGATCCACGCACCCGACGCCGACGCGGCACCCTCGACCGACACCGACACGACGGCCGATCCCGCCGTCGCCACGACGACGTGCTCGACGACCGCCCACGGACCTTCGTCGGATGGGCAATCGATCCGATCGAGGAAGACCTCGCCGCCGATGCCGGTCTGGACGAACACCGGTTGGGAGCCGTCGGCGCACGATGATCGGAAGCGCAGGCGGAGCGTCGATCCCGACGTCAGCTCCACCGACTGCGACAGGCGGCCGACGGTGCCGCACGCCGAACCCACCTGGATGCAGCGTGCACCATGGGGCGGCTCGAAGGTCCTCCCGGCGCACCCCGAGTCGGAGCGACCGATGGCCAGCGTGCCGCCGGTGTTCGTCCACGCATCGGCGACCGTGGCCGGGGCGGTGACGCAGGTGCTGCCGCAGATCGCGACCGGGCCCGACTCGAACCCGCCGTTCGTCAGGGCGTTGGTCCGGCACGGCACGCCCTCGTCGCAGCAGTCCGGTACGCCGTTGAGGTCGACATCCGCGAGGATGCACTGGGCGACCTGCAGCGCATCGTTCACACCGTCCCCGTTGCAATCGACCACTGCCCCGTCGTCATCGTCCCCACCGACCGGACCACCCGTGGTCGTCGTGCCGGAGGACGGCTCTCCGCCCTCCCCGGTGCCGATGGGCTGGCTACCGCCGCCCGCCACCGGCACGACCGTACTGCCACCGGATCCATCCGCCATGAACGGGTCCATGGATCCCGTCGACGAGTTCGGGCCGGGATCGGCGCCGTTCGAATCACCACTCCATGGCGGTTCTCCCGCCGGAGGGCGATCGGGTGGCCGTGTCGGCGGTTCACGCTTGGGCGGCTCCACCTGCGGCGGATCCTTGTCGGGTGGATGCGGAACCCCGGGCCCATCACGGCCAGGTTCGTCGCCGGAGCCGTCCGAGCCTTCGTCCCGGGCGCCGGGATCGTCCGCGGGCGGGATCAGCGCCTGGTCCGCCGAGCCGCGCTGGCTTGGCGGCCGGACGAAGCCCTCGCGCCTCGAGGACCGAACGAGGACCAGCAGGACGAGGAGCACCATCGCCAGCAGGGCGGCCAGCACCGGCAGCACGCGCCGAGCTGCCGAGCGGGTCGGCCACGGGATCGCTGGTTGTCCTGCCCCGGACCAGGCGGTCATGCAGCGAATCTAATCGCATCTGCGTTTCGGAGTTGTTCAGGCGCCGCACCAAACGCAAAAGGCCGGCACGGGCCGGCCTTCGCGATTCGTCAGGTGGACCCGATCGGGCTCGAACCGACCACCTCTTCCATGCCATGGAAGCGCTCTACCAAATGAGCTACGGGCCCAGGATGCACGCACCGGCGCGGTGCGCCGGGCCGGGGAAGGTAGCACTTCCCCCGAGCATGGGCAAGCGGTGCGATGCCTCGACGCCCCCACCGGATCATCGCGAGGCGCTCATAACTGAACCGCCGCACCCGAAACCGGATGCGGCGGACGTTGGACCGTGATGTCGATGCACGCTCGATGCCTCACTGCGGCCCGGGGCCGGGGCAAGGCCTCGTGGCCTCGCTCACATGGCGCCGTCGAGCGCGGCGGCGAGGTCGCTCTTGCGGACGATGCCCACGAACTTCTTCGCGAGCTTGCCGCCCTTGAAGATCATGACCGTCGGGATGCTCTGGATGTCGAGCTTCATCGCCCACTCGCGGCTCGAGTCGACGTCGAGCTTGCCGACCTTCGCCTTGCCGGCGTAATCGTTGGCGACCTCGTCGATGGTCGGGCCGAGCATGCGGCACGGGCCGCACCATTCCGCCCAGAAGTCGACCAGCACGGGCTTGTCGCTGTCGAGGACCTCCTGCTGGAAGTTCGAGTCGTTGAAGGTCATCGTGTTCTGTCCGGCCATGGTCGTGTGCTCCGTGCTGGGTCTGCGGGTGGGTTCGGGGAGGCGAAAGTGTAGTCCTGCCCGGAGGGTTGGATCCCGCGGCAATCCCGTTGGTTTCAGCGCGCCGCCCGGACCGCGCGCCAGGCCGCGAACGCCTGGGCGTGCTCGGCCACGTCGTGCACGCGCATGACCTGCGCACCGAGCCGCGCGGCCTCGAGGTGCATCGCCACCGAACCCTGCACGCGGTGCGCGGGATCCTGCTCGCCGGTCACGGCACCCACGAAGCTCTTGCGGCTCGCGCCGACGAGCACGGGCTGCCCCGTCGCCACCAACCGGTCCGTGCCCGCGAGCAAGGCAAGGTTCTGCCCGACGGTCTTGCCGAAGCCCAGCCCGGGATCGACCGCGATCGCCTCGCGCGCGACGCCGCACGACGCAATGGCCTCGACGCGCGCGGCGAGCTCCCGGACCACCGCATCGACGATGTCTCCCTCGACGAGGGGACGGTCATGCTCATGGCTCCATCGGTCCTGCGTCGGATCGAGCACGCGGTGCATGAGCACGACCCCCGCACCGGTGCGGGCCGCCAACGGGGCCATGCCGGGATCCTCGGTGCACGCGCTGACGTCGTTGATGATGGTGGCACCCGCATCGAGCGCGGCCGCCGCAACCGCGGCGAGCGTGGTGTCGATCGACACCGCAACGTCGGTGCGGCCCTCGGCACGCAGCCAGGCGCACACGCCCGCGATGACGCCGACGGTGCGGCGCACCTGCTCGTCGGCATCGATGCGCCGGGCGCCGGGCCGCGTGCTCTCGCCGCCGACATCGATGATGGATGCCCCCGCCCGCACGCACGACTGCGCATGCGCGACGGCGGCGTCGCCGCTCCAGAGCCCACCGTCGCTGAAGGAATCCGGCGTGCAGTTCACGATCGCCATGAGCACAGGACCGTGCTCGAATGCGATGGCACCCCCACCGATCCGCCACGCCTGCGCCGCTGGCCGGTGCGCCGCCGCCGCACCGACGCTCACGGCTTCGGCTCGCCTTCGGGTGCTGCGGGATCGGCCGCCGCACCGTCGGCACCGGGGCCGCCCTGCGCGCCGTACTCCGCCATCGCCGAAAGCACGGCGGTCGGCACGACGATCGCGCCCTCGATGCGTCCGGTGCGGACATCGAACGCCACGCCGATCGGTTCCGCGCGGCTGGGCACCGGCGGCAGCATGTCGGCACCGCCGCCGAAGGAGCCCGCCACCTGGCGCGCGGCCTTCATGAGCTGCCCGATCCCGATGAACCCGACGACATCGGGCTGCGCGACCATCCACTGCAGCATCGACTTGACGACTGCATCGTCGGCGAGCGTCGCCCCGCGGCCGGCCTGCGCCTCGGTCGCCCGCGTGAGCACGTCGGGGCGCTGGCTGTAGGTGACCACCAACGCGCCGTCGGCCGCGCGCGCGAACCCATGCATGCCGCGGTTGCCGAAGATCGCCTGCGTCGCCAGCATCTGCATGGCACTCGATGCAGCCGCGCGTGCCTCGCCCTCGTCGGCGACCGGTTCGGGCTTGAGTTCGAAGGCAGCGGCGGTCGACCCATCCTTCAGCGTCCGTGCATCCTCCCACGAGGGCGTCAGGCGGAGGCCGCCGGCGGTCCCGCCCATCTGCATCAGGCGCTCCTTGAAGATCGCCATCACGCGCGCTGGATCCTTGGTGAGGATGACGAGGCTGCTGTCGTTGAGCAGACCACCGGCCATCACACCGAGCTTGCTCGGGTACGCGGCCAGCTGCACGCCATCGATGAGCGGGGCCGCTTCCATGACCCACGCCGGCAGCACCGCGCCGGCCGGGTCGATCATGCCTGCCAGCGCCTTCATCGCGTCACCGCCGCCGACGGCCTGCACGTCCATCGAGAGCGCGCCGTAGAACGCCGACTTGGGCAGCGTCGAGAACGGCGCGCGCCCCGCCCCGCCCGCGGCGAACGCCTTGGCCAGCGGACCATCGGCCTTGAGCACCGCGATCGGCCGGATCGCCAAGCCCAGCGCATCGACGTCCACCAGGAGCACACCGTGCTCGAGCGAACCCATGAACGCGCCCGAGAGGCGCTGCAGGTCCTCCTGACGCCCGGCGAATCCGTCGACCGGCATCCCCTGCTCGGCAGCGCGCTGCTGCGCGATGGCGGCAGCCTGCTCGCCCATCGTCTTCGCGTGTTCGAGCGCGACCGGGCCCGCCCAGGCGATGAGCTCGGCCTCGTCCACGCGCACGCGGGCGTCGGCTCCGACGACCGTCATGAAGGCCGCTGCACAGCCGCCCTTTGGATCGTGGCCGCGCGCGAGCTCCGCCCGCTGGCTGATGACCACGTGCGTCGCCGTCGTCGACGCGAACGAAGGCTCGCCCATGAAGGTCAGCGATCCATCGGCACCCATGCCCATCGATGACGCGAGCGCCTTGGGATCGCTCGCCGGGAGCAGCAGCGTCCAGGCTGCCGGCGGCTGGCCGGCCGGTGCATCGGCGATCGCCGTGCTGTACGCCACGACGCAACCCCGCTCGTCGAAGCCCGCCCCGACGCCGAGCCAACCCTTGAGCTGCTCGACCGGCTTGCCGAGCACGCTCGTCTCGGGTCGGTTCATGCGCGCGAGCGTCTCGGAGAGATCGGCCCCCGCGCGAGCCAGGTCGGGCACGACGATGAAACTGATCGCATCCGGGGGCACATGGGCCAGCGCGGCGTCCGTGTTGCCGGCGATGCAGGGCGCGGCGACGGCGAGCGACAGGACGACCGCGGGCAGGGTGAACGGGGCGGATGGCATCGGCATGACCGGGCTACTGTACGAGCCCGATGGATGTTCAGGCCCATGGTCCGCTTGGTCCGGATCCGATGCACGCGCTGCTCGGCGCCGCGACCGTGGGCGTCGTCGCCATCGCCCTGGCGTGGCTCCTGCGCCGATCGGGCCTGCGACATGCGGCCGTCGCCGCGGGGCTCGTGACCGGCGTCATGCTCGGCCCGATGGTGCTCGGGGCAACCGCGCCCACGACCTTCGTGCGTTGGATTGCCGGCGGGGCCGAGGAGCGGATCGCCCGGCGCGATGCAGAGCGGCTCGTGCAGGCGCGACGACTGGTGACGATCAACGCAGGCACGGTGCCGAAGGCCGACGACCCGGCTGCGGCGGCCGAACTCGAGAGCCTCGCGCGATGCACGGAGGCCGTCGCCGGGGCGGAGCTCGACTTCGCAGCCGCGCGCCGCTGGGCGGTCCTGGCCCTCGCAGCGCTGGGGATCCTCGCCGCGATGTCCGATCCCGGTCCGCGGCGGCGCTTCTGGCAGCCCACGGCCTTCGCCAAGGGCGCCTGGCTCGCGGTGGTGCCGATGAGCTGCACGCTCCTGTGCCTCGCCTTCATGGAGGCCGAGCGCGGCACGCCGATCGCGTTCGCACTCGCAGCATGCACGGGCTGCGCGGCGGTGGCCGCCGGCACCGATCGCGCGCTCGCGCACCGCGAGGACACGACCGGTCCGCTCGCGCAGGCCGCGCGGTTCGCCACGCTGCTGGCGACCGTGCCGCTGGCCATGGGGCTCGGCTTGGCTGCCGGATGGACGAGTGATGCCCAATGGGCCGGCGCCGTGGTCCTGGCCGCATGCCTGCTCGGGCTGCTGGTGCACGGCTCCGCGGCACGATGGATGCACGACGCAGCCGAGATCCTGGTCGTTCCGGCGCTTGCCGCCCTGCTCATCGTGCCGATCGACCTGCGCGAGCACGCGCACTGGATCACCACCGCACTCGTGGCGTTGGCCTGCAGCGACGGGCGCTGGCTCGGCGCGTGGATCGGCGCACGCAGCTCGGGCGCGCTCGATGGCGGATCGGCATCACGGACCGCGCTGGCGGCGCAGGGCGCGACGACGGCGCAGCTGGGCTTCACCGGCGCCCTGGCATCGACGCTGGTCGCGCCGGCGTGGGGCATCGTGATGCTCGTGCTCGGAGCGCTCTACCTCGACGTGACGGGGCGGCTGCGCTTCGCTGCCGCCGGATCGATGCGTGAAGCCCAAGCCGGCGAGTGAGGCGCGCGCCCGTCGCCGTGGCGGGCGGGCTCAGCCATTCAGCGCAGCCTCGATCGCGTCCATCAGCTCCTTCGAGTCGGGCTTGACGCTGCTGCCGAAGAAGCCGACCGGCTTGCCGTCCTTGCCGACGACGTACTTCGAGAAGTTCCAGCCCGGCAACTTGCCGGTCTGCGTGCCCAGGCACTCGTAGAGCTCGCTCTGGCCGGTGCCGGCCTTCGTCTGCACCTTCGAGAACATCGGGAACGTCACACCGTACGTGCTCGAGCAGAACTCCTTGACCTGGGCCTCGGTGCCCGGCTCCTGCCCGCCGAAGTCGTTGCATGGGAAGCCGAGCACGACCACGCCCTTGTCCTTCAGGGAATCGGCGAGCTTCTGCAGGCCTTCGTACTGCGGGGTGTAGCCGCAGCGGCTCGCCACGTTCACGATCACGAGGACCTTGCCCTTCCAGTCGGACAGGGCGACCTCCTTGCCGTCGATGTCCTTGACCTTCAGGTCGAGCACCGTGCGGCCCGACCACTTGGCCGAGAGTTCGGGTGACTGCGGCGCGTCGACGGCGCAGGCAGCGCCGGCGATCATGAGGGCTCCGGTGACGACGGCGTGGCGGATGGTGCTCAGCATGCCGCCGCATTCGTCGCGTCGCGGACGGCGGATGCAGCCCGGCCCACGGACCGGTCGGGGCCCGGCGATTCCCGGGCACCGCGGCCGACCGCCGCGATCACTCCACCGTGACGCTCTTGGCCAGGTTGCGCGGCTTGTCCACGTCCTTGCCGCGCATCACGGCCGCGTGGTACGCGAGCAGCTGCAGGGGCACGACGGTGACGAGCGGTTGGAGCATCTCGGTGACGTCGGGGACGTAGAAGACGTCCTCGGCGACCGTGCGGATGTGCTCGTCGCCCTCGGTCGCGACCGCGATGACGTGGCCGCCGCGGCTGCGGACCTCTGCGATGTTCGACAGCACCTTCTCGTACTGGCTGTTCTTGGTCGCCACGAAGACGACCGGCATGCCGTTGTCGATCAGCGCGATCGGGCCGTGCTTCATCTCGGCCGCGGGCATGCCCTCGGCGTGGATGTAGGAGATCTCCTTGAGCTTCAGCGCGCCCTCGAGCGCCACGGGGTAGTTCACGCCGCGGCCCAGGAAGAGCCAGTTCTCGCGCTCGACGTACTTGGCCGTCGCGGTGCGGATGTGGTCGTTCTGCGCGAGCACGCGCTCGATCTTGTCGGGGATCGCCTCCATCTCGCGGAGCAGGTGCCCGACGAGGTCGGGGCTCAGGAAGCGGCGACGCCCGATGAAGGTCGCCAGCATCGCCGCGACCATGACCTGCCCGGTGAAGGCCTTCGTGCTCGCGACGCCGATCTCCGGCCCCACGCGCAGGTAGACGCCCGCGTCGGTCTCGCGCGAGATGCTGGAGCCGACGACGTTGACGATGCCCAGCGCGGTGGCGCCGCGGCTCTTGGCCTCCTGCAGCGCGGCGAGCGTGTCGGCCGTCTCGCCCGACTGGCTCACGGCCACCACGACCGTGCCTTCCTCGACGATCGGGTTGCGGTAGCGGAACTCGCTCGCGAAGTCGAAATCGCTGGGAATCTTGGCCAATTCCTCCATCAGGTAGGTGCCGACCATGCAGGCGTGCAGCGCCGTGCCCTGGCCGACGAAGACCACCCGGCGCGCCCGCGCGAGCTGGCGGGCGATGTCACCGACGCCGCCGAGCTTGACGTCGCCCGCGCGCAGGTCGATGCGGCCCTTCAGCGACGTACGCAGGGCACGCGGCTGCTCGTGGATCTCCTTGAGCATGAAGTGGTCGTAGCCGCCGAGCTCGATCTCCTGCAGGTCGATCTCGAGCTCACGGACCTCGGCCGTGATCGGCAGGTTGTCGACGGTCGTGGTGCGGAACGACTCGCGCGTCAATCGTGCGACGGTGTAGTCGGCCAGCGTGAAGGCCTGCGTGGTGTGGCTGACGATCGCACTCGCGTCGCTCGCGACCACGTACTCGCCGTTGCCGACCCCGACCATGAGCGGGCTGCCCTTGCGCGCCACGACGAGCACGTCGGGCTCCTTCGCGCACATCACGGCGATCGCGTAGGCACCCGTCACCTCCCGCAGGGCCGACTGGACCGCCTTCTCGAGGTCACCCTCGTAGAGCTCGCCGATGAGGTGCGCGAGCACCTCGGTGTCGGTCTCGCTCTCGAAGGCATGGCCCTTCTCGAGCAGCCAGGTCTTGAGCGCCGAGTAGTTCTCGATGATGCCGTTGTGGATGATCGCGATGCCGTGGCCCTGCTTGGCGTCGTCACGGTGCGGGTGTGCGTTGAGGTCGGTGACGCCGCCGTGGGTCGCCCAGCGGGTGTGCGCGATGCCGACCGAGCCCTCGAGGCCACCCTTGCGCTCGATCGCCTCCTCCAGTGCCGCCACGCGGCCGACGCACTTGACCACCTGCAGCCCCGGGGAGCTGAGGGTGCCGGCACCGGCGCTGTCGTAACCGCGGTACTCCAGGCGCTTGAGCCCCTCGAGCAGGATGGGAAGCGCCTGCCGGCGCCCGATGTATGCCACGATGCCGCACATGGGTGGATGGTCCTCTGGCCGGGCCACGGGCCCGGTCGGGGTAGCCTACGAAACGAACCCATGGAAGGCGACGCCACGAGCACGAACCAAGCCAAGAAGTGGCTTCGTGAGCGCAATCAGGCCCTGCTCCGGGGCATGACCGACGCCCAGCGGGCCGATGGAAGCACGAAGATCGCGGAATCCGTCTACCTGATCGCTTCCGCCTGGCGGGCCAGCGGGGTCATGAGCTTCCTCAACATGCGGAGCGAACCGGACATGACGCTGCTGCACAACCCCTGGCTGGCCGCCGAGCGACCCCTCATGGCGCCCCGGGTCGTGGCCGGCTCCGGGATCGCGCCGGTGCTCCTCAAGCGCAAGGATGCCTCCTTCTCCCTCGATGCCAGCGGGGTCCGGGCCCCCGATGGCGCGACCGTCGCCACCGAAGCGATCGACCTGGTGGTGGTGCCCGGCCTGGCGTTCGACCCGTTGGGCCATCGCCTCGGCCGGGGCGGCGGCTACTACGACCGGTTCCTGCCCCGCCTCCGACGGGAGACCGTCACCGTCGGGGTCTGCTTCGATGAGCAGGTCGTCGACCGGGTGCCCACCGACCCGCACGACTGGCGGCTCCAGTACGTCGTGACGCCGACGAGGATCTGGTGGTTCGGGCAGGTGCAGGCTCGAACCTCGGCGTTGTCGCTGTAGGATCCCGGCCGTCGCCGCGCATGGTCGCGCGGCAGCTGACCATCGAGACCGGAAAGGATTCCGCCATGCCGTTCACTGGCTCCGCCCACTCGGGCAACCGCACGCCATCGACCCCCAGCCGCATCACTTGGGTGATCGCCGGCGCCAGCACGCTCTTCCTCGTCGCGAGCGTGCTCTGGTGGATGTCGGGATCGACGCCGAGCGCCGCTCAGGCCACGCCGTCGCCGACGACCGACACGCAAGCCGCCGCAACGCCGGTCACCGACGTCGCGACGGCACCGGTGGTCGATGCCACGCCGGCATCGACGGCCACGCCGAGCGAG
>Ga0315906_10007804_pt1 | contig 12952 bp, 21 predicted proteins | sample LakEriMetagenome_4_FD_203526 | JGI IMG/M metagenome (GOLD analysis project Ga0315906, IMG submission 203526) | Freshwater fungal communities from buoy surface, Lake Erie, Ohio, United States - Buoy 2 MA122 | ecosystem: Environmental > Aquatic > Freshwater > Lake > Lake biofilm | place: USA...
CAAAGGTGTCGCGACTTATGAGCGCCTGACCGAGTGGAACGACCACGGCTGGGCAACCGTCCGCGTGAGCGACACATCCTCGGGCCACGGCTGGCAGGGCGACAAGCACAAGTCCTCGTGGGAGAAGCTGTGATGTTCGACCGGTATGAAATCAACACCCCGAACGGGGTCTACGTCGTGACCATCGGCCACCATGGTACTTGGGATGTGACCCACCCCTGCGGCCGCGTCAGCAACTGCGAAGACCTCGACGAAGCCTTCGCGGATGTTCGCGTCAATTCGAGGGATGTAGAATGACCTATGTGATCCGCTCGATGTCCACCACGGATTGGAACGGCCGCGACCCGGTCGTTCCCTACCACGTCTACCTGATGAAGCCAGAGCATCGCGCCGGTGCATACTGGACCAGCTACGGGCGGCAGATCATGCACTTTGACACGCTGGAGGCCGCCGAGGCCGAGTGGAAGCGCATCGGTCTCGAGAAATACGGACGGCGCGACATCGCCCCTATCGACTGCAAAGTCCCCGTCTGGGACGCCATCAACTATCAGCCGGAGTAATCAGCATGACCAAGTTGCGAGAGCCGAGCTCCGTTGTCGAGATGGCGGAGATGTGCCGCAATGCGAACCAGCGGATCGTGAACACCAAGGTGATTGACGAGGAAATTCGCACTCGGGCGAAGGATGTTCTCATACACCTGTCGAGCGCCGACTTTTACGAGCTTGACGAGGGGGTATCCAAGGCCACGGACATGGTGTTTGAGACGCAGTTTCACGGGAAGACCTCTGACACTTTGTTGCTGGATGAAGACTTCCGCCTGCCCTCAAAGGTTTGCATGTTCTGGTCACGCGGCACCAACATCCGCTTCCCGCATCACGAGGAAGACGGCGGATTTCCCTTTGCCTACCTCGGGGTCGAAGATGATTTTCATGGCAGGAGAGGAACCATTGTTTACATGGTGTCGCCTTATTTCGCGCCCATAGATCAGGGTGCGTACCTTCTTGGGGTCGAGGCAGGGCTGTACAGCACCAGAGAGGGAAGCGAAGAGGACGAGCATAGGCGGATAATGCACGTCCTGACCGTCGCCTCTATGTGTTCCCTCCTGAACCAACCCGGCGTCACCAAGAAAGAACCTGCTGGATCGAGGCAGGAGCGCCGCGCCGCTCAGCGCAGCGGGGGCTACGCCGCCGACGCATGGCACAAGGTCACATGGAACATCGGCGAAGAGGTCAAGGCCAAGCTCACCCGCGACGAGCCTGTGCGCTGCATGCCCCTGCACTACACCCGTGGTCATTGGCGCAGGGCCGAGGAGGGATGGAAGAACACCACGCTCCGCAAAGACGGGCTCTGGTACCAATGGATCGAGGGGTTCTGGTCCGGGCACCCAGCCTTCGGCGTTAAGAAAGCGTATCATGCGCCGAAGATGGGAAAATCCACATTTTGATTGTTGACTGTGTGTATCGTACGATGTAGGGTGTTCTTATTGAAACAGGAGATGACCATGACCAACTACCAGACCCCGACCGCCGAAACCTACGAAGGCCTCGACAAAGCCTTCAACCACTTCAACGAGCACCTGTTCGAGAACCGCCTCCCGCCGGTGCTGTTCACGCTGACCCGCAAGGGTAAGGCCCACGGCTACTTCTGGCCCGAGCAATTCAAGCACCGCGCCGATGGCGACACCACCCACGAGATCGCCCTGAACCCCAACACCATGGGCCGCGATCTGATCGACGTCCTGTCCACGCTGGTGCACGAGATGACCCACCTCGAGCAGGAAGAATACGGCAAGCCCGGCAAGAAGGGTCATCACAACCGCGAGTGGGTCGGCCTGATGGAGCGTGTGGGCTTGATCCCGTCGAACACCGGCGCACCGGGCGGCAAGCAGACCGGCCGTCAGATGACCCACTACATCGACATGACGGGTGACTTTCTGACCGCGTTCGACAAGCTGATGCCGTTCGATCTGCCCTACTTCACGCAGCCCGCCGGTGCCGCTGCAGCCAAGAAGAAGGACCTGTCGAAGGTCAAGCGCGAGTGCCCATGCTGCAGCGCCAAGGCTTGGGCCAAGCAGGGCATGCGGGTCATCTGCGGTGACTGCGAAGAGCTTATGGTTGAGGAGGAGGTGTGAGATGATAACGATGACGGCACAGGTTTATGTGGATGACCACGGCCATCTCCACAAACGCAACATTGAGGTTACCCTCCATGACACCAACTTTTCAATCAGTCAGGGGGAGGCCATGGAAGATCAGGAGACCGTCTGGGTGGAAAATGAGGATCAGGCCAGAGACCTGATGACAGCCATCAAGGCAATGTGCGCTGCGCACGGCTGGGAGGTGTGAGATTACCGACCTTGAGCGCCACCTGATCGAGATGGGCATCATCGCCCGACCGAAACCAACCGAGAAAGCAGCCTGCTATGCCCCACCACAATGGAAACCGAGTTATCCCAATGAAGACCCGCCGTTCTGAGGTCAAGAAGATCACGGTGTACGTCCCGAACAGGGGCGTCACCACGTCCATCGAGGGCAAGTTGCCCAGCGTTCCAGTGAGCCTATCGATGCCCCCGTGGGTGTCAAAATCAATCAAGGGAGAAAAATCAGCATGACCTATATGGCGGTCCTTTGGATCACGATGCACGGCGGCCCGCTGGAGGGGAGCATCTACGGTGTTCCGTTCCTGACCGAGAAAGCCTGCAAAGCCGCAATGCGCCCCATCGGCGACAGCCTCGACTATGACTACAGCATGGAGTGCACTGTGCTCCCCATTGAACAGGAGATAAAATCGTGAAGCTTGCAACCCTGAAATACAATGAGTGGATTGAAGAGGGAGAGGTCAAGTGGGACCCGGGCGTTGACCTGACGGTTCCGGACGTCGTGATGCTTGACGCCTTGCGGGACTGCATCTTGATCTTGAGCGAAGCCTACAACGACCTGCACAAGGTCACCTTTTCAGAGAAGATAACGGGAGCCTCAGAATGAACGCAGGCAAGAACATGACAGGAGAACACCTCGAGGCCGTCATGGCCGCGATGCCGGACAATATGGACCCTGCGGAGCTTTGCGCCCTGACGCTGACCATCCACGCCGCGTATCTCGACACCCAAGTCGAGATCATCTCGGCCCTCATCTCGACAGTCTACACCTACGGGATGTCTCAGGGGATCAGCAACGAGGCGATCTCGCGTGGTCTTCGGCTTTCCGCAGACATGCACGACGACCAGTCCGCCAACAAAACAACAACCCACTGAGGATGATGATATGTTTAGCATGAAAAAGACAGAAGTTCCGTTTATCCGAGACATGAAAACGTCCGGCGCCGGTGGGGTGATGGTCATAGACGCCGTGCGCTCAATGCCCTCGAGGGCAGCCTGCAACGCGGTCTACACGGCTCTGGCCGACAAGCGGGACCTGAGCGCCGAGGACCTCGAGACACTGTCCAACCGCATCGGGCGGCTGGCTTGGGAAAGGGCGCGGGCATGAACGACTTTTGGGACAGCATCCCATTTCTGGGGGTTTTCTTGGTTGCTGTGTTTGCCATCCATGTCGCTTGGCAAGTGCAGACCAGTCGCACGGAGACAGATAAGGTGCGCTTCGAGCAGTGTATCGCCGCCGACAAGCAGTGGGTGCAGGGGAGCTGTGTTAAATGACTGACGAACTGAACGAGCTATACCGCGAGCGGGCTGAGTATGCGGACATGGAAAGCTCCTGCCAAGATGCCAAGAAATACACGCGGTATGGTGGTCTCTGGTGGCGACTGTTCGATTGGCTTGAGCGGTTTGCCGCAGATGGCAGGCGGGAAGTTAACGAGGACATCGCAGAGATCAAAGGAGAGCGCCATGAGTGACGAAGGCGACATCATCCTGAAAACGGGTGCGAAGTCACAAGCAACGTGGTCCTTTGACCCAAACTTCTACGTCCGCTTCGAGGTGGGCCATAAGAAGCCGCACCTCATCGCCCGCCTCTTGCAGCGTTGGCTCTTGGGCATCTACTGGAGGGACGTGAAATGACTGACGAAGAACTGACGCAGGCAATGGCCGAGTTGCAAGAGGTTGTAAGGTGCCGCTGTGACGAAGCCTACAGAGACCGGGGGCTTAAAGACCCTCATTGCGAGTGTGACAGCGCCGAAGCCGTGAAAGTTGTGGCCGACCGCATCAAAGATTTGACGGCCAAGCTGGCGAAGGCGGAAGCTGGGCTGCGCGAAATTGTCGGAGAGTGCGGTTGCTTCATTGCCTGCGCCGCCCTCGCAGAGATCAAAGGAGAGAGCCAATGATCCTACAACTTAACCCGCCGATCCCACTGGACACGCCCAAGGGGCCCGCTCTGGCACACCTCGTCATGGACTATGGGCCGGAGTACAACTTGCTCTGGGTCTGCATTGGCGACCGCGACGGCGAGTGCTGGACGTGGGACAACTCCAAGGTCCGGGGCCAGAAGAACATCACCCACGGCAGGCTGGTAGACAATGGCCCGGGGCGAGAGTGACAGCCCGGCTGCACGGGCCCTGAGGGACGCCGGGTATCGCAAGCTGCCCGGATGGTGGGTCACGCAGGACCAGTACGACCTCATCGTCTACATGTGCGAGGGGAACCTCAAGGACATCGAGCGGATCAAGCGTGACAGCGAGCGATGATGCCCGCGCTCCCTTGACGCCCCCTGTCGCCATATGCGAATGTGAACACGCAAATTGTTAAGTTGGAGACACCAGAAATGTCTGGAGAAGAAAAGCTGCCAGCGGACATCGTTCGCGAGGTCATCAATGACCAGCTGATGCGCATTCGTTTGGCTCTGGACGACCGGAACCTCTCCAAGGTTGCCGCCGGGTCAGGGCTTCACGAGAACACCGTCAGGTACATCGCCAGCGGAAAAGGGGAGACGCCCACGCTGGCCACGCTTGAGAAGCTTGGGAATTACCTCTTCAAATGAGGGTGCGGGCCGGTTAATTCGGCCCGCATGCTATTTCTGCATTTACGAAGGGGTCACTTAGCTTTTATCTTCGCCGAGCGCCGGGACTGACCCGGCCCCACATCGAGAAAGAAGCATGGCGGATTTTCGACAGACAAAAGAAGAGGTGACGCTCTTCTTCATCACCATGAACATGCATGCCCGCAGTGGGACCCCAACCCATATGATCGTCGGCTCTCTGCCGGGGGTGGGGACGATTGAGGAGTTCTACAGCGAGATCGAGGGCAAGGATTTCCTGCTCATAGAGGAATTCTATCGCGGCAATGGCCCTAACAGCATCCGAGACAGGGATGGGTCCGAGTACCACAGCGTCGGCACGATCCTCCTCAACGTCATGTACATCGGGAAGGTGAAGACGTGACTTGGGACAAGTTCAGAAAAACGAAGCCCCGCCGGTCCAAGGCCTGCGTGTCCAGAAGCCGCAAGCTGCCCGAGATCGCCTACATCTTGATGCCAGCCGAAATGGCCCCGGCCGAGCGCGTTTCGATCTACCATGACGGCGGAACGCGCCTCGCGCTGGAGTTTGGGATCGACGGCGACTTCGTGGTGAGAAAGGCGAGCACCAGAAGCTACGCGGTCAGGGTAACCATCCCGAGGCGTCTGGTGCACATCGTACCCTTCGGCTTGACCGAGATTACGTTCAAGCGCGACCCAGACGGCTTCGAGATCATCGAGCTTTAGGCCGAAGCGTAGGTTCGAAAGAAGTCGCCCAACCCCCTGACGTCACTGCAGCGCTACTATGTTGGCGTATTCAAAATTGTTAATTTTTGTGATGAAGACAAAAAAGTCGTGCCCGTTGGTGGTGGTAAACGTACCCGTCACCCTATTGAACCCGCTCGTGGTAATTGCACCGGCCGAAGCGTTGTTGGTGATCTGGATAATCATCTCGTAGTCGCCCGCGAGAGTAGGCGCTGCAAGGGTGAACGCACCACCATTTATGATGCGCTTCATATTTCCACCCACTGGGCTCGGGGTGTAGGTGCCGGAAGACTTTGTTCCGTCGTCGGCGGCGGTTGACGTGATACCGGCATATCCAAGGCTTTGTACCGGGGTCCCAACTGCGGCACGGCCTGTGATGACATTGTCACCGGCAAGGGTCATAGCCCCAGCGGACGTTATACGCGCAATCTCCGTTGCAGCAGCACCTTCTGCCATCAGCTTTAGGGTAAAATCAAAATCTTCCGAACCCAAAGTGACGTCGGTGGCGATTGCAGAAATCTGCATGCCGACTTCGGTGTTCCCAGCAGAAGTTTGCGCCGCAAAAGACATAGTCGTACCAATGCCAGCCGCAGGGGTACCGCTAGATTGACTATCGATGCGTAGAGCTTCGGTATCCACGTTGGTTGCCGCAGTGGTTGTCATAATGTCCAGAACGGTACCGTCGTAGGTTAGACCGGCGGTACCGGTAAGAATTCCCCCGGAGGAGTACGCAACGCTGTTGGCCGGGATAAACAAGACAACGTCGTCTGATGCTCGAATGTTCGTTCCGTCAGAGTAAACCGTCCGCGCAAACCCCTGCGGTGCGACGAAGCTGGTTCCGCCACCGCTGTTACTGATGGTAACCGTAAAAGACCCCGAAGTGTCGTTCCGTACGATCCATTGACCACCAACACCGGACGGAATGCTGTAGGTGACGTTGGCCGTCAAAACGCCCGTAATGGTCAGGATCAGTTTTTGATATTCTGCTATGGTAAGAACAACTGGGGCAGTACCAACACCGGTGGCGTTCTTTATGGTTTCGCCACCCAGAGCAGCGTCAATTACGCCAAAGTTTGCGTTCAGGGGAACGTCCCAGTTCGTGGAGTTTAGCGCTGGCTGTTCAAGGTCTTTGTTGGTCGTAACCATCAGATGCTCCTGTTCGCGACTTCTAAGGCATGCGCGATGTGATTGTCGGACATGTCGAGAAGGCTCTCGGTCCCCTTGCTGATCCCCTTCTTAGCACGTTCCGCCGCCATGACCAACTGGTCTGCGGCCGCCTCGTGGGGCATGCCGACCCGGCCACCGGCCTTGCGGCCTTCGCGGGTGTCGTACGACGGGTATCCGGATGCACCGGCGCGGATCGCCGCCCCAGAACCAGAAACACCAGTGGTTGGGTCCATGAGTTGGTTTGCAAGATACGTCTGGACGGGTTTGGTATGGGCATACTTTTCCAGCTGCCTAAGAGCTATCCTGCGCGTAGCGTCAATACCGGCTGCACCAGCGGTCAATGCTGCGGGTAGAGCCGCAAACTTCAGTGGAAGACCATACATGGCCGCACCCTGAAGCATACCAAGCGCGCCCCCACCACCAAGGAGAAGTTCGCTGAATGGAATGGCCGACCGCCACCCAGAAGCTGTGCTTTTACCCAGAGTACCAAGCGTGTTCATGCCGCTTTCAGCAAGATCACCCATGCGGTTTACGTTCCCGGTAACAACCTTTTTACGCCCGTAGACCCGCTGCAAAGCAGATGCCAAGTCTTTTGGCGTAACAATTCCGTTCACCCCACCGCGCACCGATGCCGTATTGACCGCGTTCTGCATCACCAGAATTGCCTGATGGCGTCTGCGCGCCTCGTCAAGCATGGCGAGCCTTTCGGGTGTGTTGCTGGCAGCTGCCGCATTGTCGATCAGATCGTCAATGGCATCACGCGCCATAGCCGCAGCTTCAGCTCTGCTACCATCAAGGCTGGAGAGGTCCTTGCCAAGTTCGCTGCGAAGGCGGTGCAACTCCCTTGCGGGAACTGTTGTCCCCGTGCGGGCCGCGTTACCGAGAAGCTCGACAACTTCATCTACCGCACCCGGGGCATTTGCCTTCTTAGCCGCTTTGTAGATAGGGTCAGAAAGTCGGCGCAAGGGGATGATGCCAAGACCACTTAGTGCATCGTCAAACATCTGCCCATTGGCGGCGTAGAGTTCGTCCATGACGAATTTGTTGGCAAGGGCAGGGCTCCCAATAATCGTGGGGTCCGCCGCCTTCTTAGCTGCAAGTGACGCGATCATCTCATCGGTCAGGCCAGCTTCACGCAGCGCTGCGGTCGTCAGAGCTTGGTACTGCGGGCTATTGTCAGAAAGGTTGTAAACCGATTGGAGCCGGGGATTGTTGGCTTCAATACTCAATACTTTTGGGCTCTTAGTCGCAAGACCCGCAGAAACCGGAACATCGGCCTCGCGCAGGCGGGCGGCGTGAGCCAGATCGTCCACGGCAGCTCCCCCACCGGGAGATACTGTTCCCCTGACGATATTTTCAAAAGAGTTTGCTCCGATACCACCCAACATAGCCCCCGCAAGCCTTGCGGTGGGTTCAGCCCATTTGCTGGTCGGAAAGTACTCTTTTGCCAGCTGACCAGCATATTCGCTTGAAACGCCGGGAATGACCGATTGTAAACCAGTTCGCGCCAAGATGGGAAAGAGGCCCCCACCCCCGGTAAGGGCGACTGCTGCCGCCCCCGGGGCAAACTCTCCAACCGTTCGACCGTACCTTCCTTCGGTGGTCTTGGGTTTGTACCCCATGACGGAAGGCATATATTCAGTGGCCGCTTCGGTGGCGCTTTTTCCGGTGAGCATTCTCCCAAATCCGCCGGGAGCACCCAACATTATACTGCGCTCGACCGACTCCGGAATGTCGCGTCCAGTCAGCTTTTCAACCCCACCCACAATCATTGACGTAAGGTCTTGAGGAAGATCGGCCAGAGACATGGTACCGCGAACAGCCCCGGAGCCAAGCGACTTGCCAACATCGACTGCGGTATCGTATGCGCCCACCTTCTGACCAATGGTCGCAAGGAGTTCCTCGTCCAACATGTCGGAAACTCTAGGGCCCTGACCGGGTTGATTTTGTCCAGAACGGGCACCGCGATTGACGATCCCCATAAGTTCTTCGTCGGTCATGCTGCTGTAATCAGTTTCAGCCATGGTCTATCCACCCGTTATGGTTGCTGCCCCGGTGGGATCAAATTCCCATCGGCATCCCTCGTGTAGCCCCTCCTCAAGAGTTCTTGAGTGGCGGCATCCGTTTCCTCTGGCGCAGCCTCGGCCGGTCTCTGGATGGTCCCCTTGAATTCAGGCCTGCGCTTCTCGATGAATGTCTCGGGATTGTTGCTCCGGACAAAATCTCTCTCAATTTCCGCAAGGTTTGCGCTCTGATTTTTAAGTTGGGCCTCGTAGATAGCAATCGACAGCGCAAGGTTATAGTCCGCGATACCACTTTGAATGGCTAGAATTTCCTCGATTGCCCCCGGCGACATGTTTGAGTTGGCGGTGGTCGCCTGCGTGAGAGCGGCAAGGGTGTTGGTGTCAACTTTCCCGGCTAGGCTGTTGACTGCGTCACGCGCAAAGCCCGCGCTGATCTTAGCGGCAATGTCATAACCCTCGACCGCGTTTGTTGGAACATCGAAGCCAAGCTGCTGCCCAATACGGCCAATGAACGCAAAAGTAGGTGCAAGATCACCCGTGGATGGCAACATTTTAAGGGCCTTGGCAAGCTCCTCAGTGCTGCGCAGGCTGTTTTGAGCCCCCAACATGGCGTCGGAAACCGAGAGACCAAGTTCGTCAGTGCGAGCAATATCGCGAACGGTAGCGGCCGCACCAAACACCGCATCCTCGTAGGTCGGATCAACCACTGTACTCCCGTCTGCTAGAACGATTTGGCCCCTGTGGTTTGCAAGAGCTTCTTCGACGCGCTGCAGTGTCTCGGGGCTTGCAATTTGAAATTCAACATCGGAGACCAGCTTTCTGCGAAGGGCATCGAGATACCCATACGTCTGACCCGCCATTACCTCGACCGGTTTTCCATCAACGCTGATCGTGGTTCTTGCAGTCATGCCGCGACCAAATGGATCAAGCGGGACGCCCATAAACGAGGTGACATTTGGGCCACCATCAGTTGTTGGCGTGAAGCCAATCTCGCCGGGGATAGGCCCAGTATACTTGACGTCCTTGGCATATTCCTCTGGTGTCCCGGCGTAACCCTGCCCTTGGGCGCGCAAGTACTGGCGCATGAAGGTGTTGGCATTTTCAAGGTTCTTCGCGGTAATTTCGCCGCGCCGCTGCTCGAGGCCCGCGTAGGTGTTCGCCGCGCCGCCAATACCCTGCAAAATGGCCGACCCAAGGTACCGGGACGGCGACGATGCCATGGTGCCGATGCCAGACAGGATCGACAGAAGCGCGTCTTTGTTCACAGTGCCGTCGGGGTTGTAGAACATTTTTCCGACAACCGTACGCTCGTCATAGGGCTTATCTGGGGTCAGGCGGAGGCCACCCTTGTATTCTTCGCCAGCCGAGCCGCTACCAGCGCCACCGGCAACGCCGGAAGTGGACAAGGTGTTCATAACACCACCATAGGCGGGAATGTCGCTGGTGGCACCAGCAACTCCGCGAGACGCCGAACCTGCGCCCGTCACCGACGCAACGTAGTTTTGCGTCTCCTCCGGCAGGTAGTCGAGATAGCTACCACCCATAGCGCCAGCGCGGTCCATGGCGCTTCTCAAACGACCCGGACCAGCGTTGTAGGCGGCAGACGCCAGATCGAGACTGCCGAAGCGGTCGTACATGTTCCGGAAGTACGCCTCTCCGAGAGCCGCATTGTAATCAGCATCGGTGCGGAAGCGCTCCTCGTCCCATGGCAGGCCAGCCATCTCTGCTGCCTCAGGCCCGGTATCGGGCATGACCTGACCGATGCCAATGGCGCCGGCGGACGACGTCAGCGGATTGCCGTTCTCGTCAAACTGACGGTTGTTGCTTTCCTGCTTCAGGATTTTGGTTCGGTAGAATTCCGACACCTCGTCGACAGGCGCTCTGGCGGCCGCGAGACCCGGTTCCGGCGTTGGTTGCGCACCGGAACGCTCGATGGCAGCTGCAGCGAGGCCCGAAAGGTCACCTGCTGGCGTGGCTTCTCGCGGTGTGGTCGGGGCAAGCCCCGCTCGGACCCGTCTGTTCGCCTCTGGGTCAACATAGGGGTTCTGCGGATCGACAAACGGCAGGTCAGGGTCTTCTGCGGGCAGGGCGGTCGCAGGCGTCAACCGTGCGTTCGGCAGATCGCCGAGGCTCATGGGTTTGGGCACGTCACCAGCGAGAAGGCGACGGCGGATGATCTCTTCCTCCGTCTCGGGGCCACCACCAACGGCATACCCGGGGCGAACGAGGCCACCCTGATAGAACTTGTGCGCCTGACCATAGTCGACGCGCTTCATGCCGTCAGAGCCGGTCGACACGGCGTCAGGATGCTTGCGCTCCACCTCATCAGCCATGAAGCCAATGTGGGTCTGCTCGTTCTCGTCGCCCTTGTACTTGAAGCGGTAGATCGGCATCCCATCGTCGGTCTTGCCGATCCGGCGGATCGAGTGCTTGGCGCGGCGGTCAGACAGGGCAAACAGATTTGCGACAGCCAAAGCTGTGTTCGCCGCATTCTCGATCTGGCTCATGGTGCTTTCGGGCTGACCCGGTGCGGAACCCGGCTGCATCATCTGGTTCTTTTTGGTCTCCTCCTGATCTCTCAACGTGTCGGAAAGGTAGCTTTCCTTTTCGACAGGATTATCAGAAGGCTTGAGGCCGCCCTCGAGGTAAGCTGGGCCACCAGAGGCGTAGCCGACCACGCCGCCGCGCGAGTTTTCATTCTTGCTGAAAAGGTCCCAGAAGTCGCCGTCTTTACCGAACCGATCCTTCAGTTCGATCATGTTTTCGCCAAAGTTTGCGGCGGCTTCCATTTGCTGCGCAAGTGTTTTTTGAGCGTTTTCTAGACCGGCACTGTCGGCCACCATCAAGTCACCGACCGGCAGATAAGCCTGTGGGACATAACCGCCCACGCCCGGCTGAGAACCAACCATAGCGCCATACGGACCAGCGACACCGCCGCCTCCAGCCTTGGTTGCGCGTTCGTAGTCAACCGTCTTGTAGCCAGACGCCGGGTCCACACCAACAGCGTCGGGGTGATGCTTTTCAACCTCGTCAGCCATGAAACCGACGTGGGTCTGCTCGCTGTCGTCACCCTTGTACTTAAAGGTGTAGATCGGCATGCCCTCATCGGTTTTACCGATGCGTTTGATGTCGTGCTTCAAGCGCCGATCAGAGAAGAAGGAGTAGGGTTGCGTGGTCTGCGTGGTCGATCCGGACAGCGCACCGGTGCCCATCGCGATGTTCCCGAGGAACTGGGCGACTTGGAACGGGTACGCCTGCTGCTGTTGGAACTGGTTGTACAGCGCGCTGAGACCGGCCTGCTCGGTCTGTTGGGCGAGGGTACCGGCATTAATCTGCGCCTCTGCCCCCTGTAGGTTCATACCCTGCGCGGCCTGACCCAACCCAGCCATCTGCTGACCACCAGAGAGAAGGCGCGCAAGGTTGGCTTGCTCAGCACCCAGATTGAGCCCCTGCTGCTGCTGAGCCGTCTGGAGAGCCTGCATGAAGTTCTGCGCGTTCAGTCCAGCGAGCGTAGAGCCGGTCGCCATGTTCTGCTGTTGGGCAAGGTTGGCGGCAGCAATGCCCGCGCGGTCGCCGCCGAAAGCACCGCTCGAGATTGCGGTACCTAGAGCACCAGATTGAGCCTGCTCCTGCTCCTGACGCATGCGGTCCATCGTGGTGTCGATGACCTGCTGCTGGAACGGGTTCATGTACTGCTCAATCTCAAGCTCACCCGGCATCACCGACGCCATGCCGGATCGCGTAGCTTCGGTCGCTTCATTGAAATAGGGCTTATAAGACCCAACAGCTTTGTTGACGTTTCCAATACCGAGCTTTTGCTGTTTGTTCAGCTGAGCGACAAACTTTGCAGGGTCTTTCGAGTAAATCTGGAACGGTTTCGACGCTGCCTTTTGGGCCTGAGCGTTGACGGCATTATACCGAGCAAGAACCTCTGGCGGGATTTGTACCTGCTGCGTTGTTGTCGAAGTTTTGCCGCCCATTAGGAGCCCCCTTGCGCCTCTTCACCGAGGCCAGTTTTTGCGCCGTAGAGGAAGTATACACCAGCTGGCGAGCCAAATACACGCTCATAAAGCCGAATTTTTGCTTCCGTCCGCG
>Ga0315906_10007807_pt1 | contig 12950 bp, 13 predicted proteins | sample LakEriMetagenome_4_FD_203526 | JGI IMG/M metagenome (GOLD analysis project Ga0315906, IMG submission 203526) | Freshwater fungal communities from buoy surface, Lake Erie, Ohio, United States - Buoy 2 MA122 | ecosystem: Environmental > Aquatic > Freshwater > Lake > Lake biofilm | place: USA...
GCCAGTCCTTGGCGAGCTCGATGGCGGCGCGGGTGAGGTTGCCGAACTTGTCGAGCTTGGCCTCGAAGCGTTCGAAGAGCGTGAAGGCGTCGGCGGTGCCGCCGGCGAAGCCGCCGAGCACCTTGCCTTGGCCGAGCGGGCGCACCTTGCGGGCGTTGCCCTTCATCACGGTGTTGCCGAGCGTGACCTGGCCGTCGCCGCCGATGGCGACGACGCCGTTGCGGCGTACGCCCACGATGGTGGTGCCGTGCGGGTTGAAGCTGTCGTTCATGGGTCCTTCCTGGGGCTGCCTGCGGAGCGCCCCGGGCCGCGGCCGCTACTTGCGCCGTGCGCGGGGGTGCGCTTGGTCGTAGATGCGGGCGAGGTGCTGGAAATCAAGGTGGGTGTAGACCTGGGTGGTGGCGATGTCGGCGTGGCCGAGCAGTTCCTGCACCCCCCGCAGGTCCTGGCTGGACTCCAGGATGTGGGAGGCGAAGGAGTGGCGGAACAGGTGGGGGTGCAGGTGCACGGGCAGGCCCTGCCGGCGGGCCCACCAGGCGACCCGTGCCTGCACCGCCCGCGGCCCCAGCCGGCGTCCACCGCGTCCGATGAACACCGCCATCTCACCCGAGGCCGCGACCTCTGTCCGTGCGCGCAGCCACGCTCCGAGCGCCGCGATCGCCTTGCTGCCGACCGGGACGATGCGCGCCTTGCGGCCCTTGCCCGTGACCCTCACCGTGCGGTCCGCGAGGTCGAGGTCGGGCAGGTCGAGGCCGACCAGTTCGGCGAGGCGCAGCCCGGACGAGTAGAGCAGTTCCATCAGCGCCCTGTCGCGCAGCGCGAGCGGTGTGGTGTCGCGGATGTCGAGCAGCCGCGCCATCTGGTCGGCGTCGACGGTCACCGGCAGCGACCGGCGCGACTTCGGCGCGCGCACGTCGACCGCGGGGTTGCCGACGACGGCCTTCTCGCGCTGCAGCCACCGGAAGAAGCTGCGCACCGCCGACAGCCGCCGCTGCACGCTGCGCGGCGCGAGGCCGCCCGCATGCGAGCGCGCCGCGAACATGCGCAGGTGCTGGCTGTCGAGCGCCTGCCAGCCGTCGATGTGCTGCGCATCGCACCACGCGGCGAGCGCCTGCACCTCGCGCAGGTAGTTGGAGACGGTGTGCGGCGACATGCGCCGCTCGCGGGCGAGATGCGTGCCGAAGCGTTCGATGTCGGCGAGCGCGGCCGGCGTCACGGGCGGCGGTCCTGCATCACGGACGACGCCCCCGCATCATGCCTGTGCGTCGCGTGCCGAGGCCGCGGCGACCAGTTCGCCGATGCGCTCGAGGAAATCCGTGCCCATCCCCGGATGGAAACGTGCCGCGTCCGTGCTGCCGAGCGCGAGCAGGCCGTGACGGCAATCCGCGCCGATCGGCACCAACGCCATCGAGGCGATGCCGGCCGCGGCGTCGCCGAGCAGTGCGTTGCGGTCGTCCTCGCGCAGCTGACCGCAACGCGGCTTGCCGGTGGCGACGAGCGCGCGCACCGCGGGCGGGATGTCGGCGGACGGCAGCAGGCGCGCCGGTCTGACATCGAAGTCCTCGTGCATCGAGGCCTCGGCCTGGGCGGCGACGCCCGCCGCGTCGCGCGCATGCAGCAGCCGCAGCGCGAGCGCGTGCACGCGCCCGACCAGGGTCTCGTTGTCGCGCGCGTTGCGCACGAGCTCGGCCAGCTTCTGGCGGCTCGCCGCCTGCCGCTCGCGCAGCACCTGCACCTGGCGTTCGACCAGCGACACCGCCGGGCCGTCGAGGCCGTGCGGCACCTGCAAGGTCTCGAGCAGGTCCGGATGCTCGACGAGGAAGTCCGGGTGTTCTTCGAGGAAGGTCTTGACGTCCTGCGGTGAGGGCATGCGCGGAGGCTCCGGAGATCAGGCGTTGAAGAGAGCGGGGTCGAGCTCGCCGCGGAACGCGACGGTCGCAGGACCGGTCATCCAGAGCGGCGCATCGCCGCCCGGCCAGTCGATGACGAGGTCGCCGCCGCGCAGCGTGAGCGTCACCGAGGCGTTGAAGAGACCGGCGCGCCGACCGGCGGCCATCGCCGCGCAGGCGCCCGTGCCGCAGGCCAAGGTCTCGCCGACGCCGCGCTCGAAGACGCGCAGCCGACCGCGGCCGCGGTCGACGACCTCCAGGAACCCCACGTTGGTGCGCTGCGGGAACATCGGGTGCCGTTCGAGCGCTGCGCCGAGCGTCGACACCGGCGCGGTGTCGACCGACGGCACACGCAGCACGATGTGCGGGTTGCCCATCGACACCTGCATGAAGCGCACGGTCTTGCCGTCGACGACGAGCTCGTGCCCGTCGTCCGCGGCTGCGCCCGTCGTCGGAGCGGCCGTGAAACGCGGCACGCCCATCCCGACGGCGACCCTGCCCGGCGCGGGGAAACGCGCGGTCACGATGCCGCCCAGGCTCTCGAGCCGCAGCGCGGCAGCACCGTCGCCGCCGACCCCATCGGCGGCGCTCGCGCGGCCCGTCAACCGCAGCCACTCGGCGACGCAGCGCGCGCCGTTGCCGCACTGCTCGACCTCGCCGCCGTCGGCGTTGAAGATGCGCCAGTACGCGTCGGTGCCGGTGCTGCGCGGCGGCAGCACCACGAACGCCTGATCGAAACCGATGCCGGTGTGACGGTCCGCGAGGCGACGCCACAGCGCCGCGTCCGGGAGCGGCGCATCGGCAGCGGCCTCGAACACGACGAAGTCGTTGCCGAGCCCGTGCATCTTGGTGAACGCACGCGGGAAGGCGCTCATGAGCGTCGCCTCAGCCCCCGAGCGCGGCGCGGTCGCGGTACACGCAGCGGTCCATCACGGTGAAGATGCCGGCGGCGCGCGCGCGGCGCGCGGTGGCCTCGTCGACGACGCCGTCCTGCAACCAGAGCGCGGGCACGCCGAGGCGGATGCAGTCGTCGACGACCGCCGCGACATGCTCGGGCCGGCGGAAGACGTCGACGAGGTCGACCTGCTCACCCGGCGCGAGCACATCGCCCAGCGCGTCGAGCGAAGGCACGCAGCGCTCGCCGAGGATCTCTTCGGCGGTGGGTGTGACGGGGATGACGCGGTAGCCGAAGCGCTGCAGCTGGCGCGCGACACCGTGGCTCGGGCGTGACGGGTCGCTGCTGAGACCCACCACCGCGATGGTGCGGATGCGGCGCAGCAGCGCCGCGATCGCGTCGGGCGCAGGGTTGGTGAACGGCGCCTGCTCGAAGAGCTCCTGCTTGAGGCGGTAGATCGAGGAGATGTCCTCGTCGCCGTGACCGCGGCGGATGAGCTCGGCGTATTCGCGCAGCACGTCGTCGACCACCGGCAGCGCGACGCCGCTCGCGGCCGCCATGTCGCGGCAGATGCGCAGGTCTTTCTCATGCAGGCGTACGCGGAAGCCCGCCGGGAAGCTGCCGCGCACCATGTAGGGCGCGCGGTTCACGAAGTACCACGACGACCCGGCACCCTGGCCCAGCGTCTCGACCACGCGCTCGAGCGGCAGGTGCTGTGCGCGCGCGAAGGCCATCGCTTCGCCGACGGCGCGGATGATGCCGGCGCACATGATCTGGTTGGTGGCCTTGGTGGCCTGACCGGCGCCCTGCGGACCGAACCAGCGCACCGTGCGGCCCATCGCCTCGAGCACCGGCTTCGCGCGCTCGAACGCCGCTTCGTCGCCGCCGCACATGATGGCGAGCGTGCCTTTCTGTGCGCCTTCGACGCCGCCGCTCACGGGGCAATCGAGGAACGCCGCGCCGCGCGCGGCGACCAGCGCGCCCGCGGCACGCGCGGTGTCGGCGGACACCGTGGAGCAGTCGATGACGAGTCCGCCCGGCTTCAGGCCGGGCGCGAGGGCGCGCACCACCTCCAGCACATCGGTGTCGGCGGAGACGCAGAGCACGAGCGTCTCGCACTGCGCTGCGAGTTCGGCGGGCGTGGCGGCGGCGGTGCAGCCGAGCTCCTGTGCGAGTGCGGCGGCGCGGTCGGCGCTGCGGTTCCAGACGCCCTGCAGCAGCCCGGCCTTGTGCAGGTTGCGCGCCATGGGGGCGCCCATGGCGCCGAGACCGAGGAAGCCGGTTCGCATGACGGCATCATATCAGCCGCCAACGGACCGAAAAAAAGGGCGGCGACCTTGCGGCCGCCGCCCGACAGACATCGGGGGTCGGTGATGTCTCAGGGGGAAATCAGCTGGTGTAGGCGCGCTCGTTGTGCTCGGTGGTGTCGAGGCCTTCGCGCTCGTTCTCCTCCGGCACGCGCAGGCCCACGAGGAGGTCGGCGACCTTGAAGGCGATGAACGCGGCCACGGCGGACCAGACGACGGTGACGGCCACCGCTTCGGCCTGGATCAGCAGCTGCGCGAGGATGCCGTTGGAGCCGACGCTCGCCGTCACCCAGTCGGTGACGAGGCCCGGGCCGCCGAGCGCCTGGTTGTTGAACACGCCGGTGAGCAGTGCGCCGACGATGCCGCCGACGCCGTGCACGCCGAACACGTCGAGCGAGTCGTCGGCCTTCAGCAGACGCTTGAGGCCGGTGACACCCCACAGGCAGACCACGCCGGCGATGAGGCCGATGGCGAGCGCGCCCATCGGACCGACGTTGCCCGCGGCCGGCGTGATGGCGACGAGACCGGCGACCGCGCCGGAGGCGGCACCGAGCATCGAGGCGTGGCGCTTCAGCACCCACTCGGCGGCCGACCAGGCGACCACGGCGCCCGCGGTGGCGAGCAGCGTGTTGAGGAAGGCGAGCGCCGCGGCGTTGCCGGCCTCGAGCGCGGAACCGGCGTTGAAGCCGAACCAGCCCACCCACAGCAGCGAGGCGCCGACCATGGTGTGCACGAGGTTGTGCGGCGGCATCGGCTCGCGGCCGAGGCCGACGCGCTTGCCGACCATGTAGGCGCCGACGAGACCGGCGACGCCCGCGTTGATGTGCACCACGGTGCCGCCCGCGAAGTCGAGCGCGCCGCGCTGCCACAGCAGGCCGGCCTTGGCCGTGGTCTCCGCGGCCACCTCGGCCGAGGTGTAGGCATCCGGACCCATCCAGAACCAGACCATGTGCGCGATCGGCAGGTAGCAGATGGTGAACCAGATGGTCATGAAGATGAGCACCGCCGCGAAACGCATGCGCTCGGCGAAGGCGCCGACGATCAGGCAGCAGGTGATGCCGGCGAAGGTCGCCTGGAAGGCGGCGAACACGATCTCGGGGATGACGACGCCCTTGCTGAAGGTCGCCGCCATGGCGAAGGTGCCGGTGGCCGGATCGAAGAGGCCCTGCATGAAGAGCCGCGCGCCGCCGCCGATGAAGGCGTTGCCTTCGGTGAAGGCCAAAGAATATCCGTAGAGGCACCACAGCACGACGATCAGCGAGAAGCCGACCATCACCTGCATCAGCACCGACAGCATGTTCTTGGCGCGCACCAGGCCGCCGTAGAAGAGCGCGAGACCGGGGATGGTCATCAGCACCACGAGCAGCGTGGAGACGAGCATCCACGCCGTGTCGCCCTTTTCGGGCGTCGGCGCGTCCTGCGCGAGGGCGAGCGACGGCGCGAGCGCCGCCAGCAAGGCCGCTGCGCGGCCGGTGAGTCGGGTCTTGGTCATCTTTGCTCTCCCTGTGCGGTCCTGGATGTCCGAAGTCTCTTCAAGTCGACGGTCTTCAAGCCGCCGCCGTGCCGGTCTCGCCGGTGCGGATGCGGATGGCCTGTCCGAGCGGCGCGACGAAGATCCTGCCGTCGCCCACCTTGCCGGTGCGCGTCACGTTCGCGATCGCCTCGACCACCGGTTCGACGAGCGTCTCGTCGACCGCGATCTGCACCTGCGTGCGGGCGAGGAACTCGACGCGGTACTCCGCGCCGCGGTAAACCTCGAGGTGGCCGTGCTGGCGGCCGTAGCCCTGCACCTCGACCACCGTCATGCCCTGCACGCCGAGCTGCGCGACCGCGAGCTCGAGGTCGTCGAGCTTGTGGGGTCGGATGACCGCGGTGATCATCTTCATCGCCATCGCGGGTCCTGCCTCGGGTCGTGCATTTCGGGGCGTATACGGCAGCAATGCCGCTCTCGCACCCGGCCGGCATCGCGCTATGCTTCGCGATACCGGTCAGGCGTGACTGGTTTTGCAGAATCCGTGCCACATGCCCGGCGGTCCGAAACAGGCCGTTTACGGCCCGGAAAGCGCTGGAAGCCGGCATCGCTGCACCGTTTTGGACGTGTCCCGCCGGGGCGCTGCGTCATATCGGGGCAGGTCCGCTGCCGGGGCAGGCTCACCCAAGGAGATCCGCATCATGGAATCGCGCATCGAAGACCTCGTCCGTCGCCTGATGGAATCCATCCCGCCGGGCGTACGTGGCCTGCAGCACGACCTCGAGTCCAATTTCCGCGCCGTGCTGCGCGCCAACCTCGCGCGGCTCGATCTCGTCGCGCGAGATGAGTTCACCGCGCAGACGCGCGTGCTCGAGCGCACCCGCGCGCGCCTCGAAGAGCTCGAGCGCCGCGTCGCCGAGCTCGAGTCGCGGCTGCCGCCCGGCCCGCCGGGCTGACCGCGGGCCGCCTCGGTGCGCCCACCGCCATGGCGCTCGCCCGCATCGCCTGCCGCGCGCAGGTCGGTCTCGCCGCCCCACCGGTGCAGGTCGAGGCGCACCTCGGCGCAGGTCTGCCCAGCTTCTCCATCGTCGGGCTCGCCGCCACCGAGGTGAAGGAGAGCAAGGAGCGCGTGCGCGCCGCGCTCGTCAACTCCGGCTTCGAGTTCCCCGCCGGTCGCATCACCGTCAACCTCGCACCCGCGGATCTGCCGAAGGACGGCGGACGCTTCGACCTCGCCGTTGCGGTCGCCATCCTCGTCGCCTCCGGGCAGCTGCGGCCGCGGGGCGATCTCGCCGCCACGGAGTTCCTGGGCGAGCTCGCGCTCGATGGTGCGTTGCGCGGTGTGCGCGGTGCTCTGCCTGCGGCCGCGGCCGCCGCGCAGCAGGGGCACGACATCGTTCTGCCGCGCGGCGATGCGCAAGGTCTCCTGTGGTTGCCCGGTGTGCGCGCCCATGCCGTCGGCAGCCTGCTCGAGGTCTGCGCACGGCTCGAGGGACGTGAGTGGCAGGAGTCGGCGCACGGTGACGGGCGGAGCGACGGACGCCGTGATGAGCACGGCGCCACGTCTGCGGATGCGGCCGATGGCGCAGAGGTCGGGCGTGCCCCGGTCGCTCCGCCGCCGCGTCTCGACGATGTGTGCGGCCAGCCGCTCGGCAAACGTGCGTTGGAGGTCGCAGCCGCGGGTGGTCACAGCCTGTTGCTGGTCGGGCCGCCGGGCTGCGGCAAGAGCATGCTCGCGCAGCGCCTGCCCGTGCTGCTGCCGCCGCTCGCACCACAGGAGGCGCTCGAGGTCGCGATGATCGCGTCGATCGCACCGACCGCGGCTGCTGCAGCGACGGCTGCGAAGACGGAGGCCGAGCGATCGGCGACGGCAGACGCGCTGCGAGGTCGCGGACCGCTACGGCCGTTCCGCGCGCCGCATCACACGGCATCGGCGGGCGCCATCATCGGCGGCGGCAGCGATGCGCGGCCGGGCGAGATCACGCTCGCGCATCGCGGCGTGCTGTTCCTCGACGAGTTGCCCGAGTTCGATCGTCGCGTGCTCGAGGCGCTGCGCGAGCCGTTGGAGACCGGCCGCGTCGCCGTGTCGCGTGCCGGACAGCAGGCCGAGTATCCGGCCGCGTTCCAGTTGGTCGCCGCCATGAACCCTTGCCCCTGCGGCCGCGCGGGCGGCCCCGGCTGCCGCTGCAAGCCGGCGCAGCTCGAGCGTTACCGCGCGCGGCTGTCCGGGCCGCTGCTCGACCGGCTCGACATCCGCGTCACCCTGGGCCCGGTGGGCGAGGCGGACCTCGCGGAGCATCGTCGCCGCAGGCCCTGCGACGACGCGCCGCTGCGGGCGCGCATCGCCACCGCGCGCGAGCGGCAGTGGCGACGACAAGGCTGCCTGAACGCCGCGCTGCCGGCGGCGGGTCTCGAGGAACGGTTGGGTGTCTCGCCCGGCGCCGAGCGGCTGCTCGCGGCGGCGCGCGGTCCGCTCGCGCTCAGCCTGCGCGCGCGCCACCGCTGCCTGCGCGTGGCGCGCAGCCTCGCCGATCTCGGCGGGTCGGCGGTGGTGGACGAGACGCACCTCGCCGAAGCGCTCGCACTGCGGCGCGGGTTCGGGGCGGGTACGGACTGAGTGTGGGCGAGGCGGGCGCGTTGATCGCACCGGCGGGATCCGGTCCCGCCCGCAGCGCTTACTGCGCCTTCGCCACCATGTGGTCGACGGCGAGCTTCACGAGGTCGTCGGTGAGGTCGACGCGGCCGCCCTTCGGGGGCATGTAGCCGTTCTTGCCCTGGAAGCCCTCGATGGCGTGCTTGTAGAGTGTGGCGTTGCCCTGCGCGAGGCGCGGGGCCCAAGCGGCCTTGTCGTCCGACTTCGGCGCACCGGCGATGCCGTTGAGGTGGCAGGCGGCGCAGACCGTGTCGTACACGCCCGCGCCGTCGGTGGGCAGCGCGGCGGCCACCGCCGCGGCGACACCCGCGAGCGGCTGGATGGCGAGCGCGGAGTTGTCCTGGCCGGCCACGGCCACCTGCGCGCTGGCGACGTTCTTCTCGACCGCGGCGACGTACTTCGGGTCGGAGAGCAGATGCGCCGACTGGGTGTTCTTGCCGACCGAGCGCGCCAGCGCGAACAGCACCAGCGTGATCACGACGAGGATGCCCAGCACGAGGCTGAAGACGTTGAAGAACTTGCTGTCCTGCTTGCTCACGATGTCGCCCGGGTCGGCCGTTGGGATAGCCCCGGATTATACCGTCCCCCGGTGACCGCTGCGCAGTCCCGGGGGACGGGCCCGAGAGGCCCTAGGGGAGAGGGGGTGCGGCCTCCGGTGGCGGTCAGCGCGCGGGCTGCTGCAGCGCCGCCAGTTCGGCCAGCACCATCTTCGAGTGGCCCTCGGCCTTGACGTTCTCGAAGCGGCGCGCCACCCGGCCCTGCGGGTCGATGATGTAGGTGTCGCGGCGCGCGATGTCGAAGAGCTTGAACTGCGGGTAGCTGGTCAGCGCGCCGTAGGCCTTGGTGACCTGCTTCTCGGCGTCCGCGAGCACCGGGAAGGGCAGGTTGTTCTCCTGCGCGAAGCCTTTCTTGGAGTCGACGCTGTCGACGCTGACGCCGATCACCGCGGCGTTGGCGCGGCGGAACGCGAAGATGTCGTCGCGGATCTCGCAGGCCTGGGTGGTGCAGCCCGGCGTGCCGTCCTTCGGGTAGAAGTAGAGCACGACCCACTTGCCGCGGTAGTCGGCGAGCGAGCGCCACTCGCCGGTCTGGTCCTGCAGCTTGAAGGCGGGCGCAGCTTCGCCGACAGCGGGCGTGGCGCGGGCGGCCGGCGAGGCGAAGGCAAGCGCGAACGCGGCGCAGAGTCCGGCGACGGCGGCGAAGAGTCTGGGGGCGGTGCGGATCATGGCGGCGAGTCCTTTTGAGGCGGGGCAGGGAGGGTGCGATGATGGGGCAGCCACCGACCGCCGGCAAGGGAACTGCTGCGCCCGGATCCGGACCAAGGATAGCCATGCCCGAGACAGTCACACCCAAGAAAGCCACGCCCAAGACCGCCGCACCCGGTAGGCCCGTCCGCGCCAGCGTGGCCCTCGCGTTCGCCCTCGCTGCTGCCTGGGTGGGTGCGAGCGTGCCGCGCTCGCCCGACCCGGCGCTCACCCTGAGCTATGGGCAGGATCCGCGGCAGATCGTGGTGGTCTACACGGCGCCGCGCACGGCTACGGCACCCGCGGGCGCGGTGTCCTCGGATGCCACGCCCGATGTGGCCTCGCGCCCGCCGCTCGCCGTCTATGTGCACGGCGGCGCTTGGCGCGCGGGCAGCCCGATGCGTGTGCGCGCGAAGCCGCAGTGGTTCCGCGAGGCGGGCTGGGGGTTCGCGTCGGTGGGTTACCGCCTGCTGCCTGATGCGTCCGTCGAAGAGCAGGCGCGCGATGTGGCGGCCGGGTTGCGCGCGCTGCGCGCCGATGCGGAGCGGCTCGGCTTCGACCCCGACCGGATATTGTTGATGGGGCACAGCGCCGGTGCGCATCTGGCGGCGTTGGTGGCGAGCGACCAGCGCTATCTCGGCGCGGACGCCGACGCGGTGCGCGGCGTCATCCTGCTCGACGGCGCCGGCTACGATGTGGCCAATGAATACACCCTGCGCGGCGCGCTCGCCCGCAAGCTCTACGGCGACGCCTTCGGCGACGACCCGGGGCGGCAGCGCGAGCTCTCGCCCATCAACCATGTGGACGCGCGCGATCCGCCCGACTGGCTGATCGTGTTCGCCGAGTCGCGCCGCGATGCGCGCGAACAGGCGCGGGACTTCGGCGATGCGTTGCAGCGCGCGGGCCTGCGCGTCGAGCGCGTGCCCGACCCCGGCGACCATCTCGAGATCAACCGCGAGTTCGGCATGCCGGACTACCGTGCGAACGCGTCGATCCGCGCGCTGATGGCGCGGGTCGAGGGCGCGTGAAGGCCGTACTCCGCCCCGCCCGTGCCTCAGAGGATCCAAGCCGTGACGGCCATCGCGATGAGGGATCCGAGCGTCGCGAGCCCCATGTCCTTCTGGGCGTCCCATTCATCGCCCTGCGCCCCGAGATACGCGGCGCCTGAGCCCTTCCCGAGCAGCGCCGCCGCCCACCACTCGATGATCTCGAAGAGCGCGCTCGTCGCGATGATCAAGGCCGGCGACAGCGCATAGCTCCACCAGCCGCCGGGCTGGGCGTAGCGTTCCAGCATCTCGAAGAGGGGATATGCCACCAGCAGTCCGTAGCAGAGGTGCACCAGCCGGTCGTAGTGGTTGCGCATGTAGCCCTTCGCGCCGGGCTCCGCGCCGGACACGGCCGTCGCCAGCCTTCCGTAGGGCACGCGCACATAGGTGTAGTGGCCCCCGATGGTATGCAGCACCAGGAAAGCGAAGATCAGCGCATATGAAAGGTCGCTGAGCGGCCAGGTCGGGTAGGTCCAAAGCATGGCCAGCACGGCGAGGACAGTAAGCGCGTTCTCGGCGACCCAGACGGTCCTGTCATGCGGCCGCATGGCGAGCGCGACCCACAGCACGCCGAAACCCGACAGCAACAGATGGAAGAAGCTCATCGGTCCACCCCGCAGGGGTCGCCCTGGCCGGACGGCTGCGGCCGCAGGCCTCGGATCGGATGGCGCGCCCGGCGAGATTCGAACTCACGACCCCTGCCTTCGGAGGGCAGTACTCTATCCAGCTGAGCTACGGGCGCCTGCGGGCATTATAACTACAACCACCCCAGCCGCTTGAACGCCCACCAGGGCACGACGGCCGACAGCACCATCATCCCCACCGCGGCCCAGAAGCCCCAGGGCTGCGCGGAGGTCGGGATCAGGTCGAAGTTCATGCCGAAGATCGAGCCGATCACCGACGGCGGCAGCAGCACGACGGTGGCGACCGAGAAGATCTTCAGGATGTTGTTCTGGTCGATGTTGATCATGCCGAGGGTGGCGTCGAGCTGGAACTGCACCTTCGAGGCGATGAACGCGGCGTGGTCGCTCATCTGGGTGACGTCGCGCGACAGGGTGCGCAGGCGGGCGCGCACCTCGTGGGTGATCTGCGGGTGCTCGGCCTGCTGCAGGAACGCGAGCAGGCGCGACAGGCTCGAGAGGGTCTCGCGCGCCTTGGAGTCGAGGTCGCCAGCGCGGCCGACGCGCTCGAGGATGGCGCGGTAGTCGCGGGTGCGGCGGCGCACGCCGGGCGCGGGCGCGGTGAACACCTCGCTCGACAGCGTGTCCATGTCGCTGCCGATGCGCTCGAGCACATCGGCGATGCGGTTGACCAACGCCTCGAGCAGGCCCGCGAGGATGGCGATGGCGCTCGAGCACTGCGCACCGTGGCGCTCGGCGTAGGCGATGTAGCGGCGGAAGGGCAGCGGGTCGACGTAGCGGTTGGTCACCAGCTTGTCGGGCGTGAGGATGAAGGTGATCTGGCTGCTCTCGGGGCGGTCGGTGTCGATCTTGGTGACCACCGTCGCCGTCATGTAGAGCACGCCCGCCTCCTCGTAGAGGCGGTTGGAGGTCTCGATCTCGCGCATCTCCTCGCGGGTCGGGACATCGATGCCGAGCGCGCGCTCGACGCGCGTCTCCTCTTCGGCGGTGGGTTCGAGCAGGTCCAGCCAGAGCGCGCCCGCGGGCGGCTCGACGCCCGCGGCGATCTCGTGGCGGTGCAGGCCGCTCTCGTCGGGCAGGAAGCCGCTGATCATGCGCGCAGGGTGAGGGCCGCGCGCCGCAAGGTCAGCGGCGGGTCTCCGCGGCCACCATGTCGTTGATCAGCGCGAGCATCTGCGGCACGCCGCCGGCCATGCTGACATCGGTGGCGTACTTGCCGGCGACCACCATGTAGGGCGTGCCCTCAGCGCGGTAGCGACGCACGAGATCGTCGGCCTGGCGCACCTTCACGTCGACCGCCATGGAGTTCCAGGCGTTGCTGAACGCCGTCGCATCGACGCCGTTGGCCTTCGCCCAGTCGCGTTGCGCGGCGAGCGAGGAGGCGTCGTCGCGGCCGATGAGCACGTTGCCACCGCGGTGGATGGTGTCGAAGACCTTGGTGTGCAGACGGTCGAGCTGCTTGAGCGACTGCAGGGTGTAGAAGAGTTTGGCGTGGCGCTTTGCGTTGTCGTTCCAGGTGACCGGCACGCGCACGAAGTCGGCCGCGGCGGGCTTGGTCCGCTTCCAGCTCTCGAGCTGCGGGTCGAGGATGTAGCAGGCGCCGCAGCCGTACCAGAACACCTCGACGACCTCGACCTTGCCGGGCGCGACGCTGGTCGGGACGGCGGGCGAGATCACGCGGTAGTGGCGGCCGGCCTGCCACTTGGCGAGCGGATTGGCGGCGGGGGCCGCAGCAGGCTTGGCCGCCGCCTGAGCGGCGGCCTGCGGTGCGGCGAAAGCCAGCGCGACGACGGCGATGAGCGCA
>Ga0315906_10007808_pt1 | contig 12947 bp, 10 predicted proteins | sample LakEriMetagenome_4_FD_203526 | JGI IMG/M metagenome (GOLD analysis project Ga0315906, IMG submission 203526) | Freshwater fungal communities from buoy surface, Lake Erie, Ohio, United States - Buoy 2 MA122 | ecosystem: Environmental > Aquatic > Freshwater > Lake > Lake biofilm | place: USA...
CTCTGCCAGCCCCTGAAGGGATGCCAGTATGAGCTGGGAAGAATTAGATGCCATTGGCCAGCCCAGCGATATACGCGAGGTTGACCAAAAGCGTGAGGATCTGGTCAAGCTGACGCTGCGCGTGTTCGGGTCAGAGGATGGCCAGAAGCTGCTTGAGTGGCTCAAGGACATGTATGTGAATGTGCCCATCGCCGTACCGGGCACAGACCCCTCGCACGCCTACTTTGCCGAAGGGCAGAGGTCGGTGGTGAGGGACATTGAGGTACGGATTAACACAGCAAGGAAACTATGAGCGACACAGCAACCGTCGAGCCCGGTGCAACCGGCCTACTTGACAATGTGCAAGTGAATGACGAAACCAAGGCCGAGAGCCCACAAGCCACCGAAATCAGCCACAAGGCTGCTGATCCCAGCGCCCCAGAGCCCGAGGATCCTCTAGAGCGGCCAGACTTCTGGCCCGAGAACTTCTGGAAGAAGGACTCCAACGAGCCCGACCTAGAAGGCATTGCAAAGAGCTGGTCAGATCTGCGTAAGCAAATCAGCCAGGGCAAACACAAGGCGCCCACAGACGGCAAATATGACCTCAAAGCCTTTGGCGAAGAGGCAGACACCAACCCCATCGCCACGACCCTGTCTGGCTGGGCCAAGGAAAACGGCCTGTCCCAAGCCGCTTTTGACGACCTGGTCGGCAACCTACAGACCCAAGCCAAAGAGCTGATGTCTGGCGACATGGTTGACCCGGCAGCCGAGATGAAACAGCTTGGCCCCAAGGGCGGCGCCATTGTCAACGGCATGGTGGACTGGGCTCGCGGCCTGGTCAACAAGGGTGTCTGGAGCAAAGACGACTTTGAAGAGTTCAAGATCATGGGCGGCACCGCCCGAGGCATCACAGCCCTGATGAAGGTGCGCGAAGCCTACGAGGGCCGGGTGCCAATTGAGTCGGCCCAGCTTGAGGGCGCACCCAGCCAGGAGGAGCTCTATGCTATGGTTGGTGATCCACGCTACAAGACAGACGCTGCGTATCGGCAAAGAGTTGAACGGATGTTCGGCCAATACGCCAAATAGATCGGGGCACTCCTCCCCGTCTGCCGCAAGGCAGTTGCCTTGACCCAGCTTCGGCTGGGTCTTTTTTGTACAACAGTCAATCGATATTGTTGCTTTGTGTACAAAAAGCCATACAATCGCGCCAAGGCCCACCGGGAAACCGACCCCCAACCGCTGCGGATGCAGACGAATGGCTGGCGTAACCAGCAAGCACAGACCCGGATTACCGGCCCACCAGCGCGACAAACCCTGATCAACAACCGAATGAGGTATCAAAATGAGCGTTTCTCTTTCAAACGCCTTTGTGACGCTATTCGACGCAGAGGTCAAGCAAGCATACCAAGGCAAAGCAATGCTGGTAGCTGCTGTTCGTCAGCGTCGTGGTGTCGAAGGCTCCACTGTTAAGTTCCCTAAAGTCGGTCGCGGAGTAGCATCTGCTCGCGTCACCCAGACCGATGTCACTCCGATGAATGTCGGCTTCTCCACCGTTACCTGCACATTGTCTGACTTCAATGCAGCCGAATACAGTGATGTGTTCAGCCAGCAAAAAGTCAACTTTGACGAGCGCTCTGAGCTTGTGCAAGTTGTCGGTAATGCAATCGGTCGCCGCCAGGATCAACTGATCCTTGATGCACTGATCGCTGCGTCTAGCACTGGCACTGTGGCAAATTCAATTGGTGGTGCAAACACCAACATGAATATTTCCAAGCTGCGCGAAGCTGCCAAGATCTTGAACACCAAGAATGTGCCAAGCGATGGTCGTCACATCATCATCCACGCCAATTCTTTGGCATCGATGCTTGAGCAGACCTCTGTTACCAGCTCGGACTTCAACACTGTCAAGGCTCTGGTTCAAGGTGAGATCAACCAATTCATGGGCTTCACATTCCATGTGCTGGGTGACCGCACTGAAGGTGGCTTGCCCATCGACGGTTCCAGTGACCGCACTCTGTTTGCATTCCACAAGGATGCAATTGGCTATGCAGAAGGTATCGCTCCTAAGACCGAGATCAACTACATTCCAGAGAAGACCAGCTACCTTGTCAATGCCCTGTTTAGCGCGGGTGCCATTGCCATCGATAGTGAAGGTATTGTGAAAATCACCGCACGCGACACAGCGGCAGCGGCTTAATAGGAGGGTCACAAAATGGCTTTCTCATCTACTGGTTTTAATACCGTTGGCGGCCAGTCAAAAGCTGGTAACGCACCGGCCATTTACACTTACTCATCTACTGATGCTCAGTCGGTGATTCGTGCATCTGGCTATTTCAACTCGGTGTCGTCCATCCTCAATGTTGGCGACATCATCTTCTGCTACTCGGCAACGGGTGGCACTCCAGTGATGTCTACCGCTTATGTGGTCAGCAACGCCTCTGGCGTGGTTGACATCACTGACGGTGTGACCATTACTGCAACCGATACCGATTAAATTCGGGTTGTTGCATGGGGCCATCTTCTGGGGATTCTCGGAGGATGGCCTTTCTTACATTGAGGGGTTCAAATGGCTGCTGGTGACACTGGTGTATCAATCTGCTCAGATGCCCTGCTCTTAATTGGAGCCAAGGCAATTTCGTCTTTCAATGACGGAACTGACGAGTCCAGCGTTTGCGACCGACTCTATCCCGACATCCGTGACTCCACCCTGGTCATGTACCCGTGGACATTCGGCATGAAGAAGGTGCAGTTGGCGAGGTTGATCACAACCCCCGGCAGCGTCTGGGAATATGAATACCAACTGCCAGGCGACAAGCTGGCCAACCCTCGCGCCGTGTACGACACCGCGCAGCCGGGCGCATATCCGCGCAAGGAATGGGAGATCCAGGGCGACAAGCTGCTGACCAATCTGCCCGAAGTCTTTATCGACTACCAATACAGCGTGCCAGAGTTTGCAATGCCGCAATACTTTGTGCAATTGCTCAAGTACATGGTGGCTTGGCACATTGCCGAGACCGTGACTGAGCAGCAAGACAAGGCCAACAAGTGGCAGCGCGTGGCCACTGGCGACATCAGCGAGAATGGCCGTGGCGGCTACTTCCGCACTGCCGCCCAGATCGATGGCCAGAACAATCCAGTGCGAGTCATTGAAGACTACAGCCTGATCGCAGTGAGGAACTGATGCCCCGCTTTGTCGAGTTCACCACCAACTTTGCGACCGGCGAGCTTGACCCTTTGCTGCGTGCAAGGGTTGACTTGGCTGCGTACAACAACGCCTTAGCCAAGGCCACCAATGTGCTGATCCAGCCCCAAGGCGGGTTGCGCCGTAGGCCGGGCACCAAACATGTGTTTGAGCTGCCCAACAGCAGCACGCCAAGCGCGGCCAATGGCGTGCGCCTGGTGCCCTTCCAGTTCTCTGTCAGCGACAGCTACATGCTGTGCTTCACGCACAACCGCATGCATGTGATCAAGAATGGAGTTGTGCAGGCCAATATCAATGGCACGGGCAACAGCTACCTGACCACCACCATCGGCAGCGACATTGTTGACGACATGTGCTGGACACAGTCTGCCGACACATTGATCGCGGTGCATCCTGACTTGCAGCCTGTGCGCATTACCCGCACCAGCGACACCGCTTGGACGGCCACATCAATCACATTTGACTCAATCCCAAAGTACGCCTTTGACATTGATTTTCACACCAACAATGGCTCAACCCTGACCCCGTCTGCCGTGTCTGGAAATGTCACGCTGACGGCCTCCACCACGCATCACGACTCTGGCGCAGCGCAAGCAGGCACCAGCACTACCATCACACTCAAGTCAACAGCAAGTGCAACTGATGACATCTATAACGGCATGTATGTGACGATCACAAGCGGCACGGGTACTGGTCAAATCAGAATTATTGAAGACTATGTTGGCAGCACTAAGGTGGCAACTGTGACACCTGCGTGGACAACCGCACCCAACAACACCAGCAATTATGAAATAACCACTTGGACGACTGAGTCTGTCAACCAGTACATCAATGTGCAGCCACAGGGCCGCGCTCGGATTATTCGGTATGTCTCCTCCACAGTTGTTGAGGCGGTGACCGAGTACCCGTTCTTCAACACAACAGCCATTGACGCAGGCCGCTGGGAGCTTGAGCACGGCTATGTGGATGTCTGGTCGAGCACTAAGGGCTGGCCACGCACTGTGACTTTCCACGAGGGCCGTCTGTATTTTGGCGGCAGCAAGTCGCGCCCGTCCACAATCTGGGGCTCCAAGATCGGCCTGTTCTTTGACTTTGTGCCAAGCGAGTCTTTGGATGATGACGCTGTCGAGGCCACGCTGGACACCAACGACCTCAATGTCATCACCGACATCATCTCTGGCCGGGACTTTCAAGTCTTCACCACTGGCGGTGAGTTCTACATTCCACAGGCTGGATCTGACCCGGTTACCCCGCTGACCTTCACATTCAAGAATGTGAGCCGCAACGGCATCAAGCCTGGCACCCGAGTACAGTCGGTGGATTCTGGCTCGATCTACATCCAGCGGCAGGGCAAGTCGCTCAACGAGTTCATCTTCAATGACACTCAGCTGACCTACATCACCCAGCGCATCTCGCTGCTGTCCGGGCATCTGCTCAAGGGGCCGCAAAGGGTCGCCCTGCGCAAAGCCTCGAGCACTGAAGAGGCCGACCTGCTGCTGATGACCAACACCGATGACGGCAGCATTGCGGCCTTCAGTATCATGCGCAGCCAGCAGGTAACCAGCCCCAGCGAGTTCACCACCGATGGCCAGTTTATTGATGTGGGCGTGGATGTCAACGCCATCTATGTGGTGACCAAGCGCACATTTAACAGCGTGGACAGGTACTTCATTGAGCTGTTTGGCTACGAGTATTTCACCGACTGTGCGTTTGTCGGCGGTGCAGCGGCCAGCGCCAGCGGCCTGCCCCATGTGGCCAAGGCACTGAATGTGATAACAGACGGCTCGCCGCAAGGCAACGAGACCGTGAGCGGCGGCGGCTCGGTGACCTTTGACCGGGCCAGCACCACCAGCTACGAAGTTGGCTTGCCCATTACTGTGTACATCAAAACCATGCCTGCCGAGGTCAAGCTGCAAACAGGCAGCCGGGTGTCGTTCAAGAAGCGCATTGTGGAGATCAGTGCTGTGGTCAACGAGACCCAGAACATGACAATCAACCGGCAGCCGGTGGCTTTCCGATTGTTTGACAACCCGCTACTTGATGACCCTGTGCCAGAGTTCACCGGGATCAAGCGCGTCAACGGTGTGCTTGGCTACAGCCGCGAGCAGTTCATTGAGGTGTCTCAGGATCTTCCGCTCAAGATGAATCTGCTAGGCTTGGATTACCGAGTGGCTGTTTTCTCAGGAACATGACATGGCAATAACACCTGGACAAATGTCAGGAATCGCAGGCGTTATCGGCGCCTATGGCGAGGCTGAGGCGCAGAAGGCTGCTGCCATAAATCAGCAGACCAGCTACCTGCTGCAAGCCCGTGACACCTTGGCGGTGGCCGAGGTGCGTGCCGACATGAGCGAGCAGTACGCCACCATCCAAGCCGGGCGCACAATCAAGAAAGCCGAGATCGAGGCGCAGAACTACCAGATCGCTGGTAACACCCTGCTCAGAAACATGCGTGCCACCAACGCCTCTATCAGGGCTCGGGCTGCAGCCAGTGGCGTGGTGCTAGGTGAGGGCTCAGTTCAAGGTGTAGTTGGCCAAAATGTTGATGCGGCAATGCGTGATGTAAACATTGCCGACCTCAACGCATTGACCGCGAGGGTGATGGGCTTTGAGGATGCCAGCGCCATGCTGCAATCAACCGACTATCAGAACATGCTGAACCTGTATACGGCACGCAGCCAGGCTGGCCAGCTTGGCTTTGCTGGTGCTTCTGCTCGCAGGACGGGTGGCCTTATGGCTGGGGCAACACTGACAAAATCTTTTGCGCCAGCATACAAAACATTTACGAGCAAAGAGTAAATAACTATGGCCACCCAACGAATCGAATCAGGTCAGATGCAAATTCGCTCAGTCGGCAGCGTGCCCATGGTGCAGGCCCAGCAGCAATCGGTGGACTACATTGGCCCACGGGTGGCGGCTCAAGGCGCAAGCCAATTAGCGCAGATCCTTGATCGCATGAGCGCAAGTGCGTTTGAAAGTGCTGCGGAATTGCGCAGTCAAGAGGGTTTGCAATTTGCAGCAGAAAATCAACTGACGCAAGAAGAATTAGATCGCGCCAAAGGAGACAACCCAGAAGGCCCACTTGCAGAACCAACAGGAATACCAACTACAAAATCTGTGGGCTACTTTGCAAGAGCTGTAGCTAAGGCGCGGAGCTTTGAGCTTGCTTCACATTTTGAGCGCGAGGGCCGTAACGAGATGGCCAAGTTGCTTGTAGATGTTGACAATGGCCTTTTAACTTCTGATCAAGCTAAATCCAAAATAACAAACATTATTACGGGCTACAGTAAATCTGACTTGGCACGAGTTGATCCAGAGGCGATGATTAAATTCAGAGCCACTATGGCCGTGCATGGTGACACGGTTAGGAAGGCAGCATACGAAAAAGAAGCTGTTAAATTAAAAGAAACCAAAGAAATTACTTTTAACTTAGACAACACCAACCGAACAACTTTACTAAAACAAGACATAGCTGAAGGTGTCATGGTTGCTGAAAAAATTGATGTGCATCGTAAGTCTTTAATTCTTGAGGTTGTAAAACTTGGGGATGCAGGGAAACAAAAATTAGCCTTAAAAGAATTTGAAGCCAATGTTGTGCAAATGAAAATTGATGTCGTTTCTACCCTTGTCACCGATACAGGGTTTGCGCCAGATGCAATGACTGCTATTGCAAGACTTGACAAGGGTGACGCTGGAAAAATGTCTGGCGTGTGGAGCACCATGGCTTTTGAAGACAAAGCAAAAGTGCGACAGAACTTGCGCACCACACAGATTGAGCGACAGACAACGCAAGACTTGGCAGAGAAAAGCCTGCAAGAAAAAGACTTGCTTGACGCAGCTGCATTGCAAACCGAGTTTTTTAAAACTGGCAGCAAAGACGCTTTGCAAAAGTTGCAAGCCATATCAATTAGAAGCCCCAAAGTCATCAGCCCAGAAGCTGTTTTTGATTTGCCAGCTAAACGAAAAATTGGTGAAGTTGTAAACGAGAAAGCAGAGTTTGTTCTGAAAAATGAAATTTTCAAAGGTTTGCATCCAACACAAGAATCAGTTGAAAAGCGAGCTAGAGAGCTTGGCATTGGTTACAAGCAGCTAAATACAATCACGCCATTTTTTGTTGCAAGAAACAGTGCAGACCAAAACGATGTAGAACGCATTTTCCGAGCAGAATCAAAAATTGTTCCTGGGCAATCAAACCTTACGGCGAAGCAAAGTGCCGCTTTTATTGCATTGGAAAAAGCATTTGCCAGAGATTATCCGGCGGCTGTAGCACAAGCTGTGCGCGAAGGTAAGCCGCCACCAACACAAAGACAAGTTGCCGAATCTATACGCGATAAAAGAACAAGCAGCGTTGCAAGCAAAAAAATTGAAAATGCGTTGAAAGATCTTAATGACTTGTATGGGGCTACTGGAACTATGCGCAAGACAGGCATTGTGTTCACAGATGAGTCATCATTTAATGACATACAAAAAGAAGCAGGCCGTCTCGGTCTTAAAACTCCAGATCTTGACAGCATCAGGCAGCGGTTACAAATTGTTGAGCAACAACGCCAGATATTGGATTCACAATGATCAAAGACTTTGATGCTGCATTTATTGAGTTTGGCCTTGCAAGAGATTACCCGTCTGCTGCGCAAGACGAGCCTGACGGATTAGCCCCGCCCGGCACCCAGCCTGGTGATGTTTTGATGGCGGCTGGCCCAAGTGATACGGTAACTGATGCAGGGCCGGGTGTTCGCACTGGGCGCAGCGGTGTTCAATTACGGCCACCGAGCATGCGCGATATTACTGAGCCAGCCATGGGAATGGCCGATATGTTTGCAGCTACCGGCAAGGGTCTGGTGCAAGGCTTTGCCGGGTTGCCTGGCGATGTTGAAGCGCTTACCTATGGCATCAAGGAAATATTTAATCGTGGGGCTGGTGAGGGCAAGCTAAATGCATTCTTGCGCGGCTTTCAAAGCGGCACGGTGTTGCCAAAGACTGAAGAAGTCAAGAAGTGGCTGGATCAAAATATCGGCACGGTTGGCGGCGGCAAAGTGCCGTATGAGTCTATTGGTGAAGTAGTTGCACCTGGTGGCCAAATAAAAGCAGTAAAAGCTGGTGCTGCTGGTGTAAAAGCTCTGGTCAAAGAAACCGGTTCTCAGCTTGACCGCGCCATGATGGAGGGCACTGGGCCTCTGTCGGGTCTGGTGTCGCAGGGCGCTCGACCGCTGTTTTCTGTGGATCCGACCCGCCCGAATGTAGTAAGCACCCGTCTGCCAACTGCCGTTAAGAGAACAGAAGATCCGCTGGCAAATCAGTTGACGATTGATCTTAATGCGGTCAAGGCTGACCCAAATGCTTTTGCGGTCAACATGGGATTGATCAGACAATACCCCAACTTTGCCAGCAAAGCTCGCAATCCAGACCGGCAGGCTGAAGACTTCATTACCGAGGTGAAGAACAATTTGCTGTACTTGCATGACAAGGTGCCGGATGCAACGCGACAAAGAAGCAAGCTCTGGTATGACGGAGCACGCACCATTGCGGAACGGTTTTCTTCAAACTACAACTTGCCCGATCAGGCCGTGTCGGGTGTATTGGCCGTTCTTTCTCCGCAAAAAGATTGGTTTATGAATGTGTCGCTTGGCGAGCGTGTACTGGACATTGCGACAAAGCAGCAGTCAACGCGCTGGGATGCAAGCATGGATGCCATGGCAAACACCATTTTTGGCAAAGAGCAGTACGCATCAATGCTTAACGACATTCGTGGAAAAACATTGTCGGAGCTTAAAGACCCAGGCTTAAAAGCCATGTGGCTGCGCACTTATGATCAAGCCAAGAATCCACGCCAACACCAGATCGTCAGCCCAGAAGGTGACTTTGTTGGCGTGCGCATGAATCAAGATGGCAAGAGCCCAACCAAAACAGGCTGGGGCTCGCTCAACGAGATCGGCAAAGCCATTGTCATTCTTGACGATCCGCGCATTGAAACGATCAGCCTCAATTTGGGTGATGCCCACAAGGTGCGCAACTTTTACAACAACATCTACGCACCCAATGACCCGGCTGGTCATGTGACCATCGACACTCACGCTGTTGCTGCTGGCCTGTTGCGCCCACTGTCGGGCAATAGCCGCGAGGTCAAGCACAATTTTGGCGGTGGGCCAAAAGGTGAGCGCGGCACATCTGACAGCAAAATCACTGGGGTCAAAGGCACCTATGGCTTGTATGCCGAGGCCTACCGCAGGGCTGCGCAAGAGCGAGGCATTCTGCCACGGGAGATGCAATCAATTACTTGGGAGGCCGTGCGTGGTTTGTATCCCGACACCTTCAAAAGCCAAGCCAAAAATGTAGACCAGATTGATGGCATATGGCTACAATATCGCAAAGGCAAGATGTCATTAGAGGAGGCCCGAGATGAAGTCTTTAGAATCGCAGGAGGAATCAACCCCCCTGAGTGGGAAAGCGCCGGACTTCGTTCTGGATCTGCTCAAGAAGTACAACCTGCCAATTACTCGGGAGAACTACCTGGGGCTGGCCTACCCGGAGGAAGTGCCGGAGGATCTGGACGAAACCAGCCTGCCGCCGGAAATCCGTCTAGCGTAACCGGGAGCCGTCAGGCTCCGCAGTCTGGAGTTAAGTGATGGCCATTCAATCAGGATCTCTTGAGAAGCGCTTAGACGAAATGGCGGCGACGCCAGATCCTACTGCGGTCGATCCATCTTTGGCGGCAACGCCTGCTCAAGGAGATTTAACCCAGCCACAGGAAGAGGTTCAAGTTGCTGGCCTTGCCAATATTGGTTTGGAGGTTCTCAAGGGCTTGACACAGAAGGGGGCAAGAGCCGTCAAAGAACCAAAACTGGTTAACGATCTTGTCTTGCCAATTCCGCCAGGCGCGTCAAAGCCAGTGGCAGTTCCTGTGGCGCCGATCCCTGCTGCGCCCACTGTAGTCAAGCCAACGCCTGTTGCGCCTCGCCCAGTAGATATTACCGATGTCAACAAAATAGCAGAAGAGAGACAGGCTGCTATTGATGCAGGCACCGCTCAAGCTAAGCCGCCACAAACGCCAATCAGCAGCGCGTGGACAGACAACGATGGCTTGGCCGCAACCATTAAAGCTGCTGGTGATACTTTTGCAACGCAAGACCCAAGCATGTCGTTGCGCTCAATCTACATGCAGGCCATCAATGCTGGCGTGCCAGAGCAGTTTTTAAAGACAGCGCTAGCCGGGGAACCCCTAGAGGTTACTGTCGGTGGCAGCCAGTTGGCCAGGCAGTTAGCTGGCGCGGTCACTGTGCATGACGAAAGTGCCAAAGGTTTGGACAGCTTGTTTGCTCAAATGGCCGCAGGCACCTTGGATGAAACCGGCAAGTTAAATTTGCGCTTACAGCTTGCCCAGCACAAGATCATTGTCGATCAGCTCAAGGGCATTCAGACAGATGTTGCACGATCCATGAATGTCTTTAAGCGCGTCAAAGACAAGGGGCCGGGGCTTGACACTCAAAGTGTTAGAGCAGCGCTTGATGAATTAAACCTTGGCCAATCTGACAAGGTGTTGTTTGAGCTGGCCAGAGATTATATTGACACGCCAACAAGAGCTGGCAAGAACCGCATGGTTGAGGCAGGCCTTGGGGCAAAGTTGCGTGATGTATGGCTGCACACCTTCCAAGCCAATCTGCTCAACGATCCACAGACACATGCCTACAACATTGTTGGAAGCAGCTTGTTTGGTGCTTTGATGCCAATCGAAAGAACGATTGCATCTGGCATTGGAGCGATTCGCACCAAGCTGCCAAATGCAAACCCAGACCGCTACTATTTAGATGATGTCCAAGCTGGATTGTCAGGCGTTAAGAACGGCATTTTAGACGGCTGGGAGTTGGCAAAGGAAGCCTTGAAGCGCGGAGGTGAATCTAAATTTACATCAACCCAAGAACCGCAAAACCCAGTATCTGCTGCGTATTTGTCAGACACTCCACTCAGGCTATTTGGTCAAGAAGTCTATCGAACACCTGATTTAAGGGATACCTTTTTAGGTCGAGCCATTGATGGCCTTGGCTTTGTTCAGGATGCAATGAGCTTTAGACCAATTGCTGCTGCCGATGAATTTGTCGGTGGGCTTGTTGGTCGTTACCAATTGCATGAGGAAGCATGGAGATACTCAAACAAAGAGTATGACCGATTGATTGCTGCTGGCATGGATGACGCAAGCGCTCAAGCAGAGGTGACGGGCAAGGCTACGCAACTGCTTACGGAGCGGCCACGCACCATGCAAGAGAGCATTGACGGTGCGCGGCGCATGGTGACCTTGCAAGACCAGATTGCCAAGGAAGGCGCTTTGGGTGAGGTGTATTACGGCATCAATAAGTTTCTGACATCTGCGCCAGTAAAGATATTTCAGCCGTTTGCCAAGACTGTCACCAATTTATTCATTGAAGGGTCAAGCTACATTCCTGTGCTGAACACGCTCTCTCCCCGCTTCTACGACATGTGGAGCAAAGGCGGCAGGCACCGTGATGCCGCGATGTCTCGGCTTGCCATGGGTGGATCTGCGATTGTGGGTGCTGGCATGTTAACGCTGGACAACAGGCTGACAGGATCTGGCCCCTCACAGACTGAAGATCGTCTGGCTTTGGAGGCGCTCGGCTGGCAAAAATATTCCATGGTGTTTGACAAAGGTGAGATCAATGAATCAAACATTGAGGCACTGAAAAAAATTACCAAGGTTTCTGTTGGGCCTGACAAGGTGTATGTAAGCTATGCACGGTTCGACCCCATCAGCATGGTTTTTGCAATGGGCTCAGATATTGCCGATGCCACCAAGTTTGACCGGCACCCAGATCGCTCTGAGTACGAGGTTATGGCCATGGCTGGCATGACGGCCACAGCTGAATACATGAGCAACATGCCTGTGATGCAATTTGTTGGCGAGATGCTTTCAATTGCCAGGTCAAGATCAACAGACCAAGGCGAAAAAATTGTGTTTGCATTTGATGCATTGGCTAAACAGTTTGCAACATTTTTGTACACAGGCACGCCGGGTGTTGGGTTTACCAACAGCACCTTGATGGCGCACATTGAGCGGCTGGTTGACCCAACAAAATCAAATGTCAAGTCGCCTGAGATGAATACGCCTATGGGCCTGCGTGCGTTCTATGAAGCAAGGCAGCGGGTCATGTCTCGCATTCCTGGCCTGTCTGAAGGCGTGTTGCCACTGCTAGACAACTTGGGCCGCGAGCAGTCGGTTAAGAACCGTGGTTTGGATTATTGGGCCAACTGGTCGCCTGTGATCTCCGCAACCGAGGGGGCTAGATCAGAAGTTGATGAGGTGCTGGTGGGGTTGGACTTTGGCATATCTAACCCACCAGAAACTTGGGACGGGGTTCGATTGTCGGCCACACAAATCAACCGTTTTAAAAGTCTGTATGGCCAGCAAATCTTGGATGAAAACATGACGCTTGAGCAGCGCATTCCATACGAAATAAAGCAAGCCGAAATTGATGCCCAAGCTACAGGCGAGCCTTTGTTGAAAGGCGATAAGCAGAAGTTAATCAACAGCTTTGTCAGTTATTACCGACAGTTGGCCAAAACAAGAATGTCTGGCGATGCGGACGGAGAGCCTGACGAAACAGGCGTTATTGAGTTCCCAGACTTGGCTGCGGCAATGCGCCGCAACAAGATGATCGAGAAGACATACGGCAGGTAAAATCGTACAATTTCCATAAGCAAGGATTGAATCATGGCCATCCCAATCAGCAATGTCACCCGCCGAACAGTCTACGCACCA
>Ga0315906_10007810_pt1 | contig 12945 bp, 9 predicted proteins | sample LakEriMetagenome_4_FD_203526 | JGI IMG/M metagenome (GOLD analysis project Ga0315906, IMG submission 203526) | Freshwater fungal communities from buoy surface, Lake Erie, Ohio, United States - Buoy 2 MA122 | ecosystem: Environmental > Aquatic > Freshwater > Lake > Lake biofilm | place: USA: Lake...
CGAGCGGCGCGCTGACCACGTGAGTCAGGCCGGCAGCGCCTGGCGCAGGTAGCCGCGGCGGCCGGCGACCTCGACGAGCGAAAGCAGGTGCACCTGCGCGCCTTCAAGCGGCACGGCGTCGGCGGGATTCGTCACGACGACATCGAGCGCGATCGCGGCGCCTGCGCGGAGGCCGGGGTGCGCAAGCGCGAGGATCTCGGCGTGGTCGCGCGCCCAGGCGCGGGCGCGGTGCAGGTTCGCGAGGTCGTCGAAGCGGCCGACGAGGTGCAGCGCGCCTTCGGCGTCGACCGCGAGCTCGACGCCGGCGATGCGCGGCGGCGCGAACGGAAGCGCGACGAGTCCGTCGATCTCGGGGACGAGACGCTGCGGCAGCCCCCCTTCGACGATGCGCGCGCGGACGGGCAGCGCCGGAGCGGGTGCGATCGAGACCGCGGCGGGGCGATCGGAGGCGCGCACGGGTTCCGCGGAAGGAGCGGCGGGCGCGGAAGCGATCTCGGCTGCGATCTCGGCTTCCTCGCGGTCACGCAGCCTTCGCGCGGCATCGGCCATCGTGCGGGTCGCGCCTGCGAGGACGGCGCGAGCCGAGTCGAGGGCAGATTCGTCGTGCGCGAAGGGCGCACCGCGGACGCCGCGCGGCGGGAGCGATTCGGCGGCACGCGCGAGCGAGGATGCGAGCGAGGGCGCGAGCGAGCGAGCACGGGCTTCGGCCGGCGCCTCGTCGGGACGCACGATGCGCGGCGGACGCCGCTCGGCGCGCGGCGCGAAGCGGTCTCCGTGCTCGGTCGCGAAGGGCGCGGTGGCGGCGGCGGCGGCGACAGCCACGGCGGGCTGCGCGACCGGCGCCGTGCGCTCGGCCTCCGCGACCATGGCGAGGATCTGCGCGAGCTTCGGCGCCTCCGCGTCGAAGGTTCCGCGGAAGGTGCTCTCGACCGGCGCGACGCGCTGGAGCCCGCCGCGGACCGGAAGGTCGACGTGCAGGAAGGCCCGGGTCGTCTTGTCGAGCTTCTCGGCGACGCGCGCGCACTCCTCGTCGTCGGCGCCAAGCACGGCCACCGAGATCGGCGGCAGGATCGCGCCGGCGGCGGCGCTCGATTCGACGCACGACTTGACCAGCCGGTAGGCGCTGACGACCGCGGGCTCGTCGGCGCCGGTGAGGATCGTGATCTCCTCGATCGCCGATGGAATCTCGATCGCGTCGTTCGCGCGCGGCACCACCATCCACGTCGTCACCGCGCTCGCGACCGCGCGCATCGCCTCGGCGAGCGTCGCCTGCGGCCGGACCGCGGGGCGCCGGCCGTTCGCACGCAGCACTTCGAGGGTGACGGCGTCGTGCTCGAGCCGCAGCATGCACACGGCGCCCCGGTCGCGGGCGACGCGATCCGCGTACTGGGAAAGCCAGAGTCCGCTCATCACCGGAAGGTGGCCGACGAGCACGAGCGTGCGGCGTCCGGCCTGCGGGCCGAGGAAGGCGTCGAGGTTGCGCTCGAAGGGGTCGTCTTGCACGGCGCTCATCGCTTGCTCCGGTTCTCGTTCGTGATCTGCCGCCCACGGACCGTTCCTCACCGCCACGCGTCTCCCGCCGCCGCCGGATCGCCCGCAGGCGAACGCACGGGCACCTCGACGAGATTCGCCTCGTCGCCTTCGGCCGTGCTCCCGCGATGCGCATTGAACTCGTCGAGCGATTCCTCGCCGTCGGTCACGATGCGGTAGGCGTGTCGACCGGCCGGGAGGACCACGACCGCCTCGAGCCGCGCGCCGTCGCGCGAAGGTGCGAGCGGCGTCGCGTCGGGATTCCAGTCGTTGAAGTCGCCGACGACGGAAACGCTGCGCGGCGAGCAGGGCTGGGTGAAGACCACGATCCCCTCGCGGGTCGCGCGGACGCCGAAGCCGCTGCCGTGCGCGCCGCTCTTCGCGCGCGAAAGCGCGCCGAGACGCGAGGTGAGGTCGCCGGCGCGGTCGCGCGGAGCGTCGGCTTCCGTGGGCGCGGGTGCGGCGGAGGCGAGGATCTCGATCGTCGGCGGCTGCGCGCCGGCGACATGGTCGAGCGCCTTCGCGGACGGCCCGTTCGCGACGAGCCAGCGCGCGAGGCCGGCAAACTCGCGCTCGGCCTCGGAATCCGGCGCGAACTCGGTGATCGCCTGTCCGAAGCTCGCGGCGTCGCGGAGCTCGTCGTGCTCGCGGATCACGAGCGGCAGCATCGACTCGGGGAAGCGCTTCTCGAGCGCCGCGACCACGTCGCGCGAGAGCGGACGCCGGTCGTTGACGAGCGTGGGCAGCAGGCGGAAGGGAATCTCGCGGCCGAAGCGCGCGACGACGGACTGGATCGTCTGGATCTGCCGCTCGGCGCCCTTCAGCGAGAAGTAGCCGGTCTCGACGGGAACGAGCACGAGGTCGGCGGCGCGGAGCGCGTTGAAGGTCAGGAGGCCGATCGTCGGCGGGCAGTCGATCACGCACCAGTCGAACTCGTCGCGCCATGCGGCGAGCGCACGCGCGAGCCGACGGTCGCGGTCGAGCCGCGCGGCGAGCGGGCCGTTCGGCGCCTCGAGCGCGGCGAGCGCGACGCTCGACGGCGCGAGCCGCAGGTTGCGCGCGACTTCCCACACGAAGTGCTCGGAGCCGAGCGACGCCGCCTCGTCGAGGAGCATCGCGTCGGCGATCGTGCGCTCGATCCCCTGCTCGGGCACGCCGAGGCCGGCCGCGCAGTGCGACTGCGGATCCATGTCGACGAGGAGCGTGCGCACGCCGTCGCGCGCGAGCACCGCGGCGAGGTTGATCGCGGTCGTGGTCTTGCCACAGCCGCCCTTCTGGTTCAGGATCGAGACGACGCGCATCGGCCGGGAATATCGGCCTCTGCCGCGGAATCGCCGGAACTTTTCGGGCCGCTCAGGTGCAGCCGATCGCCCGCAGGCCGGCGTCGACCGCGGCCGGCGCCGGGTCGGGAACGATCGCGACATCGCCGATCGACCGCGGCAGGATCAGGCGCAGGCGCCCGCCTTCGTTCTTCTTGTCGAAGCCCATCCGGCGTCGGACCTCGCCGATGGCGACCGGGGCGGGAAGCCGCGTCGGGAGGCCGGCGGCCGCGATGGCGGCCTCGATGCGCTTCGCCACGGCCGGGTCGAGCGTTCCAACCGCGGTCGACGCCGCCGCGGCCGCGGCGCATCCGATCGCGACCGCCTCGCCGTGCAAGAGGTCGAGGCCGGGGATCGTCTCGATCGCGTGCCCGAAGGTGTGGCCGAGGTTGAGCTTCGCGCGCTCGCCGCGCTCGAATGGGTCGCGCGCGACGATCGCCCCCTTCACCGACGCCGACGCAGGAATCAGCGCGTCGAGCGCCGCCGCGTCGCCGGCGGCGAGCTTCGACGCGTCGCGCTCGAAGGCTCCGAAGAGCGGTTCGCCCACGATCAGCGCGTGCTTGAGGCACTCGGCGAGGCCGGCGCGCAGCTCGCGCGCGGGAAGCGTCGCGAGCGCGTCGGGATCCGCGACGGTGAGAATCGGCTGGTGGAACGCGCCGGCGAGGTTCTTGCCGAGTCCGCCCTCTGGGAGCGGAAGGTTGATGCCGGTCTTTCCGCCGATCGAGGCGTCGACCATCGCGAGGAGCGTGGTCGGAACCTGCACGAGCGGGATGCCGCGCAGGTAGGTCGCCGCTGCGAAACCGGCGAGGTCGCCGATGAGTCCGCCCCCGAGCGCGACCACGAGGCCTTGGCGGTCGACGCGCGCCGCGAGCGCGGCCTGCCAGACGCGCTCGACCTGCGCGAGCGACTTGTCGGGCTCGGTCGCGACGAGGTCGACGCGCGCGACGCGTGCGCCCGCGGACCCGAGGGCCGCCGCCGCGCGGTCCGCGAGCGCGGCGACGTTGCGATCGACGACGAGCAACACCGAGCGCTCGCGCAGCGCGGCGCCGACTTCGGCGATGCGGGCGTCGAGCCGGGCGATCGCGCCGCGCTCGACGAGGAGGCTCGTCGGCGCACCGGGAATCGCGATCGGAATGCGAGTCGCGGATGCCATGGGCGGTTCTATCGGCCCGACAGCCGGGCGGTTCGTGAAGCGACGGCGCGCCGCCTCGGAACCTAGACAGGGCGCGGGAGCCTGATATACTCTCGCCCCTCAGCGCCCGGAGGTGTGAGAGCCCCGGGCATCAACGCTGGCTTGGCCCCATCGTCTAGCCTGGTTCAGGACATATCCCTCTCACGGATAGAACAGGGGTTCGAATCCCCTTGGGGTCACTCGAAACACGCCCCCGGCAGCCGCCGGGGGCGTGTTTGCGTGATGGGGGTGCGCGGCGCTCGAAGGCGACCGTCCCCGCGGACCGGTCTCTAGGAGTGCCGCTCGGGACGCCGGAGGCGCAGTGCCGTTCCGAGGCGTTCCGGGCATGCGACGAACCCCGGTGGAGTGGAGCCTTGGGTTCGGCCGGAATGCTCGAAAGGGGCAGCGACGTCGTGAACCCTACGCGAAACTGGCGAATCCCCCGAGAAGCATGTTTCGGCGCCACATCTTCTCGGCTATCAAATCAGCGACTGCCCGGCGGCGAACACCCGGCCAATCCCGCCTTACGAGCGGGACGACCTCCACACGTGGTCCACAGACAAGCCAGCAGACCCATGACGCCTCCCTCACCGCATTCGCGTGTCCTCACGCTTCCTCGAGCGCGCTCGCCGGCCACGGCCGGGACCGTCAAGTTCATGGCAGCGGTGATCCTCACCACGCTCGCTCTCTCGTTTGGGCCCACGGCATGTGGCCCGTCGGCGGAAGAGCTGCGAATGCGCGAGATGCAAGCGGAACTGGATCAGGCGAAACGGGCGGCGGCGGCTCAGCGCGAACGCGCGGAATCGGCGGAGCAATGGTTCCGTTGGACCCTGATCTTCGCGATGTTCAGCACAGGCGCCCTCGTTATCTACGCTTGGATTCGATCGGATGGCGAGTCCGGACAGCAAACGGACCGATCGTGCCAATTTGCGCAGAGAGCCCTCGATTTTGAGGATGCGATCCCCGCGCAAGCCGCGATGTCCCACACGGGTTTCGAGTCCGAAGGCGTGGTGATCGACGGCATGAATCTCGCCTGCGGCCAGGAGCCGGGGAGAAACCCGAAACTCGGGCGCATCCTCGCTGTCGTCGAGGAGGTGCAGCGCGCCGAGATTCCGTTCGTCGTCTACTTCGATGCGAGCATGGGCCCCAACCTCAAGTCTTCGGACGAAAAGAAGGCCTACGAAAGACTGCTCGAGCGCGGCTCGGACTGCTTCAAGAAGGTTCCCAGCGGCGAACGAGCCGACAACTTCATCCTAGATAGAGTGGAGCGGACAGGGTGGCTCGCGATAAGCAACGATCGATTCAGGGATCATGCGTCGCAGTATTCGTGGATCGAGGACAATGCACAGTTCGGGCAGCGTCGGTTCGGATTCGAGATCGAGCGCGATCTCGTCATCATTCCTCGGCTTAACGTACGCGCGAAGGTTCCCGGAGACATCTTGCAGTCTGCGGATCGAATTCTGCAACAGTGCGAGGCGAAGTCGAGCGCCGGAACTCGCGGCAGCCCCGAGTAAACGAAGCCGGGTCATCAAGCTTCCACCATACGGCCGATCCGCCGATCCACTTCAAACCAGCCGCGCGCAAGCGCGGCCGTGAAGCATCGCGCGAGGCGAGCGACGAGGACGGCGTGCTCGGACGCGAAGCGGACGACCACGCCGTCCGAGGACCGAGACCGCGCGGGTCCGCGAAGGCTTCGCAGAAGCCGCGCGGACCGGGTCGCGAGTGACCCCTCAGGCCGCGCGCGAGCGCGGCCGTGAAGCATCGCGGGATTCGACGCCGACCGGGCTGCCGCGCAGCCCGGTCGTCGCCGAGATCCCTCTTCCGCGCGAGGCGAGCGACGAGGACGGCGTGCTCGGACGCGAAGCGGACGACCACGCCGTCCGAGGACCGAGACCGCGCGGAGTCCGCGAAGGCTTCGCAGAAGCCGCAGCGGACTGGGTCACTCAACGACAGCGCCCTCGGCGGGAGCCGAGGGCGCTGTCGTTGAGTGACCCCAGAGGGATTCGAACCCTCGTTACCTCCGTGAAAGGGAGGTGTCCTAGACCAGGCTAGACGATGGGGCCAGGCACTCCGGATCGGGCGGGCGGAAACCCGCGATGCGGTCTAGGGGAAGGCGAAGATGATAGCGCCTCCCCCGCCGCTGTCGAGGGTGCGCATTCGCTACATTCGCGGCATGGCGTCAGCGCCGGACGCGCCCGACGAGATCCTCAAGGAAGCCGAGCCGCCCCTTGTCTTCTGTCCGCTCGCATTCGAGCGGCGCGTCTTCCGCCGCTTCGGCAAGCTGCCGACGGTGACGACCGGCCCGGGCCCTGCGGCGGTTCGTCGTGCATTCGCCGAACGCAACGCGTGGCCGGTGCGCAATCCGCGGCTCGTGATCCTCGTCGGCCTCGCGGGCGCCCTCGACCCCGGCGTCCCGGTCGGGCAGGCGTTTGCGATCGGACGGGTCGCGTTCGACTCGAACGGCGCCGCACGCCCGAGCCTCGCCCACCGCGGGCCGGCGCTCGAAGCCGCTTCGGACGATCCCGTCGAGTCGATCTCCGTGACCGAGGCCGCGACGCCCGTGCTCGACGCCGAGGCTCGCGCGCGGCTTCGCGCCGCGACCGGCGCCCACCTCGTCGACACCGAATCACGCGCCTTCGCGACCTGCGCCGAGTCCGCCGGACTCGCATGGGCGATCGTGCGCGGCGTGGGCGACGGCGTGCACGACCCGCTTCCGCCGGAAGTCCCCGGATTCGTCGACGAGCGCGGCGACACGCGCATCGGCCGCGTGCTTGCCGCGATTGCGCGCCGGCCCTCGCTCGCCGCCGAGCTCGCGTCGCTCGCGCGTGCCTCGCGCGCAGCGATGCGCAACGCGTCGTTCCTCGCCGACGCGCATGCGTGCGTGCCGGCGATCGAGCTCTGCTCGTCGCGCCGGCCGCTGCTGCTGTTCGGCGGTTCCTTCGATCCGCCGCACGAGCGCCACGCGACGCTTCTCGCCGAAGCGATGCGCGCGCTCGGCGCGCCGTGCGCGCTCGTGATGCCCGCGGCCGTCAATCCGCTGAAGGCGGCGCTGCCGCCCGCCGACGCCGAGGCGCGGCTCGCCATGTGCCGCGCCGCGTTCGCCGGCGCGCCGGAAGGACTCGGCGAGATCCGACTCTCGCGGCTCGAGATCGACCGCACCGGCCCGAGCTACACGGTGCGCACGATCGAGGAGCTCCTCGACCGCCACCCCCGTCTCGACCTCGCGCGCGAGCCGGGCGCCATCCGCTTCCTCATCGGAAGCGACGCGATGCGCGGCATCGAGCGCTGGCACCGCTGGCGCGACCTCCTGCGCCTCGCCCGACCGGCGGTGGTCGTGCGTCCGCCCGATACCCATGCGGCGGTGGCGGGCTTCCTCGCCGAGTTCGCCGGGTACAGCGGTTTCGCGGACGCGCCGGGCTGGCTCCTCGATCTTCCCCCCGTCGACCTCGCGTCGACCGAGATCCGCGCGGCGATCGCGCGCGGAGAGCGGCCCGCCGGAGTCGCCGACGGCGTCTGGCGCGAAATCGCGGTGCGTGGCCTTTATGGCTGCGGCGGCGCGCGCTGACCGATCTACACTGCGCGATCCATGACCGCGAGGAAGCCAGACTCCGACCGCGTGAGCCGCGTGAGCTTCGTCAGCCTCGGCTGCCCGAAGAACCTCGTTGACAGCGAGAAGATGCTCGGCGTCCTCAAGCAGTCGGGCTTCGAGCTCGTGAGCGAGGACCAGCGCCCCGACGCAATCGTCGTCAACACCTGTGGCTTCCTCGAGGCGTCGAAGGACGAGTCGCTCGAAGTGATCCACGACGCGATCCGCCGCAAGGAGAAGGGCGAGATCCGGCGCGTCGTCGTGGCCGGCTGCCTCGTGCAGCGCCACCGCGCGAAGCTCCTCGAGTGGGCGCCCGGCATCGACGCGATGGTCGGCGTCTTCGACCGCGACCACATCGTCGACGCCGTCGGCGGCGAGCAGGCCGCGGACGTCGCCGAGAAGGCGCCGAAGTACTGGATCGCGGGCAACGCGCTGCAGGCCGCGGCCGAGCGCGGCGTGAAGACCGTCGGTCTCACCGTGAACGGCGCCGACGGCAAGGGCATCGGCTACTTCGAGGGCGACGACGACCGCGTGCGCCTGACGCCGCGCCACTGGGCGTACCTGCGCATCAGCGAGGGCTGCAACCAGCGCTGCGCGTTCTGCACCATTCCCTCGATCCGCGGCAAGATGCGCTCGAAGCCGATCGACGCGATCCTCGCCGAGGCGCGCGGCCTGATGGCCTCGGGCGCCTTCGAGCTGAACCTCATCGGCCAGGACACCACGAGCTACGGCATGGACGTCGGCTACGACGGCGGCCTGCCCGGGCTCCTCTCCGGCATCGACGGCGTCGCGCGAGAGTTCGGCGGCGGCTGGATGCGACTGATGTACGCCTATCCGTCGAAGTTCGACGACGCGTCGATCGACGCGATCGGCGGGCTCGACAACATCGTGAAGTACATCGACATGCCGCTGCAGCACGCGAGCGACGCGATGCTGAAGGCGATGCGCCGCCACACGACGCGCGCGCACACCGAGGAACTGCTGGGCAAGCTGCGCGAGCGCGTGCCCGGGATCGCGATCCGCACGACCTTCATCGTCGGCTTCCCCGGCGAGACCGACGAGGACTTCGAGGAGCTCCTCGAGTTCGCGGGCGAGCAGCAGTTCGACATGATGGGCGTCTTCCGATACTCGGCCGAGGAAGGCACGCCCGCCGGCACGATGGAGCGCGACCCCGCGCTCGCGGTGCCCGACGAGGTCAAGCGCGAGCGCGAGGAGCGGCTGATGCTCCTGCAGCAGGAGATCGCCTTCGAGAACGCGAAGCTGCAGGCCGAGGCGAAGGCGCAGTTCGACGTGCTGATCGAGGGCCCGGCCGCAGGCCGCGCGAAGTCGCGCGCGACGACCGGCGTCGGTAAGGGCGGCGCGCTCTACACGGGCCGCGCCTACTTCCAGGCGCCGTCGATCGACTCGCTCACCTACGTCCAGTCGACCGAGAAGCGCGCGCCGGGCGAGCTCGTGCGCTGCACCGTGGTCGACGCAAACGGCTACGACCTCGTCGCGGTGCCGACCGACGAGCTCGAGAAGAAGGTCTCGCTCCCGATCATGCACCGGCACTGACGCGCCGAGGCGCCGCCCCGACCATGCACGCACGCGACGCAGAAGCACTCGTCCGGCCGCTCCTCTGGATCGGCTTCGATGGAAAGGTCCCGACCCCGGAGGCCGCGCGGCTGATCCATCAGGGCGTCTCGGGCGTCATCCTCTTCGCGCGCAACGTGGGCACGCCCGCCGAGACGCGCGGGCTGATCGGCGAACTGAAGGCGATGGCGCCCGGCCCGCTCCTTCTCTCGGTCGATCAGGAAGGCGGCCGCGTCGCGCGGCTCGTCGATGGATTCACGGCGTTTCCGCCGATGCGCGAGCTCGGCGCGCGGACCGCGGACGAGATCCGCGAGATCGGCGCGCGGCTCGGCGCAGAGGTCCGCGACGCAGGCTTCGACATCGATCTCGCGCCCGTCGTCGACGTCGACTCGAATCCCGCGAATCCCGTGATCGGCGACCGCTCGTTCTCGCGCGATCCCGAGGTCGTCGCCTCGCTCGGCGCCGCCTTGATCGAGGGACTCGAGCGGCACGTCGCCGCGTGCGCGAAGCACTTCCCGGGACACGGCGACACCGACAAGGACTCGCACTACGACCTGCCACGGCTTCCGCACGCGCTCGACCGGCTCCGCGCCTGCGAGCTGGTGCCGTTCCATGCGGCGGCGCGCGCGAAGGTCTCCTGCGTGATGACGACGCATGTCGTCTTCGACGCGCTCGACCCGGGCACGCCCGCCACCATGAGCGCGCCCGCGGTGCGGCTCCTGCGCGAGGAGATCGGGTTCCGCGGCGTCTGCGTCAGCGACTGCCTCGAGATGAAGGCGATCGCCGACCACTTCGGCTGCGGCGCGGCCGCGGTGCGCGCGATCGCGGCCGGCGTCGACGCGCTTCTCGTCTCGCACACGGCGGAGACGCAGCACGAGGTCGTCGCGCACCTCGCGGCGGCGGTGATGTCGGGCGCGATCCCCGAGGCGCGCGTCCGCGAGGCGGGCGCCCGCATCGCGGCGCTCGCGGCGCGGCACGCGAGGCCGGTCGCGCACGCGCACGCATCATGAACGCGACCGCAGACGACGACCGGAGGGAACGATGACGCTCGACGACGGACAGGCCCCGGAGCCGGACGACGACCTCCAGACCGCCGCGGAGTTCCTGCTCTTCTTCGACGAAACCGATGCCGAACGCCGCGCGCGACTTGCGCGCGAGGCCGCGCGTCGGCGCGCGCAGGCGCCGCCGCCGCCTCCCCCGCCCGACGCTCCGCCGACTCCGCCGCAGGCCCCGCCGGCCTGAGCCGACCGCGTCCGCGCAATCGGCTCCGCGCCCGCGATTCCCGCCGCTTCGTGGGCGATGCGGGCTTCGCTACAATCCGGGACTCCCCGTGAAGATCCGCAACTTCTCCATCATCGCCCACATCGACCACGGCAAGTCGACGCTGGCAGATCGTCTCCTCCAGGCCACCAAGGCGGTCTCGGAGCGCGAGGCGCGAGCGCAGTTTCTCGACTCGATGGATCTCGAGCGCGAGCGCGGCATCACGATCAAGGCCTCGGCCGTGACCGTGCGCCACACCTACAACGGCGAGGAGTACGAGCTCAACTTCATCGACACGCCCGGCCACGTCGACTTCACCTACGAGGTGTCGCGCGCGCTCAAGGCGTGCGAGGGCGCGGTGCTCGTCGTCGACTCGACGCAGGGCGTGCAGGCGCAGACCGTCGCCAACGCGTACCTCGCGGTCGCCGGCGACCTCACCATCATCCCGGTGGTCAACAAGATCGACCTCCCCGCCGCGAATCCGGACGCGGTCGCGATGGAGGTCGAGCAGGTCTTCGGATTCCCCGCCGAGGATTGCATCTACGTCTCCGCGAAGACCGGCCAGGGCATCAAGGAGCTCCTCGACGCGATCTGCGAGAAGCTTCCGGCCCCCAAGCCCGCCACCACGAAGAAGCTGCGCGGCCTCGTCTTCGACGCGAAGTACGACGAGTACCGCGGCGTCGTGATGTACGTCCGAATCTTCGACGGCAACCTGAAGCAGGGCGACAAGATCCGCATGATGGGCACCGGGCGCACGTTCTCGGTGACCGAGATCCTGCGCTACACGCCGTTTCCGCAGAAGACGAAGGAACTCGCCTTCGCGCAGGTCGGCTCGGTGTGCGCGGGCATGAAGACGCTCGGCGACGTGCGCGTCGGCGACACCATCACGCTCGACAACGACCCGGCCGAGGTCGCGCTCGAAGGCTACGAGGAGCCGAAGCAGATGGTCTTCTGCGACTTCTACCCGTCGAGCGCCGACGAGGAAGGCAAGAAGTCCGACTTCGAGCAGCTCCGCGAGGCGATCGAGAAGCTGCACCTCAACGACGCGAGCTTCACCTTCGAGCCGCAGCACAGCGAGGCGCTCGGCTTCGGCTTCCGCTGCGGATTCCTCGGCCTGCTGCACATGGACATCGTGCAGGAGCGCCTCGAGCGCGAGGGCGGCGTGTCGATCGTGCAGACGGCGCCCACGGTGTCGTACCGGATCGACCTGATGGACGGCACGGAGGTCGAGATCCACAATCCGGCCGACCTGCCCGATCCCTCGAAGATCCGCGCGATCCGCGAGCCGATCGTGCACATCGAGATCATCTGCCCGAACGAGAACATCGGCGACCTGATGAAGCTGTGCGAGACGCGCCGCGGCATCTTCCAGTCGCAGGAGATGATCAGCGAGACGCGGCAGATCCTGAAGTACGAGATCCCGCTCGCCGAGATCATCTACGACTTCTACGACCGGCTGAAGTCGGTGACCCGCGGCTACGGCACGATGGACTACCACATCACGTGCTTCCGCGAGGACCGCCTCGCGAAGGTGCAGATCCTCGTCAACGGCGAGGGCGTCGAGGCGCTCTCGCTCATCTGCCACCGCGAGAACGCCGAGCAGCGCTCGCGCGTCATCCTCCAGAAGCTCAAGGAGCAGATCGACCGCCACCAGTTCGAGATCCCGCTGCAGGCGGCGATCGGCGGCAAGATCATCGCCCGCGAGTCGATCAAGGCCGTCCGGAAGAACGTCACCGCCAAGTGCTACGGCGGCGACGTCTCGCGCAAGCGCAAGCTGCTCGAGAAGCAGAAGGAAGGCAAGAAGCGGATGAAGCAGATCGGATCGGTCACGATCCCGCAGGAGGCCTTCATGGCCATCCTCGAGCAGGCGGACTGAATCCTTGGAGCGCTCGCCGCTGCGGCGGCGAGCTTTGGTGCTACGGCCGCGGCGGTGCCGCGGCCTCTTTCATTCTGGGCGCGCGCTCGCGACTCCTGCGGAGCTCGCTCGCTCCAGCACCGGTCGCCGCGTGCGGCGAGCTTTGGTGCTACGGCCGCGGCAGAGCCGCGGCCTCTTTCATTCTGGGCGCGCGCTCGCGACTCCTGCGGAGCTCGCTCGCTCCAGCACCGGTCGCCGCGTTTTCGAGCGCGCGGATCTGAGCGCTCGCCGCTGCGGCGGCGAGCTTTGGTGCTTCGGAAACGGGTTCACGCGCGAGACTCGTGAGTAGTGCGACCACGACCCCTCGCGCTCCGCGCTCGGGGACGTGCCACCCCCGTCGCCTTTGGCGACGGGGAAGTGTGCGAGGACTTCAACTGGCGCGAGAAGCCTCGACCTTCCGCCGCCCCTTGGGCGGCGGGTGCCCCGTCCCCGAGGGCGCGCAGCGCCCGACGGGTCGGGGTCGCCCCAGCCAAGAGTCTCGCGTGTGAACGCTGCTCCCAGTCGAAGGCGGAGCGCAGCGAAGCCTGAGCGGACGACGCCGGAGTCGACCATCCTTCGTGTGGCACTACCTCCTGCGCAGCAGGAGGTAGTG
>Ga0315906_10007812_pt1 | contig 12943 bp, 20 predicted proteins | sample LakEriMetagenome_4_FD_203526 | JGI IMG/M metagenome (GOLD analysis project Ga0315906, IMG submission 203526) | Freshwater fungal communities from buoy surface, Lake Erie, Ohio, United States - Buoy 2 MA122 | ecosystem: Environmental > Aquatic > Freshwater > Lake > Lake biofilm | place: USA...
ATTAAGAAATTTCTATTCAAAACACGACCCATCTAAAATTAATGACGTTAGGGTATTTGATTTAATCACATATAATAAAGAATTTAAATCATATCCTGTAGACGTTAAAATCAGTTCAAATAAAAAATATGATTCTAAATTAAACGAATTACAATCTTTTGTTAATTCTCATGTGTCCAATAAAATTCTATTTAATATTAGATACGTTGGGAATGAAAATATCATATATTATGATTGTAAAGATGATAACATTTCTCAAGTTATAACTTTACTTGAAAATCAATTTAAAGATTCAACTATTCTTAAAGTTGATATGTCTAATGAATGTTATATATCAGACAGGATGTATGGGTTGTCTTTAAATATGAGAATTTATGACCTTATTTTAATAACCATTAAAAATCATGTATTCAAATTAGGGTTGGGTGATAATTTTAATTGTAACCTGCATTCAATTAAGTTACCTGAAGATATAGAAAATGAAGATATGTTTTTAAGTTTAAATAAAGATAACTTTAAAGTTTCGACTAAATGGTTAGAGTCACTTATATTGGATATTTTCCCGTTTGAATATGAAGAACTTAATTCAGTATTTAATGAGATAATTGATTTAGAGCAATACATTATCACAGGTGATTGTGATGTACTAGAAAACAGTAAATACGTTAGAGATTTTATATTAATTTAAAATATATTTTTTAGCCATTTCAACGCCCTCGTGGATATCATCAAAATCTCTATCGGGGGCTAATAATTTTACATTAGATGCATTTTCTTTATCATCTAACGTTAATAACATCATTGCTGGAACATATTCGTTTTCAGTTATTCTAACAAATTCTTCATACTCTTCTTCATGTTCGTGTATATCTCGAGTAATAAATGGTAAATTATTTTTTTCAAGTTCTTCTTTAATCATTTGACAAAATGGACATCCTTCCATTGTGTAGACAATCGCTACTTTCATATTCTATCTATTGTAAAGTATTTATTTAAACCATTCATCAACATAGTAATATCTCGGTCTTTATCTGTAAGTATATACATTTTATAAGTAGAGTCATTATCAATTTTTTTAAAATAAAACCATAAATGGTTTTTTCCCCATTGAATAAGTCCTTCCATATAATAATATGTCTCATCATACAGTGATGATGACCATTCTAACCCATTTTTTTCAATTAATGTATCAATTCCTTGTTTTGTAATATTTCTAGTTCTAATTATGTTAGGATTTAAAACACTTCCATATTTTGATTTATAAAAGTCTATTATGTGTTGTGGTATGTCTTGTTCTCTTTGCATTTTATATAATTATGGTAATTCATCTAAATAATTTAATTCACCCCAATCATTAACAGGAATTGCTTCTTGTTGGAGTGCCAGTCTCCACGCATCTAATTCAGGTGTATCATTATCCCATCTTGGTGTCATAAGGAATACTCTTGGTCCATCATCTAAGTCAGCAATTTCAAAAGTTGAAAACTGTTCTGTAACTTTACCATTACGATATCTTTTAATCAACTTTGGAAGTTTAAGTGTTCCAAGTTTATATTCTAAATTAATATTTGCTAACTGAATATTTGCAACATGAGAAAATGTTTCATTTGGTAGTTCGTTAAACCTCGCTCTTTCTTGAACATTAAGAATTTCATTTTTTCTAAATTGGTATTCAACCGTGATTCTTTCTTGACCATCTATAGAACCTTTTCGAATTGAGAAGATTATTGAATCAGGTCTTTCGACATAAGTTCTCACACAGTTATGCTGGTGTTGAGATTCTTTTTCATAATCTTGTGTTTTTCTTAAAAGAACAGGATAATATGTTTCACCATCATGTTCAATTGGTGTTTCTAAACTATCAATTTCACCGTAATATCTTTCAACCTCACCTCTTGTGTATGAAGAAAGTAATCTACTGAACTCTTCGTGTTCTAAATTGAATTGACTTCTATTTTCAAATTTCAACTTAACATCCTCACCAAGTTTTTTTAATTTCTGTTTGAATTCCAAATGTTCAATAAGTGTATGAAATACCGCATCATCAAGGTGTTCACCCAAGGTAAGGATTCTATCTTTTTCTCTATTAGTTAACTCAGGAAACTTTCTTTTAAAATCTTTTAGATAGTCCACATGGGTACAATACCAATATTGTCCACCTCCGGAATTTTCTTCAATCTTGTGCCCATAATTATCATTTGAAAATTGATAATCGAATATTTTATCAGGTAGTTTATTGAATCTATCAATTCCTAACAAATAATAGAGCCCTGTAAGTCTATCGAAATTGACACTTGGGATTTCATTAAGAATTCTTTTAATTTTTGACCCTTTTAATTTCAACATTTTCATAACCCCATCAACTAAGTTCATGTCACAACTTCTAAGAGTTTTGATTGGAACGAATGTATCGGTATATTGAATCCAATTGTTTGGTATTTTAACACCTTTAATAAGATACTTTGTTAAACTATAATGAGTAAATGGATTTTTTGTCTCAAAGTTTTGTGGGTTCTCAAGTCCAAGTCTATCCCATATTTTTTCTAAAAAGAAATAAAAGTAACTTTCAGGTCTTACAGAATCATGAATTTTTAAAGTGTATTCTAAATCTCTAATGGCCCTATAACTTGGGTCAACCTTCATAGAGTTTCCAATCTTGGTTTTATTCTTACCTTTGAATGTTCCAGTGTAGAACATTTTAGTTTTGAAATTGAAGGATAGGTAGTTAGTATGTTTTCTTACCATAAAGAATCTTTTTCCAACTACTCTCCACTTATGATAATATTGTGCTTTTATTGATATCGAGTCTTCCCCTTCTTCAATGAAAACTCGTTGTCTTGAAAAATCAACTTGAGCAAATGGGTTTCCAAAATTTTTAACAAATTCTTCTTCAGATAAAAAAAGTTCGTCATAATAAAACCTACCTGATTTTTTTATAATACATTCGTTTCCGTTACGATATGCAGGTCCGTACTCTATAGGACAGGTGTTCTTGAAAGTCTGTGTTTTATAAGACTTTAACTCAAGAAACTTATGAAATGTTTTACCTTCTACTTGCAACATAACACAAAGATAGAAAAAACCCCCGACTTATTCAACCGGGGGTCTATTGTTTTTTTACTAATTCAATGGAATTTTTCCCATATGGTGGTCCATAAATGGGGTGACTACTTTTTTAATTTCCTCTGTCTTTCGCTCCGAATTCAAAGATATTAGTAAGTCAATCATTTGTTGTCTTGTTGGTGCAACTTCTTTTTCTGCCTCAAGATTTTCCGTAGCCAAATCTCTAATCTTTTTATAGAATAATTCGCTGTCCAATTTACCAATTAATATTTCCAATTGGTCTGGATTTTTTTTAAAAAACCCAATAAAGTTTGTCATGTATATTTCTATCTCTAAGTTTCCCATAGGACAAAGATAATAAAAATTAAATTAAATATTAGTCAAAAAGGTGTAAGTTATCATCAGTTTCAATTCTTTGCTTGATGCTATCAGGAATTGAATTTTTGTTACTTCCTTTCATATTAAGGACTGATAAACTTGGCATGTCAGATATACAACTTGGTAACATTTGAATATTTGGATTATCAGGTAAAGATAAGAACTGAAGTTTTTTCAAGTTACAAATAGTATCAGGTAAACTTGCCACACATCCTACAAGGTGTAATGCTGTCAAGTCTTGGAAGTTACCAATAGTTGCTGGAATATTCAAGTTCAAATTGTTTTGTGATTTTGCAATAAATTCCAATCTGTTGATGTTTTTTGGTAGAGTTTCAAAGAACTCATCAAACCCGTAAAGAGCAATAAACTTAGATGCCGAATCACCTGGATAGTTAACAGAAACTTTTGTTCCACCACCACTAGATAAACCTTTCATAAATTCAAATTTGAAAAATTCTTTCATTCCTTCTTCATTTGTATTCAAAAAGTCAATCAAGTCAATTTGTCTATCATCTGGGTCCATAAATTGGTTAGATGGGAAGTGGAATTGGTAACGATACGCAGGAAGTCCTGAAACTTCACCATATTCTTTATCCGTTTGGAATTTTTTACCTGTGTTTGGCATTACAACATACAAAGGTCCGTCTTTAATATATCTATCAAACCAAGTAAGTCCAGGTGAAGATGTGCACCATCTTGTTTCACCTTTACGTGGTTCTTGATAAGAACCTCCATAAAAACAAGCAGCATCTTTACCAAGTTGCCCTGTATCTGAAATTCTAGCAATAGTCCAATTTTGACCACGATAAACAATGTCCGCACCAGGGTGTTGGTATGTTTTAGAAGCTTCTTTTTTCTCTTCTTTAGTTGCTTTAGTTTTTTCTAAACTGAAATCTTTTACATTGTCATAAAGTGTTTCGATTGTCAAATTGTCGATGTTACGAAGTTCTAGTGGTAGTCTATTTTTAAACCTGTCAAACTTTCGAAGGTCACCCGTAACTTTATAAAGGTCCTCTAAGAATAGTTCTTGATATTGTTTAAATGCGCCTTCGTATCTTGGAGATTCAGGTGTTACATCTAAAGTAGTTGGATTTACAAAGTTTTTAAGTAACCATTGGGTATATTTTCCAATCTTTACCTTATCCATGTCTTGGGGTTTAGCATTATCGATATCCATTCCTTGTGGGAATTTAGATGTAGGGTCCGCAGCGATAATTGCAAACAAAGTCTCAAAAGGCATCAAACCTTTTTTACCTTTTTCTTTTGGTTTTACAAATTTGTCGAAAAGAACTTGAAATCTTGAGCTTTCAACGATTAAGTCTTTTAAGATGTTAGTGAAACTAATAGCCATTTTGATATTTTTTATTTATATAAATATTACAAATATAAGAAAACGAAGATTAATAGTTCATAATTAGTAATTCTTCCCCCATATTTTGTTTTTCCCCTTTCTTTGCGGATGCCGCTTTAGCGAACTCTTTTTTAACCCAAGTGTATTGGTCTTTAGGGAACCATTGGTGAAGTAAATCAAAATCATAGTAAGATAATGAAAACTTACCTTTTACATTATGTAAAACATTAGCCAATCTTTCATGGTCTTGTCTATCGAAGTCATGATTAGAATAGTAGTTTTCTGTTTTCCAATAAGGTGGGTCTAAATAGATATATGTTGATGGTGAATCGTATTTAGTAATTACGTCCGCAAAATCCATATTTTCAACATCAGTTATCTTTAGAAAATGCTCAACCCAATCAGGTTTTAATAACTTATCTCTAAAGGTAAGAAATTTTGATTTATATTTTCCTTTAAGGTCAATAAAATTAGATGTTTCAGGTTTTGACCCACTAAATACTTGCGTAAGGATATAAACATATTTAGCGGCGGTTTCATAATCGCCAGGTTCTAAGCTGAAACCTTGATTGAAAATTTCAGCCTGAAAGCTTACAAATTGCTCACGATAAATTTCAGGAGTAATATCAACACCTTGTTTTTGACAATCAATTGAGTTGATTGCTCGTAGTAATTCGTTAGGGTTTTGGACACACTTAAACAAATTGTAATTTAGTGGATTAAAGTCGTTATAAACAACTTTATTTAGTTTTGGGAACTGTTTTAGGTCCATGTTATAGAAACACCAAAACATCCCACCAAAAGTCTCTAAATAGACTTCCATATCTTTATCATAGAAAGGGACTATCCACTTTCCAATTTTACTCTTACCTCCTATATAACTTAACATATTACAAATATAGTTTTTTTGATATTTATTTTCAACTAACAGTTAATTAAATTATAGTTATGGAAAAGAAAAAAGCAACAGAAGTTGGGTGTCAAACTTGTAAAAAAGGATTAAATGGTGGTCAAAATGCGATGATAGTTTTTGGTTTTTATATTCTATTTGCTAGCATTATCGGTACTATTGAAATTTTCAATTATCTAATGAGCATGTTCAATTAATTCTTTAATTTTATTTAAAGTTTCATCAGGTAGTTCGATGTCGTTTGTTATGTTCATTTTAACATAAAAGTCCCCACTATTTGAATCTCCCCTATATCCCTTTTTAACTAACCTTAATGGTTTATCTGAATTAATATTTTTTGGTAAATTTATTAATAAATCACCTTCAGGGTGCGGTATTTTAACTTGTTTTTGTAACAACACATCCACCACATTAAGTTTTAAGTAATAAATTAAATCTTCTCCATTTTTTTCAAAACTGTCTTTATTGGTTAAGTTAACTTGTAAAATCAAATCTCCTCTTAACTTTATACCTTGATTAAAGTCTCCCTTGGCTGGAATTCTCATAAAATTACCATTATCAACATTTTTAGGAATTGTTACCATTAGAGTTTCATTTCTCATAATAGAACCTTGCCCATAACATGAATTACATGGATTAACAATTATTTTACCTTTACCAAAACACGAAGGACATTGACTTTGTATTAATTGGGTAAACATTCCATTTCCAATCTTTTGTGTTATTGTCCCCACACCTCTACATGTATTACAAACTGAAGTATTACCACCGTCACCATTACACGGTTTACACATATCTAAAAAATCGTATTTGATTTCTTTTTTGACACCTAAATACGATTCAACGGGTGATATCTCAACACCCATAACTTTATCAGGTGCTCTTCTTGGTCTTTGTTGTCTATAACCACCCATCATCTCTTCAAAGGCAGCTGAAAAATCAAAGTTACCACCACCAAAATTACCAAATGGGTTATTACGTCTACTGTCGTAGTTAGCCCTTTTTGACTCATCGCCAATATTTTCATAAGCCTCAGATACTTCTTTAAACTTTTCTTCACCAGATGGGTTTACATCAGGATGATATTGTTTACTTAATTGTCTATATGCCTTTTTGATTTCGTCTTGCGATGCTGTTTCAGAAACGCCTAAAATGTCATAATAATTTTTCATGAAAGATAACTACATAATTGTTCTTTTTAAAAATAAAAAAAGAAAAAAAATTATCAAACGTTACGCAACAGAAAAGCAAGCTTTATCCTTTTTTAATAAGACTATTAATGAAAATAACGTAATCTTTGAAAAGAAAATTGAAAATGCTGAGGAAGTTGACTATGAAATAGGACTTTTAAGTAAGAATCAATCATTTCAACCAAGTTTATTTATAACGGATGAATATGGTAGAAACAATCCAGTAAACTTAGAAAACCCCGAATATGTATTTTTAAATATAAAAAAATATAAGGTTGAAGAACTAATATTTGATTGGCAAAAACAAAGTAAAATTAGTTTTATAGATTTTATTAAAATTTATTGTAAAACTAATGAGTTAAAAAACATATTTACATTGAACAATAAAATATGTGTTCAGATTGACGATGATGTTAATGTTTTCTCATTAAAAGATATAAATGAGTCTGAAAGGTTTTTAGATACTTTACAGAAGTATTTCTATGAAAATAATAGAAAGGACTCTATCTTAGTAAAAGATATATCAATAGCTCAAAGGAAATGGTTATATGATATGATGGTAAAAAAGGGATTTGATAAGAAAAGGCTTTATCGTTTAAAAACTACTTTTTCAAAAAGGTAAAGTTTACATTACCTATTGAAATAATGCACTTTTCATCTGTGGTGTTATAATTAAGATACCTTAGTATTTCTGTAAATTTTTTTTGGTCTACGGTTATAATGATTTCGGTTTCATTGGATGCGAAAAAACTATTGTCTAAAATTTCGACAACTTCTGCTAATTTCGCTATTTCGGTCCCAAGACCATCATTATTCTTTTCCATAAAGAATACTTTTCTTCTTTTTGAATTGTGTTTGAAACTTGTGTTTTATCAACTGATTTTAGCTGAGAGTATAAGTTTAATTTATACTCTTCAGCCTCTTTCATCAGTCTTTCTCTTTCCTCATTTAGCTGTCTCAACTCTTTCTCTATCTGAGGTGTCATTTTGTTCATCGGTGTTTGTAATTAAATTTGCGAATTCTTCTAAATCAAACTTTAAACCTTTAAGGTTTTCTAAGTTTTCTTTTTCAAAAATTTGTTTTAACTCACTTACTTTATTTTTAAATAATCTTTCCTTCTCTTCCCTTTCAATATTTGTTTTGATTACTCTTTCTATTGTTTCCTCAACAACATTAATAAGTGTCACATTACTCACACACACAAAAGAAGTAACAATTGAACCGTCTTTATCTTGGTTTTGTAAAATTTCTACATTTTCAGGTGCTTTTTTAGGTATCATCCATGTTTGTGGAAAAACCATATCAAAAGTGACATAATCCTTAATAATCCTTACAGACTTAAGGTATTTTGATGTTGCGGTAATAAATTGACTATAAATCATGCAAAAAGGTATATGATGTATGTTATTATATATGAAATGAAAAAACCGTTCATTACAAGTTGGTTTGTGGTCATTTCAAAAGGTTTTGGTGGTGTAGACAACAATGAACTAACAAAGTTAAAAATTAATCTACCGCAACCTAGAATTGAAAAAACAAAAATAAAGATTAAAAGAAAGTTCAAAAAATTATGCATCTTTTGATTCTTTTGTGTGATTTAGAATTTCTGTTCTTAATTGTTGAACCGCAGCTTTAAGTTCTTGTGATACTTTTCTAGCTCTAATTCCCGCTGATTTGTTACCCGTATAAAATTTAGTAGTATCTACTGATAAAGTTTCAACGAGTGCTTTAATTTGTTCTAAAGTTTCCATTTTAAATTGTTATTCTAAAAATTTATTTTATTAAAAAATACACACCTATTCTAGTATGTAAAGTTTTCAGGCTCTATTTTAAGTGACCTTTCTAATAGTTTATATATATCTGTAAAAATTTCAATATCAGATTTTGATTTTTTTGTATTTCTATTGAATATTTGTTCTAAGAAATTTTGAATGTTGTCTTTTATTTTTTGGTCTGTCTGTTGGTAAAATATTTCAAAAAAGAATGATTCAAAAAAAGACATGTCAGATTCATTAAAAATAAAATGAATAGATTCTTTTTTAAAATTTTCGATTGTTTTTTTCCAACACCAATTGAAATGGTCTTTTTTTTGTTGCGTTGTCATACCTACTTTAGTTTCGGTAACCGCATCAACGTCATCACCTAAGTAAGTATCAAGTATTAGGTAATAGAATGACAAACAAAAATCTCTAAATAATTCGGTGTGTTCTATTGTGATGTTATTTGCCAAATACCAAGCGTTAATGTCTTCTTCATTCATTGGTTTGGCTAACCAATCAAAAAAACGACCCATGTTATTATTGTATTCCATAGGTCAATAATAACATGAGTCGAAATAAATTGTAGATTAAATTATTGTGTTTTTTGATTGTAACCTATCAGATTTTTCATCTTTGTGATTTCTGATAAAACTTTTTTATCTTCAGTAGATTCCAATTTAATTTTAATACCCTCACCTTTTTCTTGTCCTGATTTTTCATTGAATACAGGTTGTGGTGATTTATTATATGATTGTTTTTTAAGTTTGTCTAAAGTTTGATTTTTTCTAAATTTATTAAATCTAGAATTAGCTTTTGACTCAAGGGCATTACCACCAGGAGCATTACCTGTCTCAGAAGACCCTTCATAATATTTATCCATTCTATCATCGTTGAACTCAATAGCATCAGGAACGGGTATATTTAAACCGGCAATTTGATAATTAAAATCTTCATTGTCGTCAGTTAGTGAAAATGCCATTTTTTCCATTTCTTCCAACTCACCATTCCCAACCGGAAAGTGTTTTGGATTCATTTCATATTTTCCTTTTGAACCATCTTTTAGATATTCTTTCATTTTTTTGGTAACCATATCAATATAATCACTTTCTTCTTTACCTGATTTGTTTAAAGATGATTTTAATACGTTTGATGTTGAAACTTTACCTTTTTCGTATTTTTGATTTTCGTTGATAATTTTTTCAATAATATCAATCATTTCGTTTTCAGTAAAAATGGTTCCATCTTGATTGTCTATTGTGTAATAAGTTTCTTCTACTTTAGACTTATTACCTCTTCTTAACATTGCAAAATCTTCAGCATCAATTTTGTTGTTTTTATTTTTGTCAATTCTACGTTGGTTACCGTAAAGTCTTTCGTCAAGTTCAGTTTCATTTTTACTTTTTCTCAACATTGCGAAATCTTCTTTATCTAATCTACCATTCTTATTTTTATCTAATTTGTGTTGATTACCATAAAGTTTTTCTTCTAACTCATCTTCATACATATCACCACATTCCATACATTCATCTTCATCGATTTCTTCAAAATCAATACTCATATCTCTATCTCTTCGTGGTTTTAATTTATCTAAATCCATATCAACATCATCTAATGGTTCAAATTTTTCAGTATCCATATCCTCATCATCACCTCTAAGTAATCTTTCAATATCTTCTATAGACATTGGGCTTTTGAATCTTTTTTTACCGAATCTTGGGTGTCCGTCATCCATACCACCTAATTCTTGGATTTCTCCTTCATACATAGAACCACATTCCATACATTCACCTTCATACATTTTTCCTCCACATTCGGAACACATACCAGCGTTTTCATTGATTCTATTTTTAATTCTATTTGAGGATTTTTTAATTTCTTCAGATAAAATTCTATCTACGATATTTTTTATTTCTCTTTCCATACTTAATAAATATCTATTATTTTATAAATTACTACCTAAATGGTCGATAAGTATATTTTTTATTTCTTCTTCAGTAAGACCTGTTTTTAATGAAACGTTTTTAATCGCTTCATACATTGCGTTTTTCTTTGGTTTTTTTGATATATTCAATGCCTTAATGTCACCTTGATTACAATAAGGGAATGTTTTACATTCTTTTTTTACGGATACAAAATTACCTCCAGGTATTTGTGTTTTTTTCCACGAACGACCTTGTCCTTTTGTTGTATTACCTTTCATATTTTTATCTTGGAAGCTATTAGCGTCATACGCACCGACGGAAGACGAATCTGTCATTTCATTGGCTTCTACTTTTTTAGGGCAAACACACTTGGATTTAACCCTGTCGCAACTATCACAATATTCTTCATCTTCTGTTACTTCTTTTACCTTTGGTCTTTTGTACTCACTTCTTGCTACGTCATCATTAGCAAACAGAGCTAATGCTGGTGTATAACCATAACCACCGCCAGTCATGGTAGCTTCTTTTGGTTCTTCTTTTTTCTTTTTTAACGCTTCAGAAATAAGTTTGTCTAAATAATTCTTATCTATTTTCATTTTTTATTTTTTAAACTTGATTGCCATTGATTTTTCTTTGACCATAAGTGGTAGTAAAACTCAGTTGTTAATTCTACAACAATGTCATTAATATCTCCTCTTAATTTACCTTTCTTTAATTCTTTTGATAAAGTATCAATAAGGTGATTCTCGTATTGTTTAACGGTGTCAGCCTTCATGAAAGATTTAATTTCTTTCTTGACGATGTTTTCTATTTCTTTTTTCTCTGTACTTGAAAGTGCCATTATTTCATAATACTAAATACTGTTAATGTAGAAAGGACTGCACCACTAATAATACTTATAAAGGTATTTTTAACCTTCAACTTTTTTACTTCTTTTCTTAATTCGTCGTTTTGGTCTGAAATTATTTTAAATTTTTCTTCGGTCTTTGTAACAATTTCTTTACTTAAAGAATCTTTTTGTTCCCAAGTATTAATTGATTTTTCAAGATAAATTATCTTGTTATTTAATTGTTTGATTTCTTCCTTGTCTAATTTTGATAATTCTTTTAGTCTATCATAATCATTTAAATCTAACAACATCTTTTGTGCTACACTATAAGGAATACACATTTCTGATGTATCAATATTTGGTTTCTTTTGTGAAAAAGATAAGTTAGACACTAAAAGAAAAATAAGGATGGTTAAAAACTTTTTCATATTAAAAATTATATCTACTTCTTAACAAACTATCTATTTGTCGTTTATCTGCATTTTTTATTTCTTCTTTCTTCTGTGTGTAGTAGTTATTAACTTCTTTACGTTCCACTTTTATGTGGGAAATCTTTACATCAATTTCATTGATTTTTTTCTCATACACACTTAAAGAGTCATTCAAATTTTCTTGTAACTTTTTAAGTTGTTCGATGTGTTTATCTATTTGTTCTAACTTATATTTGTCTAATTCAGACATTTGTGGTTTTGGAGTTGCCAAATATACCACCAAATACAATAGTCCCACACCTAGTAGGACCATTATAGAAGTTTTCCAATATTTTTTTATTAATTCCATTATTCTTCAGTTTTGATTTGTGTTTTCTTTCTTTGTGAGATTACTTTAGCCCATTTAGCTTTGAACTTATCATAAAAAGTTGTGAGCTTTGTAATTAACTCTGTTAAGGTTTCATCCAACTTAATCATATCACCATTTATATACACCCCGTTGTTTTCACCAATAGAGTAGAAAAATTCAATGTCCAAATCGATTACTTTACCACTCCACTGAACTTCATTGGGATATAAATTTAAAACCCCAAAATCAGAAAGGTCTGACACCTCATTAACAAACTCATCCATGGTTTCTTGAAATGCTGTCTTTTCTTCAGTGGTAAGTTCCAAATATTTTTTATCTTTTCCATGCATAGTAAAAAGACCTCCTGAAATACGATAAGTCTTACTTTTATCTTTTTTTACTTTTTCAACGTCAATTTCCTCACCATCTTTTTGTTTGTCGGCGTTGATTTCGTTTTCAATGCTTCTTGCAAGATTAGTTGGTTCTGGTTGCTCCATCAACATTCTTGACCTTTTAAGTAAGGCTTTTATTTCATCATATTCATTTATCATCTTTCAATATTTTTTCTAATAATTTAAAATCAAAGGCCGGATTCACATCTTTAAAGTTTACATCGTAATTACTTCTTGTTGCAATACCTTTGAAATTTTCAACACCATCTTGTCTTACGTTATGACCTATTGTTATTTTTGGTATGTTAAATTTATCACATAACTCAACAACTAAATCTCCCGTAACCTCAAGTTGTTTTTTCTCATAG
>Ga0315906_10007813_pt1 | contig 12942 bp, 9 predicted proteins | sample LakEriMetagenome_4_FD_203526 | JGI IMG/M metagenome (GOLD analysis project Ga0315906, IMG submission 203526) | Freshwater fungal communities from buoy surface, Lake Erie, Ohio, United States - Buoy 2 MA122 | ecosystem: Environmental > Aquatic > Freshwater > Lake > Lake biofilm | place: USA: Lake...
GTTCCTTGATAAAGTCTGCTATATGCTTTCTGTTAGCAATTACTATGCTTGCTGAAGCAAGGCAGCTTAATACTACTGGTACGCTGTGGCTAGTTACGGCTGCTAGTATGCTGCCAATCCATAGGCTTACTAATTCGAGTTTGTACGTCATCTCACATTTACATTTACTACAAAATAAATGTATTTATTTAAAATTCAATAGTAGATTTCATCAACACTTTTCTTTGTTGATATATTCAAGAATAATCTATTGCGTTTGCAACGCTCTGATGGGTTTGTTTTATTCCTCTTCCACCACCTTCCACCGAATGTTTTAACAGCCCAATATCTGAAAGCCATCTGCTTGGGACTAACACTTGTTGCTGCCATCCACTTAATATATTCCTGCTCTACCCAGTCTCTTTCGTGTACTGTTAAGTAGTACAGAGCATCGTGTATAAGGGCACTAGGGGCGTATAGTCCGCTTTTAGGGAAGAATGGCTGTAATATCCAAGGTATGCTGTTTTCATCCCACGTAAAGCCTCTGCTGATTGATAGTACTTGTCCGTTGGATAGTTCCACCATTATGCTGTAAGATAGTCTTCTGTACTTGCCTTTCTTATCGTACACAGGAGTATCTGCATACATATACCCTTCCTTGAACTTATCAAGTACGTTATATAGAGTTATCATTTCTTATAAGCATATACTACACCACAATATTTGCCGCACGTTGGAAAATATCATCCACCTCACTATCGTTCAAAGTAAGGATAGCCTTAATCATTGTAACCGTAGGGCTGTTCCTTTCCGTTGTGCTTCCGTTATTCCATGCCCTTTCTGCATAGGTTTTATTCGGCTCTGGGAGCGTTGCAAGGGCAGCCGTTACATTCGCCTCCAATCCATCAACGGCGAGGATAGCACGCAGCCGCCATGTTGGTACGCTAAACCATTCAGGAGCTTGCGCCCTGCTTATTTCGGCAAGGGTGAAATACTTTTCATACCCATCGAGTATTGGCACTTCCCATTGTCCATTTGCATTTTGCGTAGGGTTGCAATAGTTATTTGTACCATCGCTCCACTCACCATTTTTAATGCAGTCAGCCGTTACCCTTTCATTCAGCTGCCATGCCTCTTCGTATGTTTTGAATTTAATAAATAACATATTTTTGATTTAATTGAGTAGATATTGCGAGGGCTTGGTCTTGGTTTAATGGAAATGAAAATCCAATAATTTCGGCAACATTACCTCTTAATGTAAATGTACCAGAATCATGTCCAATCGTGTTGTAGGTTCTTTGCAAATTAAATGATGTATTATTTTCTACAATTCCATTGACCATAATTAGATTGTCAGTTATTACAGTTATTTTTGCACTCGTTGATTCTGTTGTTCCTGAATACAAAGTAGTTGACTCATAAACTCCAACACCATTTATTCCAGTTGTAGTTCCACCATATATAATTCCAGAATTATCGTTAAAATTGCTTATTACATAATTCCTTGATTGTATTGTTCCATAATTTGCAACAATCGCAAATGTTCTTACATTGCTTATAGGTCTTACACCTGTTGCGTCAGTATACAATCTTGTATTTGCTGCATTAAAATCAATGACTGGTAAATTATTAAAAGAAGCATTTTGAGAATCATAAAATGGCTGATTCGCTGAAGTTGTTTGGCCTAATATTATTCCTCCAATAGAATCTATCCATGTTGAAACTCTTGCCCCATCTATGATTGTATTTGTGCCAAAATCAGCACGCAGCCAAAATGAACAACCGCCCTGCCCATAAGCTGTCTTATCGCCAAAAAAAGATAAACTTGGAAACCCATGTTGCTGCCTATTGTTGAATCCTTTAAACATATTAAAAATCTCCTTTACTTGCGAAAGCGTGAATGTTAGTATTTGCTGTTGTAGCTCCTACAAAGATTTTTTGCCCTGACTTTAATTGCAAATCGGTATAAATCAAAGTACCGCCAGCCGTTGCAACGGTATTTGATGATGTAACCGCTGAATAAATCTGCTCATCATAAAGTCTTAAATTCGCACCGCTTGTATCTGTAATAAACACCATAAAGATACCCGCTGTTGATGTACCTACGTGCTTGTAAGATATACGAGTAACCTTAGTGCCATCAGTTGCAGCCGCCACCAACTCTACTAAGTTAGTAGTCGTTGCACCGCTTTTATCAGTCGTTGCAGTTGTAATAACCGCCCTTGCTGTTTCAGGTAATAATGCGAAAACTGGCTTTGTATTTTGTGCCATCTTTTTTTTATTTTAATAGTTATTGAATAAATATAAATCACTGCCAACAGTGCTTATATTATCTATTGCAGTTTGAGTAGCTGTTGATATTGGCTTATTCAAATCGCTAGTATTATCTACATTTGACAAACCAACATCAGATTTAGTTAAGTCAATGTTGCCACTACCCAATATGCTTTGGTTCTCAATTGTCTTTATATTTGTTCCGCTTACAAGCGTATTTTGTTTTGAATCTAAACTATCCTTAACCAATTTCTCGCTTGGATATTTACTATCGCTCGGAGTAGCCCCAAAACTTGTAACAATATTAGCCAAAGTCTGATATGTACTTGCTGCTGTACTTGCCAATAAATAACCCAAGCCTGTAACATAACTAACAACTGCCGACCATACAGGAAACTTTACGCTACTTGCGCCATCTCCTGTTGAAGTTGATTTATTTGCTGCATCTTCGGGCGTGTAGCCTAATATAGTCGTAATAGACGCTGGCTTCCAAAGATTAGGAGAAACAGTAGTATCCCTATATAATACATCCTTATTTACAGCCCCCTGAGATTGAACGTCATGAAGCTCATCCATCTCATAACCGTTCACGCAACGGACGTATATCTGACCGTTCCCTGCATTTGCTCGCTCTACTATACCAACGTACACAAGATGATTAGGAGCATAAGGCTTCACGTTTGTGTAAGAGCCAGGAGTTGCACCTAAGTACAACGTATCTCCTGCATTATAAGCCCCTAAATTAAGGTTCTGAATAACGCCCTGCGTGATGATAAAACCAGTCCCGTTAGCCGCTATTGACGTACTAAATACAAGACCTATTGTCTTTGCAGACGTAGCATCTCCTGTATTGTTAGCCAGCTTAACTGACATCCTATCGCCTGAAGCTCCAAAAGCATACACAACCTGACCCTTGTTAATGGTCACAGTGTCAGCATTTGTAACATAGGCAAACATCTGATTAGGAGCAATACCAAGCATCTGGAAGTTAGTACCATCGTAGATGATGATAAACTCCTGACCCACTTGAATATCGCCACCTGTAATGATAACATTGTTATTCTTTACAAGCTGTTTAGCTCCTAACCCATTTATATTGATAGTCGCTCCATCGGAGTTAGCTGTATTAAACTTAATTACATAAGCATCATTAGTAGCGTATCCAGTTACCCCTGTAATGGTAGTTGTGTAAACATCTGTAACAGCAGCAGTAGCAATACCTGACTTTAACCCTCCAGCACCTGCACTAAGTATACCGCCCGATAAGGTAAGTCCATCGCCTATAGATATTTCTTCTATATCTCCTGCTCCTGCTGTAGTTCTACCAAGTAGCTTATTGGTATTCATCTGCGCTTCCTGCACAGTAGTACCATTGCCAGCAAGTATTCCATTAATATTTGTAGTAGTAGAAGTGCTAACTTGATTAGGGCCAGCAGGACCTTGAGGTCCAGTAGGACCAGGAATACCTTGAGAAGCAGTAACTCCTACAGATGTAACACCGTTGTTCACTATCACAACATTCATGCGGATATTGCTGCCAGGAGTTATGATTATTTCTGCTGGCTCATTTGGTGTTACCTCTATTAAAGGTTGTTGTCCTATGACTTCTACAAATGCCATTATGGTATTGTTATTTCTTTTAATACTTTAAACTTTCCACCTATCAATGTTTTTACAAGTCCACTTGCAAACGTGCATTGCAGGTCATAAAAGTAAGTTCCAACCGTAAATGTAGGAGAATTTGGGACATAGTTAAATGTAACAATATTTGAGGAAACGGTAAATCCAGCCCCAGATTGTAGTGTAGCAATAAGCACATCATTATCATCTTTTATGTGCATAAGTAGTGTAGCCCCTGTAAAGTTCAAAGGCTTCTGTTCTGCATCTTTAAATGTAACTACAGCATCAAAAGTATCCCCTTTGAGCACTGTAAAGTTTACATCTGCTTTTATGACGTTAGAAACCTCTGTTGGTTTAGTCGTTGTTGTATCGTTGCAGTTTGACATATTATTTTAATACTTTTACTTTGAATGTTGCTGATGCAGGGTTATGGCTTCCGCTACCATAATTATTAAAACGAATTGTAACTGTGTTAGTGGCACTAACCCAAGCGGTATAGCAGCTATGAGACTGTATGGCTGCATTTGGTACTCCTATAGCCACTACGTCTCCTTCTGAAGCGCCTGTTACAGTTATTGTTAAATCTGATTCATTTCCATTGCCAGTATTCGGAAAGTCAAGAGTAGCAGAGCCTGATAGCCAATAGTCTCCAATATCTACAACTCCGTTGAAACCTGCACTATAAGTTACTCCATTTGCTTTAACTCTTTGTGCTAAAGTTCCAGATGAATCAGGAAAGCTAATTTGACTATATTGGTCACGGATATTATTAAATCTAACTTGTTTTGATGAAGATGTAGGCGTAAAATATCTATCAAATCCTAATTCACTAATTTTTAATCTTGAGCTATCAAATGTATTGCGAAAAATAATTTCTCCACTTGTATTTTCAGCACCTGCAAAATCTAAACTTGTTATTGATACTGCTGTTTTACCTAGAGGAGTTTTAATATTCAAGCTATCGGTTGTGGTGTTTCCAGCTGTTGTAACCTGCTGCAAGGTAGGTATTGAACCTGGGAAAGCGCCTGTAAATCTTCTTACCTGACCATTAGATGAGTTAATTACCAATAAGTCATTAGCAGAAGTATCTGCTGTTACAGGGGTAGTAGATAATGTAAGTGTATCCCTAACCCTTGCCCTTCCATTTACATCGAATCTAAACCCAGTATTAACAGTATCCCCAATAAGTACATTGTTATTGTTTCTTATAAACATTGAAGGGTTAGCCCTTGTATTGCCAAGATATATACCACTACCAGCTGTCCAAAAAGAACTGCCAAGATATAGGCTTCCATAGTTGGCAGCTAATACATCTGTCTCAGTCCCATTATGTGTGATAGCACCATACCAGTTTGAGTTCCATCCTCCATTACTTGCAGGTCTTAAATCTATCCTAGCCTTGTTGACTGACGTAGCTCTAAACTCTATTGGAGCAAAAGGAACACTTCCATCTCCAGTATAACTACCAAACTTAGCATATAAATTATCAACTATAATAGAATCGGTCTTTACACCACCATTTACATTCAGCTTATACGTACTGTCAGTTGCTGCACCTCCTATGTTTACGCTACCATTAGCAAAAAATCTTGTAGTGTCGCTGCCACCTATAAGCGTAAGCCTTCTTGTATTAAGATTGATATTAGTGTTTTGATTTAGACTACCACCTAACCTAAATACAGTACTATCCTTAGTTAAGCCATTAGCGGCAGTAAACTTGTAAGGATTTAGCATAGATACTGTATCGTTCTTACTTATCCCAATGCTGTCCTTTAGAGCATAAGTTTGATTATTCTGCGTATAGTATATGCTGTCTCTACCTACTATCCTAAATATTGAAGTGACTCCTGTTGTAGAAGATGTAGCACTTGGTACAGTATCTCTGGCTGGGAAAAATATAGTAGACAACTCTATTTCATCCCCATTAACAACTGGCTTATTAGGTCTTACATTAGGTACTCCTGTTCTTATGATAGGTCCTGTCTTAGTAAGCACAATGACATCAAGCCTTGAAGTGCTGTCAGCCACTTTAACTGTAGCAGTAAGTAATGAATTATTTACTCTTCTATAGAAAACTCCGTTTATAAATGCAGAATAAGGAGCTATAGCAAAGTTCTTTTTAGACGCTTGGTTCTGCGTTACCTCTCCTCCAAATACAAGTTTTGTCAAATAATCCATACCAACTCTCTTCCAACGCTGACCAGTATACTCCCACAAAGAGGAATCTCTTGGAGGGCAGGTTGCTGGAGCAGGATTACAAGCAGAGTCTGGTCTTGCTACAAAGATTATGTAACCTCTACCAGGCCATCCAGTGCCAGTTAATGGGGCTACAGGTGTATCCGCCATAATAGGCACAGCCATCCAGTTTTGAGCATTTATCCTTGTAACAGTAATGCCCTGCGGACCACCAACTGCCATCGGGACTTGAGCAAAAGAAAATGCGCTAATAAAGCATAAAACAAAGACTAACAAAAACCTCATATTAATAGAATTGAATTACAAATACATCACCATTCATAATAGTATCCCCTACACCTGTAAGGTTAACGGTAGAACCTCCCTTAAACCAATCGTAGAAGTTCAATGCGTTTCTTACGATACGTATCCTCTTATTCAGTATTCTTGCATCAGTGAATGATGTAAGTCCTGCTGTAATATCCACTCCTCCAACAAGTACAATGTCATCAGGAAGGGTAGTTCCAGCTCCACCACCACCAGGTACTGAAGGGATTGCTAAATAATCCTCATTCAACCCAACAAATGTAGTAGCACCTGTGTTGTATATCGGGAGCTGTCTGCCGAAATCGTAGATTGTTATTCTACTTATTAACAGCGATACAGCTCTATTTTTACTCTCTTGATTGATATATTGCGACTGATAAGACCACGATACAGCCTTCTTAAGTATATATATCAACAATCTCTCTCTTTCGTAACTATTGTCATTCTCAAAGAAACGCTCATCCGTTGACTTAGTGCCAAGTTTATACAAGGCTTTATTAGCCCTGCTAATCCATAACTGTATATCTGTTGTAGTATATTGTGGCATTAGCCGTAGTTTGCATCGTTATCGGTGATGAATTTAATTCTGTCTATAGCATTCTGAGAGCCTAGGATGTCGTTATCTGCTTCTGCGTTCTTAGCTGCCTCTATGTCTATTACAATCTTCATGCTATCTCTTAGGAAGTCGTTATTGTTCACCAAAGCAGGTTCAATAGTCATATTGTTAACTCTTTCAAACAGAGCCACTTTTGAGTAACAAACAAGTGTTACAACCTTTGACAGAGAGTAAACACTACCGACTACAGGGGTAGTGGGAGTTATTTCAAGACTGATGGTAAATGCGTAGTCTTGGTCAAGTCCTGTTATTGTTACTATATCTGTAGGATATGTAGCGTATGCAAAGTTTATGGTTCTATAAAGGCTACCATCTGATTTATATATGTACAGGTATCTGCTTGTCATTACTCCTTTAACTTCTGGAGCTGCGTAGTTAGTAGTATCTGTTATCTGAAAACTAGTGCAATCAGCACTTTGAGTTGCAGTAAACGCTGCTGTAATCGGCATCTTACTTATTTTAAACAAAAATAAAAAAACCCCTCCGTAAAGAGGGGCTGTTTATATCCACACTTTGTTTTATATTTAAGGAGCGCCTGCCCTTTTGCCTCTTCTTCCACCTGGAGCACCTGCCCTTCTACCTCCCCTTCCACCTGGAGCACCAGCTCTTTTCTTTTGTTTTTTGCCCTTCCCAACTTCAATTAAGAATCCTTCATCCTTTCTTTTCTCTTCTTTGTACTTAGACATCTCTTCTTTCATGAAGTATTTACCTAACTTATTGGCATCTCCACTAATCATATTGGCAAATACACCTAATTTACCGCCAAGCATAATATTGGCAAATAGCATACCATAACTTTGAAGTCCAGCAGCAAGCAAGGTATTTGTCTTATCTACTTCGCTTTTACCATCTGCCGCATTCATAAGTTTAATAAAATTACTTGTATTGCTAATTACGTCATAAAGAATAGAAATACCTCCTATTGAGTTTACAAGCATCTCCCAATCTTGAGTAGCCTTACCTGGGCTGTACCTTTCATAGTGCATAAGGAACGCTCTATCGTAATCTTCCCCTCCGTATAGTACAAATGGCTTGAGATTGAATATCTTAAACCACATATCCTCGGTCTTTCTTATCTGCATTTTCCTTTGCTTAACCTGCTTTTTATTGGTCATCTTATCAAGCTCTGTAATTGCTTTTTGCTTCCAATATGCAAATACAGTAAGACCTAATGATGTCCTTAGCATGAAGTTGGTCTGAGGGTCTATAGCCACAGAAGTAAATGAGTTAAGAATATAATCTATGGCTGAATCATTTATGCTCTCCATAGCTTTCTTATTCTTATATATAAACTTCTCCCAACCTTCTTTCGTATCAAGCTCTTTAAAGGTTTTTTTCATTTCATCATCGTCATCGGCTGCCGCCATTATTGCATTTGCTGAAGACATAAATATTACACCCATATATGTCCTTGAAAGAGTGTACATTAACACTGGCAGCATACCCTCTATTACAGCTCGGCTAAAGTACGTAGACCTCTCACCTAATGAAAGTCCACTTGTAGTAGAGAATGCCAGCTTCATATAAGAGTTAAATGCCTGATGTTGTGTTGTAGGATAACCCTGCAAGAATCCAGTAATCAATGCAGCAGGATTATTTTTTGACATAGTAGTAACCCTTTTGTTTGACTTCCTTAAGTTGCTGAATCCTCTTCCTAACATTGGGAAAAGAATCTGCTTGCTTATGGGCTGTCTTGCAAACGATGGCAAAGAGAACTTTCTGTCAATAAATGAATCCGCAGCAGCAACAGCTTTTTCAACAGCAGCTAAGTTTACAGCATGATATACGCTTCTTTCATCTTTAAATGCTGCGTGGTCTAAATACTCCCCAGTTATTCTATTGAACGCCTCTTCAAACCTAGACATCCAACCACGTTTCTTAACAGCCATATCCTGCCATGAGCCTACTCTTTGCTGTCTTTGTAATTCTTCAGGTGTCTTCTTGTATTCGTATAAGATATTATCAGCATAGATAGACATTACCTTGTAAATAGGAGAACCTGTAAATCTTGCTATATCAACGTAATCATCCCATTTGTAAATGCCTTTATCAGTTTTGTATTTAGCATCCCTTGGATTGAAAATACGCATTATCTGATTAGCCCACTTTTTATTTTCAAAAGCAAGACCGCTAGCCAAACTTGTTATGTTGGCTCCGAAATCTATAAGCTGTCTTGACACAGATATAAGCCACACCCTTGAAGCTATGCTCTGAAGGCCTGTTATTGCTTTATATGCAGTACCAAACGTATCGCTTATCGCTCTTTCGTTATTCATTAAACTAGCATTCAGCCTGTTCTTTACAGCCATACTTATACCTTGAAGGTAGGCTACAGCAAACTCATTAACATCTTTTGGGTTTGTTTGAATGTCTTGTATAGCGTCTTCTATACCTTTGATATAATCAAGATAAGGCTTAACCTCATTCATCAAATTGAGTGCTTTCATGTTATTCAAAAGCACCCTATTACCATCAAGGTCTAATCTTCCAGTATCTGAACTTCTTGCTTTTAACTGAGCTTGATTTAATCCAAGATTCTCAGATTGCCCATTAATATAGTTTTCTGCATCAGATATAGATTCGATATTGTTACCAGACATTACTCTTCTAGGGAAGTAGTTCTTGATAGAAGCCTTCATATTGCCTGTAACAATCTGTGCTGCCTCAAAAAGTTCTGCGTTATTGTTGATATGCTCTTTCCAAGACTTAATACCTTCTCTTTGCTTTTCAGTAAGAAGATTCATTAAATCATCTGCATTCTTATCAGCAAGTGTGCCTCTACCTGAATTTGTTAGTGCAGCATAGGCTATAGCGTCTATGTAATTATTGTAGTTGCTAGAAAGAGAGCTAAATGACTGACCACCGCTGGTAAAGAAGGCATACATTGTCTTACCTACAGTTTTGCTCTCAAGTATGTTACGCTGCAATATCATGTCTATAGCTTGTTCGCCTGGCTCAAGATTTGATATGTGGTCTATTTGATGGGCAACTATTGCAGCCATTCTTGTAGATATATCAGCATATATAGCGCCTCCATAGCCCTTCTTTAACCTTGCTGATAAACTCATGCCAAGCATAGTCCCAGACAGATTGTACGTCTTAAGGATGTCGCCTATTGCTTTTTTAATTACATCGTTATTGCTCTTGTCGGCAAAAGAAAGCATAGCTGATTGCAACTCGCCTAATTTAGCTTGAGTCTTAGTAGCAGCCGCATCTATAGCCATAGCCATAGGACCAAACACTTCTCTTTCTAGGAATCCCATATTAAGCTCATCAAAACCACTATACAACTCATAATCAAGCGCTGTCAGTTTCAACAAGTCAAGGTTTTTAGCTATAGTATCAGGAGATGGAGTAGCACCCTCTACATCTGTAAATGTTCTAACAAAGTTCTTAAACTTGCTTGTAACAAATCCTGTAAGACCTGTAGAGTTAATTTTATTCCTTCTTGCAGATATACCTACACCCCACTCTCTTCCTTCTGTCTTTAATCTATACCTTACAGCTTTTACATACTCGCTATATGTAACATTACTATAGTTGCCGTATGCCATTACGCTGTTAAGTGCATTGCTTAGGTTTAGTAATTCTTTTGGAGACAGATTGCTAAGGTAGTTATCGGTTAATGCGTTAAGAAATCTAAGGAACTGCTGGTGCATGATACCATTAGGTATCTTGTTTCTCAGGTCGGAAGTTTCTGACTTAACGTCATTTTTTGCTTGTTCAACAAGAGCTAAAGTCTCTCTTTTAATATCTGCCTCTTTTGCTGCTACAACATCATTAATGTTACCAAGAGGGGTAAGCATTAATATGCCATATTGTTGCATTATTTCTGCTTGCTGCTCAGGTGTCAATGCCGCTATATTACCCTTTCTATCTTTTACATCTTCAATTGCTTTTTGAAGCCCTAATAATTTCTGGTAATCTAGATTTGTTAGCGTATTGTTTTGAGCATCTTTTATAAGGTCTTTTATCTTAGTCAAAAGACTCTTATGCTCATTTGCTACTATTTGTTGATTAGTTGGAGATATAGAATTTAATATATTCAAAGCATCCTGCACGCCTTCTAGTTTACCATCTAGTATTCTTTTTATATTCCCGTTTAACTTAGATATATCCTCTAATGTGGCTGTACTGTTTGGAAGCTGAGACAAGTCTGTATCAGTTATCTCTCCTACTTTAACAAAGAAGTCTGCCGCAAATTTTGTTTTAGATGCCGATTTAAGTCTGTCAATTAATGATGAAGTCTCTTGAAGCAACTTTCTTCTATACCCCTTCTCTATGATTAAAGATATTTCAATGGCTGCATTATCAACAGCACTCATTATATCCTCTCTTGAGAATACGTTATCTGTTATATCCTTAATGATGGCTTTTACTTCTGATGCAGAAAGTTTTAATCCTTTACCATATTTGCCAGACATATACTTAATGATGTCTTTAACTTCCTTCTCAATCATCCTAGCCCTTTCTTTTACATCTTTGATAGCACGTATCTGATTAGATACAGCATTTCTAATCCACTGAGATGTAGTCATGTTTACATCAGGTGCTGCTGCTCTTTGTCTTGCAGGGAATGAAGCTGACACAGCATCTGTAGCGATACCTGGAGCAAGGCTCATCATGTCTATCCAAGATACGTTAGCTGGTATAACACCGCTGTCGTACATCTTCTGTATGTCAGCTTTTACCTTCGCTAATACTTGGTCGTATGCTTGCTTAAATCCTACTTTATCTTTAGATAGAGTTTCATTTATTCTATCTGAAAGCTCTTTACCCCTTATTAATCCTATATTAAGAATACTAGATAGTCTAATAGATATTATATTTCCGTTAGAATCAAGCCCAGTTTTTAATATTTTATTTAATTGGTCTTCTGTAATATTATCAACTCTAACTCCATCTTCGGCAGACTCAATAATGTTCTTTATAGCAGATTTTAATGAGTTTTTATTTGATTTTACTTTATTAGCTGCTGCTATACCAGATGCCATCTGATTAGCATCTGTTACTATTTTCTGAGCTTCAGGAGTAGTAAACGCTTGGTTTATCCTTTGCTGTCTAGCATTAGTTTGCTGTATGTTTTTCTGCGCTTGGTAAGCTGCATCTACTATTGAAGCTACTTGAGTGTCTATGTTTTTAAGATTAGTCTTACCAGTAGCATTTGCAATAATAGTGGAAGACACCTCTGATGTAGCTGCAATCTTAGCCTCCTCCAAAGTTCTACCTTTAGATAACTCTCTTTGCATTACGTCATTAGCAAGGTCAGTCATTTGCTGTTTAATGCCGCTTACCCTTGCCATAAATCCGTCTTCAAATGGACTCATACCAGTAAATCTATCACGAACCCAACCAGGCATCTTTAACCCATAAGCCAACGCTTTTAATTCATCTGCAAATGAGTCTGGCGAATCTTTTATTTGTTTGCCAAATCTAATAGCAGCCATTGCTGATTCATATTCATTGCTGCTGATTGACTCATCTCTTATTTCATTCCAGTTTTCAATAGCTCCTTCGTATATTGCATTAGCAAGTCCTTGTATATTTGTTACCTTTTGCGTATCTCTTTTATCTTTTAAAGAAGGTATTATTAAACCTTCAACTATTTTATCTACCTCTTCATCTAATTCAAAATCAGATATTTGTATTTTTTCGTCAGAGCTAATTATGCTTTTAAATGAATCAATAGCGTCATTATACGTCAAACCTCCTGTAATCCTACCCAACTTTGTGGCATCATCAAGCCTTGACTGGAAACCACTGGCTCTGACAGAATCTTTTGTTATCTCCTCTCCTGCTAATATAGAAGCTGTAGCTCTGTTAAGATACTCGTCAAGCGTAAGCATATCAATCTCCGTATTAGAGAGATTAAATATACCTACGTACTGAGCCATCTTCTTAAGCATTCTCCTCATCCAATTTCTAAATCCGTCTTTCTGTGCATCATTAAC
>Ga0315906_10007819_pt1 | contig 12938 bp, 12 predicted proteins | sample LakEriMetagenome_4_FD_203526 | JGI IMG/M metagenome (GOLD analysis project Ga0315906, IMG submission 203526) | Freshwater fungal communities from buoy surface, Lake Erie, Ohio, United States - Buoy 2 MA122 | ecosystem: Environmental > Aquatic > Freshwater > Lake > Lake biofilm | place: USA...
CTGGACACCACCGGACTCGATGCGCTCCAGAGTCTGCACCGCATGCTCGGCAAACGCGGCAAACGTCTGATGATCGTTGGCGCCAACACGCAGCCGCTCTCTCTCATTCAGCGAAGCGGTTTTGCGGCAGGCCTGGGCGACGGTGCGCTGTTTGACACCCTGGAGGCCGCCCTTGCCTCGGTCTCGTCCGCGGAAGGCCCGGGGGCTACGCCCCGAGAGCAACCGAGCGCTGCCTGATGCCTGGCCCGCCCTAGCGAATCGCGGCCAGCCCGACCTTCGCCATCCACGAGGCCAGCCGTTCGGCCTGCACCCGATCAATCTCAAGCAGCGCCGCCCAGCGCTCGACCGTCAGCGCGTTCGCTGCGTCATCGGGCAGCACCTCCCATGCGTGTGCGATCGCCGCCGCATCGGGCAGCCAGCCCTCGGCAAACTGCCACATCGCGAGCTCGCGGAGCCCGCGCGCCCCCGGTCCGGCTGCGCGGTCGCGATGAATGCGCGACTGCAGCGTGAGGGACGCGCTGGGGTAGTGCGCAAACATCTGGAGCGGATTGGGCATGCCAGGCTCGCCGCGCGACGCGGGCGCGGCACGTGCCCGGCATCGGGCGAGCCGATCGCGCTGCTCGGCCCACAGCGCCTGATACCGGGGTAACACACGCGACCAGTCGAACAGTTCGCGTACTCGTCTGCGCCCGCTCTCACCCATGCGCATCCGGAGCGCTGGGTCTGCAGCCAAACGCGCGATCGCGACGGCGCACGCCTCGACATCGACCGCGACCAGCGTGTGCGCATAGGCCACATAGCGGTCGTAGTTGAGTCGTCCGTCCTGGTAGCCCTCAATCAGCGCGGCTGCGCCCTGGGCGTTGGCAGGCTGCACTGTGGGGACAAGGAAACCGTCTTCACCGTCGCGCACGGTCTCCCGGTAGCCATCCCAGTCACTCGCCACCACCGGAAGGCCTGCCGCCATCGCCTCCACCGGCGTGAGCCCGAAGGTCTCCTGGATATTGTCAGAGAGCGAAACGAACAGGTCGGCTGCGCGATAAGCACGCTGCGTGACACCGGGTTCACGCCCGTCCACCCGATCAACACGAATGCCGGCGGTCGAAGCCGCCTCATCAAAGCTTTTTCGGATCGCCTCGTTGGCAAACCAGCCGCATTCGAGAACCCGGATACGCCGGCCGCTGGAAGCGGCCGCCCGCGCGCAGGCAAGGTACATGGCCAGGGGATTGGCCTTGGCGTGAAGGCTCAGGCGGCCCACGAACAACACGACAATATCGTCGTCGGCAAAACCGTTTTGGGCGCGCGCCTCACGGCGCCCTTTCTCATCTGCCGAGAAGTCGGCTGCATGCACCCCTAACGGAATCACTGGCAGCATGGGAAGGTCTGGTGCCACCGCGACGCCCAGTCGCGACGCCAGAAATTCTGTTTGCGCCCGCCAGATGAATTCCACCGCGCGAAGCACCGACCGCGAGGTGCAAACAAGCGCATCATGGGCGGCGAATGGGCCTGCAACATAAGCTGCAAGCTGCCGCATCACTGCATCCGAACTGATGGTGTGGGTCACGCCGCAGAGCGCAAACGACGCCACGCCGTGGGTCTGGCGGCTGCGCTGCCAGCCGAGCGCATCACTCATCGGCGCAGGATATTGAAGCACGCCAAGCTCCCCCCAGGTGCCCGGCCGATCGGCAGCGAGCATGCGCACCGGGTGCGGCCAGCCCATGCGTTCGAGCGCAGCCGCCACAAATTGCGAGTCATTGCCGGCTGGCGTCACGACATCGAGCGGGCGCGAGGGGGAGGCACGGTAGGCGTCCACGAAACCGCGCAGAAATCCGTGCCCCGCCGACTGTCGGCCCATGAGACGCTGCGACCCGGTGTCGATCGCATCGGCGGCAAGGAACAGCGCGGGCGGCGTGAAGGCTGTCATCGAAGTGACGCGCAGACGCCCGCCGGTTCAGTCGGGCTTTCGCAATACCGCTGAGATGACGTGCGAGGCGCCGACATGGGCTGTGCCCTCGGCCAGTTCGGCGTCACAGTCGCGCGACTCGAGTACCGACCAGCCGTGGAACGCCTCGCCCAGGAGGCCAAGGGTGTAGAGGTTCTCTGCCACACCAGGCCCGCCTGTTTTATAGACCAGTTGCCGCATGCCGTAGCCCTCAATCACCAGCAGCCCGCCCGGCTGCAGCGACTGTCGAAAGCCCTCAAAGACCTTCGAGCGAAGCGCGGGATCGGCGAACTGGAAAAAAATCGCTGCAATCAAATCGGCGGGCGTCTGCTCCCAGGGCCAGTGCGCAATATCAGCACAGCAGAGCACGAGCGAACCGCCTGTTGGTGAATCAAAGCACGCCTGCAGGCCCGGCAGCGAGGGGCGGTCGGTGGCCGTGGGCGCCCGTTCGATGAACCCATTTGCGCGGGCGTGGGCCACCGCATGCTCGACCCCCACGTCAGCCAGGTCAAAGGCGACCGCGTGCAACCCCAGGGACGCGAGCCAGACACCGTTTCGCCCATCACCATCGGCCGGGCACAGCACACGGCTACCAGCCAGCATCCGGGCACGCTGCGAGGCGAGCCAGCCGTTTGGTTCGGCACCGAACAGCAGGCCTTCGGCCGACGCATAGCGCTTATTCCAGGTGGTGCGGGGGTCTTTGAATCCGTTCATAGCGGAGCGGATGCTACCACCTTGGCCGCTGGGGAGAGGAGGGCTGCGCCTCGACACCGGACCCGGCACGCCAGACCTCTATCGACGGTTCGGACTTGACGTGCTTCGTGCCGAGCTTGACGATGCGAACCACTTCGGAGATATCACCATGAACCTGCACCGCATGCTTGAACAACGCGCGGCCGATTCGCGCCCAATCCGTGTTGCCCTCATTGGCGCGGGCAAGTTCGGCTCGATGTATCTGGCCCAGGCACAGCGCACACCCGGCATCCATCTGCTGGGGGTGGCTGATCTTTCACCCGCACGCGCAAAGAAGGCGCTTCGGCATGTAGGCTGGCCCGCCGAGCGGCTCACTGCGCGTTCGGCGGCGGACGCCACCCGCCGTGGCACGACCTGGGTGACCGACGACACGATGGCACTGATCGCAAGCCCCGAGGTTGATGTGGTAATTGACGCGACCGGCCATCCCGCCGCTGGCATCGCGCATGTGCTCGCCTGTTGCGAACACGGCAAACATATCGTGATGGTCAATGTTGAAGCCGACGCGCTCGCCGGGCCGCTACTTGCCCGCAAGGCGCGTGAGGCGGGTATCGTTTACTCGCTCGCGTATGGCGACCAGCCTGCGCTGATCTGCGAGATGGTCGACTGGGCGCGAACCGCGGGTCTGGAGGTGGTGGCAGCGGGCAAAGGCACCAAATATCTGCCCGCCTATCATCAGTCCACACCTGACACGGTGTGGCAACACTATGGCCTCTCGGCTGACGACGCCAAGCGCGGCGGCATGAATGCACAGATGTTCAATTCATTCCTCGATGGCACCAAGTCCGCCATTGAGATGGCGGCAGTGGCCAATGCCACCGGGCTCATTCCCGCACCCGATGGCCTTCAGTTCCCGCCCTGCGGCGTAGATGATCTGGCGCGGGTCCTGCGGCCGGCGAGCGCAGGCGGGCCACTGCATCACCGCGGCCAGGTCGAGGTGATCTCAAGCCTCGAGCGCGATGGCCGGCCGGTGTTTCGCGACCTTCGCTGGGGCGTCTATGTGGTGTTCGCCGGCGCTGATGCGTATGTGCGCCGGTGCTTTCACGAATACGGCCTCATCACCGATGCCACCGGTGAGTTTTCCGCCATGTACAAGCCCTACCACCTGATCGGGCTCGAGCTCGGGGTGAGCGTGGCCTCGGTAGGACTGCGTGGCGAGCCCACCGGGTGCGCGCAGGCCTGGCACGGTGATGTGGTGGCCACCGCCAAGCGCGATCTCAAGGCCGGCGAAACACTGGATGGCGAAGGAGGCTTTACGGTTTACGGCCGACTCATGCCGGCTGCCGACTCGCTGGCGGTGGGCGGGCTGCCGCTCGGACTCGCGCACGGCGTGACACTCAAGCGCCGCGTGGCAGCTGGCGCACCAGTACGCTGGGCCGACGTCACGATTGACGCACGCTCACAGGCGGTACGGTTCCGTCGCGAGATGGAGCGAAGCTTCACGCATTAACGCGGCTCGTTGGACGCATACACTGGGCGCTTCGGCCGGGACCAGGCCCAGCGGTCAACCGACGCGCACGCCGACGCCCGAGAGGTCGCTCAGATCATTCTGAACGCTGCAATCGCCACCAGCGTTGGCACGAAGGCCGCGGCAAACAGCCCGCCTGCGCTGATTTCTTCATCATCGAAGCGGCTCTTCAGAATGGAGTAGCCAGCGGGGTTGGGCGCATTGGCAATGACCGTGAGACCTCCCCCCGTCACCGCACCCGTCACCAGCGACAGCTTGAATTCATCGGTGAGTCCCTCCACCAGCGAGCCCAGGTAGGTGAGTGCCGCGTTGTCGGTAATGGCGGTAAGTGCCGTCGCCCCGTAATAGACCGCAGTCGGGCTCATTGCCGACAGCGCAGGCTGTAGCCACCACTGCTGTTGACCGCCCAGCACGACCAGTCCAGCCAGGAAAAACCCGACCATCATCCCCTCGCGAAGGATCAGCCGGTCCTGCCAGCGGTTGTACGCGGTCACGATCCCCAGGAAGAACAGGAAGAGACCCATGAACACCACAGCGTGATGGGCAGCCAGCACCACCCCTATCAGGAACAGGATATGAGTGATTACCAGCGCTACGGGGACACGGTTTTCGTCACCGCTCTTTTCGATGAGGGGAATACGAGCGAGCTCGGAGCGGAAGATCAGGGTGAGAACAAGCGCGTTGATGATGACCGCAATCGCAGAGCGCCAACCCAGGTTGGTGATCATGAACATCAGATCCCAGTTCCAGGTTGCCGCCACCATCAGAACGGGAGGCGCTGCGTAAGGCGTGAGCGTGCCGCCAATGGACACATTCACAAACAGCACCCCAAGCGTGAGGTATTTCAGGCGGTTCGACAGCCCGGGGTTATAAAAGCGTTCGCGCAGCAGGAGGGCCGCCAGCGTCATCGCGGCAGGCTCGGTGATGAACGACCCAAGGAGCGGCAGCAGCGACAGCGCCACAAAGAAGGTGGCGACCTGCCGGTGCACGGGCAGCATTTTCGCCACCACATCCACACAGCCAAGCGACACCTTGAGGATCGGGCGGCTCGCTGCAATCACCATGATCACAAACACAAACAGCGGCTCGGTGAAGTTTCGCGTATTCAGATACTCGAGCGATTTCTGCGGCCCAACAGCCACAGCCATGAATGAAATGAGGATGAGGGCCCAGAAACCAAATACCGCCTCGACCTCACCCAGCAGGTGGAAAATGCCAGCATGCGCAGGATGGCGATGCGCCAGCTTCTCGAAAAACTTGCCGGAAAACGTGTGAACAACGGCGACAGCGAAAATGATCGCTGCAACGATCTGGACCGTAGTGGGATTCAAGGCTGGCTCCGGTGTCGTGTGCTGTTGTTGTGGGGTCAGGCGCCGAAATAGCGTTCGAAGTTCGCCGCCATCGAAGCCTCGATTCTGGTCTTGTAGGTGGAAAAAAGAAAGCCAAGCTTGGCTTCCAACCTGAGGGAATCCGGGTTGATTCGAAGCACGCCCGACAGACCGCTTCGGGAGAACACCAGATCGTTGCCATTCCAGTGTGAGTCGACACCGTAGTCGGTCCGCATCTCATCGGCCAGTCGCTGCGTGACTGCTCGCGCCGCCTCGAGCCCGAGGGCATGCGGGCGCTCGAAGATGAGCTCGGCCATCAGCGGCTGACCCGCGTGGGAAGCGGATTGCCCGCAGCGAAGGCGAGCAGGTTGTCCGCAGCAAGCATGGCCATCCCCACTCGCGAACTGCGCGTGGCACTCCCGATATGCGGCGTGAGTGCGACGTTGGGAAGCGCAAGCAGCGCTGGGTCGAGCGCGGGTTCGTTTTCAAACACATCCAGCCCGGCGGCCGCCGGGCGACCCGCGCGAAGCGCCCGCGCAAGCGCAGCATCGTCAACCACGCCGCCCCGCGCGATGTTGACCAGCGTGGCGCTGGGCTTCATCAGCGCGAGCTCGCGTTCGCCGATCAGATGATGCGTGGCCGGACTGTAGGGAACAACCAGCACCACGTGATCAGCGCACTCGAGCAACCGCGTAAGCGCGACCCGCTCAGCACCCAGTTCACCCTCATTGGCTGCAGGGCTCCGGTTGGTGTAGAGCACCTTCATTTCAAAGCCGCGGGCCCGACGGGCAATCGCGGATCCGATCCGGCCCATGCCCACGATCCCCAGCGTCGAGCGCCACAAGTCCGCGCCCAGAAACTGATCGAACGCCCAGCGCTTCCAGTGCCCGGCACGCAGCCAGTGCTCGGACTCACAGACCCGGCGCGCCGCCGACATGAGCAGCGCCCACGCCATGTCGGCTGTGGCTTCGTTCAGTACATCGGGCGTGTTGGTGACCAAGACGCCGCGCGCTGTGCAGGCATTCAGATCGATGTGGTTGAAGCCGACCGACCCGGTGGCGACAATGGCCAGCCGTGGCGCTGCGGCGAGCAGATCGGCGTCGACCCGGTCGGACGTGACCACGAACAGCGCGTCCTTGTCAGCGACCCTGGCGAGCAGTTCCGCGCGCGACCACTCGGCGTCCGTCTGATTGGATTCCACCTCGAAGTGAGGCAGCAGGCGCGCGAGGACCTCGTCAAAGATTTGCCGAGTAATAAGCAGTTTGGGCTTCATGGCCTGAGCGAAGAAAAAAGATCTGACGATCATACCGCCCGAGGACGCTGCGGCCCGGCAGAAACCGCTCAGGCTGCTACATAGCGCCGGATCATCTCGGCGCTCTCTCGCCAGTGTGTCTCGAGCGCCGCCTGCGCAGCCAGATCGCGCGCCAGGACGGCCGACAGCGTGTGTCGGTTGGACAGATAAAAATAGCCCTGCGAGGCGATTGACAGGTAGAGCTGCGCCGGATCGACACCCGCGCGAAACACGCCATCGCGCTCACCCCGCTCAATCAAGCCACCGAGCAACCCCACCACCGGCGAGACCAGTTCGCCCAGCTGTGCTGAACGACGCAGGTGCTTCGCCTTATAGAGGTTTTCGGTATTGAGCAGGCTAATGAATTCGGGGTGGTCCACGTAGTAGCGCCATACAAAGCGGCAAAAGCGCTCAAGCGCTGCTAAGGGATCGGCCTCATCCAGCCTGAGCGCGCGCTCGGCCTCGCGAAGCGCCGCATAGACGGATTCGAGCGCTGCGCCAAACAGCTCTTCCTTGCTGCCGAAATAGTAGTAGAGCATGCGCTCGCTGCTTCGCGCCCGCTCGGCGATTCGCTCACCACGAGCCTCGGACAGCCCGTAGCGCGCGAATTCGATGACCGCCGCGTTCAGGATGCGGGCGCGGGTGGCCTCACGGTCGCGTCGACGCGGCGATTCGGCTCGAACGGACTCAGTGCGCAATCACCGGTACCTCAACCGCAGGCGGCGTATTGCGGCTGCGCTGACAGCGCACGATGCCATCAATCATCACCATGCCCACCCCGGGGATGTCACCCAACCGGATGCTGTCCAGCAGATCGGTGCCCGCGGAATGCTGCGCCTTGTCCATGAAGACGAAGTCAGCGGGCCGACCCACTTCGATCAGCCCCTGTGGCAAGGCGCGCATGCGCGAAATATTGCCGGTGGCAAAGCCGAACACGATCTCGGCCGGAATATCGGCCATGCTCGAGATGAGCGCGATCAACCGCAGCATGCCCAGTGGCTGCACGCCCGAGCCCGCGGGCGCGTCGGTGCCGAGGATGACGCGGTGGGGGCACTTGAGCTCCATGGCGTGACGGGCCGTGAGGATCGCGATCCGTTCATTACCGTTATGCACGATTTCAAGCGCGCGGCTGCTTTTTTCGCAGAGCGTGCACACCGATTTGTAAGAAAGCGACGTGTGGCCGCCGTTGACGTGCCCGATGACATCAGCGTCGGCCTCCAGCACCACATGCTCGTCGATCAGCCCCGAGCCTGGAATGGAGGGGCCGCCCGTATGGATCGTGCTCTGGATGCCGTGACGGCGCGCCCAGCCCACCATCTGCGCAGCCTCATCACCCGCTTTGACCGATCCCAGACCGATTTCGCCGAGGAGTCGAACACCCGCAGCCGCGAGATCGATGAAGTCCTGCTCGACCATGCCTTTTTCAATCACCGGGGCACCCGCCAGCACCCGCACGCCACCGCCCACGCCCGCGGCCCGCATCCCATCGAACGCGCGCTGTGCGGTGATCGCGAGCGCCTTCACGCCGATGATGTCCTTGGGGCGTCCGGGCAGGTGCACCTCGCCCGCCGAGATCATGGTGGTGACGCCACCGTGCATGCATGACTCGATCCAGCCCAGCTGATTCTGGCGCGGGGTCCAGTCACCGAACACCGGATGCGTGTGCGAATCGATCAGCCCAGGGGCCACCGCCGTACCCTGGCAGTCGATGACCCGCTTCGCATCACCGGTATCGCAGTCTTTCTCGCGACCGACTGCAGTAATGACACCGTCATTGATCACGATGGTGTCAGCATCGAGAATCGGGCGGTCGATGTCGCCCGAGAGCATGAGGCCGACACGCCGGATCACGACCTTGCCCGACTTCTCGACGATTGCTGCTGTTGCCATGAAGAATTCTCCGTCGAAAGGATTGATTCAGACCCCGTGCGAGCAGGCGCTGCTGCGCTCAGCGCAGACCATCTTCGCCCTTGATCTCATGCTTCTGCAGACCACCGATACGAGGGAACGGCCGGCCACTGTCGGTGACCGCCACCGCCACCAGAATTTCACCTGCCCGAGGCGCATCGGCGACCCGCGCCTCGATCGCGTCAAAATGACTGCGAACAAACGCGGCGTCCTTGTGGCCCAGTGGCACATCGATCGGCGTCCCGGGTCCGCCCGACTTCTTTGCCGACGGCACCAGCGCAGCCCCTTTCTGTACCGCCTTTCTGAGTGGCGCGCCGAGCTTGGGATGAAGAATGGCTGCGGCATGCTCGAGTTCGCCCGCCTCGCCCACGACCGCAGCCTTGCCGTAGCTCTCCGCCGCCTCGGGCGCAATGCCCAGCGCCTGCACGCAGCGCTCGCCCAGAAGCCCACCGAGTTCGTCGCCAATGGCGATCAGTTCATCGAGCGATTCGCTGTAGCGGCCCGCATAGGGATTGGTAATCACCGCGATCGCGAGCGCGCGCCGTGTGGGCGGCGACACCTCGCGCCCCATTTCGCGACGCGTTTCCTCGACACTCACGATGAGCTTGCGAATCTGTGCGGACATCAGCGTTCTCCCTGTCGGTTCATCCGCGGCCAGGGTGCTCCCCTAAACCGCAAGATATTGCGCGCGGACTTCGTCATTGGCGCGCAGTTCGTCCATGGATCCCTGAAACCGGATCCGTCCTTTTTCGATGATGTAGGCACGATCGCCCACCTCCTGCGCAAAATGCAGGTTCTGCTCTGACAACAGCACGGCTACGCCCTGACGCTTCAACTCGGCAATCGCGCCTGCCATCTGATCAACGATCACCGGCGCCACGCCTTCCGAGGGTTCGTCGAGCAGGATGCACAGGGGATTCCCCATCAAGGTGCGCGCGATCGTGAGCATCTGCTGTTCGCCGCCGGACATGCGTCCGCCCGGGCGGTCGGGCATTTCGGCCAGGTTGGGGAAAAGTTTGCCGATTTTTTCGAAGGTCCAGGAAGGCACACTCGCCCGCGCCGGTTGTCGGCCGACTTCCAGGTTTTCCAGGACCGTGAGCTCAGTGAAAATGCGCCGCTCCTCGGGCACATAACCCAGGCCGCGCCGCGCAATTTCAAATGGCTGCCGGCGTTCGATCGCCTCCCCCATGAACCTGACCGAACCCTCGCGCGGGCGCACCAGCCCGGCAATCGACTTGAGGGTGGTCGATTTGCCCGCGCCGTTACGGCCAAGCAGGACCACCACCTCGCCTGCCCGGACATCGAGCGAGACATCAAACAGAATGTGGGCTTGTCCGTAAAACGAGTGGATGCCCGACACCTCGAGCATGGGGGCGTCGGCGGAGATCATTGAACCTTGCATGGCTGTCATCGGACTTGCTCTCAGTGTTCGGCCCGCGAGCCCAGATAGACGCGCTGCACTTCGGGGTCGGCGCGCACCGCCTCGGGTTCGCCCTGCGCAATCAGCACGCCACGGTTCAACACCATCATCCGGTCGGCATGGCGAAACACCACATCCATGTCATGCTCGGTAAAGAGCACCGCTACGCCTTTTGCGCGCACCAGTTCGGCGGTGAGCGCCATCAGTTCGAGACGCTCGCGCGGTCCCATGCCAGCCGTGGGCTCATCCATCAGCAGCAGCTTGGGATCGTTGGCAAGCGCAATCGCGAGTTCGAGCCGCTTCAGGTCGCCATAGGCAAGCACCGAGCAGGGGCGCTCGGCCTGAGCGTTCATGCCCACACGTTCAAGGAGCGCATTGGCCTCATCGACAAAGGCTTCTGCTGCAGGCCGCCAGCCACGCGTGATCATGCGGTGGTGAGACAGGAGCGCCATCTGCACGTTTTCGCGTACCGTCATGGACGAAAACGTGGCGGTGATCTGGAAGGTGCGCCCCACGCCCATACGCCACACCTCGCGTGGCGCAAGCCCGACGATCTCGCGACCGCCCAGGCGGATCGAACCGGCATCGGGTCGCAGCTGACCGTTGAGCATATTGAAACAGGTGGACTTGCCCGCCCCGTTGGGGCCGATCATGGCGAGGAGCTCACCCGCCGCCACGTTGAAAGACACCTGACTGACCGCGCGCACGCCGCCAAAGGCCTTGGAGAGGCCGCTGACCTCGAGAAGCGCGCTCATCGTGCACCTCCGGCATCGCGCTCGGGCATCAGGCGGTCGCGAACAAAGCCTGCGATGCCCTGGGGAAACGCGAGCACCAGGGCGAGGATGATGAAACCGAGAAGCGCGCGCCAGTAGTCGGTCTGTCGCGCCACCGTGTCCTGAAGCCAGGTGAAGGCCGATGCGCCCACCAGCGGCCCCGCCAGGGTCTGGATGCCGCCCAGGAGCACCATCACCAGGCCGTCAATCGATCGCCCGACGCCGATCACCTCGGGGGAGATGCTGCCTTTGGAAAACGCGAACAACGCGCCTGCCAGCCCACAGATGAGGCCCGCCAGCACAAAGCCCGCCCAGTGGACACCCACCGCATCGATGCCGATTGCATCGGCCCGCAGCCGCGAGTCGCGCACCGCGCGCATTGCGTAGCCAAAAGGCGACATCAGCACGCGCCGAAGCAGCAGCACTCCCGCCACGGTGAGCGCGAGCGTGAAGTAGTAATAGACCCACTTCTGCGAGAGCCAGGCGGCTGGCCAGACGCCCACCACCCCATTGGAGCCACCGGTCACCTCATCCCACTGGAACATGACTGACCAGACGATCTGCGCAAACGCGAGCGTGAGCATGGCGAGGTAAACCCCGGACAGCCGCACACAGAACCAGCCAAAGATGAGCGCGCCCAACCCCGCCACCAGCGGCGCCAGCACGAGCGCCGCTTCCATCGGCATGGCAGCGAGTTTGAAGAGGAGCGCCGCCCCATAGGCACCCAGACCGAAATAGGCGGCGTGTCCGAAGGAGTGCATGCCGCCCGGACCCATGATGAAGTGCAGGCTCGCGGCAAACAGCACCGCGATCAGAATGTCGATCATCAGCACATTGATGAAGGGCATCCGCAAGCCCACCAGCGGCACCAGGAGGAGCAGCACCAGCACCAGCCAGCCAAACCGCTTGAGAAGCGGCGTGGCGGGCCTGAGCGGCGCCTCGATTTCGGCCGCATTGCGCGTGGCCGCAGCGGGTTTCCCGAGCAGGCCCCAGGGGCGCCAGATCAGCACCGCCGCCATCACCAGAAACTCCACCACCAGCGTCATGCGGGAGAGGGAGAAGGTGAAACCCCCGATCGACACCTGACCGATGGCAATGCAGAGCGCCTTGATCTCGGCAATGAGAAGCGCCGCGAGAAACGCGCCTGGCACGCTCCCCATGCCGCCCACCACAACCACCACAAAGGCATCGCCGATCGCAGCCAGATCGAGAAACTGGTTGGCGGGCTCGCGTGGCAGCTGCAGTGCCCCCCCCAGCCCGGCGAGAAATGCCCCCAGCATGAACACGCCGGTAAAAAGCCAGGCCTGATTCACGCCCAGCGCCCCCACCATTTCGCGGTCTTGTGTGGCGGCGCGAATCAGAACACCCCACCGGGTACGCATCAGCACCCACCAGAGCACGGCAAGCACCAGTGGTCCGATGAAAATCAGCACCAGATCATATTGAGGGAACTGTCGCCCCATGATCTCAATCGAGCCCTTGAGGCCAGGCGCGCGAGGGCCCAGCAGGTCCTCCGGCCCCCAGATCACAAGCACTGCATCGCGGATCACCAGCACCAGCGCGAAGGTGGCCAGAAGCTGCAACAGCTCGGGCGCCCGGTAGATGCGGCGCAGGAGCACCAGTTCGACGACCAGTCCGACGAGCGCGACCACCGCAGCCGCGACCAGTATGGAGGCCCAGAAGCCAAGCGGCGTACTGCCGATTTTTCCGACAATTGAATAAGCGAGATACACGCCCAGCATGTAAAACGAGCCGTGCGCGAAGTTCACGATTCGTGACACGCCAAAGATCAACGACAGGCCGGCTGCGATCAAGAACAGGCTGGACGCGCTCGCCAGACCGTTCAACATCTGCACCAGCAGTGCGGAAAGCGTCATGAGTGGTTAACCCGGAAAAGCACGCGGAGCCGAGGCGACTGCGGGCCACCGATCTCCGTCATCAGCTGCGATGACAGCGATCGGCGACGTGACTGCAGGATGAGACGCGAGCTCAGTCCTTCGGGCGCAGGCCGGCAACTTCAGCATCCGAAGGCTGGAACTGCGCGCCATCGGCATAGCG
>Ga0315906_10007820_pt1 | contig 12936 bp, 9 predicted proteins | sample LakEriMetagenome_4_FD_203526 | JGI IMG/M metagenome (GOLD analysis project Ga0315906, IMG submission 203526) | Freshwater fungal communities from buoy surface, Lake Erie, Ohio, United States - Buoy 2 MA122 | ecosystem: Environmental > Aquatic > Freshwater > Lake > Lake biofilm | place: USA: Lake...
TAGGTTTTCAAACTGAGAACGAAGTTCTTGCAGTTCTTTATCCTTTTGCTTTGAAGCCTTGCGTAGTTGCTTTACAAGGTCATTAGACGAATCATTTGTGAAATCGTCGTCGTCATCCTCGTACTCGTAATTGGACATAGTCCATCTCCCTATCAGTTAGTTGATTTCGCCAGCCTCATACTCCAATGGGGATTGGGTATGGCTCTGACTCCTGGTATTATTGTCGCTCCACTAGGCCAGTAGTTCTAGTGGCAGGTTTATTATTTAGTAACCGCCAGCACGATCTCGTGCTAAGGCTCCGCTGGTTATTCCGGATTGACCGCCAAAGGCAGCCTTCTCAAGTCCAGTAACCTTCTGACGTTGCTTGCGTGCTTCTTGTGCTCCTGAAAGTTTGAATACTTCTGATTCTGCAGTTGCTTGGTTATACGGATCTTGTTGATATATTGATGCCAACTCTGAACCACGCTGTAGTCCCGCACCGATTGCAGAGTAACCCTCAGTAGCTGCTGCTTTATCAACACCATATTTCTGTAGTTCTTCTGCTCTAGCAAGGTTAGTTGTAAGTCCAGATTGCATCGCAGCGCCACCAATTTCGGCTGCTGTTACCTTGCGCTGGATATCCTTGATAGCATTCTTAGGATCAAGTGTATAAGCCAAGATATCTCCATTAGTAATATCGGGGTAGAACTGCTTGAGTGCTTTGGCAACTTCTGGGTTAGCATTAACTACTCGATCTTGGGCTGCCATTAAACGATCACCCAATTCTAAATTGCTAACATCATTGGCAATTAGTTGTTCAAAACCAACTTGCTTTCCAGTAGCATCCTTAGCATAATAGGATTCAGGCAAGCCATACTGACGCATTAATTCTTGGTATTGATCTTCCATAGCAAGGTATGATCTTTCATCAAGAACTGCTAACCCTTTTAATTTACGTTGTTTATTAGCGCTAAAGCGTTGCTCATAAGCAGGAGAACTGCGTAGCGCTAGGAGACGGCCTGCCTCTGTTTCTTCATTCATAATGGCATTTATAGCTGCATCAGCAAGAGCTTCTAATCCATTTTCTTTCATACCTCGTCGCAAGATATCAAAGGCTGATGTTCGTTCAGCCAGTCTTGCCGCTGCAGTAGTTTCTGCTGCTATTTTAGCATCTGCCTTAACTGTACCTTTTTTACGGATTGTTTCTGTTCCATTATCATACACATCAACAATATCGCCAGTTTCCGGATCTGTATAAGTAGATAGAAGTTTTGGCTTTACAATAGTTTCTTCTACTGGTTCTACAACTGGTTCTGCTGTTGGTTCTACTGCTGGAAGGTTTCTATTTACAGGAGTAGTTGGTACAGATGATGTAGGAGTTCCACGTTGTGCAGTGGTTCTAGGCGTGGCAATAACATCACGGATATTATCTTCTGGCGCTGTTGTCATTTTTACCCCTGGAATCCGAAGTCACGAAGAATTTTAAGTGTCATATCCGATACTTCGGACTTGGCATTTTCTGTATATTGCCAACGCTTATCTGCTTTAAGAGTTTTCTTAAATTCGTATATATTCATATCACCCTTGTCACTAATGGCAGAACGTAGTGTTGAATCATTAAGATCAATCTCATCTGCATTAACTTCCAAAAGATTAGCCATTGTCTGGCGATATGGAGCATAGACCTGATCCAAGTTATAGCCCTGACCTAGTAGGTCACGGACATACTGTGGCTGACCTTGTGCTGCCAACTTGCGTGCATCCTGTGCTAGACGGTTTGCATCAATTCTTCCAGTAGCAATACCTTGAAGTACTTGCTCTTCTGATTGTCCGCCAGGAACAATGTCTTTAACTCTAAATCCATTGGAACGAGCAATATCTTGGATTGCTTGATAATCCTTGAGAGCTTGACCAGAGTAGCCAGTTGTTCCTTGACCAGCAATGGTAGATCCGATTGGTCGAATAGCAGCAGCAATGAAGTCTGTTGTCATTGCATCATCAATACCTACATTTGTGATGTACATATTCTCAGCAGCCTTGCGTAGCGCTGCTGGATCTGATGCAATACCAGAACCCATCTGACGAGCCTTGTCAGCAATCTGACGCTCAAGAGTTGAGATCTGCTTTTCGTAGTCAGTAGATCCGTCTGCCTGACCTGTTGCTACCAAGTCACGGTAGTTATAGAGCTGAACGTAGCGAGCCTTGATCTCTGCTGAGTTCTTGCGATACCAGACATCGTCACGAATTGCTTTACGGAGTTTATCCGCAGTCCAATCTTCTTTTACATAACGATTAAGAATAGCCTTGAGGCTAGGTACGTTGTTAAAGATTGTTTCAGGTAGTGCAAAGTCTTCACCTGCTGCAACATTTAATGCTTCTTCACGTTGCTGTGCATCTGTTAATGCAGGAACCGCCGGAACTTTTGGCTTTGCTGGTGTACCTGGTGTACCTGGTGTTCCTGGAGCACCAGTAGGACCTGTAGGTGTACCTGTAGGTCCTGTAGGTGTACCCGTAGGGCCTGTAGGACCAACAGGACCAGTAGGTCCCGTAGCTCCTGTAGCATTGGTTGCTGTAGGTGGCTTATAGTTAGGAGTCACATCTGTCTTTTTAATGACATTGCGAGTAGCAAGAAGATCGTCTTTAAGTTTCTTAATTTGTGCATCAATATTCTTTGTGTCTTGCCCAAGATCAGTAGCACGCTGCTTGGATCTTTCAAGGCTTGCTATCTGATCCTTAAGGGTACCTGTCTTTTTTCTAGCAGCTTCAACGGTATCAACATTTTCTTCTGTAGATTTAAGATCTTCATATTGGACTGTAAGATTAGATATCTTTACCTGTAGATCATTGTATTCTTTAACAAGTTTTTTGTAGTCAGGACTTCCTGTTTCTTCAAAAGCAATTTGATCGCCAAGGAGTTGAAGACCACGCTTTGCCATATTGAGTTCAGATAAAACGCTACTAGATTTAAGTTGTGTTGGTTGAACTCGATCTTTTTCTGGAATTGCTGGAACTTCAATCCCAGCAGCCTTGTATACATCTCCCCAAGTTTTGTACTTATTTAGAATATACTTTGATTTAACTTTTTCAACGTTTGTAATTTTATCTTCTGGACGGTGGATCTGCTTACTTGCCCAGTCTGCAAATGTATCTGCCATTAGCGTAGACCTCCAAGTTCCTGCATCATAACTGCGTAAGCATCTGTTGCTCGATTAGTCTTAGCCTCAGCCGTAGCACCAATCTGCTCTGTAATAAACTGTGTCTCATCTATGCCACCGCGAGTGCTAGAGAATCCTTTGCCATCAGTGCGAACTGATGGTTGTTTTCTCTGTTGAGTATTAATAAGTTGTGTGTACTTGCTCTTCTCAGCCTTGGTCAACTTGCGACCTAATAGGTCCTCAGCCACTGTATCTAGCAACTTAGCAGTCTGTGATGCGCTAGTTACGTAGGTCTGGGTTGTGGTTGTAGGTGCTCCATCAGCACCTGTATCAGCACCTTCTGCTGCACGTTGCTGTATGTAATCAACTACAGAAATTACTGGTTGACCAAATTGCTCATTAAATTTACGTTGTAAAGATAGTTCTGCTCCCAATGCTTTTAGAGCACCATATAATTTAACATCAAATTTTGAACTTACTTTACCTTGATAAAAACCAGCATCTTTAAGTTGTTGTGCTACAGCCAAGCGGGTGCTGTCTTGTGCTTTATTCATTACCTCAATAAAGGCTTCAATGGTATCTTTTTGTTCAGCCATTTGTATCTCCCAATAGTGAGGCGAATAGCGTATTGTACGCACTCATAGTATTTTCATTTGCCTTAGAAAGTTCACGCATCTTTACGATAGTGTCATCTTTAAGGAATGTTGATAGTTTTGATCCACCAGGAATGTTAGAGAATAAATCTTTATCAGCCTTATATGAATCGTATAGATCTAGCATTTCTTTAAGTTGCTTCTGAAGTGGTCCACGTGCAGTGACCTTTGGATCGTTAATCATTAGACGTAGATCGTTAATAGCTTTAATGCGTTCAACTGCCTTCTTGCCACCTTCTGCAAGTTCATCTTGAACCAGTGGGCGACCAGCCTTAAATACTGCTGCCCAATCCTGAAACTCTTTACGAGCTATAGAACGTTCAACGTCTGAATAACTTTCTTCTAATTTAACTTCGTACTCATTCTTCTTTGAGTAGTACTGCTGTAAATCTGCTGCTGTCTGTACTTCTTTGAGGAAGTCATCTACGCGCTTGTTGTACTTTAGACCCATATCCTTCATAGTCTTGTAAGCATCCCAAGAGAAGCCTGACTTGTGAGGGATCAAGAAGGCTGCGCCTTGTGGATACTTCTTAAAAAGATCAGCATTCTTTTCTACCCAAAGACCGGACTCTTCTGCGTACTTAACAATAGCAACTGTTTTCTTCTCAGATTCAGGTACTGTAAATGGAATCTGGTTAGGGAATAGTTCTACCCATTTAGCCATAGCTGCGTCATAATCGCCAGGATACTTGTCTAGCAGATTGTTCCAAGCCTGCTTAAAGTTAGCGTTACCGTTATCCTTGATCCATCCAGCCATCTCAGCCTTGAGCTGTACAGATGGTGATGCTGGCAAGAAGAATCCAAGTACAAAACGTGTACCAAGAACAGATAGCGTTGTGTTCTTAACACGCTGACGATATTCTTCCTGCTCCTGAATTGAAGGAGGAATGACGTTTCCAAACTCATCCTCTGTGGTCTTTAGTCCGTGACCTGCTGCCTCAAGATAAGTAACTGCCTTACGCCAAGCACTGGCATATTGTGAGTCACGCTCATCTGTGCTCATTGTCTCGTAAAGACGATTGACGTGAGCAGGTAAGAAGGAAGATACAAATGAACGATCTACAGCGTACTTACCCATTGTGTACTGAGTAATAGTATCTGCTGCTCCAGGAGCACCGAGTACATCTACTAGGTTTGTAAGAACTTTGATAGATACACCGGCTAATGGACCATTGAATGTAGGAATTAGTGAGTCTTGGTTTAGAGATGGTGTGAGCATCTTGACCTGAGAACCAAATTGAATAGGCATTGGTGTCTTAAACTCAGGAGAGATACCCAATCCTGCCATTGCAGTTTGAACTGCACGGTAGACTGGCTCTAAACCTGGGTAGACGAAATACTTCTCGCCTTGGTCATCTTCCTGAATCCAACCATTGTGGGCAATTCCATCATAGGTTAACGCTGCCTTACGAATAGAAGCAGGGTTGTATCGAACCATACGGTATGCACGGCGATAGAAGTCTTCAGTTGCACGATAGAAGCGTGAAAAGTTACGAACGCTAAATGCTAACTGTGTACGTACTAGCGGGTTATCTACATATTGTAATATTTGAGTTACTGCTCGATCTTCAATCAATTCAGCGAACTGACGCTTTGCACGTTCTGTTGCTTCAAGGACAGCCTTTGGATTAGTCTGATCCACCTTGCTTACTACTGACTGAATGTAGGCATCTTCCATACCAGACTTCTTCATTGACTTGCGAAGTCTAATAATCTCGTTAAACACCATAGGCTCACGTGACATACGTGCGTTAGCCATACCTAGCCACTTCCAGCCAGATGTCATAAGAGAAGCTGTAACGTTTCCTGCATCAGATATAGGAACTAGGTTAGGTCCTAGTGCGTATTCTGGAACATCGTCGGATAGTTTTGGTAGATCATCTAGTCCTAGTTGGCCTGAGATCTCCCATTTGCCATCAGCGTTCTTGTAGCGAATCTTATTGAGAAGTTCTAAGTTAATTTCTTTAATACCATTTGCATCAACGCGACGTGTTTCAAAGATCTCACGTGCTCGTGCGTAGATAATACGGGCGTGCTCTTCATCTGTTACGTTTCGTGCCTCAAGTTGTGCTAACTTGCGGAACTCTGGATTATTATCCATATAATCAAGAAGTTCACGGATGGCAACAGTTTCATCACCAAGGTTTGCTACAGCAATAGCGCCTACTTCATCATTTGCGTAGTAGTTAATACGGTAAAGCCAAGTAACCATTGATGCTTCATTCTCAGGCCCGATAGGAACGTTGGTATATCCACGTTCTCCACGTACTCTTGTATATTTAGCAGCCTTTGGATCTGTAATGACAAGTTTTTCACTGCGTACACCGTGTGATCTAGTAAACAGTGTAGCTGTTGTAATGTAGTCAGCACCACTTGTTGCGAAGTTAAAGCCACCTTCTGAGATAAGTGCTACAGAATTATCAAGATTTCCGTAGACTAAGTGTTCTGCAAGGATTTCAGCCTCATCTTCAAACATAGGACCACGACCAATGTAGGCTCTATATCGGTTTACGCGTCCTGATGTAAGGGCGGTAGCCATAATTCGGCGTGTTTCTTCTACAACATTGCGAGCAGATGTTGCTTTGAGTGCTTCAATCTCTCCGGTAAGACGTATCTTGTCTGCTTCATCTACTGCTTCGTCAAGTTCTTTTGTCTTTGCTGTCAGAGTAGCTCGTGCTTCTATAATGTCTGAATCAATTTTAGCAATTTGGGCTTCGTATTTAGCTGCTTCCTTCTTATTAAGGAAACGCATTACAGAACCCAGTGGGTTATCTGCTATATTGCCAGATTTACGTGCCGCTTCAAAGGCAGTGTTGACGCGAGTTGAAAGATAACGGCTCTTTGCTAGACCCCAAGGAGATCCACCAATAGCAAGGTGAACCATAAGATCTTCTGTTGCGTTACGAATAGCATAACGTGGACCAGCAAGAGTAAAGAATGACCAGTATCCGGTCATCTTATCAACCCACTCTTTATTTGCTTGGCCCATAACGCGGTTAATAAACCCAGAACGTACTGCTGCACGATCAATATCTACGATATTAGGAGCAGATACGCTTGTGTCAAAGTCAGACATAATGGCACCAACGCCTTCGTCTTTATCTCCAACACGAGATACTGCAAACTTAGCATCACCCTTACCTGTAAGGCGACGAACAATGATCTGTCCTGCTTCTGTGGTGTTAAGTCCACGAATCTCGGCAATGTTACTCCAAAGTCCGTAGAACATTTCCTTGCGCTTACCAATATCGGTAACAGCCTCAAATGTCTCAGAGATCATCTTTGCATCTTGCTTGGTAAATACTAAACGTGCTAGACGGTACATTTGTAGCGGAGCATCTTTTGCTTCCAAATCAAATGAATCATTCTTAAACATAGGGGCAATATTAAACTTTGCTTTAAATCTATCAATGCGAGCACCTATTGACTTGCTAGAATAACGTAGAGTTTCCTTGCCGCCAGTACCTTTTACAATGTTGATGATCTCTTCTTTGCCATCAATAAGTGCCTTAGATACACCGTCAGTTGTTGGAAGATCACCAAACATATCATCAATAAAACTAGGAGCGATTCTGTCTACGTTAAATACTCGATCTGCTGTAGTCATAGCAGTAATGCGTGCCTGACGGAAACCATCAAGACGTGGAATAATAATACGCTTACGTCCTACAGAGCCTGCCAACACTGCTACTGCTTCTTCTGTATTTTCAAAGAATGCTCGTGCTGATGCGGCGTTAGTAATCTGGTTCTTCTGGAATGCACGGATAACTTCTGGACCGTACTCAGGAGCTAGGATCTCAAGCTCACGCTTGATTGCTGCTGCCTCTTTAGGAGAACGAGACTGTGCCTTGGTATAACGATCTAGCGTTGCACCGTATGTATCCCAGAATGAGGCTACCTTTGGATTAGCAAATGTTTCTGCAACCTTCTTGCCACCGGTAACTGCCTCAAGTGAATACTTACCAATTACATAAAGACTACGTATCTTAGAAGACACTACTAGTGGATCTACGTAGAATCGAAATACTGTATCTGCTACACCTGATGTAACAGTATAAACAAGGCCATTCTTCTCAAGTGCTTCTGGAAGGATAGCATTAGCAAGTTGACGTCCTGGTGAGAACTTAGCTCTATCTACTGTAGCAAGTGTTTCGTTAAATAATGCACGTTGTTCTTCAACATCATCTACCCCAGGAATAACTTTATTCTCTGGATCTGCAAGCATAATGTACTTCATCTGTTCAGGTGTGGCAGTTGCTGCAATATCTGCAAGGCTCTCACGAGACTTGATACGCATAGCGATATCTACTGCATCTTGACCGTAGAGGCTCTTAGCCTTTTCAATACGACCTTCGTTGTAGACTTTATCGCCTTTGTCATTTGCTTTATCCCAAGCAAAACCAAGTTTGCCTTCATTAACAATAGGAATAGCAATAGCACGGTATGCACGAGTAGTTGCATCAGCAACTTCAATAAGACCCTTAAATGCTAAAGTTAAAGGATTGTAGTGAAACGCAGTTGATAGCCAACCCTTACCTGGCTTTTCAATAGGATCTTCCTGGCCAAAGGTCTTGACCATATCCTCTTGCTGATCTGCTGGCATCTGTTGATATGTCTTTTGTGCAACATCTGCAGGTAGGCTAAGGAGTTCCTTATGCTTATTTACTTTCTTAGAAAGAATATCAATCTCACGCTTTTGCTCTGGCGTTAAGCCAGCAGCGTATGCGGCTGCTTTTAGATTGTCAGCCATTAATTACCCCGCGATAGTGCGTCCTGGTATAGAACAGCAATCTCTCCTGTGGTATCAAAAGGAAGCATCTGTGCCAAAGTATCTGAAAGTTTATTTGTAACCTTTTTAATCTGTAAAGCAGATGATCCAGGACCTGCACCCATATCAATACCTGATGTAATAGGTTCGTTAGGACGTTCTGTTTCTGCATATAGTCCTGTGACAGGAGCTGACTCTTGACGTAGTCTTCCTGTTGGTCCTGAGACTGCATCAGCAGTCTTTGCAAGCGGAGCGCCGGATTTAATATCGGCAGTCTCTACACCTTCGCCATAAGCGATGGAACCCATCTGTAAATTATCTGTACGCGTGGCATATTTGCCAGGACCTGCTGGACCAGCCAATGGATTCATCGGTGCTGTTGTCATCGGTCCTCCTCTAAAGTCTCTAAGTCTTGCGCCATCTGTTGCCACGCCTGATTAGTTTCAGTCTTATGGTTAGAATGGTAAATGCTTAATTCATATAATGATTCAAAGAATCCTGATACAACTTGTGTAAAGTTATATGCAGCTTCTGCAACTATTACTACAAAATCGGAAGAGCGTATAGGACGACGTATTTTATTATTATCCATCGTCCTATACACCTTCCACTAAAATAATTAACCCTTTTTTGCTTTCTTGCCTGGGCGACCTGCTGGCATCATTGATGCCATTACCTTACCGCCGGCTGGCTTGGAGTGATCCTTCTTGCCTTCCTTTGGCTTTGCCATTGGTGCGGCTGCGCGTGATCCTTTATTCATATTTCCACCTCCTCTGCTTATGCTGCGCCGGTGATGCCGGCTAGTAGTTGTGCTATATCGGGACGTTGACCAGCAGCAGGGGCCGAACCAGCTTGTGTTTGTGTAGGTTGCTGCGAGGCAGGGGCGGGGGCCGCACCTGCTGCTGGAATCTGTTGCTCCATACCTGGTGCCATAGGTGGCATCTCTGGGGTTGGTGCTGGTACTGGTTCTGGCATAAACGCCTTTTCAATAATGTTTTCTAGGGCTTGTCCCTTTTGGCGACCTTGGATAACAGTTGCGATACGGCTGATAATCTGTGAAGGGTCTTGGCCTTGCGCCGCGAGTGCCGGTATCGCCTGAGCGTACTGAGCAACAGCAACGCGCAGAGAATCACGCATTTCTTCAATATCAACACGTTGTTCCTCCTGTGTAACGTTAAGATCCATAGGGATCTCACGACGTACATAGTCGCGTGAGACGAGTTTGTCTGAACGCATTTGTAGCAAAGCAATGATGGCACGGTTAGGGTCCATACCGGACATAATTCCGTAACGGACATCTACGCCATATTCACCCTTGATGTCGCGGGTTGGGATGTATTTAAGTACATAAGGTGTTCCGTCATCAGAACCCTTGATAGTCTTTGGAATTCCACCAAAGATTTTCTCATCTGCTTCAAAGCAGAGTGAGGTAAGTTCTGTAAATAGTCGAGCAAACTGTGCTTGTGCTGCCTTGATCTGTGTATCAAATCCAGCCTGTAGAGCTTGTACACCACGACCTGTAACAACAGATGCGTCAATGTTACCTGAACGAGACTCTGGGTAACGAGCACCCATACGTAGTTCACGCTCTAGCACACCGGATTCTGTAAAGACTCCAGGTGGTAGCTCTAGTGGTACACGGCGAATACCTTGTGGATTAGCAGAACGCATAATTGCATCCGGACCAAGTGCAAGTTCTTGCACATCTTGTGGGATAGCAATAGGTGCTTGGATAGATTTTTCAGCAGCTTGAATCTGCAAGATGGCAAAGCGAGCACGGGCCAGTTGGACTGAGAGTACATCATCAAACTGACCACGTGCTTCGCCATCTAAGGAGGAACGCATAACAGTACGTGCCATACACTTGCCAAGAACATTCGGCGTTGAGGATAGAACTAAGTTCTTACGCTCAGGTAGGTATAGCAGGTCCTGATCTTTATCGTGGTACTTGACCATTGATACATAAGGAGATGATAACTGATACTGGTTACGACCTAGAATCTGCTCGTAGAACTCTGGATATTGTGATGCTAGTGATTCAGCATCGGTAACAATAACCTGAGTTACAGATAAGGTTCTGCCGTAACGATCTAACTCTGGGTAGATTCCAAATGGATTGAGCATACGGATACGAGGATTGTTATCATCGTAATCCATCTCAACCATACCTACACACATACCGTAGGTATTATACCAATCGGCTGCTGTGTACATCTGGAGCTGTAGATCAGAGTTTGATATATAGAAGTTAGCAATGCGTGTGCGAGTATCTGCAGCCTTACGTGCTGCATCAGAAACCATATTGGTTGCTGAACAGTTAAAGGATGGCAATGGGGCCATTGCCTCTGCTAAGTCGCGTGCTGCTACGTCAATGAAGTTTGCAACGAGAGGCTTTGGATAGTCCTCTGAGAACATCGAAGGAAATACCTTGGAGATATCTCCTTGACGTACCGAAAGTACATCACGCATACGCTGGTCACGCGCTGATGAGCGTGTGCGTAGGCGCGATAACTTCGCGTCAACTTCTTTGACTGATAACAATGAAACTCCTAATAACGTGGGGTAAAACTAATTACTTCTTCTTTGCTTTAGCAAGTCTAGAAGCAACATTTTTAGCGCGAGAAGCTGTTCTAGAGCGGTCTAGTTGCATACGGTTTCTCATAGCTGTTCTTGTTCCCTGAACTTTGTAGTCTGAAATATTAATATTGTTTGCAGCAGAAGCAACATTTTTAGGTGCTGCTGCTTTACGAGCATTTGCTACTTGATTCTTAAGAGATGCTTTTGTTTTTGATTTTGGCTTTCCCATTTTTTTGACGGCAGCTTCTGCTTTACCTAAAGCAACGCCTGAGCTGTCCAGAGAACGAAAACCGCCTGCTGCTTTTTCCATATCACGATACTTTCCAGCAGCTGTACGTGTTTCTGCTGCAGTAAAATTTTTACCACTAGCGCTACCTTTAATAAACTTTGCTAATTTAGAATTGCTCTTAGACAATTCTCCCGTTGGTCGCTTCAGTGCTTTTCTTGGTGTTGGTTTTGTTTTTGCTTTCTTATCAAGATTTGTTTGCTTAAGACCCGAAAGTGAGTTACGAAGCACACCGCGATTTGCCGCTGCTTTTTTAGCAGCAGCGCTCATAGGTGCTGGTGAGTATGATGACTTTTTGGCTATTTCTTTTGCAGTAAGATACTTTGTTTGCTTATCACGTGCTCTGCCGTACATTTCACCAGCTTCTTTTGCTCCCATACTCCAAGGTGAGTATGATGTTGATGGTTTCTTTGGTTTTGGTGCCATTTCTCTATCTCCTTAGATTACTCTCATTTTGTTTTGTTCAGCGAACGCTTCTTCCAAGTTGATGACTGTTCGCTTGCCTATCTCCTGGCGAGATAGGAATGGATTCTTCATATGGTGGGTGGCATACTTTCCGTAGTTGAGCATCTCACGTGCTCGGATCTCACAGAACCACAAAGCCATTACCATATCGGTCTTACCCTTAGTCGTTGGAGTCCAGGTAATTAATTGCTCGATCAAAGCCTTGATATTCTCGGTCTGATCTGATGGCAGATGTATTAAGTTATCTCGATGGTGCTTACCATCAAACTGCTTAGTACCAAAGAGGGTAGACATAGATGCCACACCGAAGCCGGCATCCCACTTGTTAGAACCAGTGTGGTGTTCCTTGAACTGCACACCGCGTGATGCTAAGTGCATACGGATACCTTCATCCTGCGTTAGGAAAGACTGGAAGGCGTTCTTTTCGACGATCCACTCTGAGGGGGAGTAGAGGGATGTCCAATCAAAAATAAGATTACGGATATCGGCTGGAGACGGACGGCTAATCTTGATAGCATCTACTATGTACCTCTTGCTCGTTGATCGGTCAATGGCGTAGCAGATAGCTGCGGTATCGCCAATCATTGCAGGATCAAGACCGCAAATATAAGTAAAGCCGTTTAAGTCTCGTGGATGGCCTGGGTGTCCAGCAACTAAGTTGCCTGCCTTACGCATACCGTCAATAGATCCCTTGACACATACAGGATCAAAGGCAGCGTTTTCAGAAACATCTTGCTGCTGATATACTAAAGCCCAGGTGCTTGCATCCATCGCCTGGCGTTCGTTGTAAAGGTTACGCCCTGACCAGCGAGGGTATAGGCCGTCCTCGTTCTTGTCAGATTCTAACTGTCCATCAAATGGGGCATCGGATGCGGGCCATAACGTAACCCACTTGTCGGGGTCTTCATCTGCTTCAAGCAGGGCCGGCATCGCTAGATACTTCCAAGGAACTTGGCCACCAGGGTAGCGGTCTTCAGAGCGTAGCTCGCGGTATAGGTCCACCGAAGCCACACGAGTTCCGATAACAATCAGTTTACCCGTAGGGTTCAAACG
>Ga0315906_10007821_pt1 | contig 12934 bp, 36 predicted proteins | sample LakEriMetagenome_4_FD_203526 | JGI IMG/M metagenome (GOLD analysis project Ga0315906, IMG submission 203526) | Freshwater fungal communities from buoy surface, Lake Erie, Ohio, United States - Buoy 2 MA122 | ecosystem: Environmental > Aquatic > Freshwater > Lake > Lake biofilm | place: USA...
TTTTTAGTTATTGCATATCTCATTTTAACTCACCACAATCTTAATATCTTTGAGCTTGCTTTTCTTTAACCAAAAAGTAATAGCTTTTTTTGCTTGGTAAATACTTGGATACTCAATCTCATAATCGTTGCCGTTTGCATTGAATCTCAGCACACACGGTCTGGCATTAGATTTAGACATTTACCTCTCTCCTTGTATAAGGCTCAAGCGTGTCATTTTCATGAAACCAATAGCTTGGCTCATCCTCGGAAATCACAGAGGCAGTTTCTCTCACCATCAGCCATCTGCCTTCAAGGTCATTCAGGTATCGCTCGCACTCATCAAGAGTGGCAAATCGCAAATTATTGCAAGCAAAGTCGATAGAGTCGGTGCGGACATAAGGAGCATACGACTTGCCTTGAATGTCGCTGGAGTTGATTTTTTCAATTTCGGTTTTCGAAAGGTAGTTGCTTAACATACCTATTATACTCTCGAAATGTGAAATCTGGAAAAAACCGCTGGCAACCCCAGAAGGGGGTTAGTCTTTCACCACTATTGCATGAAGTATCATGTCACAACCATCATCATCAATAGGTGGAACACCATTATCTGATGCCCAATCCATATCAACTATTGTGTATTGATTTTCATCAAAAGGCAAATTGGTATCTTGGTTAATCTCAGCATTTATGCTGATAAAAACATAGTTTGGCAGTGACTTGTAGAAATCTGGGTTATCCCTTGTTATGAGTTTCATTTGCTGTCAGCTACCTCCCAGTAAACTACCTCCCAGTCAAGGATTTCAGTTTCTAAAATGTCAGCATTATCGCTATCACTTGTGAAACTGTAATCCATGTTTTCTAACACATCGGTGATGCTTGAACCTTCATCAACACGAAAAATAAGCCTCGTTGTTAAGTTTACATATAATTTTCTGTCCATACTTAAATATACTCGGAAATTGTGAAACATGGAAAAACAATCTGACCGCCCCTTGCGGGGCTTGACACTATTTTCTTACTTCATCAAAGAAAATCTCTAATGCTTGGTCGCAAGCTGATTGTATAACAGCATCCATTTCATTGTACTTATCCCTTAAAATTTCTTCTATCTCTTCAGGTGTTAAATGATTAATTCCAAGAAAATCAGCCACCAAATCATCTTCTATTTCAACAGTCCATTCCATCTTCATCACCATCTCTTGAACTCAAAAACGCAACACCATCTGGCTCGATTCCAATATCCACCGCCTGTGCCACTCTATCTTTCAGCCAATCGGGGTCATATCGGTCAGGGTCATCTTCGTAAATGCTTATGGCGTCCGAAAGCGAGCTGGCTTCCACCTCTACAAAATAGCCAATGCTTCCAAAATCTTGTGCGTAGCTCAATGTGAATTTCTTAGTTTGTGTTGTTTCACTCATGCCTATTATACTCGGAAATTGTGAAAACTGGAAAAAACCGCTGGCCGCCCCAAGAGGGGCAAGACTAATAAAGGTCTTTTGTCCAGATTTTGTTAACACTTAAAAAGTTTTCAATTTGTGTCCTAGTGGGTTTTTCATAAAACGGATTACCTAAATTGATACAATCATTATAATGGTATAATTCGTAATAAGAATCTTCCCCATCTTCAACACAATCTACTTCAATGCTCACACCATCAAAAGTGTGAGTTTCTATTGAATGTTGCCTCAGATTGTGCCTCCACAACTTGAGATGTCGTCAATAAGCGAGGGCTGAATTGGCAAACTTTCTTGAGCAGAGCAGGTATCCAGATTCTGCACCAGTAGAAATGCTTCATTCAAGGCAGAAAACTCGATAATTAGCTTAATTACAGCTTCTCTCGTAATGTCATGCTTAAGTGAAGGCAATAAGGCTTTTAATGCCTCAATATATTTTACTGAGTCTTCAAATAGAAGGTAGTCGTTTTCGTTCATTTCCATACCTATTATACTCGGAAAACGTGAAATCTGGAAAAACTGGCTGGCCGCATAAAGAGGGTGATGTTTGGGCATCGTCGGTACACCTTAGACTCATTTAATCCCTCCACAGAACGACTGAGGGAACCCAAATATCACCAATCATTAAAAGTTTACTACAATAGGCTCACACAAATAGTGGTTAGCTTTGAAAAGCTCTACTCTTGTAGGAGCATCCTCGTTACCATAAAGAGTGGCTAAGGCATAACCATCAGTGTCAATTTCATGCACTTCTTTAAGCCAGTCAAAATCTTCACCAGGAAAAAGATTAGTCATTAATCTTCTCCATAGTAGCTGTCATAGCAATCGTCTAAAAAGCAACAATTTTCTTCAAAAGCGTTATAGTCGCCTTCGGCACATTGCATAGCGTCCCAATCACCGTATTCGTCGTAGCCATAATCGTAGCCTTCTACTGAGTAATCGCAATAATCTTCTGGATATTCCATACCTATTATACTCGGAAAACGTGAAATCTGGAAAAAACCCCTGGACGCCTCAAGAAGGGGATTACCCTTCAAGAACGTGCGACCAGTAGCGAGAATCAGATTGCTTTTGCTTTCTATCCCAAAAGATACACCTAGAAATGTAAGGTGATGCTTTTAACTCTTTAGAGCGTGAAATCCAATCTTGTTCCGCATCCTGATAAATCACTTGACCTTTACCAGAATCAAACTTTTGGTGCTTTAGGTTATAAAGCTGAATCATATGAGTATCAAGGCATACCACTTGTGCTTTATCAGGAAAACACATTTCAAGGGTAAACGATACCTTGGCAATACCAATACCTTTACACTTTTTGACTAAGCGATTGCGGAAGTCTACCCAAGATTCTTTGTTATCTCTTACAAAATCTTTAGGATTAGCCATAAAGTCTTGCGTAAAGTTCCAAATGTATTCGGTGCGGTTATTGTGTAATCCACATTTAGACTCAATCAGTTTGTGAAGCAAAAGGTCTTTATCATTTGCCCATTCATCGAAATCCTTAATGGCATTGTAGCCACGCACGTTGCCTTCCCAAGTAGTATGAATAGACGTGTAAGCAAACAGCCAGCGTCTCAATACTTCTTCTTCAGATTTTGGAGCGATTGATTTCCAATACTTATTGTATTGTTTAATGTCAGATTGTGTTAAATTGTTGAAGTGATTTTCGAGGGTCATGTCTATTATACGCTCAGATTGTGAAAACTGGAAAATCGGGGTGGCCGCCCCAAGGGGGGCTTAGGCACTAATCTCTAAAGATTGCGTACCTAAAATATAGTCCACAGCTTTTTGGGCTTTATTGGCACTACTAACAATCATTTCAGGATTGTTCTTAAAGGCTTTCATCCAGTTTTGAATGTAAGCAGTGGCGTTTTCTAAAGTGTTATCAATGCCTGCATAGTTGCATAGAAACGCAGAAGTAAACTCAGCGATAAGTTCTTCTTCAGAATATTGCTCAGTACCAAAGCTATCAAAGTTTGCTACACCTTTACGGTTTAATCGGTTAGAGTGACCCGTACTGTGTGCATACTCATGGAACAATACTGCATAAAAATGCTCAGTAGTATCAAACTTTGCCTTAGGTGGCATCTTTACAGTATCTTCGATTGGAGAGTAACAAGCAAAAGAATGACTGAAAAGTGTTACGGGCTTATCTGTATACTTTTCGATAATATCCTCCGCTTCAATAATTTCAGACTTTCTTAGCTCTTCAAGTTTAGCAAGGTCTTCCTCAGTAAACTCAATACCTTCAGTTTGCTCAATGTTAAAAACATTGAAGTATTTGAGTAGTGGGATATTTTTCTTCTTGCCATCTTGTTCTTTAGAAAGAATATTCCAGAACACAATCTGACGAGACTTTTCGCCTTTCTTAACATCACCACCAAGTTGTTTCACTTGCTTATAGGTTAACCAGCGTTCATCAGCGTATCCGCTAGAGGATAAGATAAAAAAGTTTACGCCAGAGTATCTGCGGTTGGTAAGACCATTGCGAGGTGCGGAGTTCTTCCAAGGCTTTCGCCAAGGGATTTGACCTTGCTCCATAAGGGTCATCATTTGATTAAAAACGGCTTCGTGTGCTATTGATTTCATATCTATTATACTTGGGAATTGTGAAAACTGGAAAATCCGGCTGACCAGCCCTTGTGGGGCTTACGCTTGGTTCACGGTAATAATATTTTCTTTGACAAGCCACTCAAGGCATTCTTTTAAGCGACGTTCCATAACGGATTTTATATCAACTATTTTATTACAAATATCATCACCATCTAAATGCTCATAGGCTTCCCAAACGTATTCTTTTGCAATTTCAGCAATTTTTTCTTCATCAACATTTTCGTCGTTCCATGATTTGAGAAACTCCTTCTCATCGTAAAGCACATCCGATGATGCAAATTTGATGAGCATAGCATCAAAATCTTCTTGTTGTTCAGCAGTGAATTCTATCATACCTATTATACCCACAGATTGTGAAAACTGGAAAAATCCCCAGCGGCGGTTGTGGTGGGGAATTATTCAAATTCCGTAACCACATACCCAATCTCAGTTTGAAGTACTGAAAACTTCCCAATCCACAAATCAAGAATCTTTTCAATTATTTCCAAATCAGATAGTTCAAACTCGTAATCATCAAAAGAAAAGATTTTATTTATGCCATAAGATTCTGGATTCTCAATACCCCAACACTGTAAAAACTCATGAGCATCGTCATAGGTGGTGGCGGTTTTAATCTTTAACAGCATCTCCCACCTCCACACAATCTGAGTCATCCCATTTGACAAAGGAAAAATCTACATCAAGATTTTCTTTGATAAAATCCACCACACAATCTGAGAACAGAATGTCGTCAGGCACATAAAAAATAACAGTATCGTCAATTATATCAGCAGTGAAGCTACGATGACCATACAGCTCGATTTCTTGATTCAGGGACTCGGTGGAGATTATCCACTCGATTTCCTCGCCGTCTTGGTTGACAATCATTCTTCTCAAGGGAAAGTTTTTTTCGTTAAGCTCGAAATGTTCCATGCCTATTATACCTCGAAATTGTGAAATCTGGAAAAAGATTTTCTTGCCTCTACTCTAGGAGAGAGGCAAGTTTAGGTCTGGAGTAGAAACCGAAAGTGGTATCGTCCTTAGATGGCTCAAGAAAAGCAGTGAGTGTCACTTTGCAACCAGTGAGTTTCTTTCCTTGGATACACGCAGGCACTGTACCAAACACTCGGAATCCTCTGTCATCTTGAACAACCATCTTGAGAGTAGAATGATACCCATACTGTTGAGACTTTACAGACACAATCTCACCAGTGATTTCAGCCATACCTGATGGACAATCTGATTTAGGTTTAAGGCTTAATTGATGAGACTTGAAGGCTTTCTCAAGAGCAGACAACTGATTATAGGTAGCTCGGTAGTTAGGCTTACTTGCCATACTATCACGAATAGCCTTAACATAAGGTGGTGCTTCATCTGTGCCAGCCCATGTGATGTACTCAGCATAAGTTGGAAACTCCACTTTGAGTTTTTCAATGTTTTCTTTAATGCGTAATTGGTTCTCGATTTCCCAAAGCCTTTGCTTCTCAGCAAGCTCCGCATTTTTCTTAGCGAGTCTTTCTAATCTCTTAGCATCTTTCTTTTGCTTCTCAAGTTCCTTTTTAGCTAACTCAGCTTGTGTAGTGAGATACGAGCAATTGAGATGCTGAATACAATCTGAACCCACTTCAAACTTTTTGCCATGCTTATCTGTGCAACGATAGACATACGTGATTTTGGTTCCACAGGCATCACAGTAGGAATGACCTTGGACAAGCTCTTCAAAGGTGTAAGGTGGAACAAGTCCAAGTTCTGCCCATTTGTGGTGTAGGAAAAGTTTTTCTTTCATGTCTATTATACTCTTTGATTGTGAAATGTGGAAAAACGGGGCGAAATTACACCTACGTAGCTGTATCGTTTTTCTTTCTCTCCATAATGTATTCCACCAGTTCTGGCTCTTCCTCGAAACCACATTCCTCAATGTTCGATAGTAGAACTTGCACATAGCCCACATCAGCATAATATAGTTGATGTATTCCTGCGAAGTCAATCGCTCCGTTCAGAGCTTTCTCAAGGAACTCAATCCGCTTCAATGCTTCTTCTAGTGTTATGTTATTCATTATTTCACTCCCAATGTGAACTTTGTGTGTTCTTTCCATTCGGTGATTGTCTTGTACTTACCTATAAGTTTGTCACTTGTCCATCCACCTTTTGTACGATAAATGTTGTGTACTCCAATCCAGTTGTTGTTTAACAAATACCCAATCTGAAGGACATTTGGCTCGAAATTTGAATTATGTGGTACGATTGCTGAAAGTTTTTTTGTTTTGATTTTCATGGTTATAGCTCGATTTTTAGTGTCTGACCGCAAGTCAAACAAGTGTTTTCTAAGACTGGAGTTTCGCAATCACATGGTGCACAAAAACTCCATTCATTTATATTTTCTTTATTAGCAAAATCACAGACGGCAGGTGTTCCACCGTCTTGATAATGTTGATATGCTTCTTCAATCAGATTGTGTTCTTTCATGTCTATTATACTCTTGAATTGTGAAAAGTGGAAAAAACGGTTTTAAATCCCGCAAGTTCGACATGCAACAGCAGGAGACATAGCTCGAAAATAATCATCCATTGTGCAAACTGTCACGAGACTTTTGTCACCTTGGTGAAGTGGGCTATTATACAAAAGTCCAAAATAATCTTTGTCAGGGAACGGTGCTTGAATACCCCAGGTGCCCGAAGCCTTTGAGGATAGTAAACTCCTGATGTATTCGATATCGTCCGTAACAAAGACTGTGTGAGTATCGGGGTTAAAATGTTTTGCCATGTCATATTTATATACTCTTGAATTGTGAAAAATGGAAAAACGCGGGGCGAAATGCTCGATTTTTGAAGTTATCAAGGTCAAGGCCCAGTGTGGTCAGATGTCTCCAAGGTCAAGGTAAGTACCGCTTCGTATGGATTTGGCAATGGCCGCATGCACATGAGGCCATGTGATGCAGATTGAGCCTTTGCCATATTCTGCAAATCCATCATCTAAAATTGATTCAATGTCATCATCAGTGTATTCATCAAAATTGCTGAATTTTTCCCTACATAGTTCGATGAGCTTGTTGTGAGATAAGATTGCAATTTCCATTTCGTCGCCTGTGAACAGGTAACTTTCTTCTACTACGCCATCTTTGATTGCAATAACATTTACAAATCCTATGTCCTTTTTTTCTTTCATGTCTATTATACCCTTCGATTGTGAAAAGTGGAAAAAAACCTGATTTGTGCTTGCTCTAATGATTCTTGACAAGCTAAATCATATTCATTACCATCTCCTGTAACTCCAATATCCCAGCCTCGATTTTTCATTTCATCAATCCATAGGTCTTTTAATAAACCTTGCTCATACAGTGGGATTTCGCTAAAATATCCTTGAGCCATTAAATCGTTAATGGCTCTTTGAGTAAGCGTCATTGCCTCCATCAGATTGTGTCCTCCTCTGGTAGATATGACATTACCACATGAAGAGGAATTGAATCTCTTAGTGTAAACATCAAATGTGTTCCTGCAATAGAAGGGTGTCCTAAGTCTTTTACTCTTAATTCATCCAAGGGCTTGTTTTTCTTCTCTGCAAGATATTCCAAACACGTATTGAGAGGAATATTTTCGAATGCTTTGTTATAGTCAAAAATAGAAAATTTCAAAGAAATTTTATCAAATTCATTAATGGGGATTTCATCTCCAGGTTTCCATCCGAGTTTACTTAATTCTTTTCGAAAATAATTATGCTGGCAATAAAAATCCTTTTTTTTATCTTCAAGAGATAATCCGTGTTCAACATAAGCTTTCCAAAAAGGTAGTTTCGTCCACTCCTCAAATGCTTCATCTCCATCTTTGTGAATATAATCAATCATCAGATTGTGTCCTCGATTTTTGAGATGATTGAATTGATTTCTTCAATTGAAACACAAATAGGTTCTTTTACACCAATATGGTCGAAAATCGCCCACATAGCTTCGTTAATATCTGGTTGCTCAGGGACATCTGTAGAATATTCTTTAATGTCCTGAGTATCTTCCCAAGCATTTTCAGGATTGTAAAGCAAGTTTTTATTGAACGAGAATCTTCTCTCGCAAATCTCTCCTATTAAACCAACATAATCATCAGTTTCTTTGTGATGAAAGCCATAAAGATGACCTTCCTCGGTGACAATCTCGAAATCAATGTCGAGCCAATCCTCCCAAATTTTAATTGCGTATTTCATATTTTTTGCTCCTCGATTTTTGTGGGCATTGGAAGTTCAATTACATAAATTGGATACTCAGAATCCCTGTTTGGTTTGCCTTCAAAGACCACAAAGTGTCTGCCTTGAATTTTACCAAGCTCAAGCTCATAAATGTCAACCCAGCCATCGAATGATACATTCGGATGGTAAAGCTCGTAGTATTCCTCGAAAGCTTCTTCACCATCAATCTCATTCCATCTTTCGGGGTTGATAGGGGTGATGTTGTAGAATCGCACAGCATCACGAATGTCGTAAAATGTTTTTATTTCTAACGGTGTTGTTATCATCGTCTATTATACTTCAGGAATGTGAAAACTGGAAAATTGAATATACCTATGATTTTCGATTTCTTAGGTATATTATCAAGATATGCCGATATCATCGGCATTTAATTCCTCGATTTTTGTATCAATTTCAAGCACTTCGCAATTGTAATCTTTAGTGCTAGTAAGCACACCATTTTCATCAAATGCAATGTATGGGAACAACTCTAGGTCATTCATAGTTAGGTAATAAGGGATGTTGAACATATCAACACCCATCTTAACATTGTCAGGCACTTCAAGAGTGGCTTCTAAAATCACTTTAATTTTCTTCATTGTCTCCTTCAAAGTACAACTTATCCATGATAAAAGGCGTTTCCAAATTGTAGCACCAAGTATGGGTGTTGCTCATCCAACACGTCAGTTTCTTCACCAGTAATTCCAAGTCTGGCATTAAATGGGAACCATTCGTCCTCAAGCTTGCTGTACGAAATGAGGTCACAGCTAAGTTGGTCGTCGTTTAGTTTAGAGAGTGCCTCTTGGAGGTCACGGAAAGTTTTAATTGTCATCGTCTATTATACCCTCAGATTGTGAAATCTGGAAAAAATCGGGCATAGGCTCTTGGCGTTGCTCTTGTTCCTTGACAAAGAGAGCATCCTCTTCTTCAAAAGCAACGCGATAATCTGCGTTTTCCGCCATCTTCTTAGCGATTCGTCGCTCGGTGTAGGTCATTCGTTGATAATTCTGAGAATCGGTGTAAGTCATTGATTCCTTTTCTCCAAAAGACTAAAACATTGCTCTGGAGTCAACGTATTCACATCCACCCACCAATAATAGGCGTCGCATTCGCTCACGTCTTTGTTCAGCTCTTTTTGTAGTTTTGTCAAACGAGCTTCTAATGGTTTGCGTTTTTTGTTGATAGCTGATAGAGACAGCTCTCCATCACAGGAAAGGCTCTCACCTGAAAGCTGACAATAGACATCCCAAATGTCTAGCATAATTTCATTTTTTGTTCTTGTCATTTGTCTTCCTCAATTTTGCTCGAAAAGTGCCTCTTACAAATAGGCTCTTCTTCGAATGGGTCTTCAGAATAAATCCTGTACCTAAAACATTTGTCAATTTTATCCCACTCGAAAATCCCAAGTAACATACCATTGATTTGTACGGCAATGCATGGATAAGGCTCATCTCCCTCAATAGTAGCTTTGATTGTACCACCTTCGGTAACTATTTGGAGAGTAGAGGTGTGACTAATCTTTTCCATCTCAGTTCTTGCTTCTTTAATTAAGTCTTCCATAGATGGTTTTTGTGGTTTTTTTATATCACTTCTGTTGTCTTGCGATTTCATATCACTTCTCCTAGTTTTTGCTCAGTCACCCAATGATAGCCTTGATAAAGCCACTCGAAATCTGTCCTCGTCATCTCTATCTCGTGTCCATCAGGGTCTGCACCCCAAACCATTTCGTCATCACAGGCTAACCAGTAACTTCTAGTAAAATACTGCCCTCCTGTCACACAATCTTGACAGTCTGGGTGACCCTCGATTTTCTTTAACATTTCAATTGTTGTTAGCATACCTATTATACCCTCAGATTGTGAAATCTGGAAAAACACAATCTGACAGCTACATGTTGGGGGATACTATGGGGTGAATACACATTCTCCATCAAAACAATCATAAATAGAATAAGGTTGAATTTCCCATAAATTCCCATCAGAGCCTTCAACTAAGCAAATTCTGCTTTTATCTTCAATCTCTTGCAACTTTTCGATTAGTTCTTGTACTGTCATATCTATTATACCCTCAGATTGTGAAATCTGGAAAAACAAAATCTCCACCCTTTCCAAAGATATACCAAGAATGAGCCTCTTTGTACGCTATAAAGGTGCGAAGTGGTGACACGTCTGAGTTACCGATTTCCCACCAATAGTCAAAGTGTTCTGCGGATTTTTTCCATGCCTCCTCATCATATTCATGAGCATGATAAATAACTGTATTGCCTTGCTTATCAATATACCAATTAGTCCAGAGATTTGTTTCAGTTTCAAAGCTAAGCCAATGTTTACCCACTGGTTTGAGCCATTTACCGATAGAGGCTTCTTTATACCCAAGACTAATTAACAATTTATCGAGTTCTTGTGCTTTCATATCTATTATACCCTCAGATTGTGTTGTCTATTTATTTTTACGTTGGAACCAGGCCTTCCATCCCTTAACTCGCTCGTTTACTGGTTCTGGTGTATTTTGGTTACCACTTGCATTTGCAGGAACATCGGCTTTGAAGCGGATATAATATCTAGGAGGCAAAAATCCACCGGCCAAATGATTGCCACCTTTTGAAAACTCAACCTTGAACTCTACATTAAATACACGGTTCAAATGTTCTTCAAGTGTCTTTGGATTGACAAGACATTTACCAACATTATACCAAGGCTTATACTGCTCTCCATTCATATATTCTGAAATCCTCAAAGCCACTTCATCAGCAATACTATTGAGTCTTTTTTTATCTTTTTGTTCATAACTTTTTTCCCTATGTTCTATGATTTCTTCATAGGTTAATTGCTTCACTTGTTTGATTTGTTCGATTTGTTTTGCGTCGGAAACTCGCTTCAATTCTTCAGGAGGGTACATTTTATTTCTCCACCTCAACAAAGTCAATTTCGTCAAGCTGAATGAAGCTCCAAGCACCATCATCCACCCAAAGGGTAACCTCGCCGTTTTCCACTTTCTCCACTGCTTCATCTTCGGTTTCCGCATTTACTTCTATGTATTGCTCAACATAGGCCCAACCTGTCACTCGTATTCTGTGTTTCATTTCAATTCATTATACCCTCAGATTGTGAAACCTGGAAAAACACAATCTAGATTGCCCAGGCACATCCATCATAATCAGACACCATCTGAGCTCGTGTTGTTTCAATTATATCGCCACGCGGTCCAACGCCCCACACTTCATCGCCCAGGCATGCCAAATTAAATTTCAAAGAAGCAAAAGACCCCACCAATAACACACAATCTGAGAAGTCATTTTTAGCCTCGATTTTCTCAAGCATTTTCTCAGTGGTCATCTTTTTACTCCCACTCCTCTCACAATCTTAGCCCCACCCTTCAAAGCATCTTTAAGCACTCCTTTCACGTCACTAATAAAAAAGTAATCTTTAACAAAACCTTGTTCTCTCATTTGCTCAAAAGACATGGGTACGAAAATCACCTCTTTGCTTTCCATTGATAATAATGGATACAAATCAGAAAATAATAGCAATGACCAGATAGTTCCATCTGTGAAATGGATTTCGTCACCTGTGCAAGGCACTCCCTCTTCATATTCAAATTCTTCAGATTCATCAGGTCTAGATATTTTTTCTAATGCCTTCTCACAAGCTTTATCAAATTCATCTTCTTTGTCAACTTCATCTTCTTCAGATTCATCATTTAATATATCTTTGGATACATAGCCATACTTAAGAAGGATTGTGTCTCCAAGGTTCCAACCTAGCAATTTCATCTCTTCAATCCATCGCTCTTTCTTTCGCTCGATTTCCTCTTCGCTATAGTCTGTAGTACTACCGAAATAGTTGGCACTATATAGTGTCTCAATGTATCTTCTATTAAAAATTATTTCTGTCATTGTTTATTATTCCTCTGAATTGTGAAAAATGGAAATATCGGGCGAATTTTCGCCCGATTATCATTAGGCATGAAATTGCCTGTAAGCCTCGAAATCCTCACAGGGTTCCGCATCTTCATCTTCTTCTTCGTCGTAGCATAGGATTGGGTCGTAGGTGTTGTGGTAAAGTTCTTTACCAGCTTCGTATGCTACATCACCAGCAAAGAAACAACCAGTTTCTTCATACTTGTACTCGAAATCCAAGGTGGGAAAAAGTTCAGATAGTTTTTGGACAATAGGAAAAGCTGGAGACCAAGCAGTATCAAAACTGTAGAACAATGTGCCTTCACCAGGGCCAACATAAATGCTACACGCATTCCATTTAGTTCCCCAGTTTCCACAGCACCATTCGTAACCACCACTGTTATAGCCAGCTTTATCGCTACCCCATTTCTCTTTATAAGCTAGCATTTTAGCTTCTTTATCAGGGTCGTTCCAAGCAGGCATTTCTGCGTCCATTTGCTTGTAGTTCTCTGGATAAGGAATCACCTTATTAAAGTCTAAATCTTGTTCGTCGTGCTCACCTTTGACAAAGGTAGCGAGGTTGTCGAGGCTGGCCTGGTCGCCAGTAATTATTAGTTCGTTCATACACCAGTTAGGCATAGCTATTATACCCAAGAAATGTGAAAACTGGAAAAACAATCTGATACGGACGGTGGAGTAAGCTTTCCAAGGGACAGGTATGTTGCTTTCTTTATTTCCGTATCTTAGCCGCACCCGATTGCTAAGTGTTCGCCGTAGTTATTTTTTCTACGTGAGA